>Ga0180438_10000213_pt1 | contig 122042 bp, 88 predicted proteins | sample SS_ome_12_FD_132455 | JGI IMG/M metagenome (GOLD analysis project Ga0180438, IMG submission 132455) | Hypersaline lake sediment archaeal communities from the Salton Sea, California, USA - SS_3_D_2 metaG | ecosystem: Environmental > Aquatic > Non-marine Saline and Alkaline > Hypersaline >... | reverse complement strand
TTTCATAATGGTTCTCCTTGCCCTTCGGGGCCAACCTCATTGGAGAACCATTTTGTCAAAATAACGCACGAAACGGCAGAGTCTTTTAAATTCTCACCGGCAGAGCCGGTGGATTACTATAGATTTAGACCAATCTAGCCCGGTTCTTGATCGGATGCCAAATACCATTTCAGGAACTGAAAGACACCGTTTTTAACACGGTGACAGCTTGACACTAAAATGTCTCCACAGACACTCATTTTTTCGTGTTCAGGCGAACATGGACTTCCATTTTTTGCAAATAAGTCAATATTATATAGGAATTTTATATCGGAATCGGATTCAATGCACATCGTCAACTAGGAAGTGACATTAGCTGGCCCGTCGTAAGGTGGATGCCTCAAAGAAAATTTTTTTGGTACAGGGATTTTAGTTTTTGAATCTCAGCTTTTACTAAGTGTCCTATTATAATAGGCTACTGGGTATATGGCTATTTCTCCGATCAGAGACTAAAGGCCTTCTGCATCTGCTTGTGGACCTGTATCAGGCGTTCAAGGTTACCCCCTTCGACCTCGGCTGTCGCCCAGCCGGTGAAATGAATATCGTCGAGGGCTCTGCGGACCTGCTCCCACGGTATGTCATCATCGGCGCTGGTAATATCGACGAATTTATTCTTAGCCCGGCTGAAGCCTTTGACGTCGAGCTTCACGCAACGATGTCCGAATGCCCGGATCCACTCGCCCGGCTGGGCATACTTCCAGTGGTTACCGATATCATAATACATGCCGACCCACGAACTCCGAAAACTGTCGACGAATTCGATGAACCGTGCGGGGCTCTGGTCAGGTGGGGCATCATGGTCATACATCATTTGATTCCAGACGTTCTCTATCAGAATCATTTGTCCCATGGCCGCAGCCATAGGCAGAAGCTTGCGGATTTCTTGTCGGGCCCGCTCCTTTATCACGTCAGCCGATCCATCGTTGCCCCGGCCGACCACGATCAACACACCACTGCCTCCAGACGCGTGAGAGACCCGGATGCAGTGCTCGATATTTGCACGTCCCTGTATCCGCTCCTCTTCCTTGGCACTTGTAAGACGTTTCGACCAGTGCGCATGGTTGATCGCATTGTGGACGAACACGCCCGATTCCTGCACGGCACGCCTCGCTTCTTCAGGTGTGTATTCCCCAGCCTGATCGAAATCTACACCGTCGAATCCCGCCTCATGCGCCATCTGCAGCCGCTCCACGACCGATAGTTTTTTATCATTCAGTTTATCCGGTAGCATGCCGAGCTTGCAGGAAAGCAGGATCCTCTTGCCCTCGGGTGGCGAGACTATACGTGCGATGTCTGTCTCAGCCCCAGAAGCTTTGCCCATACCACTTATGCTAATGGCAGCGGCGCCAGCGCCAATAGCGAGAAAACCGCGACGATCTAACGGGGGATATGTTCTGCATGTAGATTTGTTTGCCATAATAACTCACCCTTAATAGAAGACCATAGGTACCCAATGAAACAAAAAACGGAGAGTCTTGACCAATTCTAAACCTTAAGATATTGGGTGTCAATATCCGCGAATTAAAATATTCGACTGGCTGGAGAAATTCCTATGCGTCACACTTGAAAGCATCTCAAAATAGAACAGACACAAACACATGATCTATGCAAAATGCACAATAGGGATGTAAAAGCAAAGATGGACTTATAGGAACTCCCGGGTACAATTGGTCCTTATTAAGAAATACTTCCTCGAAGTATTCTCTTCTTTCTTAAAAAGTATGAAGATGCTCAGTTACTTTTAGAGCGTATTATTGAGGTGTCACATGGTTCAGAAATTAAGCGTAATGGCATACATAGGATGGATTACTCTGAGCTTGTTGAATACCGCCCGATCGGGTGAACTGGGTACACCGCTGAAGTGGCAGGATCATAAGTTACCTCATGTAAACAAATCACACCAAGAGCTGATAACTACAAAACATCACGAGTATAACATTAAAATGGAGGGCACGGTGGACATGGATCACGCCCTCACTCGCGAGTACGCTAAATGGCGTGTTGGCTGGCAACCTAACGAATCGCTGATAATTGCGAATGTTGGCTCAGTGCCTGTAAAGAATTGTAAGGTCATAATTAACGATCGAGGCAACTGGTATTCAATGGAGGATTTGCTCCATGAAATAATTGGAACGGCTCAAAATGACCAGGAAAAGATTTATCTTATCTGGCAGTTCCTGCGCTCTAATCGCCACCATGATGATCCGTTACATAGTGGTCAATGGGGCAATGAGCTTCACGATCCTGTAAAGATGCTGGTGATTTATGGTGCCGGCTTGTGTGATGACTCCGGTTCGATTGGAGCAAGTATGTTTTGGGCCGCTGGCTTTCGGAAACATGATCCATTTGTCCGCTGTCTGCATGGTCACATGATGTGTGAAGTCTTCGGAGAATCTCGATGGCAGTTCATGGATATAGACGAGAATGTCTTTTACCTTGACCGTGAGAACAGGCTCCCTGTCTCAGGGGATGTCATCGATACCGATCATGATTTGGCCCACCGTGAGGTCCATTACGGGCCAATTTTTAATGAATGGAGCAGGTCTCGCAGAGCAGCGGCACTTTTCGGTCAGGATGATGACAGAACAATACGATTATCTCGTGGATATCAGATTTGTGTGAATTTGCGACCTGCCGAACGAATCGAATACCGATGGGACAACATTGGAAAATGGTCAATGAGTTTACCTCACCGCCAAAGACGGTGGGTGGGAAATTCCCGAAAGATATATCAGCCAACTCTACTTACACTTGAACCTGAAGCAAAAGAAGCCCAAAATGTCTCTCCTATCATCTTTGAAGGTCAACCGGCCATTGCGGCAGACAACGCAGATGGGAGTATTACCTACCGTATGAACAGCACCTTTGTCTTTTGTGGCGGCAGTGTTAAGGCCTCATTCTATCTCCATGATGCTGATGACCGAGCGTGTTTAGAAGCATGGGCAACGGACAATAAAGGTCCGGGTAAAACTGAGCCTTTTACGTTATGGCAAGCCAGCGGTCCCGGACCTAAACAGGCAGAAATACAGCTCGACGAAGCGCTGAATCCAACAAATGGGCCACCAGAATATGAGTTTTGTGTACGCGTGCGTTTGTCATCACAGAGCACCAAAGCATCTGCTGTCTTGACCAGCTTGTCTATTCGAGGTGACATAATGGTTTCACCAATCTTTCTGCCCCGACTACGTCTCGGTGAGAACAAGGTGATATACACTAACGAATCTGAATCCGGTCGAAAGGTTAGAGTGACCTATAATTGGCGCGAGACTACAGCAACGCAGCCCCCAATTGCTCCGAGTTTGAGTTATCCCCCAAATCAAGAGACAATAAGCGATGAGATGATTACTTACAAATGGCAACCAGTTGGCGGTGCGGTCAACTATCATTTACAAGTATCACGCGATCCGGATCTACGCTGGCCTTATCGACCCGGCCTTGACGTCGTGTATAAAGGCACTGAGTATCGCGTGCCGTTTTGGGGTATTTATGCCCCGAATGAAGAATATTACTGGAGAGTAAGAGCCCAAAACGACAAGGGTATATGGGGCCAGTGGAGTAAGATCAGCACATTCCGGTGGAGCGGACCCTGCACTGCGACCGATGTGAAACTCATTGGCGGCGACGGCACATTCACGTTGTCCTGGAAACCTAACAACCGCGGGCTGCGACCAGTCGCTTACGAGGTTTACGGCAGCGATATTAAAGGCTTCAGCATCAGTAAGGACCCGTATGATGCTCCCCCGTTAGGCAAGATGCCATCCAATTATCTTGGCCAAACCACATCAACACAAATGGTAGTGGCGGGCCACCGAGCCGTCATGGATTTACCTGCAGATATTGAAAATCCGGAAAATCTGAATCGCTGCTACTATCGTGTTGTTGCTATAGAAAAGCATGGCACGCATAGCGGCTGCAGCGAGTATGCAGAGATGCCACATCCGTATATCTGGACATTACCTCCGAAAACTATCGATACTGGTCGGGATTACCACTATCAGCCTCGTCTTATTCAATCGCTGGGTGATCTACAATTTCGTTATGTTGAGCCAAATTGCCGGTTCTGGGAGCGAGAGCAAATAAGCTTCTCACTTGTGGACGGCCCGAAGTGGCTCAGCATTGACACCGACACTGGATTACTGGCTGGGACCGCTCCGAAGGATGGTGCCGGTAAATACGATATTTGTATTTGTGTAACGGCTACATTTGAGAAACGCACCGGAAAGGATACTTTTACTGATGACCTGCCTGCTCGGTCTTATGAGCAGCATTTTGAGTTAACAGTTTGTGATTAATCAGCAGCAAGATCATTCTGTAGGAAAGCAAAATACGCTATTGGTGAACATTTGAACGAACGAAAGAACAAACTGTCGATTTTATTATAGGAGTGATTATTGTGACGTATCGCATATTAACTATCCTCAGTGTAGTAAGTATTAGCCTGCTGCCTTATTCGGTTTCTGCGGATGAGGCGGGACTTAAAGAGCAAGCCGCAAAAGCGCTGCGCCGAGCCACCGATTTCTTTCGTACGCAGGTCTCAACCGAAGGCGGTTATCTTTGGCGCTACAGTGAAGACCTGACCCACCGGGAAGGTGAAAGCATAGCGACCAATACTATGGTCTGGGTCCAACCTCCGGGCACACCTTCGATCGGTATGGCTTATCTAACCGCTTACGAGGCCACCGGCGATTCATGCTATCTCAACGCTTCCCGGGATGCTGCCTATGCTTTAGTCAGAGGTCAACTGCGATCCGGGGGCTGGGACTATCGCATTGAGTTTGACCAAAAACGACGTCAGCGCTATTCCTATCGGGTTGAAACTCAGGGAGAAGGAAACCGAAATGTAAGCACGCTGGATGACAATACCACACAGTCGGCGATACGACTGCTGATGAGTGTCGATCAGACGCTGGATTTCAAAGATGAGAAGATCCATGAAGCTGTGGAGTTTGCTCTTTCGGCCTTGCTTGAGGTTCAATACCCCAACGGTGCCTGGCCTCAACGGTTCAGCAATGTTCCCGATCCATCTTGTTTCCCGGTTAAGAAGGCAGGCTATCCGGACTCATGGTCATGGACATATCCTGAGCGTGACTATAAGGGTTTCTACACATTCAACGATAACGCTATTGCCGATACGATATCCATAATGCTGGAAGCATTCGAGATCTACGGCGATGAGAAATACCTTGCTTCGGCGGAAAAGGCCGGGGATTTTATCCTGCTCGCTCAGATGCCGGAACCCCAGCCGGCATGGGCGCAACAGTATGACGCAGACATGCACCCGACCTGGGCCCGAAAGTTCGAGCCGCCCGCCATTACAGGCGGCGAATCGCAAAGAGTCATGAAGACTTTGCTAATACTCTACCGCGCCACAGGAAAGAAAAAGTATCTTGAACCCCTACCCCGGGCAATAGAGTACCTGCGCAGGTCCCGATTATCCGACGGCCGTTTGGCACGGTTCTACGAACTGAAGACCAACAAGCCTCTCTACTTTACAAGATACGACTATGAGCTAACCTATAGTGACGCCAACATGCCTACACACTACGCATTCAAGTCTCACTGTGATGTAGAAAACATTGCCCATGAATATGAAAGTCTCATAGCTATGGATCCGAGCGAATTGAGACAGTCAAAAAAAACCTCCCAGCCACGTTTGAATCAAGCCCTTTTAAATCGTGCCAGGTCGGTCATTGATAATCTTGACGAGCAGGGACGCTGGATCGAAGACGGCCGAATGAGAGGCGATGGCCGAGATGGTCCTATGCGCCGAGTAATCAACAGCCGAACCTTCATCAACAACGTGAGAATTTTGAGCAGATATCTTACCGCTGCCAGATGATGGGTGCACTGTCCTATCTCTTTTAAGATTGCACAATAGGATTGGATTCGTATAATTACAAGAGCGCCTGGAGAAAGGAATGTTTATGGAGAAGATAAAACTGGGACTGTCGGATATCGAAGTGAGTGCACTTTGTCTTGGAACAGATTCCATCGGCAGCAAGATAAACCAACAGACATCATTTCAATTAATGGATTACTTTCAGGAAAAGGGTGGGAACTTCATTGATACAGCGAATTTCTACGCCAGTTGGCTACCCAGCTGTCAGGGAGGTGAGAGTGAATCTACCATCGGTGCGTGGATGGCCTCGCGAGGCAATCGTGATCAGATGATAATCGCATCGAAAGTTGCATTCGATTATCCTGGGTGTGATGGTGGGCTCAGTGCGGCAGAAATCGAAACCGAATGTGAAAAGAGTCTAAAACGCCTGCGAACAGATCGAATCGACCTGTATTATGCCCATCAGGATGATTTTGCAACTGGCCTTGAAGAGACTATGGCGGCATTTGATCGACTAATCAAGGCGGGCAAGGTTCGCATTATTGGTGCAAGCAATCTGAGTGTTTGGCGTATCGCGGAGGCCAACAGTGCTAGTCAGGCTAATGGATGGTCCCAGTACAGTGTTGTGGAACAGCGTTATACTTACCTTCGTCCTCGACATGGAGCTGATTTTGGACCGCAGATTTGTATCAATGATGATCTTAAGGATTTTGCTCGTAAGAGGGACATAATCCTGGTGGCCTATTCCATCCTTTTGCAGGGTGCCTATACACGCGATGATCTACCGATTCCAGCACAGTATGATGGAGTTGACGCTGAAGAACGTTTGGCAGTCCTACAACATATCGCAAAAGAAGTCGGTGCAACTTTGAATCAAGTAATCATCGCTTGGATGCGACATAGTGAACCAGCAGTTCTCCCGATCATTGCTGGCAGTAGACTGGAACAACTACAGGAGACGATTGGAGCCCTGAGCGTGAATTTATCAGAGGAGCAAATGATGATCTTGAACACTGCAGGAAATCCTGAAATCAAACAATCATGGCTCCGCTAAACACCGCTTTTTATATGGTGACTTCTTGTCTCCGTTTTGACACCACACACGCCTATTTTTGCACAATCGAGTCCATATATATGTGGATTTTTCGGGTAAAGAGGCTTTATGAAAATAAATTATCAGGCGCGCATAGTATTCAATGAACATCGTCAATTAGTGAGTGAAACTGGCCTGCACGTCATGACATTGTTGCATCAAAGGAAATTTTTTGTGGTACAGATAATTTACTATTTGACTTCGATCTTTTCATAGGCGGCCTTTGAAAAAAGAACCAACAATTCTCCCAAGCTGTTGGTCCTTAAATGATCCTTCCGGACAAGTTTGATCTGCCCTTCATAACACGTACGCAAAAGTAGTCTATTCTTGAACAACATGCAGGATCCAGTCATCCGAAGTTGGCTTTGTGAACGTCTCGGAACTGCTGCCGCCCACACGTTGGAACATTTGCTCAAACTGTCCGTCCCTTGGGTCATAGAAACGACAATTGACGGTCTTACCCTCCGCTGCAATTATATCTAAGTCAAAAGTTGTCGGCGAATTGGTCACGCAATAAACTACATACTCCCGGCCCGGATCAGCTAAACAATAGGTCCCTGTGGAGCTAAAGTCGTTGTGCGGTACCATCTTGTCGAGGTAATCCACATGCTCATTAAAAAAGCGGCTGGCATGCCCGAGCCAATCCCTCTTGTACATGCCCTTATCTCCGCCTGGTACATAGGGATCATAACCCATAATACCTGTGCGAATAGTCTCTTGTCCGGCATCAGCGTGGAAGAAATAGCTCCCGCCCCCCATCGAGAAAGTCCATATGGAAGTGCGTACCCCACTGCCTTGATATGGCTCGCCCTCCAGGAAAAAGTAGGGCCTAACGGGGATTTTATTGAAAGCCGAAACGGGATCGGAATTCTTGTCATCCCCGCCGAATGTATTGCTCATCACCCAATTTACGCTGGTTCGCCGGGCTTCCCAGTCCATCCATATTTGCGCGCGCTTCCTGAAAAAGTCTCGGAAGTGATCTCCCATGTTGCCTTCACTGTATGAATGTTCATCAAAGAATACAAAAAAAACATTTCCTATCGAACCGAGTTCGTTGATAGCCTTGATTGATAATTGTTCCCATACCCACTGGGTCTTTTTGGAATTGGACCAGCTGTTAGACCAGGTTTCCTGCCAAATCTCAGTTCCGGGAGAAACGATAGTCACTACATCTTCCTTACTTGTCAGGTGCCCGCCATTGCTGATATTCAGCGGGTGGAAAACCCAGGAGTAGTCGTGCTTCGACCAGCCAGTGAACATAGTAATACCAATCAACATATCTTTACTCCTGGCATAAGAGCAAATATCGCGCATCCTCGGCCAGTAATGGGTCATATCTCCATCTGTGCCTTCATCAAAAGTGCGAAGATTCCATTGATACCTCTGATCGTGTGCCAACGGGCCCGATGTTTTCCTGGCCCATGGCATTACATCAGGTATCACGTATCCCCAGCGATCTTCGATTTGAGAGCCATCTTGTTTCTGACGGACCGGAACGAAGGACCAGAGATGAATCGCACGAATGCCACGCTCACTACAATCGTCAATCCAAGTACGGTGGTTAAGGTTGCTATTCTGGGCAGCACACTGTGTACCGCTGTCGCCAATGAGCAATCGGGTATCGCCTCTATATTTGATATAGTGGCCGCTCAAGCTAATACCAATATCGCCATATTCGACAACTGTTAGTGTAGCTTCCCCAGAGAAAACCGTGCTGTAATTGTTCATGACCACACAGCGATAGTCTCCGGAATCGAGGGTATTTACATCCTTTATCTCAATTTTATTGGTTGTCGCTCCGGAGATCCGGGCACCATCAGTCAAATCAAGACCGTCTTTCAGCCATTTGTATATTACTGACTCCGGGCCTGTCGTTGACATATGAAAAGAGGCCGTTTCACCTTCGAACACAACAAGATCTGCTGGCCGCTGTACAAGTTCAACCTGGGCCCCCATTAACCAATCACCGCCCATAATGGAAAAGTCGAGGAAATCTACAAGGCCAGTGGCGTCTAAATTACCTCCCTCAGTTTTGCAATCAGTAGAGAGCCAGTTCGATGTCATTATATCCAAATCTTGAAAGTAGACTATACCATCCCCGTCAAGATCGCTCAAAGTATCTCGACTTTCCGTGTCGAGCTCGGCGGGAGTATAAAAGCCGTTATACACACGCACATTGTCCACCCATTCTCCACTTTGCAGTGTACCGCCGAAAATGGCGCGCCTGCCTACATTCATCTCACGAGGGATACCTCCGCCTGCAGCCACGAATGGACAGGTGTATCCTGCAGGCAAATCACTGGCTGTAAATACGGAACTGCCGTCTAAAAAAACCTCAAACTCACCATTGTATTGTCGCATTGTCATCCTATGAGCTGTGTTATTGAACAGAGGCACACCCGTGAGATGGTACTTATGCTGGGTGTGTTCGCCACTTGCATCACGCAGTAAGAGACGTAAGCTCCCATTTTGCACTGATGCAATGATAAAAGCATCACTGTATCGTCTGACAACAGACCACAATCCCGAATCACCTGAATGATTACTCCAGTGGTCTCCCAGAAAGCACAAGTCGATTGTCCATCCGGTATTGTCATCCCAGCTTCTGAAGATGGTCTCGACCTCCTCATCATCCCAAGTGGCATAAACGATGTTGTTTCCGGTGAACGCATTATCCACTGCGCCGGGCACAAAACTCGCAGGTGGATTAATAATCTGACCTCCATCAACCGTGATAGACGATAGATCGTCCAGAGTAGTATGCCAGACAGGAGTAGGGGTGTTTTGCGCATCAGAGGCATACAAGGAGGCTGAGCTTAGAAACCACATAAATGTAACTAAGAAAAACGGTTCTCTACACATAATCCCCTTCCTTCATAATGAATACCTCGGTTACTAAATACGACGCTCGTTTATGTGAACTTCAACCCTAAACCGTGAATGTCAGTTAAGAATCCTTTACTCGACATTTCCAAATGCCTCAATAAATGGTGCTCTTGCACACCACACTCTATATAATAACACAACGAGGGAACGAATATCAAAGCTTCCAGCCATCAATTCGGCGTTAATTTTTGTCAGAATAGCCGAAAACCATATTAATTTGCTGGAAATCAAATTATTTACCAACTCTTCGACTTACCTTGAACTGCCTATAATCCCATACTTTACTTAGCCAATCGAGACTTGATTCCAACATATACATAACCTATACTTCTGTAAATTAGAACGTACTTAAAATCTTGTTTGGAGAAACCACAATGAAAAGGGTAACAACAATCTTCTTGATAGCACTCACAATAGCTATAGTTCTAAGCATCGATGTTTGCAAGGCGGCTTCGCCGTTGAACGTTAAAGACTTGAAATGTGAATACAAAACTAATCCTTTAGGGATAGATGTAGTCAAGCCTCGGCTAAGCTGGAAGATCGGAGCATCCCAAAGAGGAACTATTCAAACGGCGTATAGTATCCGAGCCGCTGAACGTGTCGAGGTCTTGCCGGAAAGAAAAAAGCATTTGTGGAACAGCGGCAAAGTACAATCCGATCAGTCCGTTCACGTTGTCTATGGCGGGCCGGCTCTTTCAGCAAAACAACGAGTATATTGGCAGGTTCGTGTCTGGGATAATCACGGCAGTGTATCCGAATGGAGCAAACCTGCATGGTGGGAGATGGGCCTTTTGAAAGCAAGCGACTGGCAAGCCGATTGGATTGAGCCGGATATCAAGGAGAATCCCAAGCAGTCCAATCCGTGCCCCATGTTACGTAAGGAATTTCAGCTAAAGCAGGCAATCAAATCAGCCCGAGCCTATATCACGTGCAAGGGTTTATACCGGATGGAACTCAATGGTCAGGTTGTGGACGATGAGCTTTTCACTCCGGGCTGGACGGCCTACCTGCATCGGCTGCAATACCAGACTTTTGATGTAACAGAATTGCTAAAAAGCGGTGCTAACTGTATTGGTGTGACTCTCGGTGATGGATGGTATCGAGGTCGCCTCGTTTGGCAGGACCGGCGGAACCTATACGGTGCGAAGGTTGCTCTGCTGGCGCACATCGAAGTGGAGTATAAAAACGGCCAGCGTGAAATTATATCAACAGACAGGACCTGGAAAGCATCGACCGGCCCTATCCTGAAATCGGACATCTACGACGGTGAGCTTTACGATGCACGTCTGGAAAAGGATGGCTGGAGCAAACCGGGATTCGATGACAGTAACTGGGCCGGAGTGAACTTAGCAAAATACGATAAAGAACTTCTGGTCGCGCCGGCGGGTGTGCCGGTCAAAGCAATGGAAAATATTAAACCTGTCGAGATTATTAAGACATCGGAAGGCGACACTGTAGTAGATATGGGCCAGAATATGGTCGGCTGGATCCGAATCAAGGTACAAGGCCCAGCCGGTACGCATATCAAACTCCGTCACACTGAAACGCTTGATTCGAAGGGCAATTTCTATACGGAAAATCTCAGAACAGCTAAGCAAACCGTGGAGTATATTCTTCGGGGAAAAGGTCAGGAAATTCATGAACCACACTTCACGTTTCAGGGATTTCGTTACGTGGCGGTGGAAGGCTGGCCCGGCAAGCTTTCACTGGATGATCTGACGGGCGTAGTTATCTATTCGGATATCGCACCGGCGGGAACTTTCGAGTGCTCCAATCCAATGATCAATCAGCTCCAGCACAATATCCAGTGGGGCCAGAAAGGTAATTTCCTGGACGTACCCACCGACTGCCCCCAGCGTGATGAGCGTCTTGGATGGACCGGTGATGCTCAGGTCTTCGCACGTACAGCGTGTTTTAATGCTTACGTGGCGGCATTTTACACAAAGTGGTTAGCAGACCTGGCCGCCGACCAGCAACCCAGCGGTGCAGTCCCACACGTTATCCCCAATGTGTTGTCATTGGGAGCAAAGCAAGGCGCATCCGCATCCGCTGGCTGGGCCGATGCATCCGTCGTGGTTCCCTGGACCGTGTATTTGTGCTATGGCGATAAGCGCATCCTAGAGCAACAGTACAGCAGCATGAAGGGCTGGGTCGATTACATGGCTAACCGAGCCGGCGACAGCTACTTCTGGAATACAGACGACACTTTCGGGGATTGGCTTGCCTTCAATACAACACGCTCGGATTATCCCGGAGCAACAACCGATAAGGATTTTGTCTGTCAGGCTTACTTTGCACATTCCACTGACCTTCTGCAAAGAACGGCAAAAGTTCTTGGCAAAAATGAAGATGCCGAGAAATACGGCAGATTGCTTGAAAAAATCAAGAAGGTGTTTATGGATGAATTCATAACGCCGAATGCGCGCTTATCATCGAACACACAAACGGCTTATTCGCTGACCTTGGCGTTTGGACTATTGCCGGACGCAATGCAAGAACGTGCAGCACAGCGTCTTGCTGACGATGTCGACCGTTTCAAGCACATTACAACGGGGTTTCTGGGAGCGTCGTTGATTTGTCCAGTACTTGGTGATTACGGCCACTTCGAGCAGGCCTTCAAGCTGCTGAACAGAAAAGAATATCCATCCTGGCTCTACCCCATTACGAAAGGAGCTACAACAATCTGGGAGCGATGGGACGGCCTAAAACCGGATGGAACCTTCCAGGACAAGGGGATGAATTCGTTCAACCATTATGCTTACGGCGCTATTGGCGATTGGCTATACCGAGTGATAGCCGGTCTCGAGATCGACGAGCAAAATCCCGGCTACAAGCACATCATCATCCAACCTCATCCCGGCGGAGGCCTGACCCATGCAAAAGCCCGCCATGAATCGCTGTACGGTCCTGTTGAGTCCGGCTGGCGTTTAGCGGAAAAGAAGATGGTCGTCAATATTGAAGTTCCGATAAACACTACAGCAACTATAAGGCTGCCCAAAGCAAAGCTAAATGGTGTAAAAGAGAGTAGTAAGTCGCTGGACGATTCCGAAGGGATCACAGATATTCAGCAGGATGGAGAGACGGTCGTGATGCATGTGGGTTCAGGGCGATATTCCTTTGAGTACCCTTGGTAGCTTTTTGTTTAAGTAAAAGGAGTGTGTATCATCTTCATGGTAGTTCCCGATTGAGTATATCTGAAGTCCGCAGATTGTATCTTGTCTGGCGAATCGCTAACTTTGGCGCTAGTACCTGAACATCGCATATAGTAGACTCGTTGAACCGAATGACCATAACGAAGCCTGGAAGAAGCCAGAAAAAGCCGAAGTGTGGCGAGCATAAATGCCGCATACAGAAGCAAAGATAGAGTGACAATGTAACGTCAAAATGGCCTTATTGTCACTCGTAAACCACTACGATTGCACTACAACTCAAAAGGCCAATATCTACTTATTTTTAAAAATATTAACTCCGTATGTTCTTATTTATAAAGAGGATAGGTGAGAACAAAAAAAATTGACATCGTATTCAATGACCGCTGTCAAATAGATAGTGACATTAGTCAACGCCTTGTGACATGGATACCTCAAAGAAAATTATTAATGTTTACAGGGATTTTAGCGTTTGACTTTGAGCTTTTCATAGGTGGATGTCATAAACTGGTGATTAGCTGAAGAAAATTAAGAATTGAATGTATTTCAACAAGTGACATATATCAGCGCTGCCCCGATTTCCAATCCGAGACTAACTGAGTGGGAACTCAGTATAATCCACAATATCGGTACGTATGAAAAGCACATCTTCATGACGATTCCTTATGAATCAGTCTCACTGTAATCGTCACACTGATTAATGTTACACCGATCGAAAAAAGTCTCAAGAAATTTCATGGCCAGATCATTGTTCAGGCAGCCTTCCGTTATTTTCCTATCGACTCTCAAAACCAAGTCCCTCCCGAACGCGTAGCACAACCAATTCATAAAAGAGTCCTTGAGCATTTGTTGTGCTGATAATAAGATACATGCCATATCATTTGCAAATATAGTGATTTTCGAGGATGCTGTAAATGATCTCAAAGGATCGCGTACACTTAGCACTGCAGAAAAAACCAACCGACCGGGTTCCGATTTTCATGTGGTACCACCCCCAAACCACCAAAAGACTCGGACAGATGCTGGAGATTCCCGCCGGATATGTGCCTCTGGCTATGGGTGATGATATCCGCCAGACATGGGTGAGTAATAATTATCCGATGGAGGGGATTGTGCACGAGCACGATGGCGAGTCTCACGTGGATGAATGGGGAATTGAATGGACACACTCCAATGGATTCAACCAGATCTCTCAACACCCTCTGGTCAATGCTGGAGAACAACAGCTCTTACAATACAAGTTTCCTTTCGACTGGATCGATACGCTTATAGAACTGATGAAACCGGTGATGAAATTCAAAGATCACTACTTCTTAGGTTGTGATGTGTCACCGTGTGTGTTTGAAATGTATTGGCGTTTACGCGGTATGGAGAAAACATTGCTGGAGATTATACTCGATCCTGATTTGACGCAAGAAATGTTTAAGCGGTCTGCAGAATTTTCTGTAGCGCTCTCGGAGGCAGCCTGTAAGCGATTTGACCTGGATTGGCTGTGGCTTGGTGATGATGTTGCAGGTCAGCAGTCAATGCTCATGAGCCCTGATACCTGGCGACAAATGGTAAAACCTTTTTTGAAGCAGAATGCTGACGTGGGCAAGAAACACGGTCTTTATGTGGCGTTTCATTCCTGCGGTGCCATTCGGCCCATCATTGGGGACCTGATCGAAATTGGTATAGATGTATTAAATCCCATTCAGTGTAACTGCCCTGACATGGCGCCTTTGGAACTGAAAAAAGAATTTGGGAAGGACCTTGCTTTCATGGGTGGGATCGATACTCAAGGTGTTTTGCCTCATGGTACATCCTCCCAGGTGCGTAGGGCAACAGCCGAATTGCTTGAAGGAATGACTGCTGACGGCGGAGGCTATATTCTTGCCGCTTCCCACACCGTGCCTCCAGAGACACCGGACGACAACATTTTCGCTATGTATGATGAGGCTGGTATCACAAAAGAAGAGATTTTCGACAGGGCCGCCCATATCCGCAAAAAGATTGAAGGGTATGGCAGAGGAGGTTAATATTTAGCTGTATTTCTGACCAGATCATGCGGTCAGTATGAAACAATTCCGTATTTAGGAGCATGGGCAACAAATGAATAATAACAGACTAATTATGATGACGATCGTTCTTGTGTTTTTCACCGGCCTTGTACAGACGGAATCACAAGAACAACATGCGTCCATCTCGATTCAGCGTTCTATGAAATATACATCCAGGCCGACAGACGATGCCAGGGCATGGCAAAGCAAGGTAAGGGCCAAGTTACTTCAACGGCTTAAAATTGATGATTTAATTACGAACAGAAATTTCATCTCCTTGAATCCGAAGGAACTGTTTAAAGCAGATAGAACTACATATTGTGTAAAAGAAATTGAAATAAACTCCACGTTAAACAGGCGCATTCGGATAATTGTAACTATACCACGCGCAAAACATGGCCTCCCTCCAGCAGTTGTTTGTATAGGAGGCCATGGGAGCAATCTTTACAGCCCCTATGATCCTCAAACCATTGCTGGGAATGGTTCAAGAGCAAAATCAGACAGCATCTACAAGGGATTCGGCACGGTTTTAGCTGCAATGGGATATGTGACTATCTCTACGACGGTGAGTCAGCATGAAGTTTACGAAGAAGATAGATTACTCATGGGCGAGCGCCTTTGGGATTTAATTCGATGCGTGGATTATCTACATTCAATGCCGGAAGTAGACCGCGGCAGAATCGGCTGTGCCGGCCTGTCATTGGGTGGTGAAATGGCGATGTGGTTGGGAGCTATGGACGATAGAATTGCTGCTACAATCAGTGCCGGTTTTCTGACTACGATGGACCACATGGAGCAGAATCATTGCATGTGCTGGAAGTTCGATGGACTCAGAGAACTGGTTGACTTTGCCGATATTTATTCTCTCATCGCCCCCCGGCCCCTACAGTGTCAGAACGGTCTGCTCGAACAACCCAGCCAATTCTATGTTCCATTGGCACGCCAGGCGATGGAAGAAATCAGGATTATTTATAAAGACCTTAATAGACCTGAAAATGTGGTCCTGGACGTTCACGAAGAAGGGCACGTTATAGACCTGCCGGCATTGATATATTACTTCGAGAAGCATCTATATAAGAACCGATGGAAACAGGAAGTAGATGACCACAGGAACGCATTAGATGCGAGCATGCGCCGCCTTATCAGTACCGATAGAGAGTGTTAGTATTTGGGCAGACGACATCAGCTTCACCATCGACGAGTTGGAAAAGATGAACAGCGATAATGGGTTGTTCGCAGGAAGATTAGACATTGGCCACGTTGGTGTCATTGGGCATTCCATGGGTGGAACTGCTTCTGGCCAAGTGTGTCTGTCCGACGAAAGATGTAAGGCCGGCATTAACATGGATGGCATTCAGTTAGGTGACATGTTCGATAAGAATCTACGTCGGCCGTTCATGTTCATGCATCACGATAACACTGGTGAAAGAAACAAGATGCTAAATCGAATATTCTTCGAGCGATCAGAAGGACCTTAATATCTAGTCCTGATCAGAGGGACCAGGCACATGAACTTCTCGGATTTCTCTCTTTATGGATATGGAAGTATTGCACGGCTTTCAGGTGTCATAGGAAAGATAGACGGTAAACGCTGCATGAGAATGAGAATTCTGAGTGATTATGACCTGGCGTTTTTCAACAAGCACCTCAAAGGGCAGGATTCAGGTCTGCTGGATAGCTCTTCTCCAGAGTACCCGGAAGTGGAAATACACATCCGAAAAGGTTAAATCTTGTTTGCCTACTGTGACAGAATACATTACTTGGCTATTTACATGTCTACGCCTGGCATCATATTGCTAATAAAAAATATTGCTTTTTATGGAATTTTCTGATATACTAGACCTTACTAAAAAACACATTTGCAGGGCTGAGGTTATCTCGCTTTTTCCTCTCCCTCCGCACCTCAGCCCTGTCCTCTTTTTATAAACGGATTTAGTCGAGATTTTTCTACATCATTTATGTCGTTGTTCACATTCGCCCTACCTTGAAGAAACAATGCAATAAAAAGGCCTATAAAATACCAGGGCCTTTTCGGTTCTCAGAAGTTTTATTATACGATTTACGCCGGGATCAAATTCGTCGCACATGGACCTTTCTTGCCCTGGCCTATTTCAAACTCGACCTTCTGGCCTTCATTGAGCGATGTGTGCTCTTCCATGTTAATGTCCGAACGGTGTACAAACAAATCTCCTCCACCATCATCGGGGATAATAAAACCGTATCCTTTCTTTACACTAAACCATTTTACTTTACCTGTACTCACGTCTTCACCTCCTGGGCTAATCTTTAGACCACATTGTTGATATCTCTCTTATTTCTTGAATCTCGGAAACATACTCCTGAGAGATGAAAGAATATAACTTCACAAACAACTTGTTTAGTATCATGTTTTTTTATCAAAAATCATTATAAATCTGTATTGAACCCTTGATAAATATGTTAATATAGACAAAATAGATAATACAAGTAACTGCATTAAAGCCCCTGTTTATATGAAGGAGGAGTGAAAAACAGGGGCTTGTTTTTTTATGATGCTACGGGGCAATGAAAAAAGGTGTTCTTTAACAAATGTAAGCAGTAACACGTCGTAACATGGATGCCTTACAAAAGCTTTTCGTGGCAACAGGATTTTTAGTGTTTGACTTTGAATTCTTCATATGTAAACGTTAAGAGACTTTTCTTTTAAGTCGAAGAAAGAACATGTAATTTGAGAGGTTAGACATATCAGATAGCCAATTGATAACATCGAAAGTGCGAAAAAAACTCACATCGACACGGTTGTGCTACGTTGCAGGTTTCTCAGCTATTGTTATTTCAATGGGTGCTTGCCGGGTTCAAGAATGTGGTCTCGGATCAGGTATTACTTCCAGCAAAAACCAGTCCGTAGTGGTAGCGAAACAGGCGGCTGAGAAAAAATGGGCCGAGTATATTAAACTATCCGGTGTAGCAAATCTGCATAAGGTGTCTGAGGACTTGTACCGCGGTGCCCAGCCGAGCGCCGAGGGTATGAGACAGCTGGAGAAATTGGGCATCAAAACAGTTATTAACCTGCGGTTCATTCTGTCAGATCGCGGCAGGATTGAAGGTACCGGATTGGATTACGAACATATTAATATGACAACATGGAATCCTCATACTAAGGATGTCGTTCGTTTCCTGCAGATCGTCACAGACAGTGACAGGAAGCCTGTCTTTGTACACTGCCAGCATGGGATCGACCGCACGGGAGTACTGTGTGCGGTCTATCGTATTGTTGTGGAGGGCTGGACCAAAGATGAGGCCATTGAGGAGATGACTGAAAGCGGCTTTGCACTCCGCAGTGTTCGGAAGAACCTGGTAGATTACGTTCGCAAGTTGGACGTTGACGAAATAAAGCGTAAGGTAATCTTAAACAAGTAGAACGTTGTAGTACTGGCACGTCTGCAAAAGCAACTTTGAAGAGCATCGCTGGTGAAGTTAAGGACAAAGTGGCATAAATACCTCAAGTCTGGTACAATGCTTATGTCAAGCTTCCAGAATCCGTAATGAGAAAAAAAGATATCTTGGTATATAAGGGCAGGAAGCTACAGTGGAAACAAAATCACAATATCATACAAGTTTTAGAGTACTATTCGAGTCAGTTTTGGTCTCTGGATTGCTCCTTTTTTCCTCTTGTGCACACTATCAATGTGACCCTGCTTATAGTGGTCCGAGGAAGAGGAGTGCAGAAATGCTTGAATATTACAGCTATCCGAAGCGAACTATTGAAGCTAAAGTTGAAAAAATCGAACTCAGGAAAAAATACATTATCGAGAGAATTGAGTTTCCGTCAGCCCTAAATGTTTTCGGGACTGAAAATATAAGATTTAACTACTACATGCAGAAGAAACCAGGAAGATTTCCCACCGTGCTTGTTCTGCCAATATCTGGCGGAATAGATTTCTCTGTTAAGAGTTTTGCCCATCATTTTGCCTCAAATGGTTTCAATTGTGCTGTTGTACACAATAGGGAGTTGATTCTGAAAGATACCAAGAGTGCAGAAGAGATCGAAAACTACTTCAGACAAACGGTGTTAGATAACAGACAGATACTAGACTATCTAGTCAAAAGACAAGAAGTTGATGAAAATAGACTGGGCTGTCTAGGCTTAAGCCTGGGAGGCATAAAGGCATGCTTAATTTCAGGAGTAGATAAAAGATTGAAGTGTTGTGTATTGTGTCTTGCTGGCGGTAGTATAGCAGATATAGCTCTCCTTTCCAAGGAGGAAGATATCAGAGATTATATTAGAGAACTTATGAAAAGAGGAATCAGCCCTGAAACCATACGTATTGAATTATTTGATAAGGTGGAGACGGATCCTCTCAAATTGGCTAAATATATAGATGCCAGAAATGTTCTAATGTATATCGCAAGGTTTGACCAAGTTGTTCCCAGAAAGTGTGGTGACAGATTGTGGGAGGTCATGGGCAAACCAGAAATGATTTATCTTTTTTCAGGTCACTATAGTTCATTTCTTTATTTACCTTTTGTGGAAATCGAGTCTCTCAGCTTCTTCAAGAAGAAATTAGAACTGAGATAGCTTTTTAATGATTCGAGAGGCAAGGGCGCACAGATGCCCCAAATACACACTCCATTTTCGATAATTGATACCTACAACGACACAACAACTCAACATCCCATTAAGGGGCCTCATACAGATACAAACAAAATTTTAGCAGAAAAAAGCCGAAGAATGGCGCGCAAAACTATCTAAAACAGAAGCTGTGAGAGAGCGACATTGAACCTCTAAAATAGCCCAATTGGGGCCCGTCTGCGCCTACAACCAAAGTACAACTCTACAACCAGTTATCTACCAATTTTTTGAAATGCCCCTTTCATAAGTGTCTTGATAGCAGTTGCTTATGAAAGGCCAAAATTTGTCATTCAATGGACTTCGTCAATTAGTGAGTGACATTGGCTGGCATGTCATGACACAAATGCCTCAAAGAAATTTTAGGGCAATATGGAATTTACTATTTGACTTTGAGCTTTTCATAGGTGGATAGTGTAATTTTATTCCCAATAATAATCACAAGATGGTGTTTTATAGATATTCATGTATATCTAAGGCAAGTGCAGTTTTTGAAAACTACAACTTTTAATAACGTTTTTTCCATATATTATAGATTCGCTTTTTCAAGACTTAAACTCCTTTCCGTTTCTGTCAGTGTTGTTCAGTTGAGCAGTTAGTACTGTAATCTAGCGTATCTTTATACATAAGGCAATGACGATGATAATCAGAATTAGCCCAGCAACGATACTCCAAAGCCATATTAGGCCAAACATTCTTGTGGTCTTCCTATAGGCTTGATATTGCTCGGTAAATCTGAGACACATATCGTTTCTCTCTTCAATGATCGCTGCTGCGAAGTGTATAACAAAGATGCCAGGAAACATCAGTAGTCCATCTGGATTTCTCATCATAAGCGGCAAGCCCAGAGAAATCCACATAATCCCCGTATAGAAACGTGGTTGATAAGTCGTAATGTGGATGCCTCAAGAAAATTCTTCTAAGTAATAGGTATTTTAGTGTTTGACTTTGAGCTTTTCATAGGTGCACGGAGTCAATTAGTAGGTGACATTGTCCGATACTTCGTGACGTAGATGACTCGAGGAAAATTTTTTGAGCAATAGCCGTGGATTTCCGATGGTTGCCTTTATAGCATTTGCGGAAGTTCTCTTACCGTGATATAATATACACCAACAGGCCTCGCTTAATCTTCATTATACGAACGCCTTGGCTCTGTATTTGGGAGGTCGAAATATGACACAACAACACGCACATCGGTTTGTGTTCACTATATTGCTACTTTCCCACCTTCTCATCTCCCTCACCAACGAACCCCCAAACCCAACAGACAGCAGCGATACCTCAACACCGTCCGCACGTTCACCGATAACGTTCTCAAGTACGGCCGGGATACTTATGGGCCAAAGCATGCACCGGCTAATCTTATTCGTTTACACTTCCATACTCCCTAGTCTATTTGAAGGGTGCTTCGAGCCAGTATCTGCCCAAGAGCGTTAATTCCCGGAAATTCACAATCCCGTCTCCGGTACGCCTTGGTACGAAGTCCATATAGGGATTATCGGTAAGCCATGCATTGCTCAGAACCGCCAGATCCATGACATCTGTCTTTGTGTCGCGATTCCAATCTCCTTCATAAGGCAAAGTCTCAGGAAGAATCCTCATTTCGGTCGTGAAGTGATAGTCAAACTCATTCGGTCCTTGGAAAGGACTCTCATAGACCAATTCGATGAAGAATGCTGTCCAGCCGGTCGCAGGCTCATCAACCGAAGCCACATATAGACCCCCTCCGAGATCCGGCAGGGACGTACTGGCCCACGCCGGGCCTATGGTTACCAAGCGAAAGTCTCGTGCCTCTGGATTAGTTGCCTGCCACAGATTCACAGCCTTAGGTTGATCACTAACCTGCACCTGAATTGACCCGTCGTCCAGGAGCTGCCAAGAGAACGCCGGTCGTAGATTTCCATTCAAGAATGCGTCGTAATATGGCACCAGCGAATTGAGAATGTCCTCGTAGGCTCCGGTCAGGTAGTGGTCCGTGTTTGGAACGTGTCGCAGGTACGTCTCCCCGGAAAGGCCGTCGATATAGTATTGTACCGAGTCGGGGACAAAGAAATCATCCCCTGCGGAGTTGATAATGAACTTGGGAATATTCAACCGGTCAGTGTATTCAAAGGGATCGACTATTTCAAGCAGTGCCGAGGCTTCGGGCGTGGCGAGTTGATCGAAAATGCCCATTTCTTCATAAGGGGTCAGTGCTTCGGCCCAGAATCCGTATGTGGCCCAATGGTGAGGGAACGATCGCTTCATATTCAGTAAGTCGCCCACAATCGGCATTATAGCTGTGACTCTGGAGTCGACCGCTGCCGTCAACCATGCCGTCCAGGCGCGTTTCGAGCCACCTGTCAGCACGAAGTGTTCTATCGTTTTAGTTTGGTTGGCGTAGTTGCCCATAAAATCCTGTACACTGTCCATGCATCGGACGACCGATTTGACCATCGGCAGTTGCACCACCCAGTTTGGATCTCCGGTTTCGAGAAACTCCCTCCACGAATAGGCTATGATCTCGTCCTCAATGCGAGGCTCGGATTCATCTGAGAACTGAAGTGGTTGATTCGGCACTGCCGAGACGACAGCTACTACTGAGCGAGTCCCAGCTGCCAAATCACGGTATGCCGGATCTATTGTGGGTGCCGGATCAGTATTGTTCCCGTCATCAATAAGCACCAGAGCAGTGTTTTTGGTTTCTCCGAGCAGCAGGTCCCCTTCGGGCACGACAATTGTGATCCAGTGCTTCCATAGAACACGGTCTACCTCGTCTGAATTGCGCCAGCTTTGGGACGTCAGTTCCAATGTGTACCCCCTGGTGAAAGTGGAAAAGTCGAAACTCGCGCTGCCAATCTGAGCGTAAGAGTAATTGAAATCAGGAATTGCCACGTAGTCATCTAGAGCAGTAGCAACGGCTGATTCGCAAAGTGGAAAAGACAAGCCGACCACAAGGTAAAAAAAACAATGACAGATTCTAATTCTCATGCTGCCTCCTCACATTTCTTGCCATTTTCTGCCGTGAACAACAGTATTATATACCAGAACGACTTCCCAATCAAGTCCAAAACGACTCGAAAAGCTATTATTGATTCAATGCCCTATTTCAATCCAAAGCTCTCATGTATGAATTTATTGCAGACATTACAAACTAAAGTTATAATGTTCTCTAGCAACATCTATCTGATTTTCATACATTGACCATATTCTCATTTAATTTGAGGGAGTTAGTGATATGGAAACGATAAAAACACATCCGATACTGAAAGTCATGTTGTTATCTTTTATTCTGGTGGCACTTTTTTCTGATTGTTTACTTGCTGTAGAGACAAAAATCTTAGATCCGAACGAAAATAGCAAGTATTTAAATGCTGTCATCGAGTTCGCCGACAACGTGCTCAAGTACGGTAGAGATACCTACGGCCCCAAACACACGCCTCTATTCGTCGACGGTCTTAACATCCATACCCACGAGCCGGTGAAGTGGATAGCGCCCAACGGCGATAGGTGGATACTTTCTAATTTGGCAAGCCAGCAGAATCTCTTCCGTACACTCGATGGATTAACCAGAATAACCGGCGATCCCAAATATAAACAGGCAACAATGGAGACAATTGAGTATGCCTTTGAGAATTTGCGAAGTCCTAACGGTTTATTCTACTGGGGTGCTGGCACTGCCTATGACGTGCAGAAAGATGAAGTATTTGGTTGGCGTATAGAGACAGGTTACGTACATTGCCTGAAAGCAAATTTTCCATACTATGAACTGATGTGGGAAGTAAATTCCAAGGAAACTAAGAGGTTCATTGAGGCCTTTTGGTCTGCTTCTATCTTGGACTGGTCAAGTCTAGACATGAATAGATTCAGCCACTTTTATGATGAGTTAGAACAAGCCTGGAGGCACGAATATAAAGATGGGCCAATCTTCTTGGATATTGGTAGCGGAGTCTCCTTCATAAATGCTGGAATGGACTTAGTCTATGCAGCGACATTGCTTACAAAACTTTCAACAGACAAAAATCCTCTTGTGTGGGCTAAGCGTCTCGCACGTCGATATGTTGATACGAGACATCCCAGGACTGGAATCAGCTACTATATGTATACGAAACCTTCATTTAAAGTACTCGATTCCTACGATGATATCATGAGGAGGCTTGTGCCTGGAACGACTGATTTTCTATGCCGTGAGTTTCCAACGTACCTTGTCATCAACCGAATAGACCGTGAATGTTGTCTTAGTCAACGTATGCCCACGCCGGGTATATTCGTTAATGATGAGATTTTCTGCCATCAAATCAAATTCCTGATAGGAGAGATGTTGGAAAGAGAAGGAGATGAATTTAAGCAGTGGGCCTTGGAAGAACTGACTGCATACGGAAAAGCAAGCTATTGCAAGGAGGATAATTCTTTTATGCCAATTCTCACCGATGGTACAAATTTGGGAGGATATATAGTCAAAGAAAATGGTCCACTGGGTCAAAAGGGTGTTACTTTAGAGCCGTGCCCAGTTGGACCATCGGATTTCTGGGCTTATGCTATGGGATATCGAGTTATGAGAGATGAGTTTATGTGGGCTATGGCTAACAGCATTGCGAAAGGTAATGACTTTGGAGATATAGGGGCAATTCCAAAGTACAAATCCCAACTTAATCTACGCACCTATTGTTCAGATCCCTACGCTATTTTGGGCTTTCTAGAATTATACAGAGCAACGGAGAAAAAAGAGTTTCTGGAGATAGCCAAGAAAGTCGGTGATAATGTGTTAGATAAAAGGTGCCACAAAGGATTTTTTGTCGCAAGTAGGAAGCACATTTACACCAAGTTTGATGCTATTGATTCCCTTGTGTTGTTACATCTATATTCAGCACTTACAAGAGTCACCGTTGAAATACCAAAAGCCTTGCCAAGTTCGCCTCGTTTCACTTGCCCTTATCGCAATAAGGATCTAGGGGAAGACTATACGATACTATATGCCCTTACTGAATCAACTGAACCGCCCATATCCCTGAATGAAGCAGCGGCCACAGGTAACCTCGATTTAGTAAAATCACTTATTGCCAAGGGAGCCGATGTCAACAACAAGGAAGATCCCCGATATAGGACTCCGCTGGAGCGTGCGGTTATGGGTGGCCATGTAAATATTGTTAAATTGCTCATCGCCAACGGCGCCGATATAAATGCCAAGAATAACGATGGTCAGACACCTCTCAATATAGCTATGCGTCAAAAAAACAAGGAGATCACCGAATTGCTCCGAAAGCACGGGGCCAAAGAGTAGCAACAGATGGGAGACGTGATATGAGAAAGAGATTCATCCGTCAAGTCGTGCTGATGACATTTCTGCTTTGCCAGTCTACTATCTGCCCAGCCGCTGAATCCTCCGACCCGCCCAACCCCAGTTGTTACCTCGATGCAGTCCGTGAGTTTGCCGACAACGTGCTCAAGTACGGCCGGGATATCTATGGCCCCAAGCACACACCGTTGTTCGTGGACGGGCTTAATATCCATACGCATGAGCCGGTGAAGTGGATAGCGCCTAACGGCGACAGGTGGATACTTTCTAACCTGGCAAGTCAGCAGAATCTTTTCCGCACACTGGATGGTCTTACCAAGATAACCGGCGACCCCAAATACAAGCAAGCAGCAATGGAGGCAATTAAGTATGCGTTTGATAACTTGCGCAGTCCGAATGGGCTGTTGTATTGGGGTAACGGCACAGCGTATGATGCACAAGGAGAGAAAGCATGCGGCTGGCGTGTAGGGGATCCCTATGCCCATTGTCTGAAAGCAAATCTTCCCTACTACGAACTGATGTGGCAAGTTAACCCAGAAGCGACAAAGGCGTTTATTGAGTCTTTTTGGTCAGCTAATGTGATAGATTGGTCAAATTTGGCCATGAATCGAACAGGTCAATTCTATGATGAGTTAGAGATACCTTGGCAGCATGAATATAGAGGTGGGCCGACGTTCCTCGAAAGTGGAAGCGGCCAATCTTTCTTCAATGCTGGTACCGATTTAATCTATGCGGCGGTATTGCTGACAAAGCTCTCGGGGGACAAAGAACCTCTTGAGTGGGCTAAGCGTCTGATCCAACGATACGTACAAACAAGACATCCCAAGACCGGAATCAGCTATTGGATGTACACGAAACCTAAATGGAAAGAACGAGAGCAGTACGATGATATCATGAGGAGGCTTGTGCCTGGAACGACAGAATTTATCCCGAGTGAATTCCCGTGGTTCCAATACACCAATTCAATATTTCGTGAGGCCAGTCGTGGTCAGTTCACGCCTACGCCTGGGATATCCGTTCATAAACCGGTCTTTTATTGGCAGACCCAGTTTTTAGTGGGGGAGATGTTGGACGGAGATGGGAAAGATTTTAAGCAGTGGGCGTTGGAAGAGTTAACAGCCTTTGGCAAAACCTCCTATCGCAAGGAGGATAATGTTTATGTTCCGATGCTGACCGATGGAACGAAGCTGGAGGGATATGTCGTAAAAGAAGATGGTCCACTGGGTCCTAAAGGTGTGGTTTTAGAATCTGTTCCGGCTGGATCTTCCGATTTCTGGGCCTACACGATGGGTTATCGTGTTACGAGAGATGAGTTTATGTGGAAAATGGTTCACAGCATTGCGAAAGGCAATGAGTTCGGGGATCTCGGAGTGACTCCGAAAGATAAACCACGTCTTAATTTCGACGCGGGTTGCGCAAATCCTTATGCCCTTTTGGCCTTCTTGGAGCTGAATAGAGCGACATGCAAAAAAGGCTTTTTAGAGATGGCCAAGAAGATCGGCGATAATATTCTGGGCAACAGGTTCCATAAAGGATTTTTCGTTGCAAGTAACAGGCACATTTATACCAAGTTCGATGCGGTTGATTCGCTTGCATTGTTGCATCTATGCTCAGCACTTGCAGGGGACAAAGGAATAGTGCCACAAGTGTGGCCAAGTCTACCCTATTTCATTTGCCCTTATCGCAACAAGGATGCAACGATTGACAATACAATATTATATACCCTTACTGAATTTTCTGAACTACCCTTTTCGCTTCAAGAAGCAGCGGCTGAGGGAGACCTTAAAGAGGTTCGGGCGATGATTTCGCGGGGGGCGGATGTCAATGGTCGTGAGGATCCGTCCAAGAAAACTGCCCTCCATCGTGCAGCAATGGGTGGCCACAATGACGTAGTGGAACTACTTCTGACCAAAGGTGCTGACATTGAGGCAGGAAAATTCGATATCGGTACGGCCCTTCACTACGCAGCACAAAGGGGGCATAGGGGAACAGCAGAATTTCTCATCGCCAACGGCGCCGACATAAGCGCCAAAAACAATGATGGCCAGACGCCAGTTGATATTGCTGTAAGCCGTAATCGTATCGAGGTCGTGAAAGTACTGATTGAAAAAGGCGCTGATGTCTCTCTTTACACAGCTTCTCGTGTTGGGGCTTTAGCCAAGGTAAAAAGCCTGATCGAAAAAGGAGCTGATGTTAACGCAAAAGAAACATCAGGCCGTACCGCCTTACACTACGCGACCGACAAAGGCCATAAAGATATGGCAGAATTGCTCATAGCCAACGGCGCGGAAGTAAATGCCAAGAACAATGATGGCCAGACACCGGTTGATATCGCCTTACAAGGACGTCGCTGGGACATAATCCGAGCTCTCATTGATGCAGGGGCGGATGTTACGCAGGCAAATGTTGAGGGCCAGACACTGCTACACATCGTTACAAGACGAAATCAAAAGGACCTGGTTAAAATACTGCTCGACAAAGGAGTTGATGTGAATGCGGGCGACAACAAAGGCCAGACGCCGCTGCACATAGCGGCTGAGAGGGGCCATAGAGAAATCATCGAGCTTTTGCTTGCCCACGGAGCACGGATTGATGCAAAAGACCGACAAGGGGTCACACCTGCGTTAGCCGCCCTGTTGTATGGATGGTATTTGCACACAACCGATCTGCTACTGGAAAAGAGGGCAGAAGCAACCGGTCCACATTTGGCTGCATACACCGGCAATCTGAGCAGGATTCGGAAGTTGCTCGACACCAATTCTGCGGGTGATGACTACAAAGGTCTTACGTTGCTTCATGCGGCTGCTGCGGGTGGCCGGTTGGAATTGGTCAATTACCTCATTGACAAAGGCTTCGATGTAAAGGCTTCTACTGAGAGTGGGCTTACGCCCTTACACTATGCGGTCATGGGCGACCATCAGGCAGTTGCCGAGATTCTCATCGCACAAGGGGCCCCTGTAGACGAGGCGCAGCCCGGTCCGTTATTTGCCGCCGCCTGGGCGGGATACAAAAATATGGCTCAGTACTTGATCTCGAAGGGAGCGGATATCAACAAGGGCCGTGAGACGCCACTACATCTAGCCGTCAGTTGGTGGAATTTGGACATGGCCAAGCTGCTTCTGGAACTCGGCGCGAACATCGACGCCAGGGATGAAGAGGGGAATACACCTCTGCACTGGACGGTCAACGAATGGTACACGGCGATGGCCAATTACCTCATCTCGAAAGGAGCAAATATCGATGCGAGAAACAAACAGGGTCGCACGGCCCTGCATGAGGCTGCTGACGGATGGAACACGCCCATGGCTAAGCTCCTCATTGAGAACGGAGCGAGTGTTCATATAAAGGATGATAATGGGCAGACGCCTCTTACTTTAGCAAAAGAGAATCGTGATACCGAGACTGCCGAACTGCTGCGCAAGTATCAGGCCAAAGCAGATCTATGGGTACTGCCTCGGAAGATAGAAGGTATTAATCCCAGCGACATGATGAAGCGTTATCTCCTGCGACAAGCCCAATGGAAATCCGAGACGTGGAGGAATGAATACGAGCAGCGCAAGACGACCCAGCAAGTCGCAGAATACCAAGAGCGCCTTCGTGAGGAATTCATCGAGGCCATCGGGGGATTGCCGGAAAGGACACCTCTTAACGCCAGGGTCACGAAAGTAGTTCGGAGAGAGGGCTATCAGGTGGAAATGGTAATCTTTGAAAGCCAACCCAAGCACTATGTTTCCGGCGTACTGTTTCTGCCTGATTCTAAGCACTTTCAGCCTCCTTATCCGGGTGTACTTGCCTTGGTCGGTCACTCGTTAACGGCAAAGTTTCGTGATGTCTATCAGACAATGGGTGCTCTACTGGCCTTGAATGGCATAGCCTCGCTGGTTTTTGATCCCATCGATCAGGGTGAGCGGGGTCAACTCCTTAGTGAATGGCCCACAATCTCAACGACCATAGGTCACACTATGATCGGAGTAGGCAGTATCTTGCTGGGGCGAAATACAGCACGGTTCGAAATCTGGGATGGAATGCGAGCCATTGACTATCTTCAGTCGCGTCCGGAGATCGATCCACATAGAATCGGCTGCAGTGGCGTTAGCGGTGGAGGGACACAGACAGCTTATCTCGTAGCGCTAGATGATCGGGTAAAAGCTGCAGCGCCGGCTTGCTGGATTACGAATTTCGAGCGACTCTTTGCTACTATTGGACCACAGGACGCCGAACAGAACATTTACGGCCAGCTTGGTTTCGGCATGGATGAGGCAGATTTTTTGATGATGCGGGCTCCGACACCAACACTCATTTGTGCCGCTACAGAAGATTTTATCGATATTAAAGGAACCTGGACTTCCTTCCGATATGCTAAGCGTCTCTACACGCGACTCGGCTTTTCAGAACGTATCGATCTGATGGAGTATGATGGCAAGCACAGCTATAACAAGCCGACACGCGAGGCCACTACCCATTGGATGAAACGGTGGCTACGGAATGAGGATGAGCGTGTAAGCGAGCCTTCCATTGTATTGCTTAGTGAAAAGGAAATTCAATGCACTCCGAACGGTCAGGTGATGTTGCTTCCAGATGCTCGATCAGCCTATGATCTGAACAGAGATTTTAATAAAGAATTGGCTGACCGTCGCAAAGAACTATGGGTGACCACTAGGCGTGCGGAGTTGTTCGACCGCATCCGCCGACTGTGCGGTATTCGCGAACTCTCAGACTTGCCCGAGCCAACTGTCGAAAACGTCGGTGTCATCACTCGCCCTGGATATACCATCCGAAAGGCCGTTCTTAAGCCCGAGCAGGGAATATACTTACCTGCCCTGATGTTTGTCCCCGGTCGAAAACCCTACAAAGGGGCCGTATTGTATCTTCACGAAGATGGAAAAGCAACGGATGCTGGTATTGGTGGCCCAATTGAGAAGTTGGTGAACAGCGGGAAGGTGGTTTTGGCTGTAGATCTACGTGGAACCGGTGAAACACAGAGAGTAGGTCAGATAAATGCAAACCACAATCCCCACTTTGGACCAGACTGGAAAGACTTCTTCATAGCATACCTGCTGGGACGTTCATACGTTGGGATGCGAACCGAGGATGTCCTTGTGTGTTCACGGTTTTTGCAGGAGGCGCATGAGACACCGGTAGCTTTGATCGCGGTCGGTCACGTAAGTATTCCGGCTCTGCACGCAGCAGCTATTGAGCCTGATACATTCTGCTCAGTGAAACTGATACGGCCCCTGTTCTCCTGGTCGAACGTAATCGAAGTAGGTCAGTCTCGCAAACAGTTGATCAATGTGGTGCATGGGGCACTGGCAGTATATGATCTTCCTGACCTCGCCAGGACTCTTGGGTCTCGTTTGGTTATTGAGCAACCATTGAATGCTTTGGGAGAACCAATAGAAGAATGATTGCGTCGAACTCTCAATGGTAAGATATGCATGTAGTCCGAAAGAATATGGCTAAGCTTAAATCTTTTTCTCAGTGTACTGAAAGCAGGATTACACCGAAATCGTCGAACTGCTCCGCAAGCACGGAGCTAAGGAGTAAGCAGAAAAAGGCTAAACAGTGACAGGCAAAACTACCGAAAACAGAAGCTGTGACAAAGTGATATTCCAACGTAAAAATGGCCCAAATGTCACTCGCAGAACTGATACAACCACGCTACAACCCGAAAGCTGCTTATCTACCTATTTTTAGAAATTCTCAACTCCATAAGCTTTTGTATATTAAGGACTTGGGTGGCGGCTAAAAATATAGCAACGGATTCAATGGCCGACGTCAAAAGCAAAAGGCTGGAAACTTATTCAAGCCTCCAATCCTTTTAGTAAAAAGACAACAGGGGCCTATACCCATCAATTTAGTATAGGCCCCGAATTATTGCACGACTTGCCGTCATTTCTGTAAGGGTGAGAGAGCTATTCAGCAGCATCTCTCGGTTGATACAATCGAATATCGTCAATATACATCTTGCCCGAACCGACGGCAGTCGTCGTGTTACCTCTGGTACCAAGACCGATTGCAATTCTATCGACATTGCTTAGGTTAATGCCCTGATCGGCAAGAGCCGAAAGCGGAATTACCCACTCGGTCCAGGTGTCAATTGTCGATGCGTTCGCATCTTCATGGATAACTACAGCCGGTGCTCCGGCGTTGTTGGACAATGCTACATACAGCGGCTCGGCGGCGTTGCTCTCGATACCAACATCCTGGTTCGTCCATTGTCCACTGACATTACCGGTAATTGTGACGTTGGAGAGTTTGGCCTCACACGTCGCACTGGCATTATGGGCCGTCAATGCTAAACCAACATAGGCATTCGAACTCATCATTATGTTCACAGGATTCCACGACATAGATGTCCAGGCAGAGCCGTTGGTCGAATAGTAGCCTCTGAAATTACCTGCAACATCCCGCTCTAACTTCACCCAGTAAGGTGCTGTGATGGCCGTCTGCTCACTTGTTACTACTGAAGTGTCGCTCGTAGCATCAATGCCCGTATCGCCTCGCGCCTGGAACCGGCACCCGTTGCCGGGCGTGATATAAACAGCAGCAAACTTAGAGCCTGAATCAAGCGTCTCGCGAACCATTACTCCGGCCTTGGCCCACGCATCCGTATTATCGACGCTGAGCACCTGAGCTACTATCGAGCCGGGGCCGGTGAGTGTCTTGAAGGCGTAGTGGAACTGGTCCGCTGCGTACCAGATATCCTCACCTGTAGCGGTCATCGTATACGTGCCGATGAATCCTTCTACGAAGCTGCCAACAGATGCAGGATTGCCGCGGAACCATATTGACAATTCGACAACACCTTCTGCCGTCCAGTCGTGCTGTGCCGTCAAAGTAAGCTCGGCTTCTGAATAGTTCGCATAGCCCTGCTTGTTGTTGTCATATAAGAACGGCATTGATTGGTTGCCGCCGTGAACGATTGTTTCTTCTGTGTAAGAAGCAGTGGTTTCATCACCCACGGCTGAGCCGGTACTGTTGCCGGGATAGGCCGGTTCGTTATCATGGGCGACGTAGCCAAGCCCATCTTTCCATGCCCACCATATCTGATTGGTGTCGGCGTTGTAGTCTTCGAAATTGTCTATAACGAAGAAATCGCCGGTGGTAAAGCTCCAGACATTACCTTTCCATGGACTATCGGGACTGGTGTTGTTGACTTCATCTATCCGCCAGAAGTACGCTGTTTGCAGTGCGAGCCGACCAGGATCGTAACTCTCTTCACCAAGTGCCTTTGGCCCTTTATATTCAGGTGAGGCCGTGGTTGCGTTCTTTATAGCATCCATATCTGTGCCGAAATACACTTCGTGCGAAGCAGCAACGGCTCCGGCATTCCATGTAAGAATCTGTGTGGGGCTTACATCCACGGCGCCATTAGCTGGATTCGGCCCGCTAACGGCACCTTCGGTAGTGAAGCTCCAGACCTCGCCTTTATGTGTTTCGGCGCCGTCAAACTCATCGATGCGCCAATAGTATGTCTTAGCTAATTTTAATGAATCGGGAGTATAGCTTGCAACTCCTATGGATACTCCACCTGTAGCATTATTTACTGTATCAAAGTCTTCTCCTATGTAAACAGTATGCGTTTTAGCACCAATACCCTGAGTCCAGATAAGTTGTGTATCGGTAGGTATAAACTCAGCGTTATCAGCCGGGACAGGGGAATAAGCGGTCTTGGGCGGAATCGAGAAGCTCCATATGTCACCTTTCCACGGACTATTAGGCTCGGCTTCATTAACCTCATCAATTCGCCAGTAGTAGGTCGTGCCGGGTATAAGGCCGTCCGGATAAGCATATCCGATAAAGCCGGCAATATAAAATGTCAAATCCTGATTGCCACGGAACAAGTCAGAATCTCGCGTGGCCTCGTTGACATCATCAGGATTATCACCCAGATACACATCATGTGAAACGGCAAAATCACCCGGTGACCAGCTTAGAGTTACCCATATATCCTCATGAATGTCACTATCGGCCGGATCAGGACTGAATGCAAATGGATATCCTTCACCCTGCATAATTCCAAGAAGCTGTTGCTCGTTCATTGCAGAGTTATAGATGCGAACCTCGTCGATCAGACCATGGAACGTTGCTCTAAGGCCGCCGGGATTGCCAAGCGGACTGTTACCGATTCCTATAGCTGCGGCGGGGTCGGTCTGAATAGTGCCAGTCTTGTCCGTGCTCATAATTTCCACGCCGTTATGGAAGAGCCGCATCTTACTGCCGTCATAGGTTGCTGCCGCGTGCGACCATACACCGGCCTCGAGATACCCTGCGTCACTCCACATTGTCGTGGTACCACCGTCAGCACCTCCGTCGTCCGTCTTCAGTCGCATCCGAAGCGCTGTACCGTCTGTATACGTGCTCAGCATCCACCAGATGTCAATTGAAGACCATGTTTTCTGTTTGGTAACAATGCGGGCGTCAGTAATATCGAAGCCATCTGGCCTAATCCACGCCGCCATGGTAATGCCGGGGCCAACCACATCGAACGGATCAACGGACACCCAATTAATATTGCCGGGATCCGTTGTGTGGTCGGCCTGGTCGGAGAATCCATCAAAAGACAGCGCACCACCTATTTTTCCAGGTACCCACATTGGGCCTCCATTGAGTGTGCCATCGTGTCCATTGCCACTGGCATCATGTGCTATCGTGCCGGAAGTCTCGTCCAACCTCCACAAACTCACAAGGTCAGCATCCGTCGTGCTCGTCAACATGAAGATAAAAGAAATCAAAAAGATTAGTTTTTTATACATAATAGTCCTCCTTATTGAAAATTGGGTATAATGTTACAATTTGACTATAAACCAAAGCAATAAATAACAGTGTTCATTTCGATTTGATCCCATCGGGCATAACCACCTCCAATCTGATAGCACTTGTGTTCCTCAAACCTAACTGCTACTTTAAACGCAGCAATTCCCCCTAACAGGCAATAGAGATAAACAAACTCCACCAATTTCTATAATATACCGTACCAAATTGGCCTCGCTCTCGTCAAGAAAAACCGGACTTTTAACGGAATATTTCTTGGACATCCCCAAAATTTGTCCAGAACTGTTGAATTCCTGTGGAACTTTTGAGATAATACGTTGCTGAACTATACTGATGTGTTTCACGGGCGAATTAACGGATAACGTCGATTTATGTAAAGAAACGCGAGGCTCACCATGAAAGCAACAAAAGCTTTTACATTAATTGAATTGCTGGTGGTGATTGCGGTGATTGCTATTTTGATGGCTATTTTGATCCCGGTACTCGGCGCAGCCAAGAAACAAGCTACAATGGCTCGCTGTTTGTCCAACCATCGGAACTTACTGTACGGTTGGATTATGTATTCGGATGAGAACGACGGCTTGCTCATGTGCAATGGAGCGTGCTATGACACGGCGGCGGACAAGAGTCCGTGGGTTCACAGCCCCAAAGATTTTGCTGGAAACGACATAGGTAGTCCCGCGCCTGTGACCATTACAGATGCGGACCGCTTTCGCGGGATACAACTGGGAACAATGTGGCAGTATATCAAGGATGTGGATGCCTATCACTGTCCCGGTGACAATCGCAGAAGTACGAGGCGCGCCCCTCGTGATTGTTTTCGCAGCTATTCAATCTCTTATGCTTTTGGGCCGATGCGCGAAGGTGAACTGACAATTCGCGGAGGATATAACTATTACAGGAGGCTGCAGGATATTTCCGGCGCGCCGCAGTACTACGTGTTTGTCGAAGAGGAGCATAATGGTAGCCGGTACGGCGAGAACGAAGGAGGCTGGCACCTGCCTATGGTGGGGGTGAACAGGTTAGAAAATCCGAGTGGATGGACATTCTACGATCCTCTGGCTTCTTATCACCTCAAGGCAAGTACGTTCGGTTTTGCAGATGGTCACGCTGACCGGCGCAAATGGGCAGACCAGCGTACCCTCGATTTTATCCGGCAGAACGCCGAAGATCCATCGTCCCATTCCGGCATAACTCTCGCGTCACCGGACAACGAAGATATTTACTGGTTGATTAAACACTTTATCGAGCAGAGCCGTGTGTTCTGAGAATAATTTTCGATTGCCGGTTGCCGATTTTCAATAGTTGGATTAGAATCAGGTTTAATCAATCTGAAATTGGAAATCGAAAATCGGAAATGAATTATGGATCGCCCACGAATTATAGACCGTCCCTGGGGACGATATCGGGAGTATGCAAGAAATGAGCCGTGTACGGTATGGATTGTAGAGATGGAGCCCGGCCAGACCGGAAGCCTGCAATCTCATGAGAACTTCGATGAATTATGGATAATGCTCACCGATGGAGGCCAGGTGCAGGTCGCCGATGAAGTTCGGCAGGTTCGAGCCGGCGATGAAATATTCATACCTCGCCGAACAAAGCACCGCCTTAGCAATCATGGTAGTGAACTGCTTCGCATGATGGAAGTGGCTTATGGTGAAGTGCGGGATGAAGATAAAGTGAGGTATGAAAACAGATACGGCAGGGCTTAACATAGTCTAAGCCGGATAAGATTTCATATGGATATGCCTCAAAATCAGAATCATATTCTCTGTGTCGGTGACATGGTGGCCGATATCTTCTCCAGTCCCCTGGCCCGGTTGCCGGAGCCCGGCGAGCTGGTGCTGAGCGATAGAATCGCCGTTTTTCCAGGAGGCAATGCACTGAACACGGCAATTGCTCTTCGTCGGCTCGGAGAAAATGTTGCTGTGGCCGGGAGTATCGGAGATGATGCCCTTGGTCGATTGCTCTTAGATCAAATACAAACGCAAGGTCTGGATGTGCGTGGTCTGCGATTGGAACCGGCGGGCTGGACGGCTTCGACTTTTATTCTCCGTGCAGAAGGCGAGGACCGGCGTTTCATTCATTCATTGGGTGTAGCAGCCACTTTCACCGGTGAATATGTCTTGCCGGAATTGATTCCCGACAATGGTATTATGTTGATTGGCGGATATTTAAAGTTAGGCGCCTGGGATGATAACATGCTGGCGGAACTTATGTGTCAGGCCCGGCGGCGCAATTGCAAGGTTGTGCTGAACATTTGTATCGCCCAGGATAGCGGGGTGGATCCTGGCCGGTGCCTGTCACTGCTTGAGCATGTGGATGTATTCGTTCCTAATGAAGATGAAGCCTGTATCCTCACCGGCGAAGTTGTGCGTGAGCTACAGGCGAAGGCTCTGCTTCAAGCCGGTGCACAAACGGTGGTGATTACTCGTGGAGCAAAAGGTCTGGTTGCTTACGATGGGCAGCACACCGTGGAGATGGGAATTTTTAAGGTGCCTATTGTTGATCCGTCGGGCTGCGGCGATTGCTTTACTGCCGGGCTTATCGCCGGCATGAGAAGAGGATGGGACATTGTCCGTGTGCTTGAATTCGCAAGTGCCGTAGGCGCCATTGGAGCCACGGCACTGGGATGTACGGACGGCGTGCCGCCTTTTTCTGAAGTGGAGAGTTTTATCAAAGAGAGCAAAATAGAGATATCTATTAGGCCGGATAATAGTTTGTAATCCATTGATAATTCGATTTCAGGGATGTATTTATGAAAAATATGACAGCAATAGTGGCGATTATGGCCGTGTTCACACTGGCGGTTTGCTTTATAATTCTCGGCTCTGTCTCGGTGGAATTAATGGCCAGGCTGCAGATGGACGAGAACCAGTTCGGCACCCTGATATCACTTTTTTCACTAAGCTGTTTGATTGCTCAATTATTAATAGGATTTATGGTGGATAAGTTCGGGCACAAACCACTTGCCGTCAGCGGCTTTCTCATCGGTGGTTTAGCCATTTTGTTGCTGGCGTTCTCGACGTCATATGCTCTTGTGCGAATAGCCACGTTGCTTCTTGGTGTAGGTGCGATATGCTGTAACACGGTGGGCAATACATTGCTTCCCGTTGTTCTTTTCGAAGGTAAAGACCCTGCGCGTGCCAGCAATTTCGGTTGTGGATTCGTTGGATTGGGTTTTGTCCTGGTACCGTTGCTTATCGGCACGTTCATGAATGATCTGGGTCTGAGCTATACGGTGTCGGTCTCGATTATAGCAGTAGGAGTTCTCGTCTTTGCTGTAGTTGCACTGCTACCCCATTATCCGCAGGCATCTACAGGCTTCAGATTGATTAAGTCACTCGATCTTTTGCGCAGGCCGGAGGTCCTGGTAGCTGCGGCTGCATTAGCTTGTTACATTGGCCTGGAGTGGACTATGAACAACTGGACCAAGCCCCTCATGACGGAACTATATGAGGCAGCGGGCAGCACTAATGCCGTTCGTAATGCAAGCCTGGTGCTGATGCTTTTCGGTCTGGCCATGGCTGTAGGTCGGTTTGCCACATCAGCTTTGAAAAATGTATCTGCCATGGGCGTCAAAATCATCGCCGCCATGTCACTGTTGTCCATAGTTGCGATTATTGTGCTGGTGAAGGCGGGCAGTCCGGGACTCGCGATTTTGTCAGTGCTGGTTATCGGTTTGGCATTTGCACCGATGTTTCCCACGATCGTGGGCGTGACTTTCGATAAATTCGAGCAGAACGTTTATGGGAGCGTATTCGGAATCATCTTTTCTATCGGTTTGCTTGGCTCTATGATTTTGCCGAAAGTCGTTGGATATTTAAGCAAAGGCAAGACGGTTCAGGAAAGCCTGCCGATAGCTGCTATGATTGCAGGAGTTCTGTTTGTAATTGCAATTGCTATGGGAATCGTGGGCAAGCCAAAAAAAGCACACTAATCTATGAAAATATTTCCCTCTGTGCATATCCTCTGATTCAATACTTACTTAGTGCTTTAAGGGTATTTGTTAGCATTTTTTGCAAAAAAATACACTTTCTCGATATTTTACAAAAATATCTTGCTAATCATTATTCTTATCAAGTATCTTAGTGCGTTAAGTTGAATAGTGGGTAAATTATGATTCCAGACGCAAAGAATGTCCCTAAGTATTATCAGATAAGCCGTCAGATAATAGCCGCGATTCGTTCGGGTCGGCTTAAACCGGGCATGCAGATTGCTTCCGAAAATGAAATCATCAGGAAATACGGAGTGAGTAACACGACCGCCCGGCGGAGCCTGCAGGAGATCGAAAGGGCCGGCTGGGGGACACGAATCAAGGGTAAGGGTACCTTTGTCGCCCAAAGGAACGTCCAGCGCTCGGCAACCCGGATTCTTGGTTTTACCAGGAACATGATCGAGGCAGGCTATACCCCCTCGACCAGAGTCTTGGATACTCGAAAAATCACGAAGGGATATTCTGCTACAATCAATGGACGGCGTTACATCATGCCGGGGCCGGTGTATAAAATTCACCGCCTTCGTTTCGCGGACGATACTCCCATGATGCTGGAGGTCAGATACATATCCATGGAGTTCTGCCCGGATATAGAAAAGCAGGATTTTACTGATTCGCTTTATGACATTTACGAAAAGCGCTACGGACTGTCACTTACAGAGGTTCAGCAGACGCTGAGTACCGTAATGATCGACGCAGGCACGCAGCGTTTCTTCGATGTACAAGAACCGATTCCCGCCTTCAGGGTCGAAGGCGTGACATTCGGCGGCAAAGAAATGATTCTTGAAATAGAAGATTCGATTTATAGGGGAGACAAGTATCGCTTTTCCGTATTCGCAAAACCGTAATGTGATAACTCCAGAAATTTGAAGTAGATAATGAAAGATAACGATGTATTCGAGAGAATTTCTTAAACAGCTTTACCATATGATTTACACCATTCGAATTTTCGAGACCGAGTGTATCAAGCTTTATCGTCAGGGCCTGATTATTGGTTATTTTCATCCTTACCTTGGTGAGGAAGCGATTGCGACCGGCGTTTGTGCTGCTTTGCGGTCGGATGACTATATCGTCAGCACGCATCGCGGACACGGCCACTGTATCGCCCGAGGGGGACAGTTGGAGAAAATGGTAGCGGAAGTTTTGGGCAGGGAAGCCGGGTACTGTCGGGGGCGGGGCGGATCGATGCACATCGCCGACATTGATACCGGTAATATTGGTGCCAATGGAATTGTCGGTGGCGGTATTCCGATTGGTGTTGGTACCGGCCTGGGAATTAGTATAAAAGGCAGTGATCAGGTCGTGGTAATATTCTTCTCTGATGGAGCATGTAATAACGGTGTTTTTGCCGAATCGCTGAATCTGGCGGCAATCTGGGACCTGCCGGTCATTTTTGTTCTCGAAAACAATCAGTATGCAGTTTCCAGCCCCATCGAAGAGATGAGCCGAATTCCGGATCTTCACAAGCGGGCCGAAGGATACGGAGTAGAAGCATCGATGATAGACGGCAATGATGTACTGGCGGTCTTCGAAGAAACACAGAAAGCAGTCCAGGCCTGCTGTGAAGGCAAAGGCCCCGTGTTAATCGAGGCCAAGACTTATCGGTACGGCGGGCATCACGTCAATGATCCCGGCCTTTATATGCCTAAAGACAAGCTCGAATACTACAAAGCCCACGATCCACTGACGATTGCCAGAGAACATCTCATGAACCAAAGCGATTGTACTGAGCAAGACATTGCTGAAATAGAGGAAAGAGCCAACCAGATGATGTCTGAAGCTGTCGAATTTGCCAAAGGTTGTCCGCAGCCTTCTGTTGACAGCTTTCTCGAGGAGGTAAAACACAATTGAGCGCTGATTCAGGTACAGAACGAACTCAAAGACAGATAATGTATCGCGAGGCTCTGAACGAGGCGCTTCGGGAGGAAATGCTCCGTGACGAGACCGTGTTTTTACTTGGTGGCGGAATTGGTCAGCGCGGCGGATCGTATAAGGTCACTGTCGATCTTCTTAATGAATTCGGATCCAGGCGTGTAATTGATGCGCCGATTTCCGAAGCCAGTTTCACTGGGGCCGGTGTGGGAGCAGCGATAACAGGGATGCGACCAGTAGTCGAGATATTATTTGTCGATTTCACATCTTTGATTATCGATCAGATTGTCAATCAGGCGGCCAAGTATCGTTTTATGAGTGGGGGCAAAGGACGTGTACCTATGGTCTTGCGCACCCAGGGCGGTAGCGGAAATGGTTTGGCGGCACAGCACTCGCAGTCTCTGGAGGCATGGTATTATCATGTTCCCGGCCTTAAACTGGTAATGCCATCTACGCCTTATGATGCCAAGGGATTGTTGAAAAGTGCAATCCGCGACGAAGACCCCGTAATCTTCATCGAGCACAAGCTGCTGTATATACAAAAGGGATTCGTGCCGGAAGCTGAGTACACTATTGAACTCGGCAAGGCGGATGTCAAGCGTCCCGGCCAGGACGTAACAATTATTGCCTGGTCTGGTATGGTGCCCAAGTCTCTGGCTGCAGCCGAAGAACTTGCCGTCGACGATATCGATGTGGAAGTGATCGATTTGCGGACCCTTGTTCCGCTGGATAAGGAATTGATTTTAGAATCCATACGCAAGACCGAACGCTGTCTGATTGTTCAGGAAGCCGTACGCAGAGGCGGCGTTGCTTCTGATATTGCTTCGATTATTCACGAGGAGGCCTTTGACTATCTGGATGCCCCGATCAAAATTCTGGCCGGGCATAATACCCCGATTCCCTTTAACCTGAATCTCGAAAAGGCCAGTGTGCCACAGCAGAATGATATTGTTGCTGCTGTAAAGCAACTGGTCGGTTAGAATTGCCAATGAAATCTAAAATAGGAGTTCATTTCATGTATTCAATTAAAAAAACTGTGCTGGTCATCGGCGTGGGAATTGTAGCGGTTTGGTTCACATTGTATGATTCAGCATGGGCAAACAAGTTGCCCATCCTACGGCTGGATGATTGGACATATATCCAGATCGACGATAAGCGGGGCAAGTGGGGAGATTGGAATGAGCCAGAATGGTTAAGATACTTTGGCCTGGATATGGCGGATGTGACTGGGGATGGGTATAAAGATATTGTAGCCGGCCGGTATATCTACCTTAATCCCGGCGGCGATATGATGGGCTCCTGGCAACGGATATCCTTTGACATCAATGTCGATGCCATGTTGATGGTCGATGTTGACGGTGATTCATTTTCCGACGTCATTGCTGAAGCGCTGCCGGATGTGTATTGGCTTGAAGCTGAGAACCAAAAAGGCGATTCCTGGAACGCAAAAAAAATCGGTACTCTGCCGAAAACCGGTCATGTAAACGGTCAGGGCTACATGCTGGGGCAGATTGTTGCCGGCGGCAAGCCGGAGATTATTCTGGCAAGCGGAAAAGGCGTCTACTATTTCCAAGTCCCCAAAAATCCGGAAGCGGGAAACTGGCCCAGGACACGAATTGCCGCCGAGACGATGGACGAAGGCATCGGTGTCAGTGACATTGACGGCGACGGTGATATCGATATTGCCGCGGGAAGAGAGACGGGTAAAACATATCGCGTGATGTGGTATGAAAACCCCGACAACGGGCAGGGTGACTGGAAAGACAGCGTGGCTTGTGAGGTAGTCTTTGCACCCGATCGTATTATCATTGCCGAGATAAATGGCGACTCGCGGCCAGATATTGTAGTCTCTGAGGAGCGGTCTCCAGGCCCCGAGCCCGATGCCAGCTTGTATTGGCTGGAGCAGCCGGACGATCCGAAAAGCCAAACGTGGAAGAGACACGTCCTTATCACCGAATACTCTCTGAACAACCTGGACGTTGCTGACATGGATCGGGACGGCGACTTCGACATTATCACGTGCGAGCACAAAGGGCCCAAGGGAAAGCAAAAACTGCAAATCTTCGAAAACGACGGCAAAGGCAACTTCAAGGAACATATCGCTGATAGAGGCAAAGAGAGCCATCTCGGTGCCCTGGTGGAGGACATGGATAACGATGGCGATCTGGATATCGTCAGTGCGGCCTGGGATTACTATCAGTACCTGCATCTATGGCGAAATGATGCCGTCAAGTAAAGTCTCAGTTTATAAGCAGTACTTACAGATGTTTGTGACCGATGAATTGAATACCGAAAGGAATGTGAAATGTGTGAGAAGACAATATTTTTGTTGCTGTTAATCCTTTCACCCCTCGTTATCGCCGAAGTACCCTTTGAGCACATTATTATAGACAGCGAGGGGCCTAAGGATCCCTGGGCGAAAATCGCAGGGGACATTGATGGAGACGGCTTTGCCGATGTCGTTATCGGCGGTCGCCAGGGACCTCTGGTGTGGTACGAATATCCAACGTGGTCCAAAGCGATCATTGCCAATGGCGGCTACAAGACCGTCGATGGGGAGTTGGGGGATGTGGACGGCGACGGAGATTTGGACGTTGTCATGGGAGGCTTGATATGGTACGAAAATCCCCGACCAGGTGGCGAGCCGGCAAAGAATGCCTGGAAAGCACACAAAGTCGCCGATCATCCTACGCATGATGTAGAGCTTGCCGACCTGGATGATGATGGTGATCTGGACATCGTCACGCGTGACCAATCTGAGTTCGGCCATAAGGCGGGAAACAAGATTTACTTATGGCGACAGAATGCGGATGCTACGTGGACGCAGAAAATCATTGCCTGTCCTCACGGAGAGGCAATCGCTTTGGGTGACATAGACAAGGACGGCGATCCCGACATCGTGATCGGCGGCATCTGGTTTGAAAACACCCGGGACATTGTCAATGGGGCATGGAACGCACATCGGTTTGGCAGTTGGCATCCGAACGCCACGGTGCAAATAGCCGACATCAACGGCGATGCTCTACCGGATATCGTGCTGTCTCCTTCCGAGTTACAAAAGCAGTTTTATAAGATATCCTGGTTCGAGGCCCCGTCCGATCCGAAGAAAGATAATTGGACTGAACATGTCATCGTCGAACCTATTGAATGCGTTATTCACGGACTGGTCACGGCTGATATCAACGGTGACGGCATGATCGACGTAGTGTCATCGGAGATGCACCAGGGGGGCGATCCTGATGAGGTGGCTGTGTTTGTAAATCAGGCAAACGGTTCGGCCTGGACAAAGCAGATTATCTCTACCAGAGGGTCTCACTTTATTCGCGCCGCAGATATTGGTAATGACGGCGATATAGACATCATAGGCGCTAACTGGAGTGGCCCCTATCAACCGATCGAAATGTGGGAGAATAATTCCAAAGGAGGGAATCGTCTTTCGAGCAGAAAAAAGGACGTGCCTTTGGCCGCATCCAGCATCAGTCAGTCATGGAAAGATAATAATTACAAGTACCGCACCCTCATCCGGGTAGGTGCTGCCGATTACGCCCGACAAAACAAACCAGTTGAGATTGAGATTGACTTTTCCAGGCTGCTGCGGCGACTCGACAAAAGCGACTCTATTGATCCTCAACGGATTGCACTATATGAGCGGCAAAAGGAAGGATTAACACCAATACCGTTTCAGTTCGATCGGGATAAGGATTTTAACTCCCGGACGGATGTCAAAGGCACACTGACATTCATCCTCGACGGTTCAACTTCCCCCGATCAAGCCCGTCGTTTCGAACTCTATTTTGGTGGCCGCAATGGTTCCAGCACTAAACAGTCTATTTCAACGGGAATTCCTGTATCAACTCGGATGATAGACGAACATGAAGGTCAGGAAAGTTATCGTATCACAGCACAAAATGCAATCTACTATTATCATAAACTTGGTGCCGGGTTTGCGAGCCTTGAGGACCGTGACGGCAATGATTGGCTCAGTTATAATTCCGGTGTTGGGCAGAAAAGCCAGAGCGGCTCCGGCGGAAAGTATCGAGGCACACCCAATATGGGCCACCCGGAAGGTTATTGCCATCCTGGCAATACGGTATCTGATACCTGCATTTTTTCCAAAGGGCCGATTAAAGTGACTCTGGAGTCCCAATCTCACGACGGCAAAATGCATTGTCGCTGGGACATTTTTGGTCACTATGCCCGCATGACCGTGTTCAGGATGCGTCTGCCGTACTGGTTCCTTTATGAGGGCACGCCTGGGGGAAAACTGGATATGCAAACGGATAAGTGTATTCGAGTCGATGGCCAGGATTGTATTGTGACTGGCGTTGATGAAAAATGGCAAGGTGATCTACAGACCAGCGAAGGCCTGGAATGGCTGGCCTTTACGGATCCGCCGCTGGGCCGGTCACTGTATATCGCCCATCACGAAGACGATGAGGCCATCGATTCTTACTGGCCCATGAACGAGGAAATGACCGTCTTCGGCTTTGGCCGGCTTGGGATAAACAAGTACATGCGATTAATCCCGGCCCATTTTACTGTCGGTCTGATTGATTCGACAGACAGTAACCAAATCCAGGCCGTTGTCAACAATGCTTGTCAACCTTTGAACATTAACCTTGGCCCGGTGGAGGCCAGGGGGTGATCGGTAATACAGGAAGGACGTAACAAGAATCATGGCTAAGGAAGTTCTTATGCCCCAGGTGGGGCAGGATATCGAGACGGCTACTATTGTCGAATGGCATAAGAAAGAGAACGATACAGTCAATAAGGGCGACGTCATTGCCACGGTGGAATCCGACAAGGCCACCTTTGACGTTGAGGCCTATGATTCCGGCGTGTTGCTAAAACGACTCTACGAAGAAGGGCAGGAAGTTAAGGTGCTTACACCCATCGCCTATCTTGGAGAGCCTGGTGAGTCCGTGGAAGAAGTGTCGTCCTCCTCGGAAGTATCTCAGACAGTCGTTACTCCTGACTCATCAGTCACCACGGTTTTCTCGGAGAAATCGAAAAGGAATGACAAGGTGATTGCCTCTCCTTCTGCTCGGAGATTGGCTAAAGAAAAGGGAATTGACCTGAACAATCTTACAGGTACTGGTCCGGAAGGGAGAATCACCAGGGAAGATGTTCTTAAAGCCTGCGACGACACCTAAGATACTAATGCGGATAAGTTTCTTCCTTTTTGAATAATATTTTAGAAGGGCGTACACATGAAAATATTTTTAGATACAGGCGATGTTGAAGCTATCAAAAAGGCATACGATACCGGTCTGGTTGATGGAGTAACGACCAATCCGACTCATATCGCCAGGACCGGCAGAAAATTTAAGGATGTGGTCAAAGAAATCTGTTCGATTGTGCCGGGCCCGGTCAGTGCTGAAGCGGTAGCGGAAGGCACTGATGAACTGATTGCCGCTGCCGAGGACATTGCCGCCATAGCTCCGAATGTGGTGATCAAGATTCCAATGACGCCGGAGGGTCTCAAAGCAGTGCCGGTACTCGAACAGCAAAAAGGTATCAAGACCAATGTGACGATGATATTTTCCTCTACGCAGGCTTTTTTAGCGATGAAGGCCGGCGCGAGTTTTGTCAGTATCGTTTTGAGCCGGCTGGATGCGGTTGCCAATGAAAGCTACATCCTTGTAGAAGACGCCGCTGTTATTAAGACCAACTATGGTTTCGCCTCAGAGGTTATTGCCGGAAGCGTCAAGACGCAGAACCATTTGCTGGATTGTCTGCGTGCGGGTATCGATATAGCAACGGTCAATCCTGATCTTTTCTGGCAATTATATAAACATCCATTGACCGATTCCGGTCTGGCCCAATTCGCCCAAGATTGGGAGAATGTACCTAAATAAGCAAGGAGATAAAAATGAAAACGATCAAAGGTCCGGGTATCTTTCTTGCCCAGTTTTTGCGTGATCATGAACCGTACAATAATTTGGAAAACATTGGATCCTGGGTAGCAGGTTTAGGGTACAAGGGCGTGCAAATCCCAACCTGGGACAAGCGGGTAATCGATTTGGACAAGGCGGCTGAATCCAAGTCCTACTGTGAAGATTTGCAGGCGTCCATCGAGAAGTTAGGTCTCGATGTGACAGAGCTGGCCGCTCATTTACAAGGTCAGGTCCTGGCAATTCACCCGGCCTATGAGACCGCGTTTGGTGCGTTTTATCCTTCGGATCTGGACGATGCCGGAAGAATCGAATGGGCCACGGCGGAATTAATCAAATCGGTCAAGGCCTCGGCGAATATGGGCCTGAAAGCCGTGCCGGTCTTGTCTGGTGGTCTGGCCTGGCACATGATTTATCCCTGGCCCCAACGTCCAGTTGGATTGATCGATATGGCATTTAAAGAGCTTTATCGTCGCTGGGAGCCTGTGTTGGATACTGCCGCCCAGCATGATATCACTATTGCCTTTGAGTTACATCCCGGGTCAGATATATACGACGGCGCGACCTTCGAGATGTTCATGGATGTCTCCAACGATCATAAGGCAGCAGCCATCAATTACGATCCCAGTCATTTCCTGCTCCAGCAGTTGGACTATTGTGAATTCATTCAACTTTATGGCAAGCGTATCACCGCCTTCCACGTCAAAGATGCAGAGTTTCGTCCCAGTGGCAGAGTCGGCGTATATGGCGGCTATCAATCCTGGGCCAAAAGAGCCGGACGATTTCGCTCGCTTGGTGACGGTCAGGTAGATTTCACCCGTGTATTTACATTGCTGACTGAAGCAGGTTACAGCGGATGGGCCGTTTTAGAATGGGAATGTTGTCTTAAGAGTCCCGAACAGGGTGCGGCACAAGGCGCTCCGTTCATTGCCAAACATATTATCGAAGCTACGGAGGTTGCTTTTGACGACTTTGCCGGCGGAAAGAGTGATGATAAGTTAAACAAAAAAATCCTTGGTCTAAGCTAATGGCTTTCGGAGAAAAGAAAATGGGCACTATAAGTTATTTTTTTAATCCCCAAACACTTTTGGTTCTAAGTTGTCTTTACTGCTTCGCTTTTCCGGCTTTCTCCAAAACCATGGCGTTCGTGCACGTTATAATTGATCCTAATGTCATAGGACACAGAGAGGTTGGGGATATCGACCGTGATGGTTTCAATGATATTGCCGCGGTCAATTCGGGAGGTTCCGAACATTCGATTGTCTGGTATGAATACCCGAACTGGAAACGGCATCGCGTTGTTAATATAAGCAGTTTTAATGATTACAAGGCGTATCGTTCCTGCGATATGGAGCTTGCAGATCTCGACGGTGACGGTGATCTTGACGTGGTCGGAAGAATAGGCCGGCCAGAAGACGACAGGTATGGAATAAATTGCTGGTTCGAGAATCCCTCCCACGGTATGAGTCCGGGGGAAAGCGAATGGAAACGCCATGACATCGGCGAGAGCTACTATGCGAAGGATTTAGAAGTCGCGGACCTGAATGGCGACGGTAAGCCGGACGTAGTTTCTCGGGCACTGAACGCCAAGCTTCATATCTATTTGCAAAGTGGTTCATCGTGGGAAGAGAAAATACTGGATATAACGCATCACGACGGCATGGACGTTGCAGATATTGATCGGGACGGCGATCCGGATATTGCACTCAATGGTTACTGGATGGAAACGCCGGATGATGTGTCAACCGGGACATGGTTTAAGCATGATTATGACAAGAAATGGTACACACAAAAAACCGGCCAAAATGGCGCTTGGTATGATAACAATTGCAAAGTTGTCATAGCCGACATAAATGTCGATAGTCGCCTTGACATCGTAATCGATCAGGCCGAGGATAAAGGCTATCCAGTTTCATGGTACCAAGCACCGGCCGATCCGAAAGAAGGCAAATGGATCGAACATGTTATCGGGCAGGTTGATAAATGTCATAGTCTGAAGGTGGCTGATTTTGACAATGATGGTGATTTGGACGTATTTGCAGCCGAGATGCCCAACATCGCCCAGGAAGCCCCACATCCGGTATTGATCTTTATCAATCAGGGTGATTCTCTCATATGGAGAACACTGGTTCTTGCCGACTATGGCAACTACAGCGCTCAGATCGGAGATATAGACAACGATGGGGACATAGACATCATAGGACTTCGAAATCATAATCGTGCCCCAATTGAGATGTGGCGCAATACTATCAACGATTAGTTTAGGAAATTCCAACTCTCTGTATTCAGATTTAAGTTCCATGAAGAGTTAGGAGATAGAAAGCTCTATTTCGGTGAGGACCATCCGGACACATTTGAAACCAAGAACGACCTTACTTTGCTCTATAAGGAGCAGGGTGATTACGCAAAAGCAGAGCCACTACTCTCCAAAGCCGTAGAAGGCTGACCTATGGCGAGCAAGACTACCGAAAACGGAGGCCACGATAGAGTGACATTGCACCATCAAAACGGCCAGATTTTAGTCCGTCTGCGCCTACAACCGGAGTACAACTCGAAACACCCTTATCTACCTATTTCCAGAAAATCCTTAACTCCATAAGCTCTTATATATAAAGAGGATATGTCGGAGCCAAAAATTTGCCATCGTATTCAATGGACGATGTGAATTAGTGAGTGACATTGACCGAAACCTCATAACGTGGATGCCTCAAAGCCGGAGTAATTGAGGATGGTAAATGGTTCGCAAGCGAAGGAGGCTCCCCGCAAGGAGCTTCGATTTCACCTCTACTGTCGAATGTATGCTTGCACTATGTACTGGATATGTGGGTACAACAGTGGAGGCAACGTTGTGCACGTGGCGAAGTGATTATTGTTCGCTGGGCGGACGTCTTTGTGGTTGGTTTCCAATACAAGGATGATGCGGAGCGTTTTCATACTGAACTGCGCGACAGATTTAAGAAGTTCTCGCTGGAACTTCACCCCGATAAGATCCGCTTAATTCGTTTCGGGCGATTTGCACGAGAAGACAACAAGCGATTAGACTGGCGGAAGAAACCAGAGACCTTCAACTTTCTCGGATTTACCCACTGCTACAGCTTAAACCGGAAAGGGAAGTTTGTAATCCGTCGAATCACGATGAAGAAACGGATTAAAGCCAAACTTCACGCAGTTAAGATAGAATTGCGCAGACGAATGCATCAATCTATTGGAGAACAGGCAAAATGGCTAAGTTCAGTTATCAGTGGATACTATTTGTATCATGCTATACCGAGAAACTACAAGGCTATTTCAACCTTCCGGTGTCTGATAATATGCGTGTGATATAAAACTTTGAAACACAGGAGCCAAAAGAGCCGTTTCAACTGGAAACGAATGGAAAAGATAGCAGAAGCAGTGCTACCCCGACCGCGAATACTGCATTCCTGGCCTGAACAGCAGTATGCCGCCATTATTCAAGGTAGGAACCCAGTGCGGTAATTCTGCACGCTGGGGTCTGTACGGGGGGCGTCGAGTAATCGGCATCCCTACCGTGACTATTTACAGAGAATTTATTATTTGACTTTGAGCTTTTCAGAGCTGAACTGCGTCAAAAAAAGAGCCAACAACTCGTCCAGGCTGCTGGCCCTTAGTCAACAAAATGCAACTTACTCAACTGGTTCAGCCGGAGGAAATTCATCGAATAAATGTTCGGCAAGGACTATCAGGTCCTCGACATCCACTAAGGTAAGTATTTTTCCAGTTTCATCAATCGAGCGTATATAGTCTTACAATACCATTGCTTATGTGTCTGTGGGCTGTCCTACGACCAGCCAATCGATATACCAATGCGAATCTTGACAGGTCTTATGTAATACAAATATAATAGCCGAGTATAGAGACAGCTAAGAATTCTTACTTAGTGAATCTACTTATCATGTTAGGATATTAATGGTAGATGAGCAGTTGTCATATTCGGCAAAGGCAGCTTTGATTGAGCGAGTCAAAGAGCTAACCTGTCTTTACGGTATGGCTCAGATAACCAGCCGGCCGGATATGGCAGTGGAAGAAATCATCCAGGGTATAGTCGAACTCCTACCTTCTGCCTGGCAATACCCCGAAATCACATGTGCGAGAATAATTTTGGATGGAAGATCCTATACAACCCGAGGCTTCCGAGAGTGCCGTCAGAATCAGACTGCTGAGATTATTGTTGGTGGTATGGCACGAGGTGTTGTTGAACTGGTTTATATAGAGGAAAAGCCTGATCTTGATGAGGGTCCATTTCTAAAAGAAGAACGCAATCTAATTAATGCAGTAGCCAGACAGGTTGCTTTAGTTATTGAGCGGAAACAGGCAGAGAAAGACAAACTGAAACTTCATAATCAGCTTCTCCATGCCGATCGGCTTGCGACAATCGGGATGCTTGCTGCAGGTGTAGCTCATGAACTTAATGAACCTCTGGGAAACATTCTTGGATTTGCGCAACTGGCAAAGAAGTGCCCCGGGCTTCCGGATTCAGTTGGGCATGACATTGGAAAAATCGAAACGGCTTCTTTGCACGCGCGGGAGATAATCCAGAAGCTTCTGGTTTTTGCACGACAAGCCCAACCTCACAAAACGCAGGTTAATCTCAATCAGGTAGTGCAGGATGGGCTTTATTTTTTCGAAGCTCGATGTGTCAAGGAAGGTATAGAGCTTATTCGCCTGCTTTCACCGGACCTGCCTGAAATTACAGCCGATCCGGGACAATTGAACCAGCTTCTGGTTAATCTGGTTGTAAACGCCCTGCAGTCAATGCCGGGAACGGGCAAGATAACGGTTCAGACACGATTTTCGGATAATAATGTTTATCTGATTGTAAAAGATACGGGAACTGGTATGAGCAAAGAGGTTCTTGATAAAATTTTCATCCCCTTCTTCACGACAAAGGATGTTGGTCATGGAACGGGCCTGGGTTTGCCTGTTGTATATGGAATCGTTACTGCCCATAGCGGTACAATCGATGTTAAGAGCGAATCCGGCAGTGGTACTAAGTTCGAAATTAAATTGCCTGTGACAGAACAGATAGATACAGAGAAAAATAATTAATATGACTGATAAAAATGAACGCATTTTAATAGTGGATGATTCTGCAAGCACGCTGGAGGTCCTAAAGCGAAACCTGACAACGGCAGGCTATCAGGTTTTCACAGCAAACAATGTCTCTGGAGCAATTGAAATTCTTGAACAGACCCGGTTAGACCTGGTCATCACCGACCTTAAGATGCCCAATGTTAGTGGTATGGATCTGATTCGGCATATTCGCGAAAATTTCAGAGATACCGAGGTTATGATGATTACAGGCTATCCATCAATTGAGGGAGCGGTAGAAGCCGTCAAGACCGGTGCCGAGGAGTTTTTAGCCAAACCTTTCACTGACACTGAGCTTTTGTCCGCTGTCAAGCGGGTGCTGGACAAAGCAAGGACATACAGGTACGGACGTGCTAAACCGGACCAGGCAGTTCCAGCTCATAAAGGACTTATCGGGAAGTCCGAGGGAATGCGTAAGGTTTTCGTGGCCATAAGTAAAGCTTCATCCGCTTCAGCCACCGTGCTCATTACCGGCGAAAGTGGCACGGGCAAGGAGCTTGCAGCAAGAGCTATTCACTACAGCAGTCTTAGATCCTCAGCACCGTTTGTGCCGGTCAATTGCGGCGGTATTCCGGAGGGATTACTTGAAAGCGAATTGTTTGGCCATGTAAAGGGGGCATTCACAGGGGCAACGGAATCGCGGGCGGGATTTTTTCATGCTGCCGATGGAGGTACGATTTTTCTTGATGAGATCAGCGATATGAGTCTGGCGATGCAGGTCAAACTTCTGCGTGTACTCCAGGATAAAGAAGTTTGTATGGTCGGTTCAAACCGAACGCGCAAAGTTGACGTAAGGATTCTGGCTGCAACTAACAAGGATTTGCAGGGCCTGGTAAAAAAGGGGCTTTTCCGTGAAGATTTATTTTATCGCCTTAACGTCATTACGATTATTATCCCGCCTCTGAGAGAAAGGGGAGACGATATTTTATTACTGGCCCATCATTTTCTAACTCAGTTTGCAGCCGAATCGGGAAAGACAACGCTCAGATTTTCAGATGAAGCCCTGCAGAGTCTGCGGAGTTATAACTGGCCGGGAAATGTAAGAGAATTAGAGAATGTAATCCAGCGCCTTGTGGTAATGACCGATGGGGATATCATAGAGGTTCCCGACCTACCTTCTCTTATGCGTTTTTCTGCTCTTCGTAAGACGGGATTCAATCGTACTCTTGCTGAAGTGGAGGGCGAACATATCACCAATGTTCTGGCAAGCGTGGAGGGCAATAAAACCCGGGCAGCAGAAATCCTCGGCATCGACCGCAAAACCCTGCGTGAAAAGCTTAAAAAGACCGAGCCGCCTCCATCCTAAATTTGTCAGTACCGGGTAATTTCTCCCCGGCGGTTCAAATCTCCCCGGCTATATACTGTTTTTCAACCAGCACATTATTATTATAAGCTCCCCACATCGAAAATATAGATTTAGTCAAATTCCTTCATTCTGTTCGATTAAGTGTGAAATTGCTTCGTTTCAATCTTCTGTAAACCGAGCATCAACGGCAATGTGATTCCGTTGTTTAACAGTTGGTATAGCTTTTGCACTCTTTCATGTATGTAATCAGGAGGCACAAAGTAAGGAATTAAGATATGTCAGAAAATACGAAATACTTTGGGCTGTGTATGAGTTGCCGAAATGCTTCGTCCTGTACATTTCCACGAGATCCTGCAAGACCGGCCTTTTATTGCGAGGAATTCGAGATCGACACAACCACTTCGATAATGTCACCCGAAAAAGATCAGTTATTTACGGCAGAACATGATGCTTTCGATGAAGATTCGAAGAAATTCATCGGGCTTTGCAGTGATTGTGAAGGCCGCAGGAACTGTACGTTTCCGAAACCCGAAGGTGGCATATGGTGTTGTGAGGAGTACAGATAGAACGAAGTGGGACACTGAGTTACGAAAATGGTAATATTTCTTCATAGCAAGGGGATCCGAATAAGTGAATTCGACAGACACCTCAAGAATCCTGGAAAAGCATACTGAGGACAAAGGCCGGCTTATCGCCGTTCTCGAAGAAATTCAGGCTGAATATGGCTATCTTACCGAAGAGTCACTTCGAATAGTGAGCAACGAGATAGGTCGCCCCTTGGTCGATGTATACAGCGTTGCTACGTTCTATCGTTCGTTCAGTTTGAAACCCCGGGGCAAGCACCTTATCTATGCGTGTCTTGGTACAGCCTGTCATGTTCGAGGCGCGCCGCGGGTTGTCGAAGAGTTTGAGCGTCAATTGGGAATCAAATCAGGCCAGACAACGGAGGATATGGAATTTACGCTGGAAACGGTGAATTGCCTTGGGGCCTGCGCTCTCGGACCGGTTGTTGTTATTGACGGCCATTATTACTCAAAGGTCAGAAAATCAAAAGTAAGCCAGTTATTAGAGAACGCCAGAAATGGAAATGGCAAACTCCGGATAGAGAATGATAAACGAATCTTCCCCATCAATGTAAATTGTCCCCATTGTAATCATAGCCTGAAGGACGAGACTTTTTCCATTGACGGCCAACCATCGATACTGGTAATTATATCTTATAACCACAGGCAGGGATGGCTCAGGCTCTCCTGCCTGTATGGTAGTTGCAATTTTGCCTGCGAGCTTGATGTTCCCGCAGATTCGGTAGCTGCCTTTATTTGCCCACATTGTAATGTGGAATTTCACAGCACCTTGGATTGCTCGATCTGCACTGCGCCAATGGTGCCGATGTCTGTAGATGGCGGTGGTCTGGTGCAGATTTGCTCTCGTCGCGGCTGTAAGAACCATTTGCTGGATTTAGTTTGACAAAGATAATGTCAGGCGAAGGTGGTTGTTTAACGGCAGCTTACGCGAGTAAAAGCTCATCGCCGTAAAAACAGTAATGCTTCCAAGGGGCAACAAAGTGTTGAGATTATCATCTATAAATGAGTTAAAAGAATTGCAGAGAGTTCTTTTTGATGCAAGTGATGAAAACAAGCCGCGAATAGTTATCTGTGCAGGAACAGCCTGTCAGGCAAGCGGCTCGAACGATATTATTCGGGTTTCAAAAAGATACATTATTGAAAAGCGCCTGGTCGGCAAAATGTCACTTCGTATTACCGGATGCCATGGTTTTTGTGAGATGGGACCTTTTATTCTCACTGAACCGCAGCAGGCATTTTATGCACAGGTAAAGCTTGACGACGTTCCGAGGATTATTGAAGCATTACTCTCGGATAAATATGTCGAAGATCTGTTGTATCAGGATTCACATACAGGGGAAAAGTATTACAAGCGGGATGATATACCTTTCTTCAAGAATCAACATCGTAGCATCCTGGGTATGAATCAGAAGATAGATCCGATTCGGATATATGACTACATTGCCCAAGAGGGGTATATCGCTCTGGGGAAGGTATTGTCGAAACAAAATGCTGGGTGGGTAGTGCAGCAGGTCAAAAGTTCCGGATTACGCGGCCGTGGCGGGGCCGGCTTCCTCACGGGATTGAAATGGGAATTGCTGGCAAAACAGCCGGGCAGTCGCGGCAAGTTCCTTGTATGTAACGCTGATGAGGGTGATCCCGGTGCTTATATGGATCGCAGCGTCCTTGAAGGTAATCCGCACAGTATTATTGAAGGAATGTTAATCGGCGCCTATGGGACTGGAGCGACAGAGGGCATAGTCTACGTTCGCAATGAATATCCGGTTGCTGTAAAGCATTTGAATATCGCACTGAATCAGGCCCGTCAACTCGGCCTTCTGGGAGAGAATATTCTCGGAACCGGTTTTTCGTTTGATATCAAGCCGGTCAAGGGTGCCGGTGCTTTTGTGTGCGGTGAGGAGACCGCTCTGATACGCTCTATAGAAGGGAAAGTGGGTGAGCCCCGCCAGAGACCTCCATTCCCCGTACAGAAAGGTATCGACGGCAAACCTACGGCAATCAACAACGTTGAGACCTGGGCGAACATCCCGCTTATCTTCAGGCTTGGAGCAAGGAAGTTTGCGAGTATTGGCACTGCCGGCAATAGCGGCACGAAAATATTCAGCCTGGTTGGTAAAATCAAGAATACAGGTCTTGTCGAGGTACCAATGGGAATGACCATCAAGGAGATTGTCTACGATATCGGCGGCGGCTCGGCAGGCAAGGCCAAGGTAAAGGCTGTCCAGACGGGTGGACCTTCCGGAGGCTGCATTCCCGCAGACATGTTCGATTTGTCCGTTGATTATGAAACGCTGGCCGACGCCGGTTCGATTATGGGTTCGGGCGGCATGATTGTCATGGACGAGAATACCTGCATGGTGGACGTCGCAAGGTATTTTATGAATTTCCTGAAGGACGAGTCCTGCGGCAAGTGTTTCACGTGCCGAAAAGGCACGCAGCGAATGTACGAAATTCTCGATGATATCTCGAAAGGCAAAGGGACACTCGAACACCTGGACCTTCTGGAAGAATTAGCAGAGGTCGTGAAGGATACGACGATGTGCGGCCTGGGTCAGACGGCCTCGAATCCCGTGCTGAGCACCCTGCGGTACTTCCGTGATGAATATCATCGACACGTGGTTGATAAAAAGTGCGACGCTTTCGTGTGCAGGGATATAGTGGGTGCGCCCTGTCAGGCTGCCTGCCCATTGGACACCGAGGTCTGGCGTTACGTTGCTCTGATTGAAAAGGGTAAATACGAAGAAGCATACAAAATAATTCGGGATTCCAATCCATTCCCATCGGTTTGTGCCCGGGTTTGCGGCCGCAAGTGCGAAAACAAGTGTAATATTGCTGTAAGCGGCGGCCAGGCTATTGCTATTCGGGCAATGAAAAGGTTTATTACAGACCGCGTCGATCCGGCGGTTTATAAACCTGCCAGAGCCACTCGCCGGGGCAAAGATATTCACAGGATAGCAATTGTAGGTGCCGGCCCTGCCGGTCTGTCAGCAGCCCATTATCTCTCTCTGCTTGGCTACAAAGTAACGATTTTTGACGCAGGCCGAGAGCCGGGTGGAATGCTCATTAGTTGTATACCCGCCTATCGTCTCCCTCTGGATGTGACACGCAAGGAGATAAAAACGCTTCTTGATGAAAATATCACTCTTAGTTGCGGAACTGCCCTCGGTCGGGACATAACCATCGACGAATTATTTAAAGACGGCTTCGAGGCTGTCTTCCTGGCGATTGGAGCGGATAAAAGCTGGCGTTTGGGGCTCGAAGGTGAAGACACCGCAGGGATTTATCCATCGATGCAATTCCTTAAGGCATTTAATCTGAGAGGCGAGGAATTGGCCAGGGGGCGCGTGGGTATCGTTGGAGGCGGTAATTCCGCCGTAGATGCAGCAAGAGTGGCTATGCGCCAGAAAAAAGTTAAAAGTGTAACGCTGCTCTATCGACGTACCGCTCAGGAAATGCCCGCTTATGCCGAAGAGGTCGAGGCGGCTATTGAGGAAGGTATAAGGCTTGAAACGTTGGTTTCACCAACAAGCATACGTTATATCAGAGCTGCTGAGGCAGAGGGTGTGAAGATAGAAACGTTCGTCGAACCGGTAAAGATAGATGCGAAAAACGGGCGTTTGGCTGATATCCAGTGCGTCAGGAACAAACTTGGCGATGTAGATTCGAGCGGCCGGCGCAGACCTGTTCCCATACCCGGCACTGAGTTCACTATTGCTCTGGACACCTTGATAGTAGCTATCGGCGAACGCCCGGACAGCGATTGCCTTGCTTCTATGGGATTGGAGCTTGATAAAGGCGGCAGATTGCGGGTCGATGCAAAAACTCTTCAAACAAATCGTAAAGGCGTGTTTGCCGGGGGCGACCTGGTGACAGGACCGAATACCGTTGTGAATGCCATTGCCGCAGGAAGAAGGGCGGCGGGAGTTATAGACCGCTATATTCATGGTGAAGAGCTTGCTGTGCCGCCCGAGTTAAAACTGCCTTCGGTTTTCATAGAGCCTGCTGCAGTCAGCGATGAAGAGCTTGAAGAAGCCGAAAGAGCAGAACCCGCAACACTCAGCGCCAAATCGAGAAAGAGGAGCTTTGCAGAAGTGGAGATGGCATTGTCTGTTGAACAGGCGGTCCAGGAAGCTCGAAGATGTCTGAGGTGCGATCTTGAATTCACTCAGCATCCAGAAAATGAAGCAACCGAATGCGTGGCTGTGGAGGAAAAGTCGGCATGATTACATTGAAAATCAACGGTTTGGAAGTATCAGTAGATAAGGGCAGCACCCTGCTGGAGGCCGCAAGATTTCTTGGCTTCCCTATCCCGACTCTGTGCTATATGGACGGATTATCGCCGTACGGGGCCTGCCGCCTCTGCGTGGTGGAGATTGGAGAAGGACCAAAGGCAAAATTGGTTTCCTCGTGCACCTACCTTGCCGAGGAAGGCCTCATTGTGCGAACAGCATCGGAACGTGTGCTTAGGGCGCGTAAAATGATACTGGAGCTGTTACTAGCATCTTGCCCCCAATCCAAGACAATCCAGGACCTTGCTTCTGCACACGGCATACGCCGGCAGCGTTTCAAGCAGGAATACGAGGATTGCATCCTCTGCGGCTTGTGTGTACGTATGTGTGAAGAGCAAATGATGGCCAAGGCTATCGGTTTTCGAGGACGAGGTGAGAATAGAAGTATCGGCACGCCGTTTGATATTAAGTCGGATGTCTGCCGGTTGTGCGGCGGATGCATATATGTATGCCCGGCCTGCCAGCTTCGATGCACATATACCGAGCCGGAAAAGGCTATCTGTGGAGGCTGTGCGAATCTGACTCCGCCCTGCATCGAGAAAGACAATTTTAACGATATGATGTGCTACATGAGCCCATGCGTAGCCTGCGAGATAAAGAAAGATTAATAAAGTAAAGGAGCCACATAAAATGTCACTTACGCTTTCAAAGATAAATGCTTCGGCGGCAACCTTAACGAAGAACCGGACCGAAAGTTCGGTTGTGCCCGCATCCGGTATGTGTGTTACGTGTGTGGACGGCTGTATCGGTATGTGTGAGATAGGCAAGAGTGCTTACCGCGGCCACGAGGTCATCTATCCACAACCATTCGGTGTAGTAACCACTGCCGCTGAAAAGACCTATCCGGTTGACTATTCCCACTTCAACATTATGGGAACGGCGGTTGGCGCTCATGGTATCGAGGCCGACAGCGACAAGGCCATCTTTCCTGCAGTCAATTTAGAAGTCGCCTTTGGTCACAATAACGGCTTGAAGTTCCGCTATCCCTGGATAATTCCCGGGATTGGCTCGACGAACATCGCCAAAAACAACTGGGAAGGTCTGGCGATTGGCTCTGCTCTTGCAGGAACCGGCCTGACAATTGGTGAGAATGTTGTTGGAATGGACCCTGAGTCTGTCATCAAGAACGGCCGGGTGGTCGATACGGCCGACCTTAAACGCCGTGTGAAGCTCTATCAGGATCATCAAAGAGACGGTTATGGCGCTATTATTGTACAGGCAAACGTTGAAGACACGCGATTAGGTGTGCAGGAGTATGCCATCGAGAAGCTCGGAGTTCAATGCGTAGAGCTTAAGTGGGGCCAGGGAGCAAAGGATATCGGCGGGGAGGTGAAAATCACCGACCTCAAAAAGGCACAGCTTTTGTATGAGCGCGGTTACGTGGTCCTGCCGAACCCGACTGAACCGGCCGTTATTAAGGCCTTTGAAAACGGCGCATTCAAGGAGTTCGAGAGACACTCGAGAGTGGGAATGGTCACCGAGGAATCATTTGCCGAACGGGTCGAGGAGTTGCGAAACGCCGGTGCCAAATACATATTTCTCAAGACAGGAGCTTATCGTCCGGCGGACCTGGCGCGGGCCGTTTTGTTTTCTTCGCGGTACAAAATCGACCTTCTAACTGTCGATGGTGCGGGAGGCGGTACCGGAATGAGTCCCTGGCGCATGATGAACGAGTGGGGTATTCCTCCTGTGCACCTGCACTCGCTATTGTATCAGTATGTTAAGCACTTTGCCGACAAAGGTGAATACGTGCCCGCCCTGGCCGTAGCCGGCGGATTTGCTCTTGAAGACCAAATCTTCAAAGGACTTGCCTTCGGCGCGCCGTTTGTAAAACTCGTTGGTATGGCCCGCGCTCCAATCGCAGCGGCCATGGTTGGCAAAACAATCGGACGCACAATGGATGAACATCGTATCCCCGTTTATGTCGAGCGGTTCGGCAATTCGAAGGATGAAATCTTTGTAACAGCCAGCGCACTGCGACAGGAGCTTGGTGACAAGGAATTCGATAGACTACCAACTGGTGCTCTGGGACTCTACACCTATTATGAACGTATTGCTCAGGGGCTGCGACAACTAATGGCGGGCAGTCGGAAGTTCTCTCTGGAACACATCACGCGAGATGATATCGCGTCGCTGACACATGAGGCCCAGGAAGTCAGCGGAATTCAGTATGTAATGGATGTGGATAAGGGGAAAGTCGAAAGAATTCTTGGCAGTTAAAGTTATGTAGACTTGTACCCTGATTTCCCATTTGCTGTTAAAAAAGCGACTATCGGGGAGTAATTTGGACTGGCTGTTTATAGCTACCATCTCAAACTCGGTGAAACTCACCCACATACAAGGGGATCACTTAATAACCTAATCGACCTCTACGGAGCCCGGAACAAACCAGAAAAAGCCAAAAAGTGACGCTCAAAACTTCTGCAAGCAGAAGCTGAAAATGAGTGACATTGCACCCACAAAATGGCCAAAATTTCATCCGTCTGCGCCTACAACCAAAGTACAACTCAAAAGGCCAATATCTACCTATTTAGCAAAAAGCTTAATTCCATAAGTTATTATTAATAAAGACGTTAGTAGTGGACTAAAAATTTGTCAAAGTATTCAATGCCCGTAGTCATTTAGTAAGTGACATTGATTGATATAACGTGACATATATGCCTAAAAAAGAGAATTTTTGTGGCGACAGAGACTTTTATTATTTGACTTAGAGCTTTACACAGATAATCATTACTTCCACGTAGCATGCTTTTTTTAGGTTTATGTGAATAAGCGTTGAGGATGAACTGCATATTGTGCTATTATAAAAGCAGTAACATGTAAAAGTACTACTTCTGAAGCTTAATGGAAAAAGTCAGTTTACTGAAGGGTGGCTTCGAGACGACTCTAAGGTGTACGAAAGAGAACGCACGCATGCAGATCATATTTCTTTTAACGATCCTCTTGGCAGTCGATATGCCACTAGCGCTTAGTGAGGGCATTGAGATATATCCGAATAATCGTTCATATTGGCAGTATGATAACAAACCGGTGATGTTGTTGGGTGGTACAGATGATGAAGCCCTGTTCCACTGGGCCGGCAATATGAAACTTCTACTCAAACAGCTAGACCTTCTCGTTGGCTGCGGGGGCAACTATGTTCGCTGTACGATGTCGGTAAGGCGGGGCGACAATCCGATCTATCCAGTGCGTGAGCAGCCGTATGTCAGGCTGGACAACGGTAAGTACGACTTGGACCAATGGAGCGGCGAGTTCTGGAGACGCTTTTGGGTTTTTCTGAAGCAGTGTAAGCAGCGAGATATTGTGGTTCAGATCGAACTCTGGGCCACTCACGACCTGGTTCACCTGAAATCCAATACACCGGGTGTGTGGCCCACCCATCCCTTGAATCCAAAGAACAATATCAACTATGACTTTCATCCAGAAACGATCTATCCGCGTCAAGGCCGGGGTAAAATGAATGATGCGTTCTACCAGACCATCCCGACACTAAAGCATGATCGTACCGTGCTGAAATACCAACAGGCCTTTGTCGACAAGGTTCTCTCTTACGCTCTGATGTTTGATAACGTGCTTTATTGTGTTGACAACGAACAACGTCCACAGCACCCCTATCAGTGGGGTCACTACTGGGCGAAATACATTCAGGATCGGGCTAAGCAACAGGGCAAGACAGTATACGTTTCTGAGATGCATCGAGATTTTAAGACACCGAGAGATAAGAGTCTTAGCCGAACCGAGCGCATGGTAGGTGGTAAATTCGCCTACATATTCGATTATCCCCAGATCTTCCCATTCCTTGAGCTTTCGGAGACCAGCACGCGGTTTAGTGACTACGATGAGTTATGGCGAAACCTTGAGGTCATTCGAACATACACTTCGGAATTCCCACGTCCTATGACCAATGTTAAGGTCTATGGCGGTGGCGGCAAGAGCACATTTCGCGAACGTCGTCCTACCATCCATCGATTTTGTGAGTTGATCTGCGCCGGTCGCTCGGCCGTACGCTTCCATCGACCCGTACGCGGGGGGGAGAACGGCATGGGCTTGAATCCTGCAGCCCAAGCCTGTCTAAAGGCCGTACGCCGCTTCTGCGATTTGGTCGAGCCATGGCGATGTTCGCCGAACCTTGACTTGCTGCGCAACCGAGAAGATAATGAAGCTTATATGCTGGCTAATCCTGGCGTCGTCTATGGCATCCTGATGACGGGCTCATACGGTGACGGCATGGTGAGACTCGATACTTGCAACCATTCCGGAGCCTATACCCTGACCTGGATAAACCTCGAAACCGGCCAACCGCTCAAGGCGAAAAATATTATTGTTGCTGATGAGATCGACATCAAGGCTCCAGCGAAGGGTAGTAAATATGGCTGGCTTGGAGCCCTGGTAAAAAATTAGCTCCCGCTACTCCAGCTCATAATCAACAAGAATGGAGCTGCCTTCTTGTTCAAACTCATACTTACCTTCAAGCTGTGCTAATGACTAGCAGAGAGTTGCTATTCTATTTTAACCACAATAAATATCGTCTCTTGAATATCCATATTCTGACGTTATAATCCCTTGGATATGTTGAAATCATTTTTCATATTAGTCATCAGTTCTTTCTTTGCGAAAAGGTATTAATCGAGATTTATTAGGACGGAGATGAGAATGCATCTCTCAGGAGGTATGTATGAATGAGTATAATATAAAGAAAGGTATCACTGAATTCAAAACGCTGGTCTTGATCGGCACGATTAGCTACGCTCTCGTAGTGCATACAGTAGGAGTTTTAGCACGCGAGAATCCAATGGCTCCAAAGGAACAAATCTTGAACGCCAGAGTTACTCGCTATGCCACAGCACAGTTGCTGAACTCGCTTACAAATCTGGAGGAAGGGGCATTGGTAGAGACGGCGGGTTTCTATGTTCCGGGAGATGGGGGCGATGCGCTATACCGGATCCAGAAGCTCAACGATGAACTGCAGCCCAACGGAGCCGATGTCATCGCTCTAAATAATAGGCAGATTGCTATCCTACTGGAAAGTAAATCCGTAAACTATAAGATGTTCGGTGCAGTCGGGGACGGTGAAGGTGATGATGGTATACAGATCAAACTAGCCCACGAATATGCCAATAGACACCGGATCCCGGTGATCAATCTGAGTGGTGAGTTCTGGATTAAACAGATCAACAACATTAAAATCAAGACCAATGTGCACTGGGGAAATACAACCTTTCACATCGACGAAAGGTTCAACCATAGACGATTTCCCCGTTTTGTGATTCTCAATGATGAACCGACGCGGATTCTAAAACTGGATAAAGAAACGAAAGCAACCTTACTCAAGAAGATCCGACCCGGCGTACAGATCATCAATGAGTTGGCACCTTATGCAGGCCACTTGATCACTGTCGAGGATGCAAAGGATCGCATCGGAATTCGGGCTGGCAACTATTCCAAAAGAGGATGGGCACGTGAGGAATTGTTCTACGTGGAAGAAGAAGGTCGCGTTATCGGCGATATCTCCTGGACATTCAAGGATTTCACTTCGATAAAAGCCACCCCATGTAACGACGTCTATCTCATTATCGAAGGTGGTCGATTTTACTTCTCAGGCGATTCACCAGTTGGTGGCTCCAAGGGCTATCACCACCATGGAATCTCCATACAGCGAAGTCGCACTATCGTACGTGAGCAATGGATGGGTCTGGAGAAGGGCCATCGGGATGTCTCCATGGAGCCTCGGTGTGGATTCTATGTGCTAAGTAATGTATATGACGTCACGTTAGAGAACATCCGGGCCATGCCTTGGGAGAAAAATCGTCGTGACCGTTCCAAAGTTGTTGCCCATGGTACATATGGAATTGGTGGCGCGCGAATGCTGAACTGCATTTTTCGTAACCTCACTGCTGAAGGTGGCTGGGTGGCTTGGGGTGTCTTTGGTACGAATCTTAATAAGAACTTCCGTATTGAAAATTGCCGGCTCAATCGCATTGACGTCCATTTTCACTGTTGGAACCTATATATCAGCAACTGCATCATCGGCTTCAAAGGTATCTCCGTGACAGGTGGTGGAGATCTCTTTGTAGAAGATACAACACGTCACGGTAACAGCTTCATCAACTTCCGTCGTGACTACGGAGCCAAGTGGGACGGTCGCATTCGGCTTAATGGATGTACACTCAAGCCAACCGGTAACGGCACAGTCTCGGTGCTGAGCCACCACATGGCTGACTTTGACTATCAGTATCCCATCGGCTTTGCTCGTAGTGTTATGGTCACCGACATGCTAATTGACTACAGTGCAGCACCTGAATCGACATTTCCATGCTGGATGATGGACATTGTGCCTTTTTCCAGAAACAAGACAGGCGAACGCCTTTTCTTTCCCAATCTTATTGAGTTTCGTAACATCAGAGTCAACGGACGGAAACAAGGTGTACGTCTACTTCGTATTCCCAATCCACACCACTATGATCTACGCCAGCAAGGTGGATACGATGGGAGTAAGCTAGAGTCGAATTGCAAGCTGGTCATTGACAACGTGCAATTAGAGAAGTTGGTCCCAAAGTATCCTAATGACGCTGACCAGGTACACCTCTTAATCGGAGGGGAGATTGCGGCTAACTACACTGATCAAATGTCTCTCTTCCCAGAGATTCGTTACACAGATTGCGATGATGTCAGTGTCTATCTGGGAAACTGCATCGCTAACGTGCTCCTCGATCGGTGTTCCATAAACACCTTCACTGCCCTTGATCTACAAGGCGAATTGGTATTCCGCAACTGTCGATTCCAACCTAACGTGCAGAAGATAAAAGGCGACCTCTATACGCTTGATACCACATTAGGTACGCGATTCACTAACTGTAATATCCACACACCCATCGTTAATGGAACAGCGAATCCAGAATTGGTTAATCAAACTGGCTTTGTTGAAATAAACAGATCTGTTAGACATTACCATATCAACACGAATTTAGGTAACCGGATCATAGATCACTACAGACATCAGGGTATGGAACTGAATCCGGATTTCATCGCAATGCTGAAACTGCACCATGGGATGGAAGATTAACCAGTCGTCATTACAGGTAATATTGGATTTGACTTTGAGCTCATCATAGGTGGACTATGCCATATGATAAGAACTGATAATCCTATAAGGCTAACAGCTCTATGAGAATTTTTAGGATTTATAGCACGCGCGATTGTTCAATTGTCGCCAATTAAAAAAGGAGAAATGCTAAGAAATGTTAAGGTTTTGGGGGCCAGGAAGCTTAATAAAACTTATTAAAACTTACTAAAACTCACATTCTCGGGAGAAGTAAAAAACATAATAGAACTTAATATTTAATAAGGTTTGATAAAACGATAAAAAGAAATTAATTGTGGTTCTTGGGCTGAAAATAAGTTTTTCGCTACTGTAACGCGCGCACAAGCGCGGGCGCGCGAGGGCATTCAAATGTCACCACTCAAAAAGGGGAAATGGTGGAAAAATGTGGACTTTTTGTGGCTTGTTACGGTTTATCGCCAAAAAACGTATAGAAAAAGGTGGCAAATTGTGGCATTTTCCGCATAAAAACGCCCAAAAAATAAGATAAAGTAGCAAATATAAGGCAAAAAAAGGCGTAAAAAGAGTATTAAATACGACAAAATAATACAAATCCTTAATGATTTCGGTATTTTTAGAAAAAGGGTTAGACTGAAAATCCGTAATTATGAATGAAATACAGTGATTAAAAAGTAATATCAAGGCTTTCGGCTCGACTCTTAATCAGCGGGCCACAGGTTCGAATCCTGTATCGCCCATTAAATCTGCGGTTTTTCGAGAGAGTGCCGATGGTTATCAGGCCAATTCCATTTTTTTGAGTATGACTTACATTATTATGAATTACCTAAAGTATTACCTGCATGATTCGATTCGGTAGATAAAGAGGATTTAAAATGCAAAGGTGGCTTATGACAATCTTGCTATCGGGGGTTTGTATCGTTTGCGGGCAACATAAACGACCGTCAATTGCTACGGCCGTGAAGAGTGCAGGAAAAGAGTTGCGTGACATTATAGGAATAACGCATGTCGATGGCAAGTATTGTTTGACCAACGAGGATTTCCTGAACGAAGGGGCCGATCAGATTTTAGCTTTAGGCTCACGAGTGATTAAGGTTTGGTTTAATAATCCGCACCAGAAATACCCCTTTAATTCGAAATGGCCCCAAATGAACAGTCTGGTTGAGATGGCAAAGTCGCCCTATTTCAGGGAACTGTTTGACAAGCCAATGACGACCTATATTTTGATGTGTTTTTCAATGGGCAGAGGCGATGCATACTGGAGGAAAGGAGTAACCGAAGAGCAAAAACTGGATGAACAGCGTCAGTTTTACGAACTGACCAAACACTTATTGACCACCCACAAAGGAACTCATAAGACCTTCATATTGCAGCACTGGGAAGGTGATTGGCTGATTCGAGGCAATTACGACAGGAAAGTTGATCCGACACCACAGGCTATAAGCGGCATGATCAACTGGCTTAATGCACGGCAGGCAGGGGTGAATCAGGCCAGAGAAGAGGTCGGAACGAATGAAGTTTTTGTGTATCACGCAGCAGAAGTGAACCGTGTTGTCGATTCTATGAAGAAAGGCAAGCCGAATATGGTAAACAAGGTTTTACCTCACACTAAATTAGACTTGGTCTCCTATTCAGCATGGGATGCAATAACGGTTCATCCGGAAGAACCACAGGTATTCGGCGAGGCATTGGATTTTATAGCAAAAAACATGCCGGACAGTCCCGATTTCGGCAACCGAAATGTTTACGTAGGCGAGTTTGGCATACCTGAGAATAAGTTCCCTGCCCAGCAAATTCAAAAAATGATTCCAAACGTCGTGACGACCGCTCTTGATTGGGGATGCCCGTACATAATATATTGGCAGCTATATTGCAACGAGCTTCAGGACAGAAAAGAACTGCCACCCGTACACAGCAACAATGCTGTCCGTGGTTTTTGGCTGATACGCCCGGACGGCACAAAAGCCTGGACGTGGAACTACTTTCATGGATTGTTGAGCCTGGATGACAAAAAGAAACATTAACGAACAGGCTGCTGCTCAAGAATGAGATATTAAAGATTTTATCGTTATCTACCTGTCTGAGACAAAGTGTCCAGTCGCATTTGTAAGGGATTTATTTTCATCTGCTTTATTAAGTGTGGCTGAGCCGACAGTAACAAATCCTCGCCGTTTGTTGTCATCGGTAATTAAGACTTCCTCATGGGGGCGATTTGTCCCTTCCTGCCAGAGCTTATCGCCCCGGTTGACAATTTCAATCTCTTTTAATTCCAGCTCGATTTTATCTGCAGAAACGGTACCAACCAGGTAATTGACCTTCGGATTGTAACCAAACAGACCGCCGTGTGCGATTTGCAGGATGTTGTCGGCCTTCGAACACGTAATAGCATGAACTTCGCCGCACAGATATAGATCAACGCCATGCTTGGTCATAGCCTGCCAGAAAGGTGATTTCCTGCCGCCTTGAAGCAACAGGCCGCTGGAGCTTTCTTGCCGAACCGGCCCCAGAATGGGAGTATGCCCCATCACGATAATGTTCTCAACGCCGGGATTGTCGGCAATGACCTGCTCGAACCATTCGAGCTGTGGGCCTGTTACATTGATTACAATTTCACCTTGAGGGCCGTCGCCCTTTTCAAACACATCGACTGATATAAACAGAGTATTTTCGTGAATGAACCAGAAAGCCGTGCCCTTGTTGCGAATAGGACCGTTTAGCGGCATCTTGAGGTATCTTTGGAACTGACGCTTCAAATACGAGACAAGTTCGACTTTGTCGCCGCGCCATGGATTGTCTCCTATCTCGTGGTCACCAATAGCAGCATAGAATCTCAGGTCGTGGTCCTGCATACGTTTGATCCACGCCGGGTAATAGATGCCGGCATATTTCTTGATGCTCTCCTTGTCGGGCCAGCGTCCCATGACCAGGTCGCCTGCTACAAGAACGAATTCGGGATTCTCGGCCTTAATTGCTTCAAGCACATAGTCGAGCGTTTCCTCCCAACCGGGCTGCGGATAAGTCAGGTCTACATTCAGGAAGTCCGGGATGCTCACAAACTTCCAACTCTGAACGGACGAGGCACCATCCTCGGGTATATTCACTTTGGCTACCCACAAAATCGCGTTCAGGATGAGCTTGCGAAAAGGTTCCATGTGCCAGTTCTTGTGGTAATGGCCCCCGCTGAATCCGAAGCCCCGGCCGCCGTCGCGACGTTCCACTGCCCATGCAAGGGTCTTGTCTTCAGGCTTCCACGGTGGCAGTTTGCCCGTCATGATAGGGACTACCTGCGGTTCATTGTTGGATAGCCGGATATCGAAATACCATTCATCCTCGGCCACATAACCGGCGCAGCCGCGAGATATTGGATGGTTATTCTTAACAGGCTTGACTTTCACCGTATTGATGGGATTCTGAGAATAGCCGCGCTCGTAATAGCCGCCCATCCACTCTAAGAAATCAGATTCAGCGCCTTCGGGGGGCTCAATTGAATAATGCAGGAAAGCCAAGCCTACTCCTCGTTTGGCTAGTTTGCGAATCTTTGTAAGCCGCTCTGATACTTTTAGTGGATGGTGCTCGAAACCGTCGGAAAGAAACACGATTGCATCCACATCGTCCAGATCGCCCGGATTCTGCGGCCAACCGTCATTGTGTATATCTATTTTCAGATCCTCGATATTGGGTGCTCCATGCAGGCACTGCTTTAGAAACTGCGCATCCTGGTCCCACACGTGGTTGCCCTCTCCGTGGCTGGGTGTGCCGGCAATAAAAGCAATAGTCTTGGGTGTATCCTTGGCAGTTTCCCGAAGCACAAAAAGATACAGAATAACGCAAATTGTAATTCCTACAGCTACGCCTAATAGAACAGTAATCTTCTTCATGGTCAGTATATTACTCTCTGAGTGTTTCTAATTCCGGAGCGATTGTATAAATGTCATTGTCAAGGTCGATTGACACTATCGTGCCATCTGCATATGTTGTCTGCTGTCTGCGATAGCTTTTATCGAGAAATTTATGGCCGGTCATTTCTATCAGAGCGAGTCTTTTGTTGAGATTACACATAGTCCGAACTCGCTCTAATTCCGTCTCAGAGGGCTGGATCGATAAGTACGGCAGTCCCGCATGTGCCAGACCATGTAAATATCCCGAGTCATTTTCCGGAATGCCCCACGCTCCTTTTACGAGCGACCAGGGGATAAAGATTGAATCATGATAAACCAGACTGAAAAGTGGAACGGGTATGCCCATTGCCGGTCCTCTGCCCGGATTCGGACTCAAGGCAAACGGAGCATGATGAACCAGGTCCAAGTGAGGAATTGCCCAGTCAGCAGGTTCTTCGGAACTGACTACTCCAACCTGGGTGCGAATAAAATCAAAACAATCTCCTCTGTTCCGAAGACATTGTTCTCGCGTCACGGGATGCTCCGGATTGTAGCACTCATCCGGCGGGACAACGGCAAAAACATCCAGGTATGCGCCACGGACTTTGACATTATTGTGAAGAATAGAACGGTAGTTCTTTGTTACATGCCCAAGAGCGAAACTGGAGCAAAGAATCGACTGTTTTCCGCCGTACCAGGTACTACCGTAATACCTCTGACCATTCTCAAATACGACTGTATGCCGCTGGTTATATGACCTGGCATCAAGGTAATAATCGCGGTATTGGTCATGAAGGGCAAAAACATAGCCCAGCTCATCACAGGTCTGCGCCAGAGCACGAAGACCTTCCCACCCCCCTGCTTCCGGACTCGGAGGTAAAACATCAGGATGAAGATTGTCATAACCACGAAATCCCCATCCATCAAGGTGAACATAGGCCTGTTTCACTCCCCTCTTTTCCAAAGCACTCAATTGATCAGCTCTTTTGTCGAATCTTGTATAATAATGATTCTTTTCCGGCTCCTTCTTGTTGTAATAGCTCGACTCCGGCTGGATGTGTATGAGAATATTAGTGTGAATTACAGGGGAACCGATCAGCCGTTCGACAAGTGGATTACGGGCAATCTTTTCATTTAACGAAACGAAAGATCCATTTTCTATGACATAATGTCGATATCGTTTGGCAAGCGTAACATAGTTTCCTTTTCTAAAGAAACACAATCTGGCCCGCCTCGGATACGAAAGTTTTCCCAGAGAATGTACCCAGCGATTACCAATACGGGTTGGCCCGCCCGCTGGATGTGAAAAGTGGCAGCCACCATCGGCAGGAGTCTCAAGAATAACCATTGCTGCTGAATCACCTTTCTGATGGCCCCACCAGGGCATGTAGAGACCACGCCCGTAAGATATTGTATCGTAGAGCCGAACACGCTGGGGCCATTCTTTAGGCAGCAGCATTCCCTGCATGAACGGGACCACTGTAAAATCGAAGCTTGCCTGCTCGAAGGGGGCCGGCCATAAACACTGCTTAACTGCAGCGGCATTTTCCGTCGCTACCACTTCGCAAACAAGATCTTCGCTGGGAGTCTGAAGGCAAATATTTAACTGTAAGCTAATTCCCAGTGGCTTGTTTTGATGGATATAGTCGCTTAAACGAATTTTGATTCCAGACATGAAACCCGTTTCATAGGATTCTATTTGAATCTGTTTTGCATTTTTAAGACATAAAGGTATGTTCCGGCCATCATGCTCAATCGTCAGGTCTCCCTGGGTTGAGCCTTCAATATTCCATGTAATGTCATTATCTTTGACCTGTATAGCAAGGGAATTAGGGTCGATTACCACGGTGAGGCGTTTTCCCTTAATAGTCCATTGACCAGAATCCTGCTTTACTTTCACATTTGGATTGCCCCAATCGAGTTGTGAAAGCTCTCCTGAACAAGCATTGTTCCAGGCAAGCATGAAGCAAATCAATAATGAAAGGTATGTTTTACGAATCATAAGACAGCTAACTCCCCTTTATATGTACCTGAATAAGTTGGTTAAGCTTTTAGTTAATACGTTTCTCGTTAATCGCCTGCTGAATGACTTTTATGTAAGCCTGGTGCAGCTTGGTGAGTTCATTATCATTTGTCGTCAAGGCCACAGAAAAATCAGGAGTAGGCAACTTTGGTTTCGATTTTTTCAACTCCGGCAGATTAGCCGCCAATTCCCTGAACTTGCGGCCCCAGTCTTTGACAGTCAGATCGGCCCTGACCAGCCCGGCAAACAGGCTGACATCTCCGGATTCCGGAGTATCGGCAAATGGCCATGACAGCCATCCATCAGCCAGCGAACGGGATGCCTCAATTTCTTCGCCTATCCAGCGAGCCTGCTGCTGCTGGCTCAGGTAAGGATGATGCTGGGGCGCCCCGCCGCCATACCATCCAAATTCTCCGAGGACCACCGGCTCGCCGGTATGACAGTAGGCTAAGACCCCCTGCAGATAATCTAAGTTCTTTTGCCGGTTCTCCTCTGATTGAAACGGGCTGCCCAGAGTAGGATAAAAATGAATAGTCACAAAATCGAGCCAGCGAGCCTGTCGGCGGGGATTGAATGCAGCGTAACGATTCGGATTGCCCGAACGAACCAGCGGATAAGACCACTGGATGTAACCAACAGTTATTAAATGAGTCGGATCTGCATGTCGAATAGCCTCGACCTGGAGGCGCACCCACTCATCGGCCAGATATTCACGAAAATGCTGCCAGTCCCGCAGTCTCGGATTTCCCGAATCCGGCCGATTCTCCGGTACCGCCATATTGCCCCACTCGTCAGCTTCGGTCAGTTCATTGCCCCACGAGGCCTTTAATGCTTGACGGTTTCCATAAGTACTCTGCAACCAAACATTCCATTTTTCTCGCCATTGTTCTACAAACCACGGCATGTGCGGCTCGTTAAGAAGGTCCCAGGCAAAAATCGCCGGCTCGCCATGATAACGCTTCGCTACAACAGTCCAAAAATGCTCCAGTGCTTCCAGTGCCGCTTGCCCGGCGTAACGGTCCGGTTGCCAATAATCAGGTACTCCCTCCCAGTGATCCGGGCCGGTCAGTATCAACCGAATACCACTCTCACGGGCGATTTCAACGAGCTTATCCAGTTTTACCAGAGCCTGCTCTTCAATCTTTTCCGCGGTCGGTTGAAAGCTGCCGGCAGTCAAAAAAACACGGGCGCAATTTACTCCCATCCCGCCCATAACGCGAAAGTGTTGCCGAACCTTTTCAGCATCAAACCGTCGCCACAGTTTGGGTGCCCAACCGGTGTGAGGATCGTAATAGTTCGTACCAAAAGGAATATAGGGACGACCGGAATCAGCCTCTACGAATCCTTGTCCATCCGGAGCAATCGCTATAAGTTCCATGCCCGGGCGATTTGTCGCTCCGGTAACAGCAGAAGACCAAATTGATATGAAAACTGCTGATACTATGATTCGACTTAACCTTCGAGCCATTGACCGATGTTTCCTATAAAATGCATTTAAATGTGTGAATGTTGTACGATCCGTTATCAATAAGAAGCGAATCGGAAACTTTGAGTATTCTGCACAGGCTATCAGAACGCGCTCCAGAGATATAATACCTGCGGTGTGCCAAGCTCATACAGCATGTTTCTGTCGAGTTTCAAAAGGTTCGGCTTGCGGTAGCTCAAAAAGTCGGCAAAAGTAAAAGGCTTGCGATATGCCACCACCTGGGCAGTTTCAATCCCCGCCATGGTCTTGACCGATTCTATCGCCTCATCCAGATAACCAATATCATCTATCAGCTTTTTATCGCGTGCTTCATTTGCACCGAAAATACCACCGTCAGCCAACTGCCTCACTTCGTTCGCATCAAGTGTCTCTTCCCTACCTTCGGCAACAATTTGTACGAACCTCTCGTAAGCAGGTATTATGAGTTTTTCCTGCATGTACTGAAGTTCTTCCGGGGCCGGCTCTCTGAATGAACTTGGCCAATCCTTCTTCTGGCCTGACTTTATCGTTACCGGCAGGACGCCAAGCTTTTCTTCAAGCAGTTCCTGCACAACAAAGAACGAGCTTATCACACCAATCGAACCTGTAATTGCGGTTGGCTCAGCTATAATTTTCTCACACGCAACCGATGTGTAATATCCCCCTGAAGCGGCGACTCCCTGCATAAACGCGACGACCGGTATGTTTTCTTTGCTCCTGAACTTCCTTATTTCCTTATATATCTGATCACTTGCCGAAATCGTCCCTCCCGGCGAATTCACACGTACGATTAATCCTTTCAATCGTCTGTCCCGACCGGCCACTTTAAGCTGCTGGTAAACCTCGCTGGCAAGCTGGCCATGGATTATGCCCTGCAATGTAACCACAGCGATCTTATTCCTTGCAGGCCCCTCTCTTATCACTTCTTCGGTGAACATTCCTCTTTGTCCCGTTGAAAAGAGGGCGACCACACCTATAAGCATCAAAAACAAAACAAAATTGGCCATAAATGAAAACGCCAAAACAATACCCCAGAAAATCCTCCAGCCGTATCCTTTCCTGGCTGGTCTCATTGTCTGTGTACCGTTATTCAGGCCTGATGTTAGTCCTGCAGGATGTGCTTCCATCGGACTCGACATATTGTTGTCCTGTTCATAATCCATAATTTTGCCTTTCAAAAATTAACACAGGCATTATAGACCTTATGATTAGTACTGTCAATTTTCTGCTAATTCTTCCAATTGTTTTATTGAGCTTTTGAGTGCTTTAATGATTCTCTCAGTTTGCCTACAGCTTTTGCCGGCCCAAAGCCATTTTAAGATTCTTTCTATTCGGTTCTCATCTAATGTACGCCAGTCACTGAAGCGCAAATCATCAGGCAGATTATACTCTTGTGCTTTGTTCAGCAATAAAGCGATACCGGCCACCGCTCCTAATGCCATAATCTTCGGCTCTATGTCGTATTCTATAGCCAGTTGCATCGTGCCGAATATCCGGCCGTCTATTTCAAGTTTACGCTTTATATCACGAGTTACTCTTGCAATAGTATCGCCCAGGTATGGATTGGTCATTCGTTCGAGCAGGTCCTCGGCATAATCTTTATAGCCGGCCTCGGTAAAAAGCTCATCCCCGAGATGAGCATGCTTTTTGATAAGTGCCGCTCCGGATTCCTTTAAAAATGCATCTCTGCCGATTTGCACAATGGCTTTGTCGTTCTTAAGTTCAGTCATCGACGTGGCGCCCTTTACGGCGCCGAGAAATCCCAGCAGTGAATGGATTGCATTATGGCCGTACAGCTTTGCTTCTTCAAAAGGCAGCAGATCGTCCTTTTCGATGAATATTTCTATGCCGGGCTTAAAACCGGCAATCTGAGTCCTGCTCACCAGAATTCGATTAAATTGCTCCACCAGGAAAGCCCTTTCGAGACCGGGTGCTATGGTCTTGAGTTTCAAAGCAGAAATCTCGGCAGGATTCGTAACTACCCTGCTCATCTTGCCGATTACCGTGTTGAGAAACTGTACGCTTTGTTGCTGAAGTGCAGCAATTTTTTCGCCGACTGCTTTTTCCAATATTTCTGCCGCATGGTTATTATTTTCCGCAGTGTAAATGATAGTAGCTTCGGCGCTGCTGTTTTTCAGACCCTCAGCTATAAGTGAAACAACGCTGTTGGCCCGGCCGGCTCCATAGAAATTGACAGACGGCAGGCTGGTAACGATTTCCGTTGACTGCGCCAGGATATCGAGCAGACTTTGCCTGTCCGCTGTGACGTTCGGATTCAGCAATTCCACATTGTCAATTCGTAGCTGTTCGATGCCGTCGGCTTTAGCAACATTTACATAATAGCTGCCCCTGTTGGCCCTGACGGCATCAACCATATCGGCATCAATCTCTGCTACGGCAATACTCGTAAAATTTCCACCTTGAAATGCCTCCTTGGCAAAAAGTCCGCTTTGTATCGGCCCAAACCCGAAACCGGTAAATACGTGCTCAGCCATTATTACTGACCTGCGGCCTTTAAGAACTCGTTAATCAGTTTTCTGTCCGTTAGAATCTTCATTTCCAGATCGTAGGTTCTGCTCTTGCCCGGAGCGAGATATATGAGTTTTTTCTGCTTTCGAGCGTTGCCTTGGCCGATTGGCGGATTGGTCCCGGGCTCCAGAGCGGTTACATACTCGCCGGGCCCCCAATGCTGCCAATTGCTCAACCATGGCAGTTGTTTCTTGCTATACTTCAGAGCAAGCGCCAGGCCGAGCTTTCGATTATACAGGCCGGCATTGCACATCCCCTTCTTATCTGCCGTTACATCGATAAAAGCGCAGCCTTCGCCCCCGCCCCGATGGCTATCGAGCGGCCTCGAACATTTTTTGAAATTGCGTTTGCTGTTGAATACCGCATTATCCATATCCAGACCGCGCGAAGCCCAGTCGCCCTTACATATAATTTCAGTGCCTTCATCAATGAGCGGCCAGCCGTAGTTGCAATGATACAATATCATGTGCGGCGCCGGCGTATTACCGAGATTCGTAACTACATCTTGAATTCGAACGTCCGGCTCACCGAGCGTCCCCGATATCGTACGCCTCAATTCCAGATTCGGCCCGAACACGCGGGACTGCTTGACTACGGCAGTAATACTCATCTGAAGTTTTCCCGCAAACAGGTCCGGCTGGACAATAGATTCAATTCTTGCTGGAAGATTACTTATTCGCCCGTGCAATCCCCGCTCGCCGAATTCATCGCTTTCGGGCCCTCCGATATGAGTCAGGCCGCAGGTTGTCAATAAGCCGCCGCCGAATGAATACAACCATTCCAGTCCGCGATTCGCGTCCGGACGGGGAGCTGTAACACCTGCGTGGCTTAGCCAGACAAGGCTGTACTGGTTATAGAATGCATCAACAATATCCAGCCCCCTGTCGATTACTACCTTGTACCTAAGGCCGGCGCCGGTATTTACCCAGGCGATTCGAGTCCCTTTACCAGGGCCGTTATCCAGAATCGAGGTCTCGATACCTCCGATCTGCGCGACGTTATTAACTTTGTTCTGCCAGTTAAATCCATGCTCCTTTTTGGCCATTTGTGTTCCCTTTCCTTCTCTTTCTCTTATAGCGCCTAACTCAAAGCGTCCCGCAGTTCATCGAAACTCTGATACGCAACAGAACTGCGAACGACCTTCAGCATCTTTTCATAGGCGTGGATATTGCCGTACCTGTCTTCAAGCGGGGCTTTGATAAACAGCGAAGCAAACAAATTGCCCATTTGCACAGCCTCAGTAAAATTGATAGAGCCGGCCTTAAACTCTTCCAGATGAGAGGCAATATAAGTAATAAGCCCTGCTCTGAAGGAATCTCCAGCCCCGACGAGGTCAACCACCTCGCCCGCCATAAAGCGGGATTTAATGCGATTCGGGCCCTCGACGGATTCAACCGGATTCATGTGCCGTTCGTATGCTCCGTCGCTGACCGTCACACCGAACAGCTTTGTCCTTCGGTCTTTACGCCAGAATCTATCAGTTAAAAATTCCAGAAAGTGTACATTGTTTTCGTGCTCATCGAACTCGCTCCAATTTCTTCCCGGGACAAGAGTATTTTCTATCAGCTTGGCCTCGTCGCAGGATGTAAAAAACAGATCAACCTCGGGTAAAAGCGGCTCTAAGAGTCGATATTCTTTGACCGGAACGCCCTGCTCGATCAGCGCGTGAGGATTTCCCGTTAACGTATGGCTGTCTACGATTGTCACTGCACCTTTGCCCCGGCACCATTTGATGAATTCCGCCAAATCCCGTCCTCCATCAGCATCGCCCCTTTCGGACAAACCGGAGTACATATAATAAACCAAACGGGGCTTTAATTTCTCGACGGCTTTTTTGAATATCTCAAAATCAAAATCATCGTTAGCGCCCGGGAAATAGGCGATTCCGCCCCTGTCCCCGCCGACGGTGCTGTGTATAAACGTCGTCCCCGTATGCAAATCAGGATGGATATGAATTTGTGACATGTCTATACCGTTTGCTGTCATGACATCGTGGAAATATCTGCCCTGAGCATCCAGGCCGGTGTAATCCCCCCTGCCGAGATTTACGCCGACGGCAACATTCAGTCCCGTCCTGGCAATCAGCGGAGCCGTATTACCGGGACCGCCCGCGGTTGCAAATCCCTGCTCTATCCATTCGGCTAATTGCCGCTGGGAATAGTCCGGCATATCTTCGGTCTTGCACTTTGCCAATCCGCCCTTGCCTACCAGCTCATCGGCAAATTCGAAATCCGGCCTTCTCAAATCCGTTACGGCCGTATTTAAGATCAAAACATCTGTTGCCATATTCCTTTTCTCGTAAAACGCTGTACCAGTTTCAGTGCATTTCTGCTTCACATTTACCGATGGCAGGTCTGTAGAAATTAAACTGAACGTTCGGGTGCCCGCCTAAAAGCGACATCGGCACCGAACTGTCCGCGATTTTCCTGCCGATCATCAGGGTTGTCAATCTCATGCCGAAGGGATTATCATGTGTACCCGCCTGCCAGATCGAGACTTTCTCCGCCCGCCAGGTCTGAACAGGCCCAACCGTGATAGCTTTAGTCGGCACGCCGGTTACAACACCACCCCCACTTGTCCGTGCGTTCTGCATCACGGTCACCGGGTGCAGTTCCACCACTCGCGTGGTCAGACGGCAATACTCCTCCGGAGTCGGCGGTCTATCCTTGTAATCGCCCTGCCTTTTGGCCGGATCGTTGAACGCCCAGTGCTTAATATCACCCTGCCCGCCCTGCATCACGGCACAACGGACGCCATGCCAGCTTTTAATATACTCGCTCGTTTCGGCCTTCGGGAAATGGATATTCGATTCCGGCATCTTGAGCTTGTCATCTATGCGATTAAAACAAAGCTCCATGTCCGCCTTTGCGAAAGATAGCGGATGCGACGTCGGCACTTCTTTGCCGTCCAGGTACCACTCATCCATACCCCAGAAATGGGCGTTCTTCAAATCCAGTTTCAATTCATTGACGAGTCTCGCCACAAGCGGAAGCTGCTCGGTGGGCCCGATAGGCCCGCAGATTCCCGCGGGATTATCGGCCGTCGCCTGTTTCCATGCCGAGATGTATTCCAGCGCTTCGGCCAGGTAGAAATCCTCAAGCGTGTCATAAAAGACCACATTGAAACCCTCCCTGCTCAGGCCGGCCATATCTTCGGCCGTGAGTTTCGCCGCATCGTTGAGAATCTCGTCATCGAGCGTGGTAAAGTCCCACCAATCGGGCGCCAGCATGCTGATTTTTCTTGCCATTGACGATCTCCTTATACTATATGCACCAGGTCACCGAGTTCGGCCTTGAGGATATTGTCCTGCGGATACGCGTGACCCAGATGCTGCCTGAAACCTTCGGCAAAGCCCGATTTTATTTCCCGGCCCCTTTTCTCGCCGGATTTTTTCATCATATTGACGTATTCATCCATGCCGTGATGTGTCATAAGCCAATGCCGCTGGCTTTCATGACAGCAAAGCATCTTTTCCTTGGTGTCCATCACGCCGGTTATATCAACTATTGTGCCGGCCTTAATCTGCATACCGAACTTATCCTTTTCTTCCGCCGGATCCATATAGTAAAGATGCGGTATTGGCTCGAACGGCTCGGCGCCGGGTGTCTCAATATTTACTACACCACAGGCGAAACAGGCTGTCTGAGCTATCTTGCTGGCCATCTCATGGTCAACCATATAATCCGACGGGCTTGTTGTAAAGACGATTGAAGGCTTGACCTTACGCATCAGCTCAATCGCTTTGAGCAAAGTCGGCCTGTCGTACAATATGAAAATATCACCACATTCGAGACAGTGATAAGTTCCATCTAAAATGCTTGCCGCCCTGGCCGCTTCGGCTCTGCGAATCCTGCTGATCTCTTCCCTGCTGTACTGCACGGTTCCGCAATCGCCCGGCGTCATCGTGGCGATATGTATCTCCCAGCCTTTCTGATGCAGCAACGCAAGCGTCCCGGCACAGAAAAATTCCGCATCATCGGGATGGGCGCCTAAGCTTAATACAGTCTTATTCATCGTCATGATTATTTGCTCATAAGGTGATTAATTATCAGCATGTCCAGTTCTTCGTAATCCCGTTCGCTGATCAGGATATCAACTTTTTTCTGATCCAAACTTCGAACAAGATCCAGCAGACGCAGGAAAATCGTTCTGCTGTTGGACAAATGCTTAGTAGCTACATCCTGCTTTTGGGTACGCATCGCTTTAACATCCAAACCGACAAATTCGCCGCGTTTACCGTAGTCATACTTATCGAGAATTCGTACCTGGTTGAACGCCCTTCGCAGGTCCACGGAGCCGAAGCTCTTGTCCTCGTCGAATTTCAGGCCGTTCTGGTCGTTCAGATGGACGGTAAACAGCTTGTCGTAAGCAAGGGCAAAACCCATCTCATCCGAGGGATCAAGCCCGGCAAGAATTACATGGGCGGTCTCAATATTGACGCCGACGCGCTCTGGTTCCTTTGTCAAATAGCTAATCGCAACAGCATGCCCCGTCGTCGGAATATAGGCCTGGTCCATCGGCTCATTCGGTTTAGGCTCTATTGCAATTTTAACACCCGGATTATAGGCAAGCATTTCGTCTATCGCTTCGACGATTTGTCCTACGGCAAGCTTGCTATCCTTGGCTTCTCGAATATAAGTTCCCTCACGGGCAAGCCACAGAACGACCAGCTTACAGTCGAGTGCGGCTGTAATATCGAGCATCCGCTTGTCGCGTTCTTTGGCGTATGCGCGACAGGCCGGGTCATTTGACGTGTAGGCACCATCGATTGTTTTGCCGCCCTCCCACAGCCTTGGCGCAACAAATTCCGCCACGAGACCCTCGCTCTCAAGCATATTTCGCACTTCTTTCGCCTTTTTAATAATCTGCTCCGGGCTCAGATTGTCCATGTCCGGCACAGCATCATCATCATGGAACTGCACGGCATCGAAACCCAGCTTTTTATACAGCTTTAGTTTACTGCCAAACGCAATACTATCTCTGACCGTCGGTCCGAAAGGATCGGCCCCCTCGTGGATATTCCACGGGCCAAATGAAAAGCGATATTCTCCAGCCATTATATTTCTCCTTAGTTACGAATAATAATCATAAAATTTGAGGCATTCCTCAAAGCATCTCTCTTGCCTTTCGAAGCCACACACATCTTCCAGAATCGAACCGGCACCTTTTTTATCGATAATCCGGCCAAGTTCGAGAGTCTCGGCATCCGTCGGATCACGGTAGTGCAATGCTGAGCCAATTACACGGGACACTGGTTCAGTCGAAAGAGCATGCCGTCGCAACAAATGCACAAGTCCGGCCAACCTTTCTTTCGAACCCAGCTTTCGAACCGGATTACGAGCGACTCGCTGAACTGTATCGGCCAGGTCCCTGTTGGGAAAACGCCGGTTCATCAATTCATCAAGATGCCGCTCTAATCCGGCTTCGTCTAAACCGAAAGACTCAATAAGACATTGTTTAGCAATATTCAACAGCTCTGTCAAGTTCTTCCTGATTTCCGGAATTTCCATGGCCTCGTACAAAAATTTACAATCGGAAATAAAACCGAAATACGCCAGAGCAGCACCGCCCGCATTACTCGTAAACAGTTTACGTGCGTAAACAGCCTCAATATCATCGGTGAAAGTTAGTCCGTCAATCCCGCAAACTACATCGCCCTGCTGTCCTTTCCACGTTTGCCTATCGACATAGAACGGCTGACCGCTTTCAGCGATTAAATCAAGCTCATTATCCCCTCCACGCACCATTCGTTCGACAGAGCAGCGAACACAGGCAAAACTATCTCTATCGCATCCGGCTCTTAGTAAAGCTTCGGCAAGCACCTTTTCAGCATCCGGCCAGTTCTCACACAGCAGAATATTCAGCGGTTCGACCCGCTTCTGCAATGCTCCCGTCAATCCCGAGGCAACAGTCAGAGCCACGTTTTCGAGATTCCGGCCTCCGACAGCGGTTGCCGCGAAAAGACAATCAACCAGAGCTTTTGAAATTTCCGGGCCTTGTTCCGGCGTGAGAACTTTGTAGCCGGACACAAGATACTCTCTTTTTTCTGCCTCTGTTACATACACAACGTAACTATTAACCTTGTTGAGATGCCGGGCAACTTGTACATCGGTCTCAACGAAGACCGGCATCAATCCCTTCGCCGAAAGCAATCTGGCAATAAAACCTCGCCCGACGGCACCGGCACCAAATATAACAACATTATCTTCTTTCTTTTAACCACTAAGAGGTGCTTTACTTTTCCCGCAGCACCGCGCTGGCGTGACGGGCATAATGGGCACGAAGATCGCCCGCGTACTCATTCAGGATTTTTTCGCCGAGTCCTTTATAGTCGCCGCAACGGTATAATGCCCGCGCCAGAATCAATTCACGCAGCGATTTATTTCTGGTCGTCGTATCAACCGGATTGTCGGGAGTTTGGAGCATTGCTCGGCGAATATCGGTAAAAGAATGGCCTTGTATACCCGGCTTAGCCAACAACATAGCCAGAGGTTTTGCAGCAGCCGGTTCGCCAAGGCTCTCAAGTGCCATCGCAACCGCCCGGTAATGCGAGAACTCGCTTTCCGCATTGAGCTGCTCGGCTTTCTCCAAAATCGCTTCCAGTGCACGCCCGTCTCGCGTTCGGCCCAGAGCTACAATCAGGCTGTCAAGCTCACTCATACTCATACCGAACTGGCCCATTCCCGTGTAATTCCAGCCTTTGTCCCAATCTCGCGACCTTACAGCTTCGGCAAGCGTTCCGGCACCGGTTGGGTTGCCCAGCATGCCAAGAATATGGGCATACACAAGCTTGCTCCGGTCAGTTTGAGCATTCCCATAAGCTTTCTTAAGCAGCGGCACTGCTTCCTGTTGCTGGGCAAGAATAATCTCCAACCCTTCGAAGTCATTAACAACTCGCTTGACAGCTTCGGCAATCTTTTCCTCAGACAATGGGAAAGAAACCTCGTCGATCAGAATCCTTTCAGGCAGATTACCCTTCTTAACAAGATGCTTCTGAAGCGCCTTAATGTCTATATTACGCACCGATTTGCCGCTCACAGCAGCCATTGCCGCAGCTACACCCGCCGCGTAGCCCTGGTTCTGGATATCTGGCTGCATCCGGATGACCGGCATAGCATCACGATGAGCACTAACGCCGAGGCCAGTGACCAGGATGCCCTCCAGTCCCTTTGGCAGCAAGCAGCGATAAGGTACGTCCACAAAAATCTCTTCTCTGTCTGGCGGCCTTATCAGAAAAACCGGATGAACTGTATAACCGTGTGTATCGAAATTACTTCGGGAAATCACAATTGTGTCAGGATATGTTCGTCTGATCGAAATATCCATAGGGGACATCGTAAAGTCGCCAATAATTCGCCGCCGCTCCCGGGTATCCAGCAATTGTCCCAGGTCATAGGCATCTTTGTATTTTTTCTTCGCTACAACGAATGAACGCCAGATATCAAGGACATCGCCATCGTCAATGAATGTCCAGTCGGTGTTCGTATAGCCGGCTCCAAGTTTGAGGGGGGGAAGCCCAGCACCCTGCACGGCAACGCTCGTGCCGTCGGTGTAAACACACGAGGCGCCAGCCGAAGCGGCAATATCCGCATTACCCGTCGAATCGATGACCGTTTTGGCAAGTATCACTCCACGCCCTTCGGGTGTGGCGACAACAACACCTTTGACGTTCCAGCCATCAACAAACGCTCCACATCCGAGGACACCAAACCATATGTCAGCGCCGGCTTTGCGCAATTCGCTTCGATACCATTCTTTCTTCCATTCGACATTCCATCTTCCACGTACTGCCTGGCCGTATCCTGCATAGCCAGCGACACCATTATCGATTTCCCTGGTAAAACCTTTGAGGTAACCGTAATAATAACTGCTGATATACCCCATCGTCCCAACACCGCCGAGACCATGGAGGTACTCAACTACAAGTGTCCTGGCCCCCTGACGTGCTGCAGCGATACCTGCAGGGGCACCACCTGTACCACCGCCGACCACGACCACGTCAAATTCTCCGAGAATGGGCACTTGACGCTTATCTGTGGAAATAGTCGTAGCTCGTCTTTGCTCCGGGCGAATCCCGGCAAGGTTTTCACGGACATCTCCAGAGCTTACGGCTTGCAAAGCTTTCCCGGGAATTCCAATACTATCCAGCTTCGTAATACTTTTTGCCTGCAAAGCAGCAGCCTCACCGATGCGATTACCAACCTTCATAAATTCCAAGGGCCTGAGCAGCTTTTCCGCGGCACGGCGAGATACATCGGCACAACCGCCAAGTACGAACAGGCGTTCAACTCTCTTGGGTTGGAAAACATCCAAATCAATATTCTCAGCACCAGGCCAATCATCAGACAAACTTTTCCTGCCTTTAAGCGGATCGGGCGGAACCTGAAAAAGCGTCTCTGAAGCATCCACCACTGTCGGATTCCAGGTTTTGTCACGGGCAATTTGCTCAGCGTTCGCAAATGAAGCGAAGGTACCGTCTTCCATAGGTATCTTGAGTGCGTACTCGACAGCATGACGAGCGGGACCATCGTCTGTCAGTATTGGTGCAGGCATTTTTCTTGCCATTAGTTCATTGTCGGACTGCAGCTCATCGCCGACGACGATATACTTGAATGTTTGGAGTCCTGCTGGATAAGATCCGAATTCCGCTCCTGCAATTCTTGATACATTTGCACGGTGTGTCGCATCAATGATTACCTTAGCCTTTACAGCCTGCCGACCCGAGCGGTTAGCCATGACAATACCTGCCGGTTTACCATCGCTGTCATGAAGCACGTCAGTTGCATAGCAACTATACAAAAACTGTACATTCGCATCCAACAGGGCCTCATCCAGCGTGCGTTTTACCTGCATAGGCGTTGGCGGGATTCTTGCTGTTGATAGATCAGTTAATAATTGGTCATCTTCTATTACAATTTCACCCAGGAGCACTCTATTGACATCGGGACTCTTTTCGATCTGGAATTTTACGTAACGAGCTTTTCCGGCAACCAATGCAGATAGTTCCACCGGCCCCCAGGGTTCAGGCAGAGACTCACCCATTCTCTTGTTATCGATGACAGCAGCCTGCTTCCACTGTTGTCTATCGCTGCTGAGATAAACAGTTATACTTTTTACCACAAAATCGTCGCTTTGTCCCGGATTACGACGTTGGTAGGCCATGACGTGAACCTTCTTGAAGCGATGTTCGGTCCCCAAATCTGCGATTATAGTCACATCACCGTCGTACTGAACACTCTGACTGGCCGCACTATGCCATTTGCCGTCAGTAAGTAATGATGGCGGCTGTGTGTCTCTGTGCATCGCAGCGGGTGTTTTGTCTGCTTGATAGGTGAATTCAATCTTGTGCCGCATTAATGAGGAAACAGCCGGCTCGGCAAAAACCTTCTTTGCAAGCGGCAGAGTCGGCACCTCATCCGGCTCCAGCCACAATCTATATGTTCCGCAGATATCAGCTCCGAGGTACGGACGTTCGGCGGCAAGAAATACTTTCGCCCCGTTCCGGGCCGCTTCAACCGCCGCAGCCACGCCACCCGATGTTCCGCCAACAACCACGACATCAACATCATAAGCAACGGGAATATCCCTTGCTGATTCAGTCACTGCTCTTTGTGAGGCTTCGAGACAATCTTCCTGTAAATAAAGCTGACAAAACAGCATTGCAAACAGTAAAATCTGAACGATTTTCTTCACTTCAAGGCCCTTTCAACACACATTTTCATCTGAATGGCTCTCTCCGGATATATATTCATCACTGTAAGAGTTGCCTATGAAACGTTATGTTAACCGACATTAAAATCATTGTAAAGATTCCATCGTTTCAAATTAGATTTGTCTTAAAAATAATCATTTTTCACTTGAAATAAAGGCAGTTAATCTGGTATAAATATAATTAGTGAGGTTTTGACACTTATAGACGGGCATCTGTTGTTTTTAGCCTTATTGATCATTAGTATTGATGCTTCTGAGGAGAAAAATAATCTCATGCTGGATGAAATGATCATCAGGAAATAGGTATTGTTCAAAACATTATTATCAATAGACTAAAGGAGGATTATTATGCACAGAAAACATCTTTTTTCAGCTTTTATAGCACTGCTCGTGATAGCGGTCTGCGCACAAGCACAGGATCCGGATTTACTTGGCTGGTGGAAGCTGGACGATGGCACAGGTACTTTTGCCGTTGATTCGAGCGGCAACGGCAACAACGGCACATTCGTGGGTGCCCCCGAGTGGGTTGCGGGCAAGTTCGGAAGTGCCTTATTATTTGATGGCCTGGGCGGTGAGCGCGTTTCACTCGGCAACATCGATGTCGAATCGGGGGCTATATCTATAACCTGCTGGTTTAATGCAAGCAATCTGGACACGCCCGGCCAAGATCCCCGAATGGTTTCCAAGGCTGTTGGGGGTGAAAGTAACGACCATTTTTGGATGGTCAGTTCTGCTCGTGAGGGCGGTGAGAAGCGGCTTAGATTCCGCTTGAAGACCAACAGCAGCACCACTACAACCACACTTGTCGGAGGCAATGGCGGCCCTGAGAACAGGGTAATCCGGCTCAATGAGTGGATTCATGCAGCAGCCACATGGGACGGTACGACCATGCGCATTTACATGAACGCCTTCGAAGTAGGCAACGCAGCCAGAGGGGGCACTTCCGTGGCTGTCGATCCCACGGTCGGGGCTGCTATAGGTAATCAGCCGGTCGGAGCCGAGAACAGACCATTTGAAGGGATGATCGATGACGTACGCATCTACAGCAGGGCCCTTACCGTTGAAGAGATTGAGCAGGTAATGGCAGGCCCGCCGGCGCCGTTAGCGGCAGGGCCGGATCCTGCCGATGGTGCCACAGTCGAAGAGGGTTGGTATAACCTGAGCTGGCAACCTGGAACGTGGGCTGTGTCACATGATGTATACATCGGCACGAGTTTTAACGATGTAAACGAATCTGCCGAAGGCACGTTTGTCGGCAACACTTCTTACACATTCCAAATGGTCGGATTTACCGGTTTCCCTATTCCTGAAGGTCTCCAGCCCGGCACTACCTATTATTGGCGGGTGGATGAGGTAAATCCTGACAATCCCGACAGTCCGTGGAAGGGTGTCGTCTGGAATTTTACGCTGCCTCCCCGAACAGCGTACAATCCATATCCACCCGATAGCATGAAATTTATCGATACGGACGTGGACTTTAGCTGGACCGCCAAATGGAATGCCGCTCTATTTAATGTTTACTTCGGCACCGATCCTGACCAGGTAGCTAATGCTACAGGAGTTGCACCCAGCGGAAAGATGGCATATGATCCCGGCCCGTTGGAACTCGATACGACCTATTACTGGCGTGTAGACTCGTTTGACGGTACCGAATGGCGTACAGGGAATGTGTGGAGCTTCACGACCACAAAACCAGGTGGTGGCCTCGTAGCCGAATACGCTAACTATGGCGGAGGAGTGCCGAATCCACCTGAATCACCTTTCGAAAATATAACGCTGACACGAATCGATCCCGGCATTAACTTCCAATGGGGCAGTAATTCACCTGAGCCTGGTGTTATCGATGAAGACAATTTTGCCGTGCGCTGGACGGGTGAACTGGATGTGCCAATAACCGGAACATATACCTTCAAGGCCACAACCGATGACGGCGTGCTTCTCTACGTCAATGGAGAGGAAATGGCGGATGCATGGCGGAATCAGTCCGGTCCCCTGGAGCAGTCGGGCACTATTGATCTGGTGGCCGGTGAATTCGCAACGATCAAGATGTTGTATTTCGCTACTTCCGGCAGTGCTTCAGCAGAACTGCGCTGGGCGCACGATTCGTTTCCATTGGAGATAATCCCCGCTGCAGCCCTTTCTCCGTCAGTAAGGGCTGGTTTATCCAAGCCGGCAAATAATTCTGTCGATATAAGTCAGACACCCGTCTTGCTTTGGACCACAGGTGGCTATGCAGCAGAGCATGATGTGTATTTCGGAACGGATACCGCTGCTGTTGCCGACGCCGATACGGGCACAGTAAGCATTTACCAGGGCCGCCAGGCAGCGACAAGTTTCTCACCGGCGAAGCTCGATTGGAACACGACCTACTACTGGCGTATTGATGAAGTCAATGATCTGCATCCGGACAGTCCGTGGAAGGGACCGGTCTGGAGCTTTACTACAGCGGATTTCCTGATCGTGGATGATTTCGAGAGCTACGATGCTTACGAAAACCAGATATGGTTCTCATGGCACGATGGCCTTGGTTACGGCACGCCGGGTACTGCTGGTTACTATGCCGGTAACGGCACCGGTGCTGCAGTCGGCGATGAGTCCACAGTCTCTTATACCGAGGAAACGATAGTTCACAGCGGCAACCAGTCAATGCCGCTTACCTACGATAATAATAAACAGGATTATGCGATGTATTCAGAAGCAGAGCTGACATTGACAACCACACGTGACTGGACTGATGAAGGTGTGAGTGAATTGTCGCTATGGTTTAGAGGGCATCCGGCATCAATCGGCAATTTTATTGAGAATCCTACCGGTACTTATACGATCACGGCAACTGGAGTGGATATCTGGAATGAAGCAGACGAGTTCCACTACGCCTTCAAAACACTTACCGGCTCCGGATCGATTGTTGCCAAGGTGCTCAGTGTCGATAATACGGATCCGTGGGCAAAGGCCGGTGTAATGATTCGTGAGACACTTGATGCCGGTTCGAAATTTGCTGCCGTGTACATTACACCCGGCAACGGATGCAGATTCCAGGCAAGAATAGACATGGACATTGATGCTACAAGTGACACTTCTGTAGTAACTTCTGAGCAGACGGCAATTACTGCACCGTACTGGGTAAAATTAGAGCGGGATGTCGCAGGCAACTTTAGAGGCTACTATTCGGCGAATGGCTCTACCTGGACAACGATGTCATGGAATCCTCGGTATATCTCGATGAGTTCGATAGTTTATATCGGCATGGCATTGACCAGCCATAACACTAATGCATCTTGTGAGGCTAAACTCTCTAACGTTACGATTACCGGCTCGGTTAGTCAGCAATGGGCGAACCAGGACATCGGTATCCTCAGCAATGATGCTGAGCCTCTTTATGTCGCAGTTTCCAACAGTAGCGGGACGCCCGCGGTTATAATTCACGATGATCCGGCCGCGGCGCAAATCGATACATGGACTGAGTGGGTTATCCCACTCCAGGATCTTGCTGATCAAGGCATCAACCTGACCGATGTTGACAGGATTGCTATCGGCCTGGGCACAAAAGGCAATATGACGGTTCCCGGCGGCTCAGGCACGATTTATATCGACGACATCCGTCTTTATCTACCGAGAGGATCCTCAGAATAGCAAAGAACCGCATTTAAGGAATGACATAAAAATATGAACTGGATAGGGGCTTATATGGATTTATTCGATATAGGCCCCATTGTTTTTCTAATGTGCAATAACGCTCGATATTCTGAAAACCGGCAGTAACAATGCTATAGCAATCGTACCAATAATTGTACCCATAATTGTTATCATTAACGGTTCAATGAGTGCCATAACGTTTCTTATCGAAGCTTCAAGCTTTTTCTCATAAAAGACCGATACTTTATCGCAGACTTCACCGAGTTTGCCGCTTTTTTCTCCTGCTCGAAGCATCTGTATAATCCCCGGTGCGATTAATTCGCTACCGGGCGAAATCAATATGGACTCAGACAACTGGTACCCGGCCCGAATCTTTTCATCCACCCCTGCCCAAAGCCGCTGAAAATAGTAATTCTGACATGAGCCCTGTGTTACTTCTATCGATTCGAGCAGGTTTACACCTGTATTGATCATTGTCGCCATTATTCGCATACTACGAGTTACAACGGTATCGACGAACATAGTTCCCAATACAGGAGTTCGGATTTTGACAAAATCTATTACACGCCGACCAGACAATGTTCTCGCCCAGTAATACAATCCCAATGAAGCAAAAATCGCCACTGTTAGTACACCAGTCATTATCTGTAGATTTCCCAGGATTTTGCTGAAACTTACCAATATTTGTGTGAGTTTTGGCAGTGCCGCCCCCCTTGATTCATAAATACCCATAAATCTCGGTAATACGAAGAACATCAACGTACCAGTTGCCGCTACGGCCATTAGCGCCATAATGAATGGATACGTTAAAGCTCCTTTGATGCGTTTGCGGGTATCGGATTCGAAGTTCAGATAGCCGCTGAGTACATTGAGCATTTGTGCCATTTTGCCGGAAGCTTCCGATGCCTTAACCATGCTGATAAACATCGTATTAAAAACTTTCGGGTACCAGGCCAGCGCTTTTGAGAAATTATCGCCGCTCTTGACTTTATGAGCGACATCCATAATTATCATTTTGAATATCCCATGCTCAGACTGTTCCGCTATAGCATCAAGAGCATCACTGAGCACGACCCCGCTGTCAAGCATAACCGACAACTGCGTCGAGAATAATATAAGCTCACTTTGTTTGGCCTTGGCTCTATATAATTCCGGAGTTGCAGATTGTTGCGGTGCCCCGTTGTAATCCTTTTGCATCTGTGAGCTTGAACCACCATCTGCTTCATCGAAGGTTCCGAAACGGTCAATATATTTCTCCTGTCTACGGTCTCTCGACGTTGACTTGCGGCCTTTCTTTGAAGAATCAGATATTTCTGAAGATTTTATTGCTGGAGGAGTCATAAATTCTAATCCCGCTTCTCAGAGAACATATTCGCAAGAGCATCAAATTTCCGCCTGGGTCGTTCTCAACACTTCCTCGATAGATATAATTCCCGCTTTTACTTTTTCAATTCCATCGGATTGCAAGGAAACCATTCCATTCTGAAGTCCTTTTTCTCTCAGCTTTTTCAAGCTCGACCGATCATTAATCATCTCTTTAATTTTTTCGTTAGGCACAAACAATTCTTGAATGGCAATACGACCTGCATAACCGGTGTTCCGGCACTTTTTACAGCCCACGCCGCGATAGAATTTCTCGATTTTTCCACTATCTTTTTCTACAACTTTCTTTATGCTCGCCGGCGGTTCATGCTCTGTTTTACAGTTCGGACAGATCTTCCTCACAAGTCGCTGGGCCAGGACCGCAATCAACGATGCACTCAAAAGATAGGGAGCAACTCCCAAATCCAGCAAGCGCGTCACTGCCCCGGGAGCATCGTTCGTATGCAAAGTAGATAAAACTAAATGGCCTGTGAGTGCCGCCTGAACCGCAATATTTGCTGTTGCTTCATCTCGAATTTCGCCGACCATTATTATGTCAGGGTCCTGCCTTAACAGGCTTCGCAGGGCCGTTGAAAATTGAAAACCTGCTGCCTGGTTTACCTGAAATTGATTTATTCCGGCAATATTACACTCTACGGGATCTTCAACTGTGCAAATATTAACCTCTTCATTGTTTAACTCGGTCAATGCCGCGTAAAGGGTAGTATTTTTACCCGAACCGGTTGGACCGGTCACCAGAACTATACCGTTTGGAGATTGTATCACCTGTCTGAATAACCGGAGATTATCGTAGACAAATCCGAGCGACTCAAGACTGAAAAGGACCTTCTGTGGATCAATGATTCTGATAACAACTTTTTCACCGAAGTTGCCCGGCATTACGGACACACGCAAATCTATCGGCCTTCCTTCGACCAACACATGGATACCACCATCCTGCGGCAAGCGTCGCTGAGCAATGTCCAGTTCGGCCATAATCTTGACACGCGAAACGAGTGCAGAATGCATCTGATAAGGCGGACACATCTTCTCATATAATCTGCCATCCACTCTATATCGAACTCTCAGCTTCTTATCATCAGGCTCGATATGTATATCACTGGCGTTTTCCCTCACAGCGTTATAAAGAAGATAATTGACCAGCTTTACAACGGGCGATTGCCCGGCTATTTCTTCGAGATTGGTAATATCCTGAGTGATATTTTCTATTAGTGCAAACTCTTCCAATCCCTCTTCATCGATAATATCGTCGATGACGAAAACATTGGCGGCCGGTAAATATGTCTGTAAAGTAGCCTTGATATCCTTGCTGGTCGAACATACTATCTGTACCTTACAGCCGCTTATGCGCTCTATCTCGTCGATTAAAAACACATTTGTTGGTTCGCTAACAGCAACAGTCAGTATGTTATGAACCTTAAACAAGGGCAGGACGATGTATTCTTCGAGAAATTCTCTCGGCATTATCTCGATCACTTTCGGATCGCATATCTTAGGGGTAACTTGTGCATACGGAACCCCGTAGCCTTGAGCCAGCGCCGAGGCTATCTGATTTTCCGTGCAATAACCCATCTCCACCAGAAGTTCGCCGAGTAGTTTGCGGTGGCCTTTGTCCTTTTGCTCAGCAAGAGCCTTATCAACCTGCTCAGCAGTAACGATACCACGCGCAAGCAATAACTGCCCAAGCTGCATCTTGTTTTCTACCGCTATCTGGCTCATATTTCGTGTCTCGTTCTTTGCCGGACCAATCCAATCGTCCGAGCGTTTTATTTATGCAAAACTTTTCACTGCTTCTGCAAGTTCCGAATAGTGATCAAATTCATGTTCAAGCTGAGTAATTTCCAGAATTCTCATGCAGTTCTCATCAAGCCCTGCTAACCTCAGCTCTCGCTTGTTCTCGTTACAATAGTCGCGTGCCCATAACAACTGTTCCAATCCCTGACTGTCGATAAAACCGACGCCACTCATATCAAGGACTATGCACATCTTTTTTTTAGCGATAATATTTGTGATTGTATGCTGAAACAATTCAGCAAAATCTCCATCCAGCTCGCCCTGCAACTCGACGACGGTAACATTGCCATAATCTTGTATTTTGACTTTCATCTGATTAGCGTCCCCACAGCAGCAGCACCATATTCCTCGGAACTATTGCTGTCATACATTTCACTGAAACCATCCCTTATCATATCCCAGAGCTTGTAAACATCACTTTCAAGAAACAATCTGCCGAGTTTCTCATCAAATTGTGTTCCCAATCCCTTTTCAATCTCCGCAAGGGCATGTTCGACGGTCATTGCATTTCTATAAGTTCGTTTCGATGTCATTGCATCGAAACTATCCGCTAATCCTATAATTTTTCCCGTCAGAGGTATTTTATCTCCAACTAAACCATTAGGATAACCTTTGCCGTCAACTCGCTCATGGTGGCACAATACACCCGGCACAATATCACGCATCTGCCGAATTTCACGTAAAATACCTGCTCCTATTGACGGATGTTTTTTAATGCGGGTGAATTCCTGCTCCGTCAGCTTGCCATTCTTACGCAATACAGCCTCCTCAATTCCTATCTTTCCGATATCGTGCAGCAACCCGGCCAGATACACTTTATGTATTTGTTCTTCTTCCAGAGGTTCACGTTCGGAAAGATGTTCAGCGATCCATCGGGAAATAAATGCCACTCTTTCGGAATGGCCGTGAGTGTATGTATCTTTTGCATCGATGCTGCTCGTCAGCGCTTTAAGAGAGCCAATAAATAATTCTTTAAGGTCTTTGAACAGCCTGCCATTCTCGATAAATACGGCGCAACCTCCGGCCACCGAATTAAACAGTTTTACATCAGTGCTGTCAAAGTCCTGTTTGCCTATTCTGTTGATGGCAACCATAAATCCCATAATAGAGTTGCTGGTTTGATTTTTACCTGCGAAATGAGATTCTGCTTGTTCCTTGCCGAATAAAGGTACTGCAATAATATTATTTATTTGACTTGGCCACTCGTACCTGAAAGACGCATCTACTTCGCTGTCCAGCAGCGCCTCTTTGCCGCTGTTTATGTCGTCCGACAGTCGGCTATGCAGAATTACTGCTTTCTGCTCATCAATGTCTATCAAACCCGAACCGGCGGCTATGGTCCAATGTCGTTCGTCATCTATGGATTTTTCAAGAAGAATCGCAATACCTTCAACAGAAACAATTTCAGTCAAGCTGTCACAAGCCATCTGCAGAAAGTTGGAATCCGCCTCAGTGACTTTCATATTTGTGCTGAGCCTGTGTAGCAGCACCAGTTCTTCGTAGGTTTGTGCCAGCTCGGTGCTGACCTTTTCAATTTGTTCTTCAACTTTCGTCTCGGCCTGGAATTTCTCTGCTAAAAGACTTAGCATTTCTACAAAATACTCACATTCCTGCTGATCCGGATTTGTGTTATCTGTTAAATCAATCAATGCCGTAGCAACAGCTTCCCGGCCATTGCTGCTGCTGCAAGTTGATTTTAAAACAACAGCCAATACACAATCCATATTGATAAATCGCTGGACTTGTAATCCGTCAACATTTGAACAGCTTTCCATACCACTTTGGTTTAAAGTGTGCCTGGCATATTCAGCTAACTGACTCCTGCTGCTTTTGAATCCTCCGGATTCACACAGCAAGACAACCTCCCCGCTGGTATCACAGACTGCAAAATTAGCGCCAAATCTGTTGATCCTGTTGCCAAATGCCTCCAACTCACATAATTGTGAATTGGCTATAGAATTCCTTCCAGTATCTGACATATTGACCGGCCGATTAATGATTCATTATTAGTTATCAATTATCCGTCACTAATTCTTTCTCATACAGAATGTCTTCGATGTTTCCTAACAATTCCTTCGGGCTAAATGGTTTACTCAGACATCCTGATATTTGTAAATTTTCCTGCTCCTCTTTCGAAATGGCAAAGCTTCTGGCAGTCAGCATAATCACAGGTATATCTTTCGTTTCCTCATTTTGCCTGAGCTTCTCTACAAGTTGCATGCCTGTCATAACCGGCATTTGAAAATCAGTAACAATTATATTCGGTTTTTCTTTTAGCGCCAGATCATAAGCCTCGGCACCATTATCCGCCGAGATGACCTCGTAACCATTATTACGAAGCTTAATAGCCACAACATGAACGATATGTATCTCATCATCTACAATTAAAACTTTCTTGTCCGCCATTATCTTGCCTCCACACAAAATTAACTTACATCATATAGCGTTAAGTGTACGATTCTCGCTTTTTCCACAATTTCTATACAATCTCGGCTGATTGCTTTGTTGCCAAAGGCAACTCAAAGCCAAAAGTGCTTCCTTCACCAACCTTGCTCGTAACAAACACACGGCCGCCATGTACTGTTTCTACCATTTGTTTTACAAGATTAAGTCCCAGACCCGTTCCCTCGGCCTGTTTTTTGTTGGCGCCAACCCTGTAAAATTTGTCAAAGACATGTTCGATTTCATCTTCAGGAATGCCTACTCCCGTATCGGTGACAATTACCTTCGCCAGAGACGCAACTTCATCAACTTCGGTCGAAATCCTGACTGCTCCTCCTGATGGTGTATATTTAACAGCATTGCTTAGCAGATTAATAATTACCTGAGACATCATATCCCTGTCCACATACACCTGGTCGAATACGATTGGCTTTTGTCCGATGATCTCAATATTCTTTTCTTCTGCGTAGCCTTTAATCATCTGCAACTGATCTTCTATTATCATAGTAAGGCTAAGCACTTCCTTACTGACTTTTACCAGGCCCGATTCGATACGAGAAGTATTCAGAATATCTTCGATTAGCCGGCTTAACCGTCTGGCTTGATTCTGAATGACTGAATAAAATTCTTTTCTTGTTTGTTCATCATTCGCTTCACCATCAACAAGCATTTCCGAATATGCTGTAATGGAAGCAAGAGGAGTTTTCAATTCGTGAGACACATGACTAACAAAATCATTTTTCATCTGCTGAATTTGTTTCTCACGTGTTACATCATGCAATACTGCAACAATTCCGCAAACCTGCCGGTTTTGGTCGTACACACATGAAACAACGCAGTCGAAAGTTTTTTGCTCTCCATTTTCTATAAATTCAATTTCCCGCCTCGTAGCCTGGCTTTTACTTTTTCTGCTATGACTTAGAAAATCTGCAAATTCCCTGTGCTCGACACCAATAAATTCAGCAAGATGCCGATGCTGTGAATTCTTAAAATCGAAGTTAAATAGCCGCCCTGCCGCTTCATTCGCCATAAGGAGTCTGTCATATTCATCAATTACTATTACAGCATCACGAATACTGTATATGATCGCCTCGGCGTTTTTTTCCCTTTTTTGGGAAAGCTGGATCTGAATCTGAAAATCCTTGATTTGGTTGTCATACTCAGCATTACGAGCGGTGCTGTTGTTGAGACGCTCGTTAACAGCTTTGCATAACTCGTCAACGTTAGTCTTTTTAAGGTATGTAAAGATGCTTTGTCTTCTGCTGGCAGTGTTTTCCTCGTTATCTTTAATAAACATGGCTATGGACGTGATCGCCCCGGCCAGTCTTAGCCAGGACCAGCCGAGCAAAATCACGCCCACAGCCACAATAACACCACATACCGGTACAAGGTATCTGCTGCCGGCATAACGCCAACCCTCTGCAGTGCCAGAATTCTGCCCCACTGCAGGAGTTGCAATTAACATACAACACACTACCACTAGGGGGGCAATCAAATATACGCTTCTTCCAAGTTTCAAAACGACAACTCCATCCTATTTAAAACCTTAAATCACGATCTGATTGAAAATCAAGGTTATTTCCTGCTCCATTTGGCAGTATCATCGCTCTCTACAGTTTCCAGCAAAATCCTTTCCATTCTTTGCGCTTCTGCAGGATTTACCTCGGCCAGGATTTTCTCCTTCAGACGCATTGCTTCAAGGTAAGTTGGACGAAGTGTAAGTGCTTCTTTTAGCTTCTTCATTGCGGATTCGTTGTCACCATCAACGTAGAATTTCGCAGCCTCCGCATAACGGTCTTCTGCCAATCTTGATCTGTCTATCCACTGGAGATTCTCTTTGGCCCCAAAACGTTTACGACTGATGTCCTCGGCTCTTGCCTTTCCATCCACTTGACTCGGCTCCTCTATAATATGCGGAGTCAGCAGGACAATTACTTCCTGTCGTTCCGTAATATCAGTTGTTCCTCTGAAAATAGCTCCGACAAGAGGTATATCTCCAAGAACGGGAACCTGAGACCGGCTTGTATTTACAACGTCTCTGAACAAACCACCAATCACAATTGTTTCGCCATCCTTTACAATCACATTGGTCTTGACCTGTGTAACGGTCTCATCCGGTACCTTGTCAACATTAAGCTGTGCGGTACTATCCTTTGGATAAATTTGCATCCGGATATAACCGTCATTACCGATATAGGGTCTGAATGAAAGGACTGTTCCTGTATCCAGAAATTGCACTTCGCCTTGACTGGCAACGCCACCAGTTGAAATACTCGTACTGCCACGGTAGCCCAGCTTCTTACCGATTTGTACAAATCCTTCTTGCTTATTGACGGCAAGAATCTTTGGATTTGCCAGAATGGTGACGTCTGTTGAGGTCTCCAATGCTGTGACAATCGCCTGCACATTGTCAGCTGAGAATCCCGCAGTCAATCCAATTGCCGTTACAGGATCATCTGCTAAACTCCAGGTCTCAATCGGTGTTCCACGACCGCCCACGAGATTCGCCGGAAAGTCAGTAATATTAACCCCGTTGAACAGATTCCAGTCTATACCGAATTTTGTCGTTTCGTTCAAGGTAGCACTCAGGATAGTAGCTTCAACAAGAACCTGCTTAGGTCTCATATCTATCGACTTTAATAACTCTTCTACCTTTTCGAGGTTCTCGGGATAGTCATACAAAACGATCATATCGTTCAGCGCCATCGAATCACCACCTCCGGAGCCAGCAGAGCTGCTTGAACTTGAACCTGACGTGATGCCGCCGCCTCCAGTGTCGCCGCTTACGTCTTTCTCTGCTTCCGTTGTCACCTGAATTTTTGCGTTATCGCTTATCACAGGCGAGATAAGATTCTGGGCTTCCTGGGCTGTAATGTAGTACAAGGTAAAAACCTTGCTCATCATTCGATCTGGGTCTTCCTTAAATTGTTTATACTCAGCCTTGGTATATACCTTGATCAACTTACCATCTTCTTCATATTTGAAGTTCTCGCCTAAAATCGCATCCATTGCTTCTTCGAAGGTAACATTCTTGAGGCTCCTGAATGCCAATGCACCGTTAACATTCGGTGACGGGACAATGTTCTTGTCGCAAAGACTGCCAAGCATTGCCAAAGCCTTGCGTACGTCAAAGTCTTCCTCAACATCGAACTTGTCAATTGTCTGGGGCGGCTTGCCGGCGGTCGCATTCGCACCGGCGGCTGTCGTCACTATCAGCGTTATCAACACAAAGCCCCACAAAATAAAACTTTTTCGTATTTTCTGTTTGTTATTCACAACTTTATCACAATACATAATTCTGCTCCTTTTCTCTTTCATCATACATAAATCAATTATCAATTTGACACCTGTGTAAGTTTCAACGTTACTTCTGCTTCTCTACACTTAATCACCACAATGTTTTCTTTCTCTTCAATCTCAATTACTTCACATTCATACGTATCCGTTCCATCACGGATGAGCACTTTATCCCCCACGGATATCACCTTATTGTTGATAAAAGCCCGGGGTTTATTGCTCAACACTACTATTGCTTCCAGTTTAAGCTTCTCTGCAACTTTCCTGATTACTTCTTCATTACCATTTTTTGAAACTACATTTACTTCTTCAATAACAGCTAAGTTATGTTTTTTATCACCTTTGAATTGTCGCCAGTCATTCGACGCAAAAAAGTCCCTGGTGATAACGTCATTACGTCCAGCAACCTGCGGCAACTTTATAAACGACACATTCAATTTTTGTGTTGACGTATCTTCCACGTTTAATTGTTCTGCAGTCAATACTGCTTCAGCCGTTTCAGGACCATTATTAGAAAGCACTCTGATCCACATAATGGCCATCACTACAATTAAACATAATGCTGCTACGGTCTTTTTCTTTTCAGCCGCCAATGGCCCAAATAAACCTTTAGCAAGCCTGCCATGATTTGTCACACTCTGTCTCATCTGTACTTATTCTTTCTTCTTATTATCCTTATCCAACTTTTGCCCTGTAATAGATAAATGCCTTCGTCTCCATACTCACCTGGCCGCTGAAGTCGCTGTCATTAGATAATTTTACCAGCTCTATGCGAACCAACCGGTCTAACGTCTGCAACTGACTATAGAGATTAAATATCTGTGCCAATTTTCCCTTACAACGCATAGTAACCGGTATGCAATTGAACTTGTCAGCTTTTATTTCCTCTCCGGGTGTGATCTCCTGTTCCGTCAAATCGTTTTCATTCATCAAATCAGCGATTCTGCCCAGAAAACCGCCGAATGTATTTTGCTCAGGTATGTTTGCTTCATAGTTAGCAAGCCTGGCCTGCAATTCCAATAATTGCTCCTTTATCAAAGGAAGTTGCCTGCTATCGGCAGCACCTTTGGCAATCGCAAGTGATTGTGCTGATTTGATTTGTCTGATATCTTTCATTTTCTTGTGTAAAGGCAGATACCAAAACAGCATAAAAACGCACACAACCACGCCTGCTACAACACATATAGTAATTTGTTGTCGTTCTCTAAAATACATCTTTGCTCTTGCCCATTTACAGCTCACGATAATTTGCCAAATAACAATTTATCTCAAACTCATTCACTTGAATCTTCCCCTGCGTTCCAGCATCACGAACTACATTTCTATTTTGTTCAACCCCTTGCACAACATTTGTCCCAGTTCGAAATGAGGATGTATTTTTTATTCCAATTTCATCATTTCCTCGCGAATAAGAAAGGACGACCTGACAAAAATACCGAGAGTCTTCCAACTTACACATCAAAGCCGCCACATCGTTAGTATCCGCTGCAACACCAGCTATCACTACTTTAAATCGCACATTGCCAAGCGGCAGTTCTTTTTTGTTGTTCGTGCTGCTTTTGACCACCCTGACAACTGTGCCGACACTGGGAGATTCATTGGTCTTTTGCTTATCTAAAAACTTCTCTGCGATAAATTCCAATTTTTGCAGGACTATTCTTTCATCAATCAAAAAACTTATTTCTGCTAAAACACTTGCAACATCTATCTTTGAATCAATCTCTTCTATGGATTCCGCTTTGTTTCTTAACACTCTCATTTCATCTTCAAGTCCGGCATATTTAGCTGATACTATTTTGGCCTGGGCCTGCTCTGTAGCCATCTGAGTAATTTGGGCCCGGGCCTTTGAAATTGAACGTGTGGCAATTAAACTCCACACCATCATCACAACAAATACACCGCTTATTGCAATATATTGTGTGCGATAGCTAACCTGACGGCGTTTGCCGCTCTTATACCATTCTGGAAGAAAATCAATTTCTTTCATAATTCTCTCGCGACTCGTATTTCCCCTGCCACTTGCCGCTCGTTATTTTATCCCATCCCTTTAGACCAAGCCCAACAACCACCGCCCACTCACAAAAGAGACCTCGTTTATCACTATTAAAATTCACATTTATTCTTCCACTTGTTAAATCGAAACCTCTTAACGGCTGGGCCAGTTCAATCTCTATTGCTAATCGACGTTTAAGGACATTGAGTAAAATATCCTCGTATGCCCCATCTCCGGCAAAAACTGCCCGCTCTACACGTTTGCCTCTGAACGTAACGGTGTAATATCGAAGACACAACGATATCTCTCTAACAAGATCCTCGGCAATCGTGCTTACTGCATCAACCATTACCTGCCGGGTAGACATATCTATATTGTGAGGATTTTCGATAAATATCTGTTCGGGCATTCCTGATATCGGAGAGGAAACACCCGTATCCACTCGAAGCGCCTCTTGAAGCATCTCAGCTTCGCCAACATTGATACCCAATTTTGCAGCGATTTCACGGGTAAACTTTTGTCCGCCAATCTGAATCTGTTTAATAAAACTAATTTCTCCCCCTCTGCCAAACACAACAGTCGTAAAACGGCTCCCGACATCAACAAAAACTGCTGTTCGATCCCTGTCCTCCTGACGTCTTAGTGATCTCTCAAAGCTTCTGAATAAAGCACATGGAATCGTATCTATCGCCACCGGCTGCAGATCCGCTTCTTCAAGCATTGCAATATGATCTTTGATTGTTTCGTTGTCAGTAGCGAACAGAATTAACTCATTCTTTATCTCATCACCTTGTCGAACACTGCCGGCAAGCATATAATCCATAGAATCCTTATCGGGGTCTAACTCGAACCGATGGGCAACTTCTCTTCTTAATGCCTGTTCGATATCATATCTTTCTGCCTCAGCCAATCGCAGACTGGTAATTTTTAATTTGTCGCTTGGCAAACATGACACCACATTTCTTCCCTGAAAGCTGCCGCTTGTGAGCATTCGTTTTATAGCCGAAACAATAAAGCTTCTTCTCGACTGCTCATCACTGTTTACGCTGGCATCAATACGAATTTCGTCCGCCGCAACAACAGATATTTGCTCATCATCAATGTCCAATTGAATCATCTTGATAGAATGATGACCAATATCCAGTCCTATCGGCTGATGACTTCGAAATTTCAAACCCCAGGCTACCATTTACATATTATCCTTTTCCGTTTGCTCTTTGTTAACATCGATTGCTGTCGCTCTCTTGCAAACAACAGCGGGAATAAAAATCATTTCTTATATCCATCTTTATTGGATCGAAATAAATCCTGTGACAGGTTCTACTGTAATAGTTTTGACTTCCCCCCCTGCCTGTATGATTACGGTTCCTCCATTATCAGGACTTCCAAGACATTCGAACTGAACAGTCGATGTCATATTAAAATCAACATCTGTGATCTCGACGCGGTTCAGCCTGCTGTCATTTTGAAAATCTATTTCATAGTTAAATCCCTTTTTCACAGGATGTGATATCACATTACCAGCCTGATCTTTTATCCAATAGCGTTCTGTATTTTTGTCGAATTCCACTGAGAAGTTCTGTCCTCTGCTGATGGCCATACTCCTGGCATACTCCAGGTCTGCTGCTATCATGTTTGCCGCAGAGCGAATTTGCAAACTGGCTGCCGAACTCATCATTGGCACCGCCACAAGCGCCGCTATTGCGATAATTACGACCACAATCACTATCTCTACTATGGTGAAACCACTGTGTATCCCTCGTAAACCGTATCTGGTGTTCCCCCTGGTATCGGTACGATCCTGCCTCGCTGTTTGATATGCTAAATCCCGCATTTTAGCCAACCTCCTCATTATGTGCCGATACGTCATCACCCTCCTCCGTTCTCTTTTCGTCCTGATTAAGACGTATCTTTACCCGACAAAAATCAACTTTATAGCACGGCACATCATTAGTATTTTCTGGTCTATTAAAATGTATATAACAGACAAGAATTCCCCTCATAAATTCTGGTTTTTAGGCACTAAGAAAACGATATAAATGTCATTTCTGATACTTTGTACAGTCAAGACCAATAGAATTGGTACAATCGTCAAAACAGTACGATAGTAACCATCAATGATTTCTATGCATCGATGCTTTTTTATAGGTCACTGGTATCCTTAACATATTCTGGATTTTTATTTTTCCTGCTCAAAAAAGGCCGATAAGAAATCTACCTTTTATGCTCCTCATGGAACAGTATAAACCGGCACTACTTTCTTTCGATACTTCGAAAAAACGCACCGGCCATCGGCCTCCATCTACTTGGAGTGTTTACATCAGGCCAGGTTTCAATTGATGCTATCGCGGGAGCTGCTGTCGTGTTCACTGAAATCAGATTCGAAGTTATGCCGTTAAGGGCAATAAATAAACCTCCCGTAACGTTAATGTTTGCACTTGCTGCCCCGGCATCGATTGAAATTTCCTGTCCGATTTGGGAGAGACCTTGAATTACTAAAGAAGCACCGTCTTCCATTATCACTTCTCCGGTAACCACAAGAGCCGGGAAATTTTTCCCTGCTGTTATAACATTGTTCAAACCGCTGATTTTCAATGTACCATTGACAACAAGCATGCCGTTAATATTCACGTCACCCGGCATGTTAACATCGCTATTACTATATCGAATCCCAGCAGGATTTGCTCCGGTAGGATTGAATAAACCGACCGGATGATTGGCATCGACAATATCTGCTGAATAGGTTGTTGAGCCGATATAATATGTCGGACCAAAGTCGGTGCTTATCAGATTCGGCCAGGCCACAGGTGCCTCGATAACAGCTTTTTTCTGCCCTTCAATATTTGTTCCGAATATTGTACCTGTTGCAAAGACATCACCGTTGATGTCGCCGTTGTTAGTCAAATCACCCATACAATAGACATCACCATTGATTATAACTTGCGACGAAATCGTTGTGCTCGTACCGATCCATAATGCTATGCAGGAGTCAAGTCTTAGTGTTGCACGTAAACTGCTACGACTAATATTTCCCGGCCCTTGAATCCAATAAGAATTACAATCTATAATATAATTGCAGCGATCTGTCGGATCTGTGTCGTCACGAACAACTGTCAGATCATAATAGTTACTACCGGCAACCAATTGCTGAGAAGCAGCTCCCGTCCAATATTCAGAACCGACATCCTGCGGATTAAGAATAAGCCCCCTGGCATGCTCTAAGCCGGATTCGGCCAAATAATCCAATTCTGTTCGAAGGATCATATTTTGGCCGCAAGCCAATTCAACATCGCTCCTGGACATAAAGCCCAGTGACAAAATCGTTATTGCCATAACGATAAACAATACAACAAGCAGGGCAACTCCCGGCCTTGTTTTTTTGTTACCTTTAATGTTCATACTAATCGTCATCACTTACTATGTCTCCACTGCCATCGAGCAGATTTTCCGCCCAACTGCGCAGCGTAGCATTTATCTGACATTGACGAGCAATGCCGTTCTCAACAACATCCAAAGAAATAGTCACAAATTCACTCTGCGGCGGCAACGCGGGCAGAAATCCAAATTCCACATTGCTGCATTGCGGCATCATAATCGTATAATTGACATCAGCGCTATACGCCGACCACCAGTTTGACGCAAATGTACCGATTGAGCTTATGTCTATTGCCGTATTATCCGCAGATGGAAATTCACATAGCTGCAAATGATCTTGCGCAGAACCACATTCTATATAGACCAGCTCACTGATGCTGATCTGATTGTCGTTATCGTCATCAGCCCGCCAGACAGCCAAATCATCACTGCCCGCAAAACACACGAGCCTGGAATGTCGAATTAATTCCGAAATCCTAATAGCTGCGAAACGTATCCGAGCCTGCTTCTTACTCGTATCGTCTGTTACATCATTCGCCGTATCCATAGCATAAGCCAACGTCACGACCGCTGTCGCAATGATGCTTGTAACAATTATAGCGATTATCAACTCGATCAGTGCAAGACCATTTCTTTTTCTCTTGTTTTTCATTTGCTCACAAGTCGATTTATAGTTGCCATCAGCCTGTCATCATATTTAACCTGTACCGTAACACGGATATATTTCGGACTTTCCGTCCCACTCTCCTGCGGTACATATACATACTGACAACTTACTTCTCTGCTGAACCTGGCGTAATTCGAATCGGTAAATACAATTCCGGCCGCATCTTTAACCTGACCCTGAGGCTCAGAATAACCATTATAACTGCCTACAATCTGATCGAACGGAGTATTGACAATCTCCTCCAACAGGTCGCTTGCCAACCGTGCGGCCAAAGTCCTGTTAATACCCTCAGCCCGCACAGATGCTCCACTTATAAATGGAATCAGCAAACTCGCTGCCGCTATACCCAGCACTACGACTGCCATCATCGCTTCAGTGAGGGTAAAGCCCTGCTTGCTTGTGAAGTAATGAGTTTGGCTGTTAGTAGTCATAGTATGGTTTTCCGCTGTCGTCAGTTCCTCCGCAATCACCTCTGACCTCAGATGTTTCGGGCTTGTATATCCAGCCGTGGCTGCCATCGGCATTTGCCGGAAAAGCTGCCCCATCATTGAGCACCTCAACTGTGTTTTTGTGGTTTAACGGATTAACAGGTATCTTCATCAGGTAAGGCCCACGAGGAAAACCCGGAGTACCTATAGCGGCTGTCTGACCATCTGCGTTGCTTGATAACATAAGCTGGTCAATAAAAGCCTGCTCTGTGGGGTTCTGAGTAGTATCACCGTCCGGATAGCCTGGTGGAACTTCCAAATGCTGGCTTTTATAAACCAAAACATATCTTCGCAGCATATTTAGATCATGAGCAAGGGCGCTTTCTCTGGCGGATATGACACTGCCCGATACCATTGGAATTACAACCAATGCCAGAATGGCAAGCAGAACAACCACGATCAGTATTTCAACAAGTGTGAAGGCTTTTTCTTTTCTCATTACACTACCTGTTCTTTCTATTGATACGGCGTTTTCTATCACATCAAAAAGGCTGACCCGCCGTTGGTAATTACCTCAGCAAGGTCAGCCTAATTGTCTATTGTTTGGTTTTCACCAGATTCAGTCAGCCGGCTTAGTATGTTAGCATCGACGGCTCAACCGGCGGCCCAAATTCTTAGAGAGCTGCATGGGCGGCATCGTCATCGGCATGGAAAGCACCAGTCGTAGTATTGAATTCCCAGCCATGACTGTCGTCACCAAGAACACCACCCGCAGTATTGACTGTGTCCTTATTGGTAAATTGATTCGTCGGAATCTTCTGCAGATATGGTCCGAAGTCGTTGCCAACCTCTCCATAGACATCAGTCTGGCCTGTCAAGGCAGCTATAAAACCAGCACCAGCGGTATGGAGACCATTAGCCACACCAGGCAGGTTATCATTATGCTGAATCTTGTACAGCTCGATCTGCGAACGCATAGATTGCAGATCCGTGCACAGACTCGAAGTCTTGGCTTCGGTGCTGGCCTCTGTGAACTGAGGTATCACTATGGCAGCAAGAATACCAAGAATGACCACGACGATAAGAATTTCTACTAATGTGAATCCGCTTTTAGCTTTCATTTTTTGCCCCTTTGTAAAAAATTTGTTAATAGACTGATTTGATAAAACCCCAACATCCAATATCCTCGCTCCTTCCACGACTTATGGTATCGACCTAATCGATACACAACTTTACTGCGCCTGAACTTCTGTTTGCCGTAAACCCTCCCGAAAATAATGAAATATGAATAATTAGCTGCATCAATTACTTCAATAATTCGCTCAATATTTACAATAAAATCAGAACTACAATGTTCTACGTCCGAAAAATACTTCATGCTGCTAATCAATAAAGCTGCATAAACATCCTAAGGAAAATATATGAAATAAAATTCCCCGTGCCAAATTATGGGATGGCAGTTCTGGTGTGTCTAAAGCGGTTGAATAACAATCAATAATTGATATATTGGGGTGTATTTTTGACGTGTATTGCTCTTATAGTTTCGCCGGCGTGCTCAAGCTCTATTCGAATGTAATCCAAAGTTAGCAGAGCCGTTTCAATTTTATCGGCCCACTCAATCAAAACCACCGACTGCGGATAACAGAAATCGTCGAAGCCCAGCATCTCAAACTCCGAGACGGAATCAAGCCGGTAAGCATCGATATGGTAAATATCCAGCCTGCCTTTATACTCATTGACTATAACAAATGTAGGGCTATTGACGTATTTGGCGTCCTTTGCACCTGCCCCGGTAGCTATGCCTTTGATCAGATGTGTCTTGCCGCTGCCCAAAGGCCCGCAAATAGCAACAACTTCATCGCCTTTGAGTTGTGAACCAAAATTTCGCCCTAACTCAATAGTCTCTTCCGGCGAGTTTGAAATAATATCAAAATCCATACTCAGTAATCATTTTCCCAATTGTGCCGGATAGTAATAACCCATCGTCTGGGCAACTATCCCCAGTCTATACTGATGGTCCTGCATAAGACAAACACGCCGGTCGGGTGCTGGTATATTTGTGCTGTAAATGCGAAGCTCCCCTTTTAGGCTTGTAATCACCTCTTCTCGATAGTCGCCAAGACAATCAACCACGGCAATAACCCGGCCTTCAAGACGTTGAATTGGCTCACCGCCCCAATCACGGACGGCACCTGATACGACAACTTCCTTCTGAGGATCGGCGTCCCACCAGAGAGCACGCGGGCTCAGGGTGCCGGTTTCTTTGAATTCAAGAAGTTTGCCCTTGGCACTATAAAGCCAGCGCTGTTTTAAATCTCTCTCTCCGGCATAGACTTCCATACCGGGCGAATCGGCAAGAACATCGGCAGCCATTCCCTGAGCATGAATATGGCGCGTTGGCTCTTTGTGTGCCCACAGTTTACGGCCGGTCTTGGCATCCACCACGCAGATTCCATCGGTTTTCTGACGCGGCTCAATTCCGTAAAATATCTCCAGCCCCGGATTGTCCGGATCGATATCGGCTACGTAGAAAGCATCGGGATGTCCCATCTCCGTCGTCCAGATACCTTTGCCATATTCGTCCAGCACTGCAGAACCAATCACCAGCTCATCTCTGCCATCGGCATCAATATCGGCGGTTATCAAGCCGTGACCGCTCTGCCCGCCGTACTTTTTCTTTTCCTGTGTCGATTCCCAATACCATATCCGGTTGAAATCCTTATCAAGCGCCTGCATCTTGATAAGCCTGTAGGTTCCCCGCTGCATAATCAGGGATGGTTTCTTGCCGTCGAGATATGCTACAGTGAGAAAGTTCCGGCAGTAATAGTTATACTGTGAGAACCCATCTCTGCTTAGCCACGGCATTTTAGCGACAACTTTGCCGGTTTGGCCGTCGAGCTTGATCAGGTATTCCGGACCGGTCTGAACAAGCCCCTTTTCATCGCGAGGATCGCCCTCGCCGGCTTTGCAGTAAACTTCCGCCCTGCCGTCGCCATCGACATCGTAAACAATCCACGGCGAATACCAGATTCCCGCTTCAATGGACCAGCCCATATCGTGGCGCCACATCATAGTCCCGTCCATACGGTACGCTTCGATTTTGTATGTGGTGGTGCTGCGTTTCCAGTAACCGGGACGCTGGTACGGATCGGTATTGAAATTTGGCTGTTTAATAAGATATTCATAAGTCCCATCCCCATCCAGATCAGCAATGCCCACTTTCTGAAAATCGTAATCGCCATCGAGCGGAATACTGAGATACGGTTTGGACCGGCCGGTCAGTTTAATCTCAATCTCACCCAGTTTCTTGATTTCGTCGGGCCAATTATTTTTGCTTGTTTCATATAATTCGTAAATATAGGTGTTTCCCTTGTTGGCGCTCAGGTCTATAAAATTTGTTGTCATACATGGCCAGCTTTTTGTCAAATGAATACTCTCGGCAGCAGAATCGGAACTGCGCCGTTTAATTTTAAACGCGATATCGTCGGAATCGGTATCGAGCAGCCGCCAGCTAAGAAAAACCGAGCCGTCTTCACGCTCAAGAACAATCAAGCCTCTATCCAGCTTTTCGGCACCCAAAATGCCGCCGGAAAAACCAACAAGTACTAACAATCCAACCACCCAGGTAATCAATAACCGAAATTTCATACTTCATATCTCCTTTATAGCCTTAGTCAATTCTTCAAATGGTCATACCCTTTAATCCGCAAATCCTCAATTTGGCCATTGGGCATCTTAATCTGCATTTTCTGAGTATCCGTTATTTCGCCAATTCGAGTAATCGGTACCGGCTCATTCCACTTATCTAATAATTCCTGACAATCGTCTTTCGAAAGCGTAAACAGCAACTCAAAATCTTCACCATCGTTTATCGCCGAACTTAACTGATCATTTGCCATTCGAGCCTCAGCCGATATTGGGATTTTCTCAGCGTCTATGATTGCCCCCACTTTGCTCTGCCGACAGATACGTTTTAGATCGCCGCTGAGCCCATCGCTTATATCAATCATTGCATTAAGCCTGACCATCCCGGCGATTTTTATTGCTTCTTTGACTCTCGGCTCAAACTCCAGATGTTTGCCAAAGCCCGATCCGCCCAGCGAACCTGTCACACAAATACTATCGCCGGCCTTAGCACCCGATCTCCTTACAGGTGCTATGCCCGCAGGCCTGCTGAGCATTGCTACACTTATTGCAAACGGATTTTCCTTTTTCCAGCTTGTAATATCCCCGCCCACCAGCGAACAATTGTACTTCTCGCCCGCATGTGTGATACCAGCATGAAGCTGTTTTAATTCTCTCTCGCCGAATCCTTTGGGCATAGCAACGGAAACAACCGCGGCGACAGGAATTGTTGCCATCGCAGCACAATCGCTGAGACTAACTGCCATCGCTTTATATCCAGCCTGCTCAATTGTCGCCCGCCTCAAATCGAAATGAACACCGTCCAGCAGCATATCCGTAGTGACAAGAACTGACTCATTGCCCAGCTTGATCTGGGCCATGTCGTCGCCGATGCCTATCGGAAAATCTGTGGCGGATAAGTGACTCTGGCTTGCAAACCAGGCAGTAATTTCGTCTTCGCCGGTACTCATCGCTGCCCCAACTGCCTGTTCCAGTATTCAATCTGCTCTTTAGCCTGCTTCGGTCCGGCCGAGCCTTCCGTTATGTATTTACCTGCAACATTCCCGGCACCCAGATGTTCATACACATCCGTCTCGATTGAAGTCGAATACTTTTGGAACTCATCCAATGTAAGCTCAGCCAGCTTCTTCTGCTCTTTCTCACAGTCAGCAACCAAAGAACCGATAATTCCGTGCGCCTCGCGAAAAGCAACACCCTTTCCAACCAAATACTCCGCCAGGGCAGTCGCATCCAAAAAACCATCATTTAGACCGGCCGAAATCCTCTTGGTATCAAACTTCGTATGTGAAACAATTCCACAAGCTACATCCAGGCAAGCTTCAATCGTATCAGCAGCGGAGAAAACGTGGACCTTGTCCTCCTGCATGTCGCGATTGTAACCCGATGGCTGAGCCTTCAAAATTGTCAGCATCGCCATTAGTGAGCCATAAACAGAACCGGTCTTGCCCCGAATCAGCTCAAGCAAATCCGGATTGCGCTTCTGCGGCATCATACTCGACGATGTACAATAGGCATCGTCAATCCGAACAAATCCGAATTCGATGGATGAGTAGATTATCCAATCCTCCGAAAGGCGGGACAGGTGAGTCGCAATCATTGCACAATCGAAAATAAATTCTGCGCAAAAGTCTCTGTCGCTGACTGCATCGATACTGTTGTAGCTGATATCGGAGAAACCAAGCTGCTTTGCTGTGCTCTTTCTATCCAGATCCAAAGTAGAGCCGGCCACCGCCCCGCTGCCTAATGGCGATATATTCAGCAGGCTGCTGCAGTTTTTCAATCGAATATAGTCACGCTCTAACTGCTCGACGAAGCATAAAAGATAAGAAGCAATCACAATCGGCTGTGCACGCTGGAGATGCGTATAGCTGGGCATAACATCTTCCGTATATCTGCCGGCGGATTTGACGAGAGCTTTCTGAAGCAGCGTAATCTTCGCCTGCAGAATCTCTATCCTGTCGCGCATCCAGAGTCGAATGTCTGTAGCCACCTGGTCGTTACGACTTCTGCCTGTATGGAGCTTTCTGCCGGCCTGTCCTGTTTTGGCAACCAGGGCCGCCTCGATTGCCATATGGATGTCTTCGTACTGCTTTTCGAAGCTGAACCGCCCTTCCGCGATTTCCTCGCTGATTTCAATAAGCCCGTCTTTAATTTGCTTAAACTCATCTTTCGTAATCAGCTTCTGCTCGGCCAGCATCTGCGCGTGAGCAATCGAGCCGACTATGTCATACTTGTAAAGACGCTTATCATTAGACAGCGATTCAACAAAGTTAACCGTTAACTCATCAGGCTTTCCGGCTAATCTCTTTTCCCAGCTTTTTTCTGCCTCGGCCATTTTATATGCTCCAAAAATAAAATTCCATAGGCTCAAATCATACGCCCCGATACTTTTTGTGTCAACCCTCGGTGCGGACTTATTACCAAATCATTAACAATTTGATTGCAAATATGTCTATAGCAGATTATACTGCTGCTAAAATTATGTCACAGCGACTTGTTATAACTAACTGTAGATTGTATGATGCTCCGGCGAACGGACATACCACCTCTGTTCTCGTGGAAAACAGTGTCATCGCGAAAATCGGCCAAATCGAATATGACACCACCTGTGACGATACGCTTGATGCACAAGGCCGAATTCTTGCTCCCGGCTTCATTGACGTTCATATTCAGGGTGCAGGCGGCGCCGATATACTTGATGCTACACCGGAAGCACTGGAAGCTATCTCACGAACCTGTGCCCGTTTCGGGACCACCGGTTTTCTTGCTACAACAGTCTTTAAGCCAAACCAGGACAACCAGCATCTTGCTCTTGCTGCAGAATACGTTAACAAAGACCTCGGCGGTGCTAATTTACTCGGTATCCATCTAGAAGGTCCACTTATCTCTCTTGAAAAGAAAGGGATGATCCTGCCGGAATGCATTTGCCCGCCATCTGAGCAAATCATCGATGAAATCCAGGATATTACGGACGGCCATCTCAGCATGATGACAATCGCACCTGAACTGCCCGGGAACCTGGGAATTATCCAATCGCTTGTTGATTCGGACATCATTGCCTCTTTTGGCCATTCTAATGCTACATACGAACAAACCCTCGATGGTTTCGATGCCGGAATCTCACATGTAACGCATCTTTTTAACGCCATGCCCTCAATCCACCATCGAAATCCCGGGCCGCTGATGGCTATCTTCGAGACTGAAAATGTAACCGCCCAGGTTATTACTGATGGAGTACATATTCATCCATCAGTCCTGAACTTTGCTTATGAAAAGCTCGGGCCGGACCGTACTATCCCGATAACCGACGGCATGCAGGCTATCGGTCTCGGCGACGGCATGTTTGTCTACAACGGCATCGAATACGTATCTAAAGCAGGAGCAGCAAGATATAAAGACGGCACTCTTATCGGTACTGCGCTCGGCCTCAGTCAAATGCTTGAAAAATTCATAGCTTTTACAAACTGCCCTCTCCAAACCGCTATTCGAATGGCTACACAAAATCCTGCTCAAATATTAAGACTCGAAAATAAGAAAGGCTCAATCTCTGTCGGAAAGGATGCCGATTTGATTCTGCTTGATGATAACCTTTCTGTTCAAACAACCATTGTCGCAGGAAAAATTGTATTTCGAAAATAGGGGCATCAAGAATTTTCGTCTGAGTGAAATTAGGAGAAGTATAAAAAATGGGAGAACTCTATGAGTTCTCCCTTATCTTATGTGGCTCTTTCCTTTTTATACATCAGCCCTTTTCTTACCTTGCCTGAATTACGATCTAACTTGTGTGCGAAACTAAGATAGACAAAGCAAGTTTGGACTAACATGGCCGGTTCGGTCATTCGTCAGAGCCACCCATTTCTTAATCCATTATATCAATCGGCACACTTTATTCCAAATCTTGAATTTTTCTGAAGATTCCGTTTGTGATATTTTGTGTGCCGGTTCCCTGCCTAAAAACAGCTTGAATATAGCCTGAATAGGCTATAAAATTATGCCGTAATCTTGCAAATTGACTGACAGTTTTTATTTGGTCGAATATTAATTATGAATATAAAAGTGCTTGGAATATCGACAAGTCCCAGGATTAAGGGCAATAGCGATTTGCTTTTACGTAGAGCATTATCCGGTGCCGAGTCCGCAGGAGCAAGCATCGAATATGTGCATTTAAACGATTATAAAATCAGCCCCTGCATAGAGTGTAATGCCTGCTACGCTACAGGTACTTGTTCAGTACAGGATGATTATCAGCAGCTTTTGAAGAAGATACTTGATGCGGACCGCCTTATTTTCGCAATGCCCATATTCTTTATGACCGTTTGCGCTCAGGCAAAAATGCTGATTGACCGCTGCCAGTGTCTTTGGGCATATAAATATGTGCTTAAAAAAGAGCTTAACACTGCCGGGCATGATCGCCGGGCAATGGTCATTGCAGTTGGCGGCTCAAGAAGCAAGAAACAATTTGAGAGCATTCGTTTGACTATGAAAACATATTTTGATTCGCTCCAAGTACACTATACTGCCAATTTATTTGTCAATAAAATTGATGCAATTGGTGAAATTGAAAAACACCCCACAGCGATGAAGGAAGCTTATCGGCTCGGTAGTCAGTTGACGGTTGTGGATGCTGCACTACCAGACAAACCAATTGATGTCGAATTGATCTGATTATTATAAGACCGTGGGCTTTGCTAAAGATTGTTCACAAACTATTATGGCACTCTTGTATGCGCCGGCTGTTTGTGAAGATTATCACGTATTTTTTGATAAATCAGCCTTGATTTCGTCTCACTGCCGAATACGCCGATCCGTATAGACAGTTTTGTAGTCCCCTCTGCCGTCGACTTGAGCCTTATTTTGATCTTCTTATCCTGTGCATCATATGTAACAATCTCTGCTCCCAATGCATCCTTCGTTTTTCTCGTCGGAAGCAGCTCAAGCTCTTTCAGCGCTTTTAAGGTCGCCTCGTAAACGTCGTCGATGCTCGCAGATTCTACCGCCTCCAAATCTCCACGGACATATGCTATTGTGCCTGCAGCTCCAACCCCAACAGCGGCAACCACACAACCCTGGAGCAGCAGCATCGAACCAAGGAGCAAAGATATTAGAAGGACTTGTCTCTTTCGCATTCTAGCACTCCTTTCAGCTAAGATATTACTCTCTACAGAATTAACTAATTATATCAAATAAAAGCACCTGTCAAGCGTTTATTGGAGTTGGTTAGCTCACTGGTAAGTTGGTTAATTATCAGTGTATAGCCGCACACATAGAAAAGTAGTATAAGTCTAAGCCTTCAATTCCATATTCATCCATCACGGAATTAGCTGTAACCTTGTTACTTTTGGATTATTTTGTTGAAATTCCCTAATAGCTTTTGTGCTGAATGCGAAATCAGAAGTCAGCTCCAATCGGGAAAGAGACGGCAAATCATCAAGATAATCCAATGCCTTGTCAGTAAAGTGTCCATCCTTGATAATAAGCCTATTTAGCTTGTGCATATTTTTCAAATATTTAAGGGCTTGATCATTTATTCTCAACTCTCCCGGGCATATAATATTTAGAAATTCAAGATTGATAAGGCCGGAAAGGTGCTTGACTCCTTCATTATCTATTCCAACTCCGGTGATCTGCAGCCTCTTGAGTTTTGTAAGATTAGCCAAACAGGTCCAGTCTTCATTTTTAAATGAATCGGATACAAGTACATTACCCTTACGCTCTTTATGAAGAATGATGGTTAAATCTTTTAACTCAGTTAAGCCGGAAATATCCATAAAAAAAGTATCCTGACGGATGTCATGAAGCGAAAGTCTATTTAACTTTTTGAAATTGTTAAGAGACTTTAATCCGGATATAGACACCTTTGTCCTTCTTCCAAGACTAAATTTTGTAAGAGATTTCAATCCAGACAACTCAGCCAAACCTTTGTTCGTCAATTGATTGGCTGTGAAGATTGAAAGACCTTTAAGTTTTGTCAATTTTGCAATATGCGTCATCCCTTCATCACTGAAACCGGCGCCGCCGATGTACAATTCTTCAAGATTCACAAGAGTACTGATATAGGATAATGATTTGTCCGTTAAAGGAGACGATGACCTGCTCCCGGCCCATAGATATTTAAGATTGCGTAATTTGGTAATATGTTCAATTCCGTTATCCGCGACACCCCCATCCGGCAATGTCAGATTTTCAAGGGACTCAATTTTGGCCAGATGTGTCAGCCCTTCGTCCGTGACTTTTGAATGTTTAATATCCAGCGCCTTCAAAGAATTCATTTTTTTCAGGTACACCATACTCGAATTGGTAATATTTTCATTCCAGTGTAAAGACAGGCGTTCGAGTCTTGGCATCTGGGATAATTGAATAATTGCAGCGTTGGTCAATTGTGTTAGAAAGCCAAGATGGAGAATTCTCAGCGAAGAGATATTCTTTATATGAATGGTCCCGGCATCCGTAAAGTTCTTGCCCCGAAGCAACAGGTATCGCAAACGAGGCATTTTCGTCAGGTGCACAAGACCGGCATCGTTAAGACGGCCTTTACCGACCAGGTCGAGTTCCTCAAGCAATTCCAGTCGTGAAAGATGAGCTAATCCGGCATTGGTCAGGTTGTGGTCATTAATATATAATGCTTTCAATGAGGATAAACGCGCCACTTCAGCCAAACCAGCTTCAGTGAGTTTCGGAGCTGACAACCGCTCTAACGAATTGAGGTTCCCAATAAGTTTTAATCCTTCGGTTGAAATGTTCGTATTCGAGAGCATAAGAATCTTCAGTCCGGTCAGATGCACAATGTACGGCACACATCTGTCGTCGGGCGACCTCGAATAATCGTCCTCCATGCCAGCAAAACTCAACATATAAAGGCCTTCGGGGCCGAGATTCTTTAACGGTGACAGGTCTTTCCATGCATTGCGGTCTATCGACAACGACAGCCGCTTGCCTGCCGGGACTTTAACATCCCCTTGTGCCTCAGCAAAATATTCCCATTCCGAATCCCCTGCTCCCGTCCAATAGAAAAAAGTCTGAATGTTTCTTACTGTATCGGCATCCTGAATCATAAGCCTGCCCAAAGACCGCTCTTTAGGAAAACGTACGATGCGTTTTTTGCCCTGTGGTTTGGTGCTCTTGTGTTCTTCGGCAGGAGATTCTGCTACTTTCGAGTTTTGTGTCCGTTGTTTACGAACCAAATCCCAAGTGCTGGCTCGCTTTTCCCCAGGCTTCCGGCGTTCAGTTCCCGCACGGACAAACAACACAAAACATGCACAAATCAGAATTGTTGTTTTAATTATAATTCTCGTCTTTCGCATAATTGGGCTCCGGAATTTTGTGCTCAGATTACGATTGCTAATATATTGAAAGACGCAGATGAGAGGTTTTCGTTACAGCAAAAAAACAGGATTTTCAGCAAACGCTTGTTTTCAGCCAATAAATCAGCATCCCACTTCATCATAAACACGAAGGATGTCCAAAATCATTTTACTCATAGAATGATTATTTCTTAAATACTGCTGTGCATTTTCGGCGACTTGACGTGCTAACTCTCGCCTGTCCAAAAGTCGTTGCAGACTGCGCATAATACTCATTTCATCATCCGGATCAAATACAACTGCGGTCTTCTCTTCAATTATAAGATCATCGACACCACCTTTGCACCCGGCAACTGCGGTACCGATACTCATGGCTTGCAATAACACGGGATCAAAAGCATAATTTGGCCGGGTCCGAATAAATATGTCGCCCGCTGCAAGAATCGAACGCCAGGGCAATCGCCGCGGCACAATACTAACAGTCTTAAGAAGACCCAATGCATCCAGTAATTTCCACAACTGCCTGTCTGTCCTGTCCCCTCCGGCTATCACTGTCATAAATTCATAACCGTCAATTAATAAATGCTTAAATACATTGAATAAATTTTCAAAGTCATCGGTTCTTGTGAAGGGATCGCTTATGACCATAGTCGCAAGACGGGATGGATCAGAAAAACACCCACTTTTTACCGCCACGAACGTCCCTATATTAATCTGTTTAATTCGGTCGGAAAGGCGAGGATGAATGCTCGATATATTTTCGTCCAAGCTCTTTGACGGGACAATGATTCTACGACAAGAACTTGGAGAAATGGAAAGATGGCTCCATCGCTTTTGCAGCGAATTAACCATCAACACATAAGGTAAGTCCAGTCGATGTGCCAATTGCCTTGTAAGTGACGCCCTGCTTTCGCATAAACAATGTAAAATGGTCGGCTCGAACTTGGAAAGCCGCTCGGTAAGCAGTCTTATGTTCAGACGCTCTATCAAAGGCAAAGCAAAGATCGGATAATTGATAACTTCGGTAATACCGGTAAAAATAGATCCCGGATTGAAGCCCGGCGGACAAATCAATACTACTGGAATCGACTCATCAGCCAGGCCAACAAGCAAACGTTCAAGGAATATCGAATACTCACAGATAGTATGCTCCGATGCAATCAGAGCTACGCGATGTGACTTCTTTTTGCCGTTATTCGATGCCAATTTCTTTCGCCCTAATAATCCAGGTCACGATATAAATAACATATTATCGCAGAAACATCACTTTAGCTATCGCAAAATCTGTCAATACCTCACATACCTGTCCCAATGATTCGTCTGCTCCATTTAATATCGCTGTCGAACTTCATAAAATGCTTGTTATATAGACAAGATGAGAAAGAAAGCCAAAGATATTGTCAGAGTCAATTTTAAATCACGAAAACTCACCCGGACTGTTAAATTCCACATTGAGATATTTACAAATCAACTTGATTGAACCAAATATAGCAGGAAATTTCCGGGCAGTTAAGTATTCTGGGTTTGGGTAATGTTTTTTGTCAGCTCGTTAAGCAGAGCGTTCATTTTCGGATCATTGTCCTTGGCCTGATTTATCTTGCTGCAAGCGTGCATAACTGTCGTATGGTCGCGTCCGCCCAGATGGCCGCCGATTTCTTCAAGGCTGTGCCTGGTCAGATTCCTCGCCAGATACATGCAAATCTGGCGTGGCTCGGTAATGCTCTGGCTGCGTTTCCTGCTCTGCAAATCAGTAAGCCTTACATCGAAATGGCCTGTTACTACCTCGATTATGTCGGTTATGCTTATATGCCTTGCAGCAGCTTCAATTTGCCCCTCCAGGGCCGTCTGGGCAAGTTCCATGTCGATTTCCTGCCCGGTAGTTGTTGCTACAGCGTAAATCGTTGTCAAAGCCCCCTCCAGCTCCCTGATATTCGCGTGTACTTTGCGGGCAATGTATCCTGCTATTTCATCGGAAATATTCAGGCCCCTGACATGGGCCTTCTTTTGCACGATGGCCACACGTGTCTCATAGCTTGGCGGATCGATCCTGGTCACCAGCCCCCAGTTGAACCTGCTTATGAGACGCTCCTCAAGCGAAGGAATTTTGCCGGGCGGGCTGTCGGCGCTAAGAATGATTTGCTTGCCGTTGTTATAAAGGGCATTAAATGTATGGAAGAATTCCTCCTGGCTATGCTCACGCTCCCGAAGAAACTGAACGTCATCGATCACCAAAGCATCAACGGTGCGAAACTGACTTTGGAAACCAGCCAGATTTCCTTCCTCGATCGCTCTTATAAATCTGTTTACGAAATCTTCACAACTCAAAAACTGGATCACAGCGTTATTAAGCCTTCGCTGGGCTTCGAAACAGACGGCATGCAAAAGATGTGTCTTTCCCAATCCGGAACTTCCATAGATAAAAAGCGGGTTATAAGTATTGCCGGGTGATTGGCTTACAGCGACGCAACTGGCATGAGCAAGCCGATTGCTTGGCCCGACCACGAAATTGTCAAAAGAATAATCTGGATGCAGTCTTAAAGACGGTTGATAGCGTCGATTGCTGCCGCCGGTTTTTTCGCTTAAATCAACCGTGAAATCCAATGTGACAAGATGACCAGTTATTTGCTGGGCTGCACGTGTGAAACTGCTCTTGCAGTTGTCCTGTAAAAACTGGACTGTTGCCTCATCGGGACAGCCTATTCGGAGCAAACCGCCGTCGAAATGTAAAACAGCTAAATTCTCGAACCATTTGCGCGAATTAGCAGGATCAAGTGCTTTTGTACGCTCGATTATGTCAGCAAATATTTCTTCAACTTCCGGAGTTGCCACGCCGCCGTCCTTTGTGAATCGATGTTCTATGCGAAAAGTAACCGCCCACCAGAACATCCCTGTCAGAAAGTTTCCATTTTTATCCTGTACGAACCACTCGTGAGTTTAAACCCAAAAAGTACAGAACCGTAATGAAAAACTAACCGGAACGGCTTTTTTTGTCAAAGGATTTTTCCGAATATCATCCGGTTTTATTGTTGCTGATGATTCAATATTTGCCTTTATTATATAGAAAGATGATTTTTCGAAATACCAATATTTATGGAGACTGAAAAATGAAACGGTTACTAATTGCTGTCCTTTCAATAACGGTATTCTCATGTTTTTTCGGTACAGCATGGGCAATAAGAAACAACTATTCGGTCAAAATCGTCGATATCTCCGAAGAAATTCGCCTTACGGCCGAGGAACTGGAAAATACGACAAAAACTCCGGGTTTTGATTCGCTAAATGCCGGGGAAATTCTTTCCGATCTAAAGGGCTTAATCAAAGAGTACGAAGAGATGATGATTTTCGCCGAAAGCCCCTACCCGGGAGAGCTTTTACTTGGAACAACTCCACCCGGCGAAAATAACTGGCTCGAAACTCTGTGCAGCAGACGCTATGACGGCCCTTTGAAAGAGATTCGCATCCGAAGAACGGGGCATCGTGACAGATACCTCAGAATAAACAATATCGAAATTACCAGCATCGGTCCGAGAGGATTGAAAAAAGAAACTTTTAATAAAGGTGCCAGAGTCAAGCTCTATTCCAACGGACTTTTCAAACTGGCCCTGCCCAGACCGATGAAAATAGAAAGGATACGAATCCTCATCGACCACGAATCAACCGGGCTTCAGGTTTACGGCATCCCCTATCAAATGCCCATAAGCACACGAACAATGCGCCCACATAACTACCCCGGCCGAAATCCCTCTGAAGTGCTGCTGGGCACAACTCCCGCAGGAAAAGATTCCTGGCTCGAAACCCTGTGCAGCAATCTTTACCGCAAACCCATAAGAGAGATACGAATAAAAAGGACCGGCAGCAAAACATCATATCTGAGGATCAACGATATAGAGATTACCTATATGACTCCGAGAGGAATAAAAAAAGAAGTATTAAACAAAAACGGAAGGGTAAAACTCTATTCCGGTGATGTTTATAAACTTGCTCTGCCAACGCCCATGCTTATACGCCGGATTCGCATTCTAACAAGCCACGAATCAACCGGACTCCAGGTGTACGGCGTATATTAAATCTCCGGCACGAGCTTACACATCTGTTTGGAGTCTGTACAGGAAATAATCAGTACTTGAAATTCTCTCAAATATCTATACTATCGGCAATAAATTGGAACCTTTTGAAGGCAAAAAAAGCCTTATAATGTCCAAAAAGACTGAATCTTAAATAAATAGGCAGGCAACTATGGGAATATTTACTAAAACAGCAGGATTTTTCAAAGACAGGTTAGGAAAAACACGGGCCAAAATCAGCTCTTCGCTCTCATCGGTATTGAGCATGGGCAGAAAAATTGATGAGCAACTGCTCGACGAACTCGAAGAAACACTAATCAGCGACGATATCGGTGTCGAGACAACGGACAAACTTGTCTCAGAGCTGCGGGAGGCTTATCGCAACAAGCAAATCGCCGCCACTGACGATATTGTACCATTCCTTAAGGAGCACATCAGAAGCTATTGGCCGGACCGTGATAGACAGCTACATTTGGCCCAGACTGGCCCTACTGTTGTCCTTGTTGCCGGCGTAAACGGCACCGGCAAAACTACGAGCATTGCCAAACTCGCATATATATTCAACCAAAATAACAAAAAGGTCATTGTTGCCGCCTGTGACACGTTTCGTGCCGCCGCTGTCGAGCAATTGACAATCTGGGCAGAACGAATCGGGGTACAAATCGTTAAGCATCAAAGCGGCAGCGACCCGGCGGCCGTTGCCTTCGATGCCTGCGATGCGGCTCTTGCACGGGATACGGACATCCTGATTCTCGACACGGCCGGCCGATTACACACAAAAAAGGACCCGATGCAGCAACTGACAAAAATCCGCGATGTCGTCGCCCGTAAAATCCCCGACGCTCCGAATGAAGTCCTGCTGGTTCTTGACGCCACAACCGGCCAGAACGCAATCTCACAGGCGAAATTATTCACAGAAGCAATAAATGTTACCGGCATATTTTTAGCCAAACTTGACGGCACGGCACGCGGCGGTATCGTTATCGCCATAAAAGACCAGCTCGATATCCCGGTAAAATTCATTGGTCTGGGCGAAAAACCGGAAGATATAGCAGAATTCGATCCCGGCACGTTCGTCGAAGCATTGTTTTCCTAACGAAACATTTCGGAGCAAGGAAAAATGAAAACTTCTCTCTCTACAGCTTTTAAAAAAAGTTTTATATCATTAGCCTGCCTGATAACGATCAGCTTTACCAGCACAATTTCCGCCGAGGAAAGAGTAGTGCAATACAAACAAAAGGCCGGCCCGCTGTTATGGCCTTCGGAGCCTCCTGATGATATCCCCTTCGAGCAATCCAAAGAGCTCGTCGGGATATTATTTACCGGCGTGCACAGCGATTATCGCCTTGCCGATACATGGTACCCTTCATGGGCCTCTGATGACAATTTATATTCTCCATGGACGGATGGACAAACCGACGGCATGAATTCCAGCTCCGGCGGACTTAATGCAACTACCGGCCAGGCTATAATGATCGGCAATGATCCGCTCAATCTCAAAATCAAGGCTCTCGGCTTAACCAAGGGCAATCCTCGCCCCTACGAAGGCCGCTATCCCTGCGGCAGCCTCGTTTATAACGGTGTCTGGTATTACGGCACATATTGCCTGGGCCCATCCGGAAGCGTCATGCACAAGGGTATGAGATGGAATTGGCCGGTTTTGGGCCCCATTCCCGGCTTCCGCATCTCCACCGACTACGGCAAAACATGGACCGACAGCCCACACACACCGGCTAAGCCTCTTTTCCCCGAACCGGCAAAATTCATGGGCCCGCTAAAAATAGGCTCACCTAAATTCATAGACTTCGGCAAAAACATGGAACATTCGCCCGACGGCAAAGCTTATCTGGTCGGTTATGGTGCCGAAGAAAACGATCCCAAACCGCGATACGCCAACCTGAGCTGGATTTCCGGCGACCAGATTTATCTTACGAGGGTTAAACCAGGCATCGAAAACATCAACGATGAATCAAAGTATGAATACTTCGCCGGACATAATGAAGATGGAAAGCCCATCTGGTCCTATGACTTCGAAGACATCAAGCCCCTGCTGGAATGGAACAATAATATGGGCTGCGTCACAATTACCTATAACGCACCTCTCAAAAAATACCTGATGTGCATAACTGATGGCTGGCCGACAGTGGCAAAGATGAATTCCTATATCCTTGAATCCGAAAAGATTACAGGCCCGTGGAAGCTTGTTACGTATATGAAGGAGTTCGGCGAACAGGGATATTTCCTCAATTTCCCGTCTAAATTCATCAGCAAGGATGGATTAACGCTTTGGCTGTGCTATTCAGGCAATTTCAGTCAGGGCTGGAATAACATCCGATTCAAAGCGAAACCGCCGGGCAGCCGCTACGGCCTTGTCCTGCAGCAGGTTAAATTGCTTACTCCGGCAACATACAGGCAATACAAAGAAAAGCTGGACCAACCACAGCAGCAACAAAAAGACCCGCTCAAGAGCAGCAGCAACATCGCTCCGAAAGCAAGAGTAACCGCTTCATCAACATACAAAGGCTACACCGCCGAGGCTGCTATTGACGGAGTGGTTGGCGGATACCCGGAAGATATCTCCGCCGAGTGGGCCAGCAACGGCGAAAAAGACTCGGCGTATATTCAATTGAGCTGGGATAAAGTGCAAAAAATAAACCGCATCTGGCTTTTTGACAGACCCAACACACACGCCGACCAGGTTACTGCCGGAACTCTGATTTTCAGTGACGGCAGCACGATAAACGTCGGCGAGTTGCCTGACGACGCATCGGCAGCAAAAGAAATCACATTCGAGCCCAAAGAGGTCACATGGCTGAAATTTATCGTTACTTCCGTCAAACCGGAAACTCAGAATATAGGCTTAGCTGAAATCACAGTTTTCATCTCTGAGAATTGAGAAGCCAAAACAACGATCCTCGGAGAGTAGCACGTAGCGACGACATCCTCGAAATCGTTGTTGGCTGCTCATTTGTTGATTGTTTTCAGGAATACGACCTGCCGTTCTGTCTCTTTGAATCCTACAGAGTTATGGAATGCTATGCTCGAGCTATCGCCAAGCTTCGCGTCAGATCCGAATTCTCTGCACCCTTTGGATTCAGACCATGACTCCGCACGCTGAAACAGAGCGCGGGCAAATCCTTTCTTGCGGAACTCTGGAAGGATGAAGATTCCTTCCAGATATCCAACCGGCTGTGTCGTGCACCCGTCAACATAGTCCCGAACCGAAACTTCAGCAAAACCCACGGCTCGGCCTGCAACGAGCGCGATGAAGGCGGCAGTCCTGCCGGACGACAACGTTTGCTCGATTTCGGCTTTAGATTCTGCAGGAGGACACTCAGGCCACAGCACGAGACGCATGTCCAACCATTCCTTCAAGTGGGTTCTGTCTGCCGGTACAATCTTCATTTCTCTGCAGCCAACAGTGTATATATGGTTTCAGTATAAAAAGCAAGACCTCTCTGAGTGTCCGCATAACACTTCTTTGCTGGCAATCCATAAATAATTCCTTTGATGCGACTTAGGGCAATTCTCCTTCTTATTAGAGGTCTTATATGGTTTCCAGATAACATGCCGAACTTTTCGTTATTCATTCATGGTGTGGTTCTCAACCGCTGTTTAATCCAACGATAAAACAATCTCCGCGATTTGTCAAGCTAAAGCAGTCCAAATCATGTCCTCAGGTGGTAACCTGGCCGTTTTTAAGATCGTTAGAAGGGTAGTAAAACAATTAAACCGTCGTAGTTACAAAAAGCAGTAAAAAACCGTTTGCTAAACCGTCGTCTTCGGTTTTACTCGCATCTATTTTTTTTTGGATTATTTTTAACGGCTACTTGACCGATAATGCTATTAGCAATATAATATAATTATGGATGAAATAGAATTTAGCTGGGATGCCCGAAAAGCCAGAGAGAACCTCAGAAAACATAAGGTCTCGTTCAAAGAAGCAGTTACTGTGTTTTATGATGAGGGTGCTATCGAGTTTTTTGATCCTGAGCATTCAACCGATGAGGAGCGATTTTTGATACTCGGTCTCAGCGGGCGGCTGCGGATCATGGTCGTAAGCTACTGCCTGCAAAAGAAAGGTTCGGAGATTCGGATCATTTCAGCACGAAAAGCGACAAAGAAAGAAAAAAAAGCTTATATACAAGGAAAACGATGAAAAAAGAATACGATTTCTCGAAGATGAAGGGGCGAAAGAATCCCTATGCGAAGCATTTGAAGAAACAGGTTACTCTCAGGCTGGGAACGGACGTCATCGAATATTTTAAGGGCCTGGCTGAGGAAACGGGGATTCCATACCAGAACCTGATCAATCTTTATTTACGGGAATGTGCGCATTCACACAAGAAGCTAACTCTTAATTGGGCGTCGTAATGGCGTTATTGCCTGACAACGCATAAAATCCGCATGGGCAGCGAAGCTACGCCATCCTACCTGTCTGCGTTTACTTGTGCCTTAGGTATCAGCATAGATCCCTCGGCGGAGTTTATCCCTTCGAGTTCCTCAGCGACTGTCTTGAAAATCAAGAGTTTTTTATAAAATTAGGGTCCCATTTTTGATTATTTTTAGCCATGGTATTCATTATACAAATGAGCTTTC
>Ga0180438_10000210_pt1 | contig 122600 bp, 89 predicted proteins | sample SS_ome_12_FD_132455 | JGI IMG/M metagenome (GOLD analysis project Ga0180438, IMG submission 132455) | Hypersaline lake sediment archaeal communities from the Salton Sea, California, USA - SS_3_D_2 metaG | ecosystem: Environmental > Aquatic > Non-marine Saline and Alkaline > Hypersaline >... | reverse complement strand
GCCTCGCACGAACGTCGGGGGAAAGGGGGCCCTCCGCGCTCACTTACGCACGCCCTCCAGCGGCAAGCAACCCCAGGCCCAATAAGCTCTTGGAAGGACGGGTTGGTGAATAAGTCGGGATGATGTAGGGGAACCGGTGAACCTTGGCGAACCGCACGGGCGCCATATCGACCGCGAAGGACTCTGGTCGCTCGGCGATTTCATCAAGCCGCCGATTTACCTTGATACGGAAGCGATTCGCGAGTTCAACCGACACCGCCTGGTAGTAGCGGATCGCCTGTTCGAGGTCCTCGGGAATATCCCTGTGAAACCGCAGCTTATGAGCCAAGACGCCGATCCACCTCCTCCCATACCTCGTCCCTGCTCAAGCCGGTCTCAGAGCCGCTTTCAATATCGGCCAGCCGCGCGGCGAGCAGTTCTCGATACCACGCCGATTCTGGCAAGAACGTGCGAGTCTCGTCGATGCTGTCCCAGAGTTCCTGTACGAGCGTCAACCGCTCCGAAACAGGAAGCTGGGACAGTTCTTGCATTGCCGGGTGCATTCCATTCTCCACTGCATCAGAACTTGATCGGCTAGGGGCCGTCCGACCCTGGTATTCTAGCACGACCCCTTTCCGCGACCAGCGGTCGCGGCTTTCTGGGTCACGCCTTCCGCACGTTGAAGACCACCGTGTAGAACACCGGCAGCAGCAGCAGCGTCAGCGCCGTCGCCACGAACAACCCCGCCATGATCGTGATCGCCATCGCGTTGAAGAACGGGTCGATCAGGAGCGGGAGCATGCCCAGGATGGTCGTCGCCGCCGCCATCGCCACCGGACGCATCCGGCTCACACCACTCTTGATGACGGCGTCGTACGGCTCTTCGCCCGCGGCGATCTCGATATTGATCTGATCGACCAGCACGATGCAGTTCTTGATCAACATGCCGATGAGCGAGAGCGAGCCGAGCAGGGCCATAAACCCGAACGGCAAGCCCGAAAAGAAAAGGCCGAACGAGATGCCGATGGCCGCCAGCGGCACGACCAGCCAGATGACGAGCGTGTGCCGCAGCGACGCGAACAGCACGATCACGATCAGCACCATCAGGCCCAAAAAGAGCGGTAAACTGGCGGCGATGCCGGCCTGGCCGTCTGCACTGCTCTCGGCCTCGCCGCCCATTTCGATGTAGTATTCGGTGTCTCCCGGCTGGTCCTCGCCGATGAGCCACCGCGACTTCTGCCGATCGAAGTTTTTCAGTTCCTTGGTCTTCAGTTGCGTTTCCACGCTCGGCAGGATTCGCCCGAGCAGCACGCTCGGCACGCCTTCCTTGGCGTCACAGTGAATGGTGACGGTGCGGTTTCGATTGCGGCGGCAAATGGACGGCTCTTCCCACGTCGTGTCAAAGCCGAGCACGACTTGCCGCACCGGCATCATGGTGCGATTGACGGGACTGTAAACCGACGCGTTCTTCAGGTCGTCCACGCCCAGTCGCTGCTTGTCGGGCAGCCGCATGACGATGGGCAGCAGGTTGTCGCCGTCGCGGAAGACGCCCACCTGCTTGCCCTCGGACGCCAGCTCCATTGCCAGGCAGACGTCCCCCCGCTCGATGCCCGTCTTTTGCGAGATTTGTTCGGAGACAACCGGCGTTTCCACCTTGACCGGCTCATACCAGTCGTTGCGGATGCCGATGGCCGCCTTGTCGCTCCGCATGATTTCCATGATTTGGCGTTTGTAGGCGTTGACCTGGTCCAGTTCCGGTCCGCTGACGCGGAACTGGATTTTTCCGCCCTCACCGGGGCCGAGCTGAAACTTCTTCACGGCGCCGACCACGACGACGCCGGAGACCTGCGGCAGTTCGTGGTCCATGAAGGTCTGCAAGTCCTCGGCGATCGCGTCGATTTTCTCGTAGTCGTCGACCGATACGAGGAGCTGCGCGTACGATTCACTGTCGGTCTCGGGCGCGTAGGTCAAAAGGAAGCGGGCCGCCCCACCTCCGATGAACGAGGCGATTTGCGTGATCGGCCGGCCGACCTCGCTCTTCGGGTCTTCGAGTTTCTCGTCGAACCTGCTTGCGTCGTATCCGTAGGCGGCGGGAACGTCGACTTTCTTCTGTGCCCCCTCTTCGCCCACCAGGCCGTCGAGGCCGTACTTCGCGGCGAGATACTCCTCGATCTTTCGCGTGATTCGCTCCGTCTCTTCCACATGCGTGCCGCGCGGGACCCAGATATCGACCAGGAACTGCGGCCGCGTGGAAGGCGGGAAAAAGCTCTTGTCGATGTACTGGAAGGTGAACGCCGCAAGAGCCAACAGCCCCACGGCCAGGCCGATGCTGATCGGCCACGCGGCGATGCAGCCTTTGAGCAACGTCTTATACCCCTTGAAGACGATGTTGTCGTACGGGTCCTTCTCTCCCTTGCCGCCCGTGCCTTCGTCCCGCGGCTTGCCCGGCAGGAACGTGTAACAAAGCAGCGGCGTAATCGTGACCGCCGTAATCCACGAGAGCCCCAGCGAAATCAAGAGCACGGTGAACAGCGAGCGGCAGTATTCGCCGGTCGAATCCTGCGAGAGCCCGATGGCGCCAAAGGCCATCACGGCGATCGCCGTTGCCCCCAAAAGCGGCCATTGGTTCTGCGAGACGACGTCGCGAGCCGCCTTGAGCCGGTCCTCTCCCTGGCCGATGCGGATAAGCATTCCCTCGGTCACCACGATTCCGTTATCGACCAGCATTCCCAAGGCGATGATGAGCGCGCCGAGCGAAATCCGCTCGAGCGTAATCGCGTACACGTCCATCACGATAAACGTGCCACAGATCGTCAGGAATAATATCGCCCCGATAATCAGCCCGCTCCGCAGTCCCATGAAAATGAGCAGCACCACCACTACGATCATAATGGCTTCCACCAGGTTGATGACGAACCCTCGGATCGAGGTGGTCACCGCTTCATATTGCAAGGCGATGGGGTGCAGGGTCATGCCGACAGGCCGCATTTGTTCGAGCTTCTGCAGCCGATCTTCCAGGGCTCCCCCCATCTCCACGACGTTGCCGCCGGCCGCCGTGGAAATCGCCACCCCGACCGCCTCTTGCCCGTCGATCAGCAGGCGTTTGCTCGGCGGGTCCTCGTAGCCGCGCTGGATCTCCGCCACGTCGCTTAAGTAGATGAGCCGCTTGGCGCCCGGCTCGCTGATGACCAGTTGCCCCATCTCTTCCACCGTTTGAAACTGCCCGGTGGGATTGATCGGAATCCGCTCCGGGCCCAGTCGCGCGAAGCCGGCGGGCGTGGCGACGTTTTTGTCTTCCAGGGCCTGGGCGATTTGGGCGGGGCTGATCCCCAGCCGGGCCATCTTCTGCCGCGAGATCTCGACGTAAACCGTTTCCCTTTGTTCGCCAAAGAGAATGACCCGTTTGACGTCTTTGACCAGGCTCAACTCGCGCTTGAGATACTTGCAGTACTCGCGAATCTCGGCGATCGAGTAGCCGTCGCCGGTGACGGCGAAGAAAACGCCGTACACATCGCCGAAGTCGTCGTTGATGACGCTCGGCCCGGCGCCGGGGGGAAGGCTTTTCTGGGCGTCGTCGACCTTGCGCCGCAGCTCATCCCATACCTGCGGAAGGCCGTTCTTGTCGTACTTGTCCTTGATGGTCGGCGTGACGACCGACATGCCCCGGTACGATTCGCTCCGCACTCGCTTGAGCTGCCCGAGTTGCTGGCACGCCTGCTCGATGACGTCGGTCACTTCCTTTTCGACTTCCTCGGCGGTGGCGCCTGGATACGGCGTGATGACCTTGGCATCCTTGATGGTGAACTCGGGATCTTCCAGCCGGGGCAGGCTCTGATAGGAAATGACCCCGCCCACCGCCAGCAAGACCGTGGCGACCCAGGTGATGACCCGCTTGTTGATGGCAAGTTCGGCGATGTTCATTGGAAGAGGGGTCTAAGATCGGTGAACGGACGCACTTGATCGCTTTCGGAAAGAGAATGGATACCCGCTACGATCACCGACCGGCCCGATAGCTTGGGGCCATCCGCCGCCGCTTGAATGAGCACATCGGCGCCGGTTGCCTCCCCGAGACTTACTTCCACCTTCTGCGGATTGCCGCCGGACGATTCCGGCGCAAGCCAGACGTAGCTCTTCTCGCCTTCCTCAAGCAGCGCGGTCGAGGGCACGGCGAAAATACCGGCCTGTACCCCTTCGGCCACCGGCACGCGGCGAACCACCGTGCACGACATGCCGGGGGCCAGGTTCTCGCCCTCGCCCACCGGCGGCCGGTCGGTGGTGAAGGTGGCCCGGTAGGTTTGCGTGGCCGGGTCGGCCTTGGGGCTGAATTCCTTGAATTCAAGCGGATACTCTTTGCCTGGCAGCGTGTCGAACTCCGCGAAGGTCTTGATTTCCCGGTCCGATTCCTGAAACCGGGCGACCTCCGATTCGGGGATGTCGAAGACGACTTCGACCTTCTGGGTATCGTGAATCTCGACGATGGGTTCCTTTTCCTGCACGTTCTCGAAGTTCTCGACGAATTTGACCGCAACCACGCCGGCAAAGGGGGCCTTGAGCGTGGCGTCCTCCAGTTGGTCCTTGGCGACTTGCTCGCGGACGAGAAGACTATCCACCTGGGCCTGGGCGGCTTCAATCGCTTTTTTGGACGCCTCGACCGCTTGCTCTTTCACATCGCGGGTGGCGACCATCACTTCGAAATCCTGCATGCTTACCGTGCCGGTTTCGGCCAGCGGGCGGTTGCGATTCACCTTCGATTGGGCCTCGGCGAACGCGGCCCTGGCGGCGTCGAGCTTCGAAATGGCCACGGCGTAGCCGGCTTCCGCCTCTTTACGGGCGGCCTCGGCTTCCATCACCGCGTTTTCGTAGTCGCGGGGATCGATCCGGGCGAGCGTGGCGCCCTCTTCCACCTCCTGGTTTTCTTTCACGGGCAATGCGATCAGCGGCCCGGATACCTTGAACGCCATCACCGCCTTCTCATTGGCCTCGACCGTGGCCGGATACTCGCGGCGGACGGTCATGGCCGTTTCGTCGAGCTTGACGACGAGGGCGGGACGGCTGACGGTGCGTTCCTCCGTCTCCGACTTCCCGCAGCCGCCCAGTCCCGTGAGCAAACAAGCCGCTCCCAGGCAGAGGACGGGACGCATGTCCGAAATCCATTGCGTAGCCGACATCAGAAGCGTCTCCCTTCGGGGTGGAAAAGCCAGTTCCGACCTGAATATATGACGAATTGTCACACGCGCACAACCGGCTTCGCAAAAAAGATTCCAAATAGCCGCGACCTTATGACGATGGCGGGCGTATCTGGTACACTTCAATGAAGCTGCACAAAGCTGCGACCGTGGGTCGCGGAATTCAGGCGGGCGGCAGGAGCGGATTCGACCGCCCTTGCCTTCGTGCGTTTCCGTTGTGCGCGATCCTTGCGAAATCGGCGGTGATTCCCGGCGGGATGCGCGCTGCGGTTCCGAAAAAGATGGATGCTTTTCCGCGACCAGCGGTCGCGGCTTGATGATATGTCCCGCGAACCGCTCGTTGTCCCTGAAACGACCAGTACCGAGGAGGACCGGGCCCTGCGTCCGAGCCGGCTGGCGGAGATGGTCGGGCAGCGGAACGTGTTCGAGCGGCTGATGATCGCGGTGGACGCCGCCCGCAAGCGGGGCGAGGCGCTGGGGCACCTTCTGTTTGATGGCCCACCGGGCCTGGGAAAAACGACGTTCGCCTGCTGCATCCCGCGGGAGATGGGTGTCGATATTCAAATGACCAGCGGCCCGGCCCTGGTGGCGCCGAAGGACCTGGTGCCGTATTTGACGAACGCGAACGAAGGTTCGGTGCTGTTCATCGACGAAATCCACCGGTTGCCCAAGGGCGTAGAGGAATACCTCTACACGGCGATGGAGGATTTTCGGGTGGACATCGTCCACGGCGAGGGCACCAGCGCCCGCACGCTCAATCTGCGTCTGGCGCCGTTTACCCTGATCGGGGCGACAACGCGGGCCGGGCTCATCTCGGCGCCGCTACGGGACCGATTTCCCATCCGAGAACATCTCGATTTCTACTCCATTGAAGAGCTGACGGAGATCGTGGTCCGCAACGCGAGAAAGCTGTCGGTTCCCGTGGACGCCGACGCGGCGGTGGAACTCGCCCGGCGGTCGCGAGGCACGCCGCGGATCGCCAACAACCACCTCCGCTGGGTGCGGGACTACGCGACCAGCCGCGGCGACGGCATAATCACCATGGAGATGGTCCTCGCCGCGATGCGGATGAGCGGCACGGACGAAATCGGCCTGGGCCGGCAGGACCGGCGGTACCTGGAGACGATCATCAACGTCTTCGGTGGGGGACCGGCCGGGGTGGAAGCGATCGCCCATACGATGAACGGCGCGATTGATACCCTGGCGGACGAGGTAGAGCCGTTCCTGCTCCGCCGCGGCCTGGTGATCCGCACCCCCCGCGGCCGCGTAGCGACGGTGGAGGCGTATGCGCACCTCAAGCTCACGGCGCCGGCGGAGACGGCGGAAACGGACCGGCAGAGCCGGTTGTTCTGACCCGCGCATTGGCGCCCGTTCGCCGGGTTACGCGGCTCGTCGATCCCGGAGCGGCCCGCTCCAGGCGTGCGGCTTAAGCGGTAGGGGCTTTCCGGCCACGATCGCTTCATAGACCGTCGCCAATTTACCGGCGACGGCCTCCCAAGTGTACTCGCGCCTTACAAGCTGGCGTGCGGAGGCCGCAGCGGCGGCGCGCTCTCGCGGCGACATCTCAAGTCCGCGGCGGAGCGCGTCGGCCAGTCGATCAGCACGTGGCGCCACGCAGAACCCTGCGCCGGCGGCCGCCGCCTCGGGAAAGTTGCAGCCCGTCGTGTAGATTGCAGGCGTCCCGCACGCCATCGCTTCGAGAAGCGACATACTGAAGCCTTCGCCGAAGGAGGGTAGCGTGTAGAGGTCGGCGCGTGAGAGCAAGCAAAGCCGATCCTCGCCCGTCACCATGCCGGTGAGAAGCACGCGGCGCGCGATGCCCAGGCGATCAATCATGGCCCGGACGACGTCGCTGTAACCGCGGTCACATGGGCCGGCCAGCACGAGCAAAGCGTCGGAAAACGCACGAACGCTGGTCAGATCGCGCCACGCCGGCAGCAGTTCACTCAGGCCCTTCTCGGGGCTGAGTCGAGCCATGAATAGCACGACCCGGCGGTTGCGGAGGGTAGGCCACCGCACGTCGGCGGCGTTTGGGGGGGGCAGCCGTTCGAATTCACGGAGGTTCACGCCGTTGGGAACGATCGTGATCGGGCCGCGATATCCCACGGCCCGCACGCCCGCGGCTTCCCTGCTCGAGAAAACGTGCACGCAGTCGGCCCCCAACAGAACGTTCCGGCCAAGCGTCCGCAGATACAGTTGTTTCTTCAGGTAGTGCAGCGTCCCCTTATGCCGCAGGTGGTTCGGGCCCAGCTCGCCATGGGGCGTCAGGACGTGCGGCGCCTGGCGGGCCTTTGCCGTGCGCGCGGCGACAAACTGTGGATAACTCCAGACCTCGTGCAGGTGGAAGACGTCCGCAGATGCGGACGCGAGTCCCTGGGCGAGTTCACGCGCCGCGTACCAGGCCCTTGGGGCGCGGCGCGCGAAACGGCTCACGCCGCAGGCGGTCGCCAGTTCTGGCGACGCGGAACCTGGCTCGTAGGTGGTCATGATACGTTGCGCAAGGCCCATCCCCTGCAGCGCGTCCGCCAGGCCCGCAACGACTCGCGGCGGGCCACCCATTCTCGTTTCCATTCCGGTGGCGACGTGCACGATCTGCATTGGATGTCCCCTCCCCAGGGCGAACCGTGGATTACGCCGCGCGGTTCCGGTCCGATTCAAGCGTCTCGCTCACCCACGAATCATCCTGCTCGTAACCGGTGAGGATCAGGGCTTCCCCCGCGTGCCGCTGAAATACCCGCCGGGCCTCGAGTGAGAAATGATCCCGCCATGCCCCGGCAATGCCCTTACGCAGAAAGCTATGGCGATCCTCCTCGCCGGGCTTCCGGCCCGTTAGCCGAGCGAAGGAGAACCGGTCCACCACCTGTTGCAGGTGGTCTCGTTCGGCGTGGACGCGCAACGCATCCCGCAGGCAGGCGTCCAATGTCGCGGCGCCGTCGGACAACAGGTCTTCATATTTGACGATGCAGGCCCGTCGGCCGACAAAGGACTCGACAAAACGGCCCCAGTGGACTCCGCGCCACGTCAGCCATTTGCCACCGACGGGGCACTCCCGAAACAGATAATCGATGAAGTCGGGCAGGTTCGTCCGGAGGTCTTCGGGATTTGCCGGCGAAAGGCAGGCCCGGGCGCGGCGCCCCACCGGGGTGTTTTGCAGGTGAAATACCAGGTAGTGGTACGCCGAAACGGCGACGTCTCGGCCGTCTCTTAGCACGCAAAACGTGCGTGGCAGCCAAGGCTTCCAATCGAAGTGGCCGTGCAGGACCGCCGGGCGCCGCCGAAACCAGGGGATACTTTCATGCCTTGGAAAGGGAATGTCGAGGCACGCCGCCAACATCTGGCAAAACCAGGTTCCGCCGGATTTCGGATACTCGGTGACGAAGAGATAGGGTGACCTGGCGCCGGAAAAACGCCATGCCTTGTACCGGGCCAGGGCGTCGAGCCGCACGAGAAGCGGATGTCGCGTTTCCAGGGGATTGGGCATGCAAGGAAGCGTTGGGAAAGGTTTAGGGACCCAATAGGCTTGTGCGATTCCGAAAGGCCGAAAGGGGTCGGGAGTCTTTTTCGGTCAACGTGTTCTCAATTGGATCGCCGGCCGGACCGAAAAAGACTCCCGACCTCTTCCCTCGCCGAATCGTGCAACGTCATCTAGGCCGCTCTGGCCAGTTCGATCGCTTCGTAGTATCCGCGGGCTTCTTTCTCGGCGTCGCAAAAACTGACGCAAAACGCCCGCGCGTTCCGGCCCCAGTTCTCGCGATGGCGGGGGTCGAGCATCCGCTCCATGGCATCGGCCAGGGACTCGGGGTCGTCGGGCGGGATCAGGGCGCCCGTCTGGCCATCGACCACGAGGCTTCCCGCCGTGCCGGCGGCCGTGGTGGAAATGAGCGGCAATTCGAAAGCCGCGGCCTCGACGAGCACCTTGGGCCACATGTCGCGACTGGTGGGCAGCACAAGCGCGTCGCTGCCCCGATAATAGCCGGGCAGATCGTCATAGGGGATGCGCCCGGTGAACTTGACCTCGTCCTCCAGCCCCAATCGCCTGGTCTCCTCGCGATACTGTGCAAGCGACCACTCGGTAGCGCGGGGTGATTCCGGTCCGCAGAACACCAGCCGCGCTCGTCGTCCGCGCGACTTGAGGATCCGCATGGACTCGAGCAACAGCCGCGTTCCTTTGAATTCGAGAAGTGTGCCGACGAACAAGAACACGCAGTCATCATCGGGCCAGCCCCATTGCTTGCGGAAGTCGGCATTGGATTCGCTCGTTTTCGCACGTAGCGATTCGAATATCCTCCAGCCTGCCTCGAAGGGCGCCACGACAAAACGATCTTCTGGCAACCCGTAGACATCGCGGAGCGTGTCGCGCGTGACCGGGGTTTGAACCACGTGTACGTCGCAGCGTCGGAGAATCCAGCCCTTGAGCCAGCGAACCCACCAACGCCGTTGCCGTTCGCGGTGGGGCGGCAAGGTTTGATTGACGGAAACGAGCTTACGGCCGAACAACCTTGCCAGGATCGTAAGCAATAGCGCCGTGCCCGCCTGAATTCCAAACAGGACGACGATGTCGCTTTCCCGGGCGCAGGCCAGAGCGGCTCTCCAATGGACGGAGATCATCAAGCCTTCCGGAACGGCGTCGCCCTTGGTAAAGGATTTGCTCTTCCCGTTGAAGTTTGATCTGCGGTACGGAAATCGGATGAAATCCGCAGCGCGGGACTGAATGGGATACGCCTTGATACGGCAGGAATCGCCCGCGAGGTCGTAGACGCGATTCAGGCAATCGGCCGTGAACTCCTGCAAGTCGAACGTGAGAAAGCCGACTCGCGGCGCCGCTGGTTTTCGATCTGGCATCCACGCCTCCCGATATTAGGGCTGCCGAAGCCGGCGGCGAGCCTTGACGACCAGCTCGCCGTTGCGCATCGCCACGCCGACGAAGCGGCACGCCATCGCGTAGCATCGCTTGCCGAGCGCCCGTCGAACCGGCAGCAAAACGCGATATCCCAGCACGTGGAAATCTCGGGCGAAGTAAGGTTCGAAGCCCACGCGATGCAGCAAATTGCCGATGGTTCTGTAGTTCCAGCAATACAGATGCTGGTTGTGATCGGGCTGCAGGTCCGTTGGGCGGTGCGGTTCCTTGGGAAGGATCAGGTAGAGGAAGCCCGTGTTCGCGACCAGTTCGCGCATGGTTCGCAGCGCGTCGGCGGGATCCTCGATGTGTTCCAGCACGTGCCTGCAGAAAACGATGTCCCAACGGTTGCGCGGGATCTCGTCGATCCTTTCGAAAACACGCACCCCGCGAGCGCGGGCGTGCTCGCGGGCCTCCTCGCTGGGGTCCCAACCGAAGGCGTTGGGGAGCGTCGCGATCCCCTGTCCAATGCCACAGCCGTATTCCAGGATCGCCGACCGCTGCTCGGCGTCGGTGAAGTAGAAATTGGCCGAGGCTTCGGAACGGGCCCAGAAGTACTCGTCGTCGGCAATCAGATGGCGATGCCTTTGCGCATGATAGGCCCGATCGTAAAAGGCGGAACTATCCGTGGCCCCGTGCGAAGGAATCGGTAAGGCAGTCATGGGTCGCTTCCTGATCGCGCGGAAAAATCGACGTAGTATCCAAGCGGGGGGAGAGTAGTTGGCGGGCGCCAGTGGCGTCAAGGCGATTCTGCGCGGCGGCGCCATTTTCCACGGTCACCTCGCGATCGAATCGCTTGACGGCGCCAGCGGCGCATGCCGGCGTCGCGGCGGCGTGGCGAGTTGAATTTTCCGCTTAAGCCACACGCTGATCACCATGGCCGCCAGCCAAAACAGGCCAATCAAGAAAAGCTGTTTTGAAAAGGTCGAGGAGCCATAGAGAATCCAGCGGGGCATGCCCGCGATGATTCCCCATACGATCGCTCGACGCGGAAAGGTGGGGTCCCGCATCAATTTCCGCTCCATCCACGACAGGAATCGCCCCAATAGCGGCGCTGCCGCAAAGACGCCCACAACCCCGAAGTTGATCCAGATTTCTGCGGGTAAGTACAGCCCCCCGTTGTATTGCCAGTAGTTTTCCAGCAAATAGCGCGAGGCGCTTTCGTCAATCCGCCACGGGTTCACGGCGGCGGGGAGCAAACTGGTCAGGCAGAGGTAATAGGACCGCCCGAGCCAGAGTTCGCCTCCGTCGTACTGCATGTACGAAATGGTAAGCGGCAACGAACCGAAAAAGTCGTTGACACTTGGAAAGTACCAGAAATCGCCCGGCATGATCACCGCGCGGAAGGTCACGTCGTCGGCGCCGGTCCGCGAACGCAACGCCGCCACTGCGATGGCGACGCATGCGGTCGCCCCCGCCATCACGCCGATCGTGACCGAGTTCTTAATTTGGATCCGCCGCCGCGCCGCCATCACCACGCCCACCAGGGCCAGCCCGATGATGTCGGCGCGGTTGCCGTGAAGCAGGTTCACCACGATGAGATAGGCGCCTGCCAACCAGAGGAACGTCAGGCTGCCCTGCTCCCGACGATCGCGAAATCCGGCGGCGAGAATCAGGGTCAGGGTTCCCATCGCATTCCAGGCGTTGATTCCCAACAGGTGTTCGGATTCGTCCAGGCCGTAGCCCCCGCGCAACAGGACCGCTTCGCCGCTTAAGAACTGGAAGCTGGAGTAGAGCACGCTTTGGATAAGAAAGAACCAGAAGAGGGCGGAATGGGGTTGGCAAAGATGCCGGAGGGCGTCATGCGCCGGAGCGATGCTGCGTCTGCGGTGATCGGCTCCCATGACGAAGGCGGCGATAAATCCCAGGGCCACGCCGTACGCCGTGAATTCCACGTAGGGTCCCAGCCACTGATGAAAACGCAGCGAAACGGGATAAGCCAAATGGGGCCGCGCCCCCAGCACGGTCTGGCCCAGCAATAGCAATGCGGGTGGCGCTGCGGCGACAACGAAGAACCCCTTGATCGTCATCGCCAGCGATTCCGCCTGACGCGAGACGAAGACATGCCATGACAGCGCCGCAAACGCGCCAAGAAAGCAGATGCAATAGACATCGGTCAACGCAGGTCGAAAGGGAATGACAAACGTCAGCACGACGGACATTCCCAGAACGGCCAGCGGGAGCATTCGATCGGCCCACCATAGATCCTGCGACGGGCGCGCCGTTTGCCACTCGTGTCGAGCGTTTCGAGATGAAAGCGATTGTGCAGACGCCATTTCAATTGCCGCCAAGAGCCTGTTCTCTCCATTCGCCCACCTCTTGCAGCCACTGCTTTAGCCGACTGGAAAGGTCGTAACCCGATTGGGTCGCCCGCCGATATCCCGCAGCGGCCACGCGTTTGCGCGCCGAGGGCCGCTTCGTGTAGTAGCAGGCCTTTTCGACGAATTCCTCGGGCGTCTCGAAATACTCGGCCTCGACACCCTCTTGGTAAAGCTCTTGCATCACGGGGGTCCGCTCGGCGAGCAGGAATACGCCGCACGCCGGAATTTCGAACGCGCGACGCGTATATTGGTCGCGATTCCACCGGGAAAAGAAACACGCGGCGATTCCCGCGCCGCACAAGGCCTTGCGGTAGTCTTCCCCGAAAAGCTGCCGCATCGGCGGAAGACGTTCCCACACGTCGGGAGGCACGGAAGGCCGCCAGAACCGCGAATTGCCGTGGATGCGGACACGGATTCCTGCGCGAACGACGGCTGACAGACATGCGATCCGGACGTCGCGTTCGCAATGGCCGATAAACGTCAGTTCGCACTCCAACCGCCGGCGGTCCTCCGGGGAAAGCGCCCTGGGAAAATCGTCCCAGGGCACAAATCGGTCGAGAATCACCCCGACGCGTGGAACGCCCGCCGCACGTACGTCGTGCGCCGTACATTCCCGATAGCAGTGGTAGCCGTGGTAATGCGGGAGCGCGGGGATCAAGTGGCGATACCGCAGCAACCTGCGGCGCGGGCCGAGCGGATCGTCGTTGTGATACCCCGTGACGAAGGTGTGCCGACGGAGTCGCTCGACGGTCGATGTCCAAAAGTGGTGCCCTTGGTAAAGCAGGGTCACGTCGGGCCGCCGGGCGGCGACCTCTTCGAGAAGCAGTCGATTCACCCTGTTGAGGGAAGGACCGGTAAGAAACCGTTGCTGAAAGCGCCCGAGAACGCCGTCGGGGAAATGCGCATGCGTGTCGAACATTCGGCAATCGACACCCAGTTCGCGCAGTCCGCGAACCCAGGCGGGCTCCCAACCGTCGGTGAAGGCGCTGCGCGCGACAAGCACGGATTTGATCATCGGGTCATGCCTGGGGGTGGGACGGCGAGCGGCGGCGACGCGAACGGGATGGGGAAGCGCCTTGGCAAACGCGGCTGACCAGCGTCGTCGATTTAACGAGCAGATCGACGTCACGAAGCTGGCGGCGGCGTTTCATTTCCGCCCAGGCATTCGGGTTCCGCCTGCGAAACCTTTGTGCGTCGCTGGAGAGCACCGCGTGCGCGAAGGCGACATCGTAGCTGGCCTCGCGAAAGGCGTCCAAGTATTCCCGCGGACGAAGGAACGAGAACAACCCCCGCTGTAGCAAAAACGGCCCCTCCATGCCGGTGTCGTGGTGCTCCCACTCGGACAGCGTGTCCTCCACGTACTGATCGTACTCGTGGTCGTCGAGCAGGAGATGATTGAAAATCCGGTCTTCCGACCGCGGGTAGACGTGATCCCCGTGTGGCCCGTACCAAAGCGGTCCGTAAACCGCTTCGAAGACGCCACCGGCGCCGAGCAGTTCTCGATTGGCGGCGAGGAAAGTTGGCAGATCGCTGATGTGTTCCAGCACTTGAAAGGCGCTGGAGAGCCGCACCGAGCCCGGCTGCGCGAAATCCCAATGCGGCTGCGTGAGGTCGTACTGGATGCACTCGATCTCGATGCCGTGCTCGCGGCCGAGCTGTTCGAGCCGTCGCCATGCGTCGGCATAGTTGACGACGTCGACGGCCAGAATCCTGGCGGGCCGATACGGAAACCAGGTGAGCAAGTCGAGACCGTACCCACAACCCAGCACGGCGACGGTCTCGCCCTCGAGGCTTCCTCCCACGTAAGGCAGGCAGTGTGCGCGCCGCAGCGCGGAAAGCGTCAGCCCCTTGTCGACCGTCACCGCCGAGAAACCGTCGCTTATCAACTCGGGGTACGACGCGCGGCCGATCCACGACTGAATCCTGGTGCGGACCATTCGCAACGCGTCCGCCGCTATATCCGCGGCCCGAATCCGCGTCGGCGTCAGCGCCAGGTCCGGCGGCGTCCGGTCGGTGGGATCCAACTCGATCCGCCGCTCGGCGAAGGCCGCGCGGGGGTACTTCGGCGACGTTGTGCATATCATGGTCTACCTGCCTGGGGAGAAGTGGTGAACCGACGCGGCAGCCGAGCGAGTCCGCCGGCGACAACGGCCCAATCGGCACGGGTCGGAATGAGTTGGGCGAGACGGATTCGCGGTGAGGAACAGACGCCAATCAGCATCCATCCGACCATCGCTCCGATACACTGCCCGACCAGGGCGCCGGAGTAACCGACCAAGAGCAGCAAGGCGATTCCCGCGACAAGTGACGTGGCTAATGAAACCAATCCGACCAAGGTGGCCACCGCGGGTCGGCCCTGTCCTTGAATGACGGAGACCCCGAATTGAACGGGGCCCGTGACGGCGGCGGCCACCAGCGCCAACCGCAGCAGATTGGCGCCACCGGCATAGGCTTCGCCAAATGCGAACGTGAGAATCTGCGGGGCGGCGGCCGCCAGGGGCGTCATCAGCGCGAAGACGCCAATCAGGTAAAGCCGAACGGATCGGCAGAGAAGGTCGACGGAGGCTTCCGGTGAACGGTCACTGCTGGCCGGAAGAAGGACCATCGCCAGCCCGACGCTCGCGGGACTTAGCAGTCGGCCGACGTTGACGCTGGCCAGATACACCCCAAACGAAACGACCGAGGCTGGCATCAGGGCGACAATCAGAAGTTGATCGAGATAGGTTTGGATGGACGTGCCGCAGGCGTACGGCGCCGCGCTAAGGGCGAACGCGGGCCGCTGCTTGAATTCCGGCCACCATGACCCGCGCGAAACCGAAGCCACCATCGCGGCGCCGACGACCATGATGGCCACGGTCACCACGAAAATCCCGGCGATGTAGGTCGAGGGAAGCAGGTGGCCCGACAGGTACAGGCCCAACAACATCAGCGTCGCGGCGATGACGTTGCCGGCTCGAATCCAGGCGGTCCAACTGAAAAGTCCGAGGCCTTCCAGTACGCTTGTCGAAGCCATCTGCAGAAAAAGGGCCGGGATGACCAGGAGATACCAGCGCGCAAGGGGCCAGGTCGCAGAGTGCGCGGACAATGCCAGCGGCATCAGGAAGTAGCCCATTCCGATCAAGGCGGCGGAAACAACCAGTCCCGCAAGCGTTGTCGACGACCAAACGGCCCGCGCCTGGCGCCTGTTGCGGCTGACGTACCAGACGTTGGCGTTGGCCCAGCCCGCCGCCCCCACGTTCGCCAGAAGCGGCGGCCACAGCATCACCAGCCCGACGATTCCCCGCCCCTCGGGCTGCAATACGCGGTTCAGGATCACGGCGCCCGCCACGCTTGCCATCAGGATCATGGCCTGCGTGGCGATGGCCCATAACCCCTGGCTGGTGACGGACGGCTTCGCCTCGCATCCCATGGGTTCCGCACATTCGGCGTGGTTCCCGCCATCACAAGGGCGCTTTGCCATCGCAGCCTGCGACTCTCCCCGAGCCAGGCGCCGCGCGAGCGGATTTCGTAATGCGGTTCCGGCCATTCAACAAGTGGGGAAGGATTCGCGGGGTCTTACGCTGTCCGGCATTGCCTGGCGCGGTTTTTTGCGACGGACGACGGCGTCTGTCGAACCACCGCGAGTTTACGCGTTGCCTCCAGACGGACGTCGCGTCGGCTTCCGTTCGAGGCTGGCTACGCCGCCATCAGGTCGCTTTCAGGCGTCGCGAGGGCGTCGGTTTCCGCCGCGATTTCCTCCCCGGCTTGATGGACTTCACCGGTCATCGCTCGCTCTACGATGTCACAAAATTCTTTTCGGACAACCGACTTGCCCAGGCGCTGGGACACCACGCGTCGGGCGAGCGCGCCCATCGCCTGCCGGCGATGCGGCGTCATCTTCGCGAACGCCTCAATGGCACGCACCAGGGCGGAAACGTCGCCGTGATCGACGTGGGCGCCGACGTCGTGCTGGGCGAGGATGTCTCCCACGTGCGACGACTTCGGCCCCACGTACACGATAGGTCGGCCGACCGCCATCGCCCCGTAGACCTTGCAGGGGTGCACAATGCCGACCCCCTGGTTCCCGAGCGTCACGACGTGCAAGTCGGCGGCGGAGAGTGAGTATTTCAATTCGCTGAGCGGCTCGTACGGCAGGTCGAGGATATTGGCGGCCCCGCGGGCCACGGCGCTGCGGACTTCCTCTTTGGCGATGCCGCCCCCCACAAACGCGAACACGATGTCGCGGCGATGCGCCAATGCCTCGGCCGCCGCGATCACCGTGCCGATGGGATTCGCGGGACTGTGATTGCCGGAGTACATCACGACGAACTTGCCGCACATCTGGTGGGCGCGGCGGAACGGATTTTGATCGTGCGACACAGGTTCGTCGGGCTCTTCCATCGGCCACGGCGGAAGGATCGTCAATTTGCCGTTTAGCTCCGCCTTCCGCTGTAGCCGCTCCGCCATGAAACGGTCCAAGGTGACGACGCTCTTCGCGCGCCGCAAAACCTGACGATTCAGCCAATGGAACACCCGTACCGAAACGGATCTTTCCGAGGCGATACCCATGGTCACCGCTTGGTCCGGGTTGATATCCATTACCCAGTAGACAAAGGGTACCCGTCGGAAAATGGAAACGAGCAACGCCGCGGCTCCGCACGTCGGAGGCGAAGTGCTGATGACAAGTCCGGCCAGCTTCCGAGTGAACAACGCACGGAGCGTCGCTTGCATGAGAAACAGGGAGGCGCCGAGCATCCGTCGAGCAATCGAGCGCTTCCCAAATGAAGCGCAGGGTAGCCGCGCAATCTCAACGCCACGGACGATCTCCCGAGCCGGATAGACGACCGTCGGATCGTCGTAGCCGCAGCGCGACGTGAAGACCTTGACGCGAAAGCCGCGCGCCGCGAGTTCTGCGGCCGCATCCGACACCTGCTGGCCGACGGCGGCCGGATCGGGCACGTACACCTGGCTGATAACAACGATCGTGCGTCGCTCGTCCATGAGCAGCCTCACCTGGAAAAATCGCTAGACCCACAATCGCTGGATTCGGTCGTGGCAGCGCATCGTCCACTTGTCACCAGTGGCAGAGCGGACGATATCGTGATGCGGAAACGGTGTAAACACCGTTTCCAGGGGGCGCGACCGGGGGGCGAACCACAACGAACTCAAGCTGCTTCAGGCCAGGCCCCCTGGAAGTTTCGGTTTGTGTGGGCTTCCTCGAAGCGAATGTGCCCGGGCGCTAATCCACCGCGACGGATGCGGATTGGCAGCGTGCCGGGCACGGCCTTCTCGCTCACCAGGACCAGGTAGCCGCCGCCCCCGGCGCCCGTGAGCTTCAGTCCGGCGACTTCTTGCCGTTTCTCGGCGACAAGCCCCCCGATCTGAGCGTCCACCATCCGAGGAAACATGGAGACCTGCGCTTCAAAGCCCGCCGTGATCGCCGCGCCGAGTCGTTCAACGTCAAGGGCCCGTACCGCATCCCAGCAGGCCGTGGCGGCGTCCGCGAGGCGTTTCGCGCCGTCCCGAGAGAGGCGGGTGTCTCCCAGCACGTCGTACTTCTGTCGTCGAGGCTGCAAGGGATAGAGGCGGATTACCGATTGCAGCCAATCCAGCGTCACCTCGTCCCGCAGCGGTTCGATATGGCTGGGCCAGTATTCGCCGTCGTAGTGCAGCCGATTAAGACCGGGAAGCGTCAATCCCAACGCGTCCTGTGAGCCCGACACCTCCTGCTTGCCGGGCGGGTTTTCGCAGGCGAACACGATTTTTCCGAGCGTTTCGCCGTCGCCGTCAGGTAACCGGGAACCCCAAATCCAGGCAGCCGTCTTGCGCGTGCTGGTCGCCATTCCCGAACGCTCGCAGAAACGGTGGTCGGGTTCAAGCGACGTGACGATGACCGGACCGGGGTGGAGTTTCGAGACGAATGGCTGGTCGAGCCATCCTCCCGCCAGATCAATGCGATAGGGTATCTTCGACTGCTTGCGCAAAGCGGTCGTCGAGCGGGCCGTCAGCCCGGAGGCCGGCGTCCGGTTGAGCGCCACGTAGCGAACGCCCAACGCGCGGCAAAGCGCGGCCTTGTCCTCTCGCGAACCGTCTTCGTTCACGATGAACACGTCGGGCCTGAGTTCGCGTAGCTCCGGTTCGAAGTCGAGATAGCCCGATCCGCGGGAAATAACCACCCGATCGACGCATGAGAGGGCCCGCAGCATGAAGGCCCGCTCCTGCTCGCTGTTCTCGGGATAGCGCCCCTTGAGTTCGAACACGGTCCGGTCGGAGCCGAGCGCGACGATCAGCTTTCCATATTCGGCCGCCGCCTGGAGAAATGCGACATGCCCGCTATGGAGCAAATCGAAGCACCCGCTGACAAACGCCGAGGTCCGACGAGCATTCATGGCTCTCGCAATTCCCAATAGGAAAGCCCACGATTTTGGCGCGACGTAAGACCCGGGCCGATGGTAGGTGGGCTACGTGGCGAATCTGCACGGGCGTCACCGATTCCTCCAGGCATGACGCCCCCAACGCGGCGCGTCCGGCACGAGTCGGTCTGTATCTATCGCAGCGACGGGAGCCGGGTCAAGGCGGATATCCGTCAGCCATCGCAAGGGTTTGAGCCAGGGCTTCCATGGATTTTCACGATCCTGGTGTTGACGACGGCGGAGCTGTTTTGATAAGAACCGCCGCACTTTTTCTTGTGGGGACACGCCGGCTCCCCGGGTTTGGCGAGCATTTGCTATTGGAATCTGTCTGCATGAAACAAAACGCGTCCTACAGCGCCGCAATGTGCCTGCTGTCGGCGGTCATCGCCGTCGCGGCGGTCGGCTGCCGGTCGGGTGGATTCACGCCCCGGACGTTGCCGGCGGAGTTCCAGCCTCCCGTGGTGCGCGACGCCGCCAAGATCGACCTGTCCGCGCTCTCGCGCGACAACACCCCCAGCGAACTGATTCGCCCGGGGGACAAGCTGGACGTGACGGTGACCAGCGGTATCGAGGAGACCCCGCCACAACCCATGCGGGTGCAGGTCGGCGAGGACGGTTACATCGAGCTGCCGCTCATCGGGGACGTTCCCGTCGCGGGGTATCTGCCGGAACAGGCCGCCGCCCGGATCGCGCGGGCGGGGGTTGCCCGACAGCTCTTCGTCAAGCCGGTGGCGTCCGTCGTGCTCGCCGAGCGAAAGCGGAACCGGGTGACGGTGCTCGGGGCCGTCGAAGATCCCGGCACGAAGGAGTTGCCAGCCCATCAAAGCGACCTGGTGGCCGCCCTGGCGGCGGCGGGCAACCTGTCGAAAGACGCCGCCACCAAGATCAAGGTCCGCAACCCGGCTTTCGGCGGACGGTCGTCGGCGCCCCCGGTGGCCGGTCCCGGCGTTTCCAGCCGGTCCGCCGATCTCGCGCGTACCGTCAGTTATGATCAACCGGATCCGCCGGCCCGGGACGATACCTGGGTGACGATCGACCTGGAAATGGCGTCCGCCCACGGCGGCGGTCGCTATGTGCTGCGGGACGGCGCGGTCGTGATGGCGCCGAGGCAGAAGCCAACCGCGGTTCACGTGATCGGCCTGGTCCGAGAGCCGGACCGGTTCGAGATTCCTCCCGACGAGGAGGTGCGGTTGCTCGACGCCCTGGCGATGGCGGGAGGTCGCACGTTGCAATTGGCGGACAAGGTGCGGGTCGTTCGGACGGCGCCGGGCCGCGAGGAGCCCGTAATCATCGACGTCTCGGTGGCAGAGGCGAAGCGAAGCACGCAGGCCAACCTGCGGCTTGCCCCGGGTGACGTGGTCAGCGTGGAGGAAACGCCGCTCACCTTTACGATCGAGACGCTGCGCAGCTTCATTCGATTCGGTTTCTCCGCCGCCATTCCTGGATTGTGATACAAGCGACTTCGATGCCTGAAGCAGCCAGCCTTTCTTCCGCCGAACAGGACGCCACGGGTTCGCATGCCGTTCACATGCTGGTCGGCTTCTTGCGGGCGGTGCGTTACCGGTATTACCTGGTGGTGGCGGTGATGGTCGTGGTGGGCGCCCTGGGGGGGCTGTATTACATGACGGCGCCGCCCGAGTATCGCTCGACCGCGTCACTCTACGTGACCGAAGGCCGGGTCGATTCCCTGGCCGGAGGAGGCAGCGTGGACCCGGTCGGGCAAGCGTTCATGCCCAGCTACGAGCAACTGTTTACCAGCACGGTCGTGCTCGACGGCGCCGTCAAGCGGCTCACCCAGGAGTCGCCCGAGGCCCGCTCCGACCTCACGCCCGTCCCGCGGGAAAAGTGGATCGAGCTGTTGCGCAAGAAGACGCACGCTTCCAGCCGTCGCCGCACGAATATCATCGATGTCCAATATAGCTCCGGCTCGCCCGTGGCCGCGGCGGCCGTAGTCCGCGCGGTGCTGGGTTCGTACGTCGAGTTCATTCATAAACACCACAAGGACGTCGCCACCGAGGTTTTGGGGATTCTTCAGGGCGAGTTGAAAAACACCCAGCAGCGCCTCGACGAAAAGAACCGCGAGTTCGCGGCGGCGAAACGGGCCAGCCGCGATTTCGGCATCAACCCGTCCTCCGGGGTGCTGCATCCCGACCTCAAGGCGGCTGTGGAATTGGGGCAGGCGCTCGTCGACGTGCAAAAGAAACGCGTCCAGCTCGAGTCGTTGCAGATCGCAGTCCATGCGTCCGTTCGTAGCGGGGGAAACCTGAGACAGCACTTGCTCGACCTCGAGCCTGTCGTCGGGCGCGAGATGGTGCTTGCCGCGATGGGGATGTCCCAGCGCGACACGGAAACCGTGACCGCGCTTCGGCAACAACTCGTCCGCGAAAAGGCATCGCTGCGATCTTTGCAGCAGCATCTCGGCCCGCAGCACCCCAAGGTGGCGGCGACCCTGGAAAGAATCAACGGCATCGAAACGTATCTCGCGGATATGGATCGGGAGGTCGATCAACGCATGCACGGCGGCCAACAGGCGCGGTTTGCGCCCATGATCGTCAACATGGTGCAGGAAGAGCTGGCGACGACACGACAGCACGAAGTGAAGCTGCAAGAGCAATACGACATCGCCACTGCGGCCGCCATTGAACACGACGGTCGCGCCGCACGGCTGGCGGTGTTGGAGCGGGAAGTGGAACAGCTCCAGTCCTTCGCCGAAGTCCTCATCGACAAGATGAAGAACATCGAGGTCTCGCAGAACCAAACGGACGTTCGAGTCTCAGTGGTGACGCCGCCCGGCGTGCCCGAAACCCCCGTAGCGCCCAACCTGAGCAAAGTCGTTTTGGTTTGCCTTGTGGGTGGACTGTTCCTCGCCGGTGTGGTCGTGTACGTGCTCGACGTGCTGGATGATCGCTTCCGCTCGCCGGAAGAACTGACCCGACAACTCGGAGCGCCGGTGCTCGCCATGATTCGTCAATTGCCGGAACTTGCCGGCGCAGGCAGCGAAAAACTACACGTGCACGTCGCTCCCGACGCGGTCGAGAGCGAAGCCTTCCGTACCCTCCGCACGGCGCTCGCGTTTTCCGGCGAGGCGGATCGGCTGGTCGTCTCCAGCCCCGAGCCGGGCGACGGCAAGACCACCGTCATCGCGAATCTGGCGGCGTCCCACGTGCAGGCGGGCAAGCGGGTCCTGCTCATCGATGCGGACTTGCGCCGGCCCGGACTCAGCCGGCTGTTGGATCTTAAAGGCGTCGGCGGGCTGTCGGATATTCTGCGGGCCGAGCAGCGCGACGAGGCCCTCTATCGGAGCTTCGTCACCAACGTCGGAATCGACGGCCTGGACATCATCCCGTGCGGGCCGCGCGCCATCGATCCCGCAGAGCTTCTCTGTGGCGGCGCCCTTCCGGAACTGCTCGCCTGGGCGGAGAGCCGCTATGACGTGACCCTCGTGGACAGCCCGCCGGTGCTGGCGGCGAGCGATTCCGCCGTCATCGGCCGCCTGGTGGACGGCCTGTTGCTGGTGGTGCAACCCGAGAAAAACAATCGGCAAAAAGCGGTGCGGGCCGCCCAAAACGTGAGGGACTTGGGTGTCAACCTCCTTGGCCTTGCGGTCAACCGCCTCGGCGGAAACGGCGCCAGCTATTTCGGCGACGGGTCGGGCTATGGATACGGGTACGGATACGGATACGGCCACGGGTATGGATACGGCGACGCCCGCGACGATTCAGAATCGGATGGAAGGGCAGCGGGCGCCCACGGCGTAGCGACAAGGAAGCCGGGCGGGGGGCGGGAACAGCCGAACGGGACGCGGCCCCCTTCGCCGGCCATCGCCCATTCCCACGCGGTGGACGCGGATCCGCCGAGGGACAAGAAGGGGCTCATTCGGCGGCGCCGGGCGGCCTAGGCTCTGCGAGGGCGCCCCGAAGCCTAAGGCGGCGAAGCCGCAACCAAATCCGAATCGCGAATATCGAAATTCGAAACAAATCACAAGTCCGCAATTCGAATGTTCCAAACGTCGCCATCTCCACTCGCGAAGATACTCGAAAAAATCACCGACGCCGCCTTGCTCGGCGTGCTGTTGGTGGCCCCCCTGTTCTTCGGCGGTCGCTGCGCTGTGGGGCAGTTCGTATTCGTCCTGCTGGTCGGGATCGCCGCCGTGGCCTGGGTCTTCCGCCAGGCGGTGGACGAGCGATCTGCATGGCCGAAAAACGGCGCCGAGCCTATCCTTGCGGGCGGCGTTCTGTTGGTTGTCCTCCAGTTGTTACCCATGCCCCCTGCTTGTCTTCCATGGTTCTCACCGCGGGCAGCCGAATTGCTCACGGTTTGGGGGGAAACCAGCGGGGATTACACGCTGGGAACCTGGAATACGGTAACGCTCAATCCCTATCAAACGCGGTGCGGACTGACGGTGTTCGTCGCTTTCGTCACGCTATATCTCGTCACCTCCGCGCGGATCAAGAAAGTCGAGGATGCGGAAAAGACGCTGCGTTGGATCGCCGTGGCGACCGCGCTGATGGCGGCGCTGGGGCTGCTTCAATATCTCACAAGCAACGGCAATTTCCTGTGGTATTTCGAGCATCCCTATCGAACCACCGACGGCGCCGTCAAGGGACCGTTCATCAATGAGAATCACTTCGGGCACCTGCTGGCGCTGGGCGTGGCGCCGCTGATCTGGTGGATCCGAAAGCACTGGCAGGCGCCCCTGGAGCATCGTCGTTCCTTCGGCGCCGATCGCGGCGACGGCGCCCACCGCTTGCTCGGTTTTGCGTTGCTCGGGGCGGCTTGCCTGACGGTCTTTGCGGGGCTGCTCACCCATTCCCTCGGGGGCATGGCGATGATTGTGCTCGCTGCGGTGGTTTGCCTTTCCGTTTTTGCCGCAAGGGGACTGCTGCCCCGCTACTCGACGGTCGCCTTGATCTTCGCCGCGTTGGTTGTCTGCGCGGCGGTGACCATTCACGGGCGGGAATACCTCGGCCGGGAAATGGGGCGCCTGCAAGAGATCGAAGACACCCATCAGCTTAGCGGCAACCGGCTGCATCTTTGGAAGGCCGTGGCGACCGCGACCTCCGAGTTCCCGCTGCTCGGCTCGGGGGCCGGCACGCATTCCGACGTCTATCCTCTCTATTATGACTTGCCGCATACCCTCGAGTTCACCCACGCCGAGAACGGATATCTTCAAGTCGCCCTGGAGACCGGTATCGCCGGCCTTACGCTGCTTTTGACGGGCATCGGGCTCTTGGGATATCGGGTGATCCGTGGCGCCATCATCGCGCGGTCGCCACGGGTTGTGGCCGCAATGGCCTGCGTGGCTGCCGCCGGGACCGTCAGCGTCGTGCATTCTTTCGTCGACTTCGTATGGTATTTGCCGGCCTGCATGGCGCCCACGTTGATGCTGGCCGCTTGCGGAAGCCGGCTCTATTGGCTCGCGCAGGGCGAGGGGCAAACGACGACCGCGGCGCCACCCCGCCCCCGCGCCGTCTGGGCGATGGCGGCATTGGGGGTCTCGGTCGTCTGCGGAATGGCGACATGGAACCGACTCGGGCCCGCGCTCGCGGAACCCCATTGGCACGGGTATCTCCGCGTGGTGAAGGAGGTGAAGCGCCAGGGCCGGGAAACCGATCCCACGGCCGGGCAGCTCGCGGAAATGGCGCAATCGCTCGAGGCGACGCTGGCTTATTCACCGGACTTTCCTCGGGCCAACCTTCGGATGGCGACTGTTTCGCATCATCAGTTCGAAGCCGCGCAGCGGAATTCCGAAAACAACATGCCCCTGGCGCAAATTCGTGACGCCGCCTTGCAGTCACGATCCCATTTCGCCACGCCGGATGAATTGAAACGATGGGTCCATCGTGCCGTCGGCCAGAACTCGATCTACCTCGACCGCGCGGCGTTTCACGCCAAGAAGGCGGCCCGGGGATGTCCGCTTATGGCGTCCGCCTACCTTTGCCTGGCAGAACTGAGTTTTCTGGACGGCCACGACCGACTAGCCGTCCAACGGCTGGTGGACCAGGCCGTCGCGGTGGGCCCGTACCAGAGCGAAACGCTGTTTGCGGCAGGACGGGAGAAGGCCATCACCGGGGATGTGCAGGCTGCCATCGCGTGCTGGCGAGTTCCCTATCACCACGACGCGATCGTCCGGCGACAGATCGTGCAAATCCTTGCGGGCCGACTTTCTGTCCGCGATTTCATTCAAGCGTTCGAGCCGGACCTGAAAGAGTTGAATGAACTCCGCGAATACTATCAGGGCCACCCGGAGTTCGCCTTAAAGCACCAGAAAACGTGTAGAGCGCTCGCCCTGGCTTACGAGACCGCCGCCCAAAACGGCAAGCACCCACGGCCCGCCGAGGCCTGGGTTACGGCCTGCTCGTATCATCGCGCGACGAATGATCCAGCGGCCGCGCTTCAGGCGGCCCGCCGCGCCGCGGAACTCGCTCCCCACGAGTACGACACGCGTCGCAGGCTCGCCTGGGAATTCCTGGCTTTGCAAGCGGATCAGGACGCGATAGCGCAATTGCGGCACTGCGCCACCTGCAATCCCGACGACATTGGCGTAACCGAGGCCCTCGCCGCGGCCCTGAAGCGTCAGGCCGAAATGCCGCGGACCGCGCAGGATGCGCCGCTGGGCCCCCGCTTCTAACTCCAATTCCCGAGCAGGCGGAACAAATAGTCGGTCGCCGACACCTCCGCGTTGGGCGCCGCCGAGGCGTCGGCCATCGCTTCGACTTCATCCATCCCCGTTACCAGAAAGCGATATGCGGCCCCAATCACTTCCGCCCGATCGCCCCCGGCGAACAGCTCGTCATCGTTAACGAGCGTGAGGAAGGCCGTGTCATACCCGCCCTGGCCGGAAATCGCGTGGGTGTCCTCGAAACCGATGGCCCGGGTCAGGGATTTCGGGTGAAAGACCGTGGCGCCGGTTTCGTTCAGGTAGAACCGATCGTTCCCGGCCGTTCCGGACAGGTAGGCGGAGTCGCGGCCCCCCTGGTCGGCGTTGGCCCAGGTGTACTCGAAACCGAGGGCCCGCGTATAGGCATGGGGATGAACGAGGGCGCTGCCGGATTCGTCGAGATAAAACCGGTCGTCGCCAGCCGTGCCGTACAGGTAGGCGGAATCGTGGCCGCCCTGGTCGGCGTTGGCCCAGGTGTATTCGAATCCTACGGCCCGCGTGGTGGAAACAGGGTGGTAGAGCGAAGCGCCAGATGCATTGACATACAGGCGATCATCTCCGCTTGTCCCATAGAGGTAGGCGCTGTCGTGCCCACCCTGGTTGGCGTCCGCCAAGGTGTACTCAAAACCCACCGCCCGGGTAAAGGAAGCCGGGTGATAGAGCGTGGCGCCGAATTCGTTCACGTACAGCCGATCATTTCCGGACGTGCCGTAGAGGTAGGCGGAGTCGTGGCCCCCCTGGTAAGCATCGGCCCACGTGTGCTCGAAGCCGATGGCGCGGGTATAGGAATTGGGATGAACGAGGGTGGCGCCGGAATTGCTGAAGTAGAACCGATCATCCCCGGACGTGCCGTAGAGGTAGGCGGAGTCGTGGCCACCTTGAGCGGCGTTGGCCCACGTGTACTCGAAGCCGATGGCGCGGGTGGCGCCATCCGGGCGATAGAGCGTCGCGCCCGATTCATTCAAGTAGAACCGATCGTCTCCGGCCGTGCCGTAGAGGTAGGCGGAGTCATGGCCGCCCTGATTGGCATTGACCCAGGTGTACTCGAAGCCGACGGCCCGAATGGCGCCATCCGGTCGATAGAGCGTCGCGCCGGCATCGTTCACGTACAGCCGATCGTCCCCAGCCGAGCCGTCGAGGTACGCGGCGTCGTGGCCGGCGCCACCGACGAATGTGACGGTCTCGAAGCCTGCGGCCGTCGCGGTAATTCCGGCGCCCGTAAGGGAGGCCACTTCGCCAGAGAGGCGGGCGGTTTCGCTGCCGCTTCCTCCGGTGAGGGTGATGCTGTCGTGGCCGGCGCCCCCCTGGAAATGAATCGCTTCCACGCTGCCGGCGGAAAATTGATACGCCAGGCCGTTGACGCTTACGCTTACCGTGCCGCCGAAGTTGACAGACATCTGATCCGCCCCGGCGGTTCCTATCACCTCGATGACGGCCCCCTCCCCGCCAACAAGATTGGCAAGGGTGAAATCGACGTCGCCATTGGCGCCGGACACCCACAACAGGTACGACTGCCCGGCCGCCGCCATGGCGTCCGCGCGGTTTCCGGACGCAAGATCAACGCCCGTACTCAAGAGCGCGCCGTCGGCCCCATGCCACGCCACGTCCACATCGCCGCCCGCCGCGTCGAAGGCGGCGAGGGCGGTGAGCGTTCCGTCGCTAGTGGCGGTGACCCGATACCATTGCTCACCGGAAACGGCCTGATCGGCGTACTCGAGAAAGCTCGCCAAGCCCAGGTCGATCGCGTCGTAGTCGGCGTCCACGGCAATCTCATAGTGCCCGATCCCCGCGCCGGTTGATAGCCCCAACGTGTACGTTTGCCCGGCCGTCACGCTGAGCGTGAGGACATCGCTATTCACCGCGCCGTCGCCCACCACCTCCCACTCGGCGTCCAGGCCATGCGTGCCGCTGAGCGTGAAGGTGACCTCGCCGTTTCCCGCCGCTGAGAAGGTGAAGTAATCAACGTCGCTCAAGGCGCCGATGGCGCCGCTGATGGCCGCGCCCCCGTGCAGAGCGCCCAAATCGTGGGCCGTGGCTACGGTCGAGCCGTAGTCGTCGCTGGGCATCAGGGCGTTGATCGCGGCTTCCAGATCGAGCCGGTGGTAACTCGCCTGCGTGACGGTGTCGTAAAAGATGTCGGCCGTGTTGCGGAGATGATCGTAGATCATGTCCTGGTCGATATTCGTGTATCCGGCGAATTCCATCGCCTCGCGAACCAGGACGCTGGCGCCCGCGACGTATGGCGCCGCCATGCTGGTGCCGGAGGCCGTGCCGAAATCATTCGCGTAGCCGTCGGCGCCGAAGGTGTGGTCCGGCACGGCGCTGGTAATGCTCTGCCCCGGCGCCGCGATCACCCGGTCGTGACGCTGGCTGAAATAGCTGAACACGCCGCCGTTGGTGACGCTGGCGACGGGAACCACGTACTCGCTGACGGCGGGATAGCTCAGTCCCACGTGCTGACCGACGTCCTCGAACGAGTTGCCCGCCGATACCGAGATGAAAATGCCGTCCTGCTCGAGTTGGGCGAACTCATCCTCCAGCATGGCCCAGTCGGGAACGGCATCCGCATTGAAGCCGTTCACGCCCAGCGAAAGATTGACAACCGTAATGGGGTTGGCAAAGTCGTTGCGGTGCTCGTGCACCCAGTCGAGCGCGTTTTCCACCCAGTCGAAATACCCAGCGCCCTGGTCGTTGAAGACGCGTAGCGCGACCAGGTCCACGCCGGGCGCCACACCCTGATACGTGGCGTTGTCGCTGCCGATGATGCCGGCCACGTGCGTGCCGTGGAAACCCGCGGGGCCGTCATCGTACGGGTTCGCATCGTTCTCTTCGGTGAAGTCCCACCCGCCGACCACCCGGTGGCCTTCCCCAAATCCGGCGCCGAGGGCGAGGTGATCCCAGGCGACGCCGCTGTCGATGACGGCCACCGTCTGGCCCGTCCCGCGGAATCCGTAGTCGTTGCGGACCGCCGTCACTCCGTAAATGTCGTGGATGTCGCTCAGGTGCGGCGTCACGGCCAGCGTTGGGTGAGCAACGCCAGGGCCGGCCCCCGCAAGCCCTTCGGTCTGATGGCTGATCGGCGTCTCCAACGGGCCGTGCCATGCCAGCGGCGGTTGAATCTGTTCGGCGAGATCGTGCAGGAAGAAGTCGGGCGGTCCCAGGGCAGCCAATGGGTCCGCCGAGAGTACGACGCGGGGTTCAAGCGTCTCGACACGAAATGAGCGCAGCGCGGAGCGCAGTTTGAGCGGGGACCGCATGAACAGGCCTTCTCACGATGTGGATCAAGGATGCCCTCGGCCTCTCGCGGTCGGCGCACGCCTGCGGCGCGGCTCGCGGCGCAACATCAGCGCCACGCGAGAAAGCAGCGAATTACGCGGCAATCACAACGAGTTCACGAAAAAAGTTGGGAAATCAGCGGGGTCCGGGCAAGCAGGACGCAAGACGACTCTGCAACGCGCGCGATGACATTCGGCAAGCAATTCAGCCGGGCCAGACGTCGGATCGAGGAGTCGGTTGGTCTTCGCGGGACCGATAAGCAACGGGTGGCGCTGCGACGCCACTAAAAGCATAGGTTACGCAAACGGGATAGGTGGTGCGGTCGCAGAGAAATTTGTTCAAGACCGTGACGGCAGTTTTGCAGCCTGCCCAAAATCGCTGCGAAAAGGGGCAGGTTGCAAACCCGCCTCGCGCGCCAGGATTTTCTCCATTAGAGAACCGAATCGCGCCGATGCTATTTGGCGCCATGTCTCTATGCCAATTCTTTGCAAACGTCTGGCTACGGCGTTTTTCCACGCCCCGCCGCGACCGCGCGATCTACGAAGCGATTTACCGCCTGCGCCCGGCGTGCATTGTGGAGGTGGGTTTGCGTTGCGAGCGGCGGGCGCTGCGGATGATGAAGCTCGCCCGGCAGCGCCGCCGCGGCCCCATCGAGTACGTGGGAATCGATCTCTTCGAAAGCCGGCCTGCTTCGACGCCCGGAATGACGCTGAAACGGGCCCATCGTATGCTTCGCTGCGAAGGCGCCGCCGTGCGGCTCTTCCCCGGTTCGGCCGACGCGGCCCTGACCGCCCTCGCCAACCGCGTGACCGAGGTAGGCGTCATCGTGATCGAGGGCGACCCGTCCTTCCACCGCCGGGCCCGTTGTATCCCGTTCTTGCCGCGGATGTTGGCCGACGGGGCCCTTTTGCTTTGGGATGACCCGGGGGATTCCGGCCGTGAGGCGCCCTTCAGCGAGTGCTCCGCCGCCGAAATTCGGACATGGGCCCGTGGCGTTCCATTTCGCCGGGCCGCGTAAGGGGGCGTGGAAAGCGTTAGCCCCGATATCGCCAAAGCCGCGGAGGGTCAGCGCCGACGCTTCGGGCTCCCACCTCCTGGACGGTCTTGTCGCGCTCGTCTCGCCGGTCAAATCCCTCTATAATGGGTAAATTCTCGCGGCGGGGCCGACCAACCGGTGATCGGTCGTGGGCATCGTCCGGTTTGGTCAGGAACTCGTGATGAAAGATGTGACCAGAAATCAAGACGGCGCCGGGTCCGACGACGCCACCATCGACGCGTCCGACCCTCGCGCCGGGCTCTCCGCGTCCGATTTGCAGGATGTGCGCAAGCACGCCCCCGCCATCGCCTTGGTCGAGGGCAGCGACACCGAACTCACCGGCGACACGCAGCAGGTGCGACAGAGCCGGTTGCGGGTGGCGGCCCTCTGCCTGGCCGCGGGGTTTGCCGTGTTCTTTGCGTACCACGCATCATTCCCCGAGGTCTGGCTGAGTCGGCTTGGGCTTGCGCTTTTGGCGCTGCACGTGCTGGTCGTCGCGGTCCTTGCCGCCGCCGGCGCCGTGGCTTGCCCCAAGAGATGCCGGCTTTCGCCGTACATGCTCTGGGCGTTGGAATGGGTCGTCTTCGGATTGCCGGGCCTGTTCTTCATTGCGCTGCAGTTGAACGAAACGGCCGCCTGCGCCATCCGCCAAGAGCCGCTTCGCAATCCGACGCCCGGGTGGCTCACGCTCATTTACGCCTATGCCTTGTTCATTCCGAATTCGTGGCGGCGGGCGTCCGTGGCGATCATTCCGATGGCGCTGGCGCCGGTGGCGATAGCGTCGATGGCGTTTCTGCATTCTCGGTGGATCGCGTGCCCGATTACGTGCGAGCCGAACCTGCGGACGTTCGTCGAAGTGTCCCTGAGCATGACGCTGGCCGCGGGGATCGCCCTGATCGGCATCTTCACCATCAACACCCTTCGCGAGCAGGCGTTTCAGGCCAAGCAACTCGGGCAGTACCGGCTCAAAGAGCGGATCGGCTCCGGCGGGATGGGTGAAGTTTATCTCGCCGAGCACCAGATGATGAAGCGGCCCTGCGCCATCAAAATCATTCGTCCGGAGAAGGCGGGCGACCCCCGTGTGCTGGCCCGGTTCGAGCGGGAAGTCCGCACCACCGCCAGGCTCTCCCACTGGAACAACATCGACGTCTACGACTACGGCCGCACGGAGGACGGCACGTTCTATTACATCATGGAATACCTGCCGGGACTCAACTTCCAGGAACTGGTTCAGCGGTACGGGCCGTTGCCGCCGGGCCGGCTCATTTATCTGCTCAAACAAACATGCGACGCGTTGCAGGAAGCCCACGGGATGGGGCTGATTCACCGTGATATCAAGCCGGCCAACATCTTCGCCAGCCAGCGCGGCGGCAAGTACGACGTGGCTAAACTGCTCGACTTCGGCCTGGCGAAACCGGCCCTGACCGGCGCCGCTTCCCCGGAGATCACGCAGGAAGGCGCCATCACCGGCTCGCCGCTGTATATGTCCCCTGAGCAGGCCACCGGCGAAGTGGAGCCCGACGCCCGCAGTGACATTTATTCGCTCGGCGCCGTCGCGTTCTTCGCCCTCACCGGCCGCTCCCCGTTTACCGGCGACAAGCCGATCAAGGTGCTTATCGCCGTGGCGAGCGAGGACCCCACGCCCATCACCGAACTGCGGCCCGACGTGCCCGGCGACCTGGCTGCCGTTGTTATGAAGTGCCTGCACAAGAAGCCGGACGACCGCTTTCAGACGGTCCGCGAGCTTTACCAGGCCCTCGAGTGCTGCGAATCGGCCGACGAGTGGAGCTGCCCGCAGGCGAGCCAGTGGTGGCGGGGGATGCATCGCCGGGCCTCGCAGGATACCGTGGTAGAACGGGTAGCGGTGGAGGTTTGAAAGGAGCGCACAGAGACTCGATGAAGGACAAGATATGAATACTGCCACGCTGGAGCCACCTCTAGCGGAACCGCGGCAAGACGAGGTTTTCACCACCGTTGCCGATGTTCTCGCACGGCTGGATGTCCCGCCGGAGCGGATCCGGCTTCATCCGCGCCCCGGCACGGCGACCGTCGAAGACGCCGTTCGAATCACCGAGAGGAAGATTGCCCTTTGCGAGTTGGTCGAGGACACCCTGGTGGAGAAAACGATGGGCGTTTACGAGTCCTGGCTGGCCGCGGAATTGATCGGAATTCTACGAGATTTTCTCAAGCAGAATCCGTTCGGTATCGTCACAGGCGCCGACGGCATGCTCCTGCTCGAAACCAAGATGCTCCGTATCCCCGACGTCTCGTTCATCTCGCACGAGCGGCTTCCCCAAGGGGGACTGAAAAACGCCCCGGCGGCGCCACTGCTCATCCCCGACCTCGCGGTCGAAGTGATCAGCGAAGGCAACCGGCCCGCCGAAATGGACCGCAAACTTCGCGAGTACTTCGGCCACGGCGTGCGGCTGGTGTGGTATGTTTATCCCGCGACTGAAACGATCCGTGCTTGTTCGGCGCCCACTTCGTTCCGGGATTGCGCGGGAGACGACTTGCTTCTGGGCGGAGATGTTTTGCCGGGGTTTGAGCTGCGCGTGGCGGACCTGTTCACGGGGCCACGTCAGGCGCCGTCTGGTGAGAAGGGAGCATGACGATGCCGGCGCTACTTATTGAGTCTGCCTATGGCGAAGCCGCCGTCACCATTCCGGAAACCGCCCGCTCACTTGCCGGCTTCACGCGGTGGGCCCACTCCGACGGGTTCCCCCAGCGTGGCCGCATCGATTTTCTTGGCGGAAGGATCGAACTCGACATGTCCCCCGAAGACCTCTACACGCACGGCGCCCTCAAGACGCGGCTCACACAGAAGCTCGACTCCTGGATCGAAGCCCGCGATCTGGGCGACCTGTTCGTCGATTGCACGCGAGTCCGCTCCGACCCCGCGGACCTCTCCTGCGAGCCCGACCTCGTCTTCATCTCGCACGAGGCGGTGGAGGAAGGCCGTGTGCGCCTCATTGAAAAAGCAGGCGACGAGTTTGGCCGCTACGTCGAAATTGAAGGCGGGCCCGATATCGTGGTCGAAATCGTCAGCGATTCGAGCGTTATCAAGGATACCGAGCGGTTGCCTCGGCGGTACTTCAACGCTGGCGTGCGGGAATATTGGGTTTTGGACGCCCGCGGCGAAGAGCTGCGCTTCACGATCGGCCGGACGGATGAGGATACGGGGGGATTCGTGCCCTCGGCCGGGCCGTCTCCCGAAGGCGAACCGTGGAGCGGGACGCTCGGGGCGTCGGTCAGCGTCACGCGTCGTCGGGGCCGACGGAATCGCTGGGTTTATCAAGTGGAACTCGAAGAAATCCCGCGCCCTCGTCCCTCTTTGGAGTAAGCGAGGATGTTGCGCGAACCGCTGGCCGCATCCGCCTCTCCTGTGCCATAATACCGGCCTGCAAGTGATTTCTGGGCCGTTTCCCTCCAGCCTCCAATCTCCAGCCTCCACCCTATGAGCGAGACTTCCCCCGCCCCCCGCACCATGTTCCAGAAAATCTGGGACGCCCACGTCGTACACCAGGAACGCGAGAAGCCGGCGATTCTCTACATCGACCTGCACCTGGTGCACGAGGTGACCAGCCCGCAGGCGTTCGAGGGGTTGCGGTTGGCCGGGCGGAAGGTGCGGCGGCCGGAGCGGACCATCGCCACGCCGGATCACAACGTGCCGACGACCGACCGCGCGCTGCCGATCGCCGACGCCATCTCCGCCAGGCAGGTCGATACCCTCCGCGAGAACTGCCGCGAGTTCGGCGTCAAACTTTACGACATCCACGATGCCCAGCAGGGGATCGTCCATATCATCGGCCCGGAGCTGGGTAAGACGCAGCCGGGGATGACGATCGTCTGCGGCGACAGCCACACCGCCACGCACGGCGCCTTTGGGGCGCTGGCGTTCGGCATCGGCACCAGCGAGGTCGAACACGTCTTGGCCACGCAAACGCTCATCCAGAAAAAGCCCAAGACCTTTGAACTGCGGGTCCAAGGCGCCCTGCCCTTCGGCGTGACGGCCAAGGACATGATCCTGTATCTCATCGGCCAGATCGGCACGGACGGCGGCGCCGGGTACGTGCTCGAGTACACCGGCGAAGTGGTACGTTCGCTTTCCATGGAACAGAGAATGACCGTGTGCAACATGTCGATCGAGGCGGGCGCCCGGGCGGGACTCATCGCTCCCGACAAGACGACGTTCGATTACGTTCGGGGGCGGGAGTTTGCCCCGGCGGATTTCGAGGCGGCCGTCGCCCAGTGGCGGACCCTTCCAACGGATCGCGGCGCCGTGTACGACCGCGCCGAGGTTTTTCAGGCGGCCGACATCGCACCACAAGTCACTTGGGGAACGAATCCCGGGCAGGTTGCGGCGGTCACTTCGAACGTGCCCGATCCGGCTGACTTCACGGACGAAACGGACCGCAAGGCGGCGGCGGCGGCCCTGGCGTACATGGACCTCACGGCCGGCGCGCCGCTGACCGACATTACTATCGACCGCGTCTTCATCGGTTCCTGCACCAACGGCCGCATCGAGGACCTGCGGGCCGCGGCTAAAGCTGTCAAAGGCAAAAAGGTATCGAGCCGGGTGAGCGCCATGGTCGTCCCCGGCAGCGGCCAGGTAAAACGGCAAGCGGAGACGGAAGGCCTGGACCGCGTGTTCAAAGAAGCCGGCTTTGAATGGCGCGAGGCCGGCTGCAGCATGTGTCTGGCGATGAACCCCGACAAGCTGGCGCCAGGCGAGCGGTGCGCGTCCACCAGCAACCGCAACTTCGAAGGCCGTCAGGGCAAAGGCGGACGCACCCACCTCGTCTCGCCAGAAATGGCCGCTGCGGCGGCTGTGGCGGGGCGGTTTGTGGATGTGAGGGAGTGGGAATGACCCCGTTTAGCCGTCGCCGGAACGGCGACGCGAACTTGGACGCCGGAACGGCGAGGCGAATTTGGTATCCGCATTATCGTCGCCGTGCCGGCGACGGCTAAACATCCAACCCCCAAAAACCATGCAGCCCTTCACCACCCACACCGGCAAAGTCGCGGCGATGGATCGCGCGAACGTTGACACGGATCAGATCATCCCCAAGCAGTTCCTCAAGCGGATCGAGCGGACCGGCTTCGGCGAGTTCCTGTTTTGGGACTGGCGGAAGACCGACGACGGCGCCGACAACCCGGATTTTGAACTAAACAAGCCCGAGGCCGCCGGGGCGACCATTCTGCTGGCCCGCCGCAACTTCGGCAGCGGCAGCTCTCGCGAGCACGCCGTCTGGGCCATCGCCGACTACGGTTTTCGGGCGGTGATCGCTCCGGGCTTCGCCGACATCTTCTACAACAACTGCTTCAAAAACGGCGTGCTGCCGGTGGTCTTGTCGGAAGACCAGGCACAGCAGTTATTTGTCAAATGCTCCGCCGCGAGCGGCGAGTATTCCTTGACGATTGACTTGAAAAGGCAAGAGGTCCGCGACGGCGCCGGCCTGTCGTTCCCCTTTGAAATCGACCTCGACCGCCGCCACAACCTGCTCAACGGTCTCGACGATATCGCTTTGACGCTCGCCCATGAGGACAAGATCACGGCATATGAGAAGGGGCGCGGGATGGCGGCGGTATAGACGCCGTCGCGGACGCTTCCGGTTACCGGGCGGGAGCAATCTCAAACCCCAAATCCTCCAGCATCTCGTAGTCTTCTTGCGGCGGCTGGCCGTCGGTGGTCAGGTAGTCGCCGACAAAGAGCGAGTTTGCGGCGTAGAGGGCCAGCGGTTGGAGGCTGCGGAGGTGGATTTCACGGCCGGCGGCGACACGGATTTCGCTTGTCGGGTTCGTCAGCCGAGCCATGGCGAGGACTTTGAGACAGTAGCGGGGGTTGAGCGCCGTGGCCGTAATCTTCTCCAAGGCGCCCTCACCTCGGCCCTCTCCCAGCGGGAGAGGGAGGTTTCCCTCACCCAACCCTCTCCCAGAGGGAGAGGGCTTTGATATCGCCAGCGGCGTTCCCTCGATCGGGATCAAGAAATTCACCGGGATGCTCTCGGCGCCGATCTCCCGCAGTTCCAGCGCCATGCGGACCACGTCGTCCGGCCGCTCGCCCATGCCGACGATCCCGCCGCAGCAAATCTCCAGGCCGGCGCTCTTCACGGCGCGGATGGTCGCCAGACGGTCGTCGTACGTGTGCGTCGTGCATATCTTCGCGTAGTGCTCAGGGCTAGTGTTGACGTTGTGGTTGACCCGGTCCACGCCGCAGGCCCTCAGCCGCCGGGCTTGTTCGTCGGTGAGCAGGCCCATCGAAACGCAAATCCGTAGCGGGTACGCCGCCTTGATCTGCGGCACAATCTCCTCGACCGTGCGGATTTCCCCCTCATTCGGCCCGCGGGCGGAAATCACCATGCAGTAGGTGCGGGCCTTCCGCTCGTGCGCGGCCTTCGCGCCAGCCATCAGCTTTTCGCGGTTCAGCAGGTTGTAGCGCGGGATCTCGGACGTCGCCACTTTCGACTGCGAGCAGTAACTGCAATCTTCCGGGCACAGGCCGCTCTTGGCGTTCATCAGGAAGTGCAACTGCACGGTATTGCCGAAGCGCTCATGCCGCACGCGATACGCCGCGGCCAGGATGTCGAGCAGCTCGTCATCCGGCGCGTTGACAATGGACAGCGCCTGCTCGTGCGTCAGCGGCCGGCCGATCAGCACGTTGTCGGCCAGGCGGGAATAGCGGTCGTGTTTGCGGATGATTTGGAGCATGGGTTATGAAAAAGTTGGTTCGGCCGCTGATGGATAGCCTACCGCCCTCCATCCGCCCGCCGCTACGGGTGGAGTCGAGTTCTTTCCCGTATCCGGCCTCGCTATTGGCCGTAATGCCCCAGCGCTTCCAGGTACTCGCTCATCTCGGCCGCCGCATGGGTTTCGCCCTGGGCCCGGGCCTGCTCGATACCCTCTCGCAAAAAGCTGCGGGCATCTGAAACGCGTTGCTCTGCGACCAGCATTTTTGCGGCCATGAAATAGGCGGGCACGTGCGGCGGCTGCTGGCGGATCAGGTCTTGAAATGACCCCAGCGCCTTGTCCACGTCGCCCTCCTTCTGCCACTCCATCGCCAGCGCGTACCGCAGGAAGGTGTCGCCCGGCTCGTCGGCCAGAAGGGCTTCGAGTTTTTCGCGGCGTGAAGGCATCGGTGGCGTCTCGCGGCACAATCCGCAATGTCTTCCCAAATTACCCAAAACAGTTTTTCGCTCAATCCCGTAAACCAAGCTAAACCTGCAAAGAAAGCATAACCGATATCCCAGACGTGACCAGGGACTTCGCGCCTATTGTACGGAATGGACCCATGCGCCAACCCATGATTCCTAAAACCAATTCCCATTGCCGACTGCGTTGGGCGATGATCCTCGCGGCCGCGCTCGCCGCGGCGCCAATGCCGAACGCCTTTGGGCAACGCCCGTTCGCATCGTCCGTCGATAGCCCGACGCTGGCGGATCGCCTGATGAGAGGCGGTATCCTGGGGAAGATGCGCGGCGCCGGCGAGGAATCCCCGAGCCCCACACGTGGCAATTCCGCGGCGCCGGTTCGTTCGTTGCCCCCGGTGCGGAGCGCCGCGGAAATGCGAGGCTACGACGGCCCGAGTCGTGAAACGCCGCAGGCCTATCGCAGCACCGCGGGGACGAATCCGGCCGATCGCCTGGCGTACCGTCCGATCAGCCATTCGCCGGCGGTCGTGTCCCGCCGGCCGGCCCCCGTCGTGAGCAGCGCAGCGGGCTCCGAGACGCCGAGCCTGCAACGTCGCCTTGAGGCCATGAAGAGCGGTGATCCTGCGGCCTCGAGCGTGGCCGCCATGCCGCTTTTGCCGGGGGGAAATCTCGACAATCTGCCGTATCGCGATGAAAGCGTTCCCAAATCCGCTGATGCCGAACCGAACGTCCCCGAAACGGCCGTCGCCGAAACGCGTATATCCAAGACCCAGGTTCCGAAATCGACGGAAGAAAAGCCCAGTCCATCCACGAGCGACCACCCAACGCCGGTCGCCGCGCAAACGAAGTCGCCGCCCGGCGACCCCAGCGGCGAGCCGACGCCGGCCGACCCGACGGACGCCCGCATGGCGCCGTTCGCCCGGGCGCCGCTGGAGGAGCGGGAACCGACTCGGCGCCGCGAGGCGTCGGGCGAGGCGACGCCCCCCGAAGCCGACGAGGACGACGCCGGAGCGACGAATGTCGCCTCGACGGACGATTACAGCGAGCATCTGCCGTCCGTGCTGGCGCGGCGGACGCGGTCGCCGAGTTCCGACACTCTGCCGGGGAACCGCCCCTCGCAGACCACCGCGAAAGAGCCGGCGGCCGAACCTCTCGTCCGTTCCAAAACCGCTCCCGCGGCGAATGACGACGAACCGCTGAAACCGTCGGAGGCTGAAGAACTCGCCGTGGAGCCCTTACCCCTCGAGAAAGGGCTGAGTCCCACGCAGGCGCCTCCGCTCGCCAGGCAAGCGACTCCGAATCCTTCCCACCGGGCCGGTTGGGAACGGTTTACCCCCCGCGCCGTCCGCGCCGAGGAAAAGCCTCCCGTCGCCGCGCGGATGCCGCAGGAAACATCACCGGCCGCCCCCTCGACAAGTACCGTGGCCTATGGCGACGCCCCCAACATTCAGGTCGAAACGGTGGGCGCCCGCACGGTCGTCGTGGGCAAGACCGCCGAGTTCGTCGTCAAGGCCCGCAACACCGGGACGGCGACGGCCGACGGCGTGGAACTGACCATCCGCCACCCCGCATGGGCGGAAGTGGTGTCCGTTACCGCCGCCGAGGGCGAAACGGAAACCGTGCGCGACGAGGAGGAATCCAAGGTGCTATGGCGGCTGGACCGGCTGCCGGCTCAGAGCGAGCGGCGGCTCCGCATCGGCCTGGTTCCGCGCCGCAGCCATGCCTTCAGCCTTGGCGTGACGTGGTCGTTCGCCCCGGCAGTCGCCCGCGCCGAGATCGAAGTCCTCGAGCCGAAGCTGGCGATGTCGGTGAGCGGGCCGAACGAAACCCGTTTCGGCGAGCGGAAGGTGTACAAGATCACGGTGACCAACCCGGGAACCGCCACCGCCGAGAATGTTCAAGTCGCGTTGCTGCCGCTGGGCGGCGAAGGCGACCCGGTGGCCAGCATGCAATTGGGATCGCTGGCGCCGCAAGGGACGCAGACGCTCGAAATCGAACTGACGCCGCGCAAAGTAGGCGAGACGGAAATCTGCGTCCGGGCCACTGCCGAGGGCGGCATCCAGGCGGACGCGGCCCAGAAGGTGGTGGTGCGGCGGGCCGAACTCGAGCTTTCGGCAAGCAGTCCGGAGTTGAAATACGCGGGAACGAATGTCGAAATCACGGCCGCGGTCCGCAACGTTGGTGACGCCGTGGCCGACAACGTTGTGGCAAGTCTGCCGCTGCCCCGTGGCGCGGAATTCGTAACGGCCGAAAAATCTGAAGGCGGCGGCGTCTCCTTCGATCCCCGCGCGGGGGTGGTTCAATGGCGGCTCGGCGACCTGGCCACCGGCGAACATCGCCAAATAGCGCTGACGTTGACGTTGCAGGCCGAAGGCGAGCAGGAATTCATCTTCACGGCCAAGGGGCCGGACGATCTACTGGCTTCCGCCGCGACAATCACCACCGTGAAGGCGGTGGCGGACCTGAAACTCGTGGTAAACGATCCGCCAGGTCCCGCCCCGGTGGGCGAAGACGCGAAGTACGAGATCGTCGTGACCAACCGCGGCACAAAGACGGCGGAACACGTCGAGTTGGCGGTCTATTTCTCCGAAGGCATCGAACCGGTCAGCGCCGAGGGGCCCGAATATCGCCTGGCGGCCGGCCAGGTGGCCTTTGAACCCATCGCCCGCATCGCGGCCGGAGAGACCGTCCGGGTGACCGTGATGGCTCGTGCCCAAGCGCCAGGCAATCACACCTGTCGCACCAAGCTCACCTGCGAAGCGGCAGACACGCGACTGGCCGTGGACGAAATTACCCGCTTCTACGAGGGCGCCCGCACGGCGTCGCAGGAGGACGGAGCGAGCCGATAGCATCCGCCTGGCACGGCCGGGCGTTTCGCCACGGATCACGTCCATCCGCCGCTGGCGGCCCGACGCAGCCGGTCCATGATCGCCCGGCCCAGACCCGTTTCCGCGCAGGGCGTGGCGATGACAAGATCCAGGCGAGCTTCGTCCAGGCGTCGGAGGGCGGCGTAAAGCTGTCGGGCCGCGACTTCCATGCTGTTGGCTTCGTCGCCCTGTCCCAGACCCAGTTGTTCGATATGGACGAACCGCGACGGGTGCAGGTCGATATCCGCCGGCCACGATCCCGCGAGCAGCAGGCCGACCCGATGCGGAAGTTCGGCGTCTTGCTCGCTTGTCGCCCCCCGAAGAGCATCGGCGAGCACGAGCCGCGTTCGCGGCGCGTAATGCCGCGACAACATCCCCGGCGCCGGCAGGGCGGAGGCATTTGATTCCGCATCGGGCGCCGGCCGCAGCAGCGTCGCCAAATCCAGGGCCAATCGCTCGGCGATGACTTCGGCCGGGACGGCGCCGTGTCGCAAAAGTCGCGGCGGCGAGGCGGCCAGGGTGACAATCGTCGATTCAATCCCTTGCTCGCACGGTCCGCCGTCGAGGATGATTTCCACCGAATCGCCCAAGTCGCCTTGCACGTGTTCGGCGGTGGTGGGGCTTATGTGAAGCGAGACGTTCGCGCTCGGCGCCGCCAGGGGGAAGTCGCACAATTCCAAGAGCCGCAGGGCTACCGGGTGGGCGGGAACGCGGACGGCCACGGTGTCCAACCCCGGCGTCACGTTCTTGGCGACGCGGTCGTTCTTGGGCAGAACGAGTGTGAGCGGACCGGGCCAGAATACGCGGAGCGCGTCGAAATATCCTCCCGGCGCTTCCTCAAGCGGCCACTGAGCCGCCCGAGAAATCTGCTCCGGCCCGGCCACGTGCACGATCAGCGGGTTGACCGCGGCGCGGCCTTTGGCCACAAAAATTTTGGCGACCGCGTCGGCGTCGTAGGCGTTGGCCGCCAGCCCGTACACGGTTTCGGTGGGAATCGCCACCAGGCCGCCGCGGCGAAGCGTCTCGGCGGCGGCGGCCAGATTGGGTTCGTCGGGCGGGAAAATCATGGGACGAAGCGTACAAGCTCGCAGCCTAATCCGGACCGTTGTAGGCGAAGCCACGGACGCCCAGCGGCAAGCGGAACACCGCCTCCTTGGCGGCGACGGTCGTGTACAGGCTCTCGCCGAAGAAGTGGACGTTGGTGGCCCGCGAGCCGCCGGCGTCGTACTGCCGCAGCAGCTTCCCCGTCTCGGGGCAAACCACGTTCACCACGCCGCCGGTCCACATCGCCACATACAGCCGGCCCGCCTCGTCGAAGATGACGCCGTCGGGCTCGAACGCCCCGCCGCGAATTTCTCCGTCATCCTCCTTGGGAAACTCCATCAAGACGCTCCGCTCGCCCACGTCGCCTTCTTCCGACATCGGATAGACAAGCAGCCGGTAGCGCTGGCTTTCACACACGCACAGTTTCGATTGGTCCGGCGTCACGCCCAGGCCGTTGGGAAAGGCCAGCCCCGCGTCAATCCGCTCGACCTTTTTGGTGTCGACGTTGTAGCGATAGACCGCCCCGACGGGATTGCTCAAGGACGAGCCGCCAGGGTCGGTGAAATAGATGTTTCCCGCCAGGTCCAGCGCGGCGTCGTTGAGCGAACGAAAGCGTTCGCCCTGGTAGCGGTCGGCGAGGATTTCGCACTTCTCGCCATCGAGGGAAATCCGCAACAGCCGCCCCCCGCCCGAATCGGCCACGATCAATCGGCCTTCGGAATCGACCTTCAACCCGTTGGCCCGGGGCTCTCGGTTCTCCATGGGCGCCAATTCGGCAAGATGGCACAGGATGTTGGCCGTCCCGTCCCGCGTGATGCGGCCGATCGTGCCGATGACCCGGTAGTTGACGACGTAAAGATTCCCCTGCCGATCGAACGTGGGGCCTTCGGCGAAGGCAAAACCGGTGGCATAAAGCTGCGGCGCCACCGAGTGGCTGGCGGGGAGATCGTCCGCGGACGTGGCCGTCTCTTCCGCCGACGCGACCGCGATGGCCAGCGACCCCAATACCAGGGCCAGGCCGGACGGCACACGTCGGTGAACATGCAATGGTCTTCGCATCGCCCCACCCCTTAACGATATCCAAAAACGCGCCAAAACGATATCCAAAAACGCGCCAATCCGATTATACGCCACGCGCCCACGGCTCACAGCTCAGGCGCGTCGGGATCGCGGACGATTTCCAGCGGATCGTCCGCGAACGCGTTTTTTACCCGCACCGAGGCGTGGCCTTCGATCAGGTCATCGACCAGGCGGCCGATCACCTCTTCCCGCCAGCCGCGGGCCAGGGCCGGGGAACGGTCGCTGCCGGCGCCGCATAGCCGGTAGGCGATCAGTTCCCGCACGTCCTGCACCGTGGCAACGAGCGACGGCGCCAGATTCGCGGCGCGGCAAGAGCTTCCGACCACGGTGTTGATGAACTGCGCTAGCCCCGCGAACCGCTGCGAAGGATCCCGCCCAACCGGGTCGGGCAACCGGCTTTCCGGCAGGTCGAGCGCTTGTTGGATGACCTCGGCGATTACCGGCAATTGCTTCTTCAAATCGCCACGGACAAGCCCCCGCACCGCGCGAATCCGCGTTGCGTCGGCGGTTTGCCGTTTCGCCAGTTCCACCAGGAGGTCGTCGCGAAGGATGCGGCGGGCCGGCCGGTCGCGGGAGGCCGCCTCCTCCTCCCGCCAATGCCACAACGCTCGAATGATCGCCAGCGAGCGGGCGGAGAGCCCGTTGACGCCCGACACCCGTCGCCAGCGCGGCTGGGCTTCGCTGGCGCGAATCGCCTCGATCCAGTCGCGCATTTCGTCGTCGAGCCACTCCAGGCGGCCGAGCCGGGCGAGGCGGGCACCGATCTTGTCGCGGACCGCCTCGAGGTGGATAACGTCGCGGACGGCGTAATCGAGTTGCCTACGGGTAAGCGGCCGCATCCGCCAATCGGTGCGAGTTTCGCCTTTGGGCACCTCCTCCCCGACCAGCCGCTGCACGAGGTTCTTCAGCGACGCCGGATACTCCAGGCCGATCAGCCCGGCGGCAATTTGCAGGTCGAACATCCGCCGCGGGGCCTCGCCGGTCGCCGCCAGGCAGAACCGCAGTTCCTCGCGCCCGGCGTGGACGATCGTTTCCGAATCATGATCGGTCAAGAGCCGCCAGAACGGCGTGATATCCCCGATCTCCTGCGGATCGATCACGGCCAGGCGGCCGTCGATCGCCACCTGAATGAGGCACAACTGCGGCCGGTAGGTGTCCTCGGAGACGAATTCCGTGTCGAAGGCCACCCGCGCGGCCCCGGCGGCGGCCTGGCAGAAATCGCGCAAGGCCGCGTCCGTAGTGATCTGGTCGTATTTCAGCGAGCCCGTGCTCATCGGCGCCGTCGGGAGAACGGTCCTTCCGTGGGGAAAATCATGGTGAGGGCCCGCCTGCCGCCAACCGGACGCCAGTATAGCAAAATCGCGGCGGCCGTGCGAACGGGGCTCGTCGTCTTTCGCGCCGCGGAAAGGCGCCACGTTGAACCGCAAGCCGAAGGCGCCGCGTTCAATCGCATCCAGCCGGAACCCCCTCGCCTGCGGCTCGGGGTTCCACGCCGTTTCGCGGAGCGAAACGCGACCTACCGCAGGAAAATCAGCGTCGCCGCCACAAACACCGGCAGCAAAAACGGGACGCTGTAGCGGATGACGTACCCGAAGAAGCTCGGCATCCTTACGCCCGATTGCTCCGCGATGGCCCGCACCATGAAGTTGGGCCCGTTGCCGATGTAGGTCATCGCGCCCATGAACACCGCGCCCAGGCTGATGCCGACAAGCATGATGTCGGCCCGCTCGTTGCGATCCTTCACCTGGTCCGGCGGGATCGTCGTTCCCTCGTGGGCGACCGGCTTCACGTCGCCGTCCTCCCAGTTCACCATTTCGGCGAAGGAATCTCCGTTGGCCTTGGGATTGGCATGTGGGAAGAACTGAAGGTCGGTCTCCACGGTGCGGTAGAAAACCAGGTACGTCGGAGCATTGTCGAGCGCGGACGAAAGACCGCCGGTCGCCCAGAAGGCCTTTTGCGGGTTATTCACGCCCAACTCCTTGCCTTTCACCCCGAGTATTTCCAGCGCCGGCTGCATGCAGATGAAGATGCCGAAAAAGAGGACCGCCACCTCGACCATCGCATGGTAGTTGAACCTGTTGCCCGACCGAACCCGCTCGGAGCCGAACGCCAGCGACAGGGCCACCATCACCAGTTGCGCGATTTCCCGCAGACACGGCCACGGCGCCCACTCGGTCCCCGGAACCTTCTTGCCGGTGGCCAACAGGGCCACCGCCAGGATCACGCCGAGCAGCAGCAGCGCGTTCGGCCACAGCCCGCTGATCTTCAGCGGTTTGACGTCGGTGTTGTCCCAGATGACGTGATACTTGTCCTCCTTGGGATACAGCAGCAGCGCGTCCCAAAGGTAGTAAATGCCGATGAGGACGGCATTGACCACCAGCCACGGCAGCCACAGGTTCCACGTGGTCCACAGAAACCCGACGCCCTCCAAATAGCCAAGAAACAACGGCGGATCACCAATCGGCAGCAGGCAGCCACCGCAGTTGCAGACCACGAAAATGAAGAAGACGACCGTATGCTGCTTGTGCTCGCGCTCGCGGTTGGTCTGCAGCAGCGGGCGGATCAGCAGCATCGCGGCGCCGGTGGTGCCGATGAAACTGGCCAGCAGCCCGCCGATGGCCAGGAAGATGGAATTTGCCAGCGGTTTGGCCGGCAGGTCGCCCTCGATGCGAATCCCGCCGGAGATCGCGTAAAGGCTGAACAGGAGCACGATGAACGGGATGTACTCATCGAGGACCGCGTGCTCCAGCACGTGCTCCACCTTCACCGCGTCGTAGACGATGCCGTAGTAGATGAGCGTGATGACCGCCAGCACAGCCGCGACCACGAACCGGCTCCGATTGCTTTGCCACCAATTCTGGGTGAACGGGATCAGCGGTAACAGCGCTATCGCCCCGAGCAGCAGGACAAACGGAATGACGGCGAAGTACGAGGGATGCGCCGGGCCGTGGCTGGCGGCGCGGGCGCTGCTGATCTCGCCCCCGCGCAACCCTGGGACAGACACCATGGCCACAAGATATCCGACCGCTAAGATACCAATGGCGGCGATGACGACGCGATTGGTCGCGGGACTGGCGGCGCCGGTGTGCGACATGCAATAGAATCCATCCACGTGGGGCGGGACGGCATACAATGAACGCGCGAGAATCTAACAAATCGCACCGTTACGGGGAAGCGCCAGGCCCTGTGCCTTCTCGAACGGCGCGAGTCCTTGTCGCCTTCTTCGTGACGGCCGGCGTGGTCTTTGTGATTGGCGGGTTCGGGCTTCTAGTGTATCTGTTCGTCTCCACCACCCCTGAGCAATTCGCCGTCGCCGTCCGTCGCGACATGGAGGCGATGGCCGACTACCTCACCGCGGAATACGGCGCCGAGAACGGTTTTCCCCCTAGCGGCCCGACGTCCGCTCGGGCGGCATTTCTGTCAAAGCTCGACCTGCAAGCGCCACACCGCCGGCAAGAAGAATTGCCCCAGATGGATCCGGCCGAATCGCTGGTCTTCTGGCTGACGACCTTTCCTTTCGATGAACGTCGGCTAATTGATCTCGACCGCGACGGCCTGGCGGAGTACGCCCCGGCGATCGGTAAGAAAGCCCCGTATCTGTACTTTGCGCGGGATACGGTGGAGCAGTCGTACGAGCATCCGCACGACCGAGGGACCGCCCGTCCCGTCGTCGGGGCAGCCACGGCCGAGGCCCCCTTTCAGATTTACTGGGGAGGCTCGAACGGGAGGTATGATGAGGTCGGCTCGGTCTGGCGACCTGACGGCGAAGCGACGGCGGTGGGGGACGGCGATGACGCGGTGTTCGTGCCGGCTACGCGTTCTTATCAAACAGCGCGATGATTCCGTCCATGATCTCGCTGTTGATCGGATCGACCCCGTTCCAGCTCCAGACGCTGCGAATCAGGTCGAACATGATCATCCCGGTAAAGCCGAGCAGCAGCACCAGCGCCAGCAGGCTCAGCACGTTCCATACGGAATAGGGCGCCTCGACCACCTGGTACTGCATGAACGCGCCGCCGGCGAGTTGCGGTTCGGCGCCGAGCGGTTCGCCCCCGGGGCCCATCAGGTCGGCCTCCGCCTCGAGCAAGGGGTCGGCCACCATGCCGGCGCCCAAGAGCGTATCGGCCGATTCGTCGAATTCCTCGGTATCGAGCGCGATCACCTGGGAACCGCTGTCCGACTCGTCGCCAGAGAGATCTTCCACGGGGGTCAGCAGGAAGTCGTCATCGGCCTTAAGCTGCGTGGCGGCGGTCGGATCGGCCGCTTCCATTTCGAGATCGATTTCGTCGTCGGCTTCGCCCAGCTCGAGCGAATCGACGCCGGAGACGCCCGAGAGTCCGCCGACGTCCTCGCCCAGATCGAGCCCCACGTCGGTCGGCGTTGCCAGCCCGATGCCGCTGCCACCGGGGTTCTTCGTCACGTCGCTGCCGACGCCGCTGTCCAGGACCAGGTCATCGTCGTCCAGGTCGAGCGAAGAGGCCCCGGATGGCCCCATCGGCTCGTCGCCCAGGTCGAGGTCGTCCTCGCCCAGCGAAAGGTCTTCATCGGAAAGGGCCAGCTCGTTGGCGTCGAGCTCGCGGTAGGCGTCGCGGTCGTGCTCGCTGGTGTCGCCGCGGATCAGGTCGGCCGTGCTGCCAGGGCCCTTGCCCCGGGGCTCATTCGAAGAAAGAACGTCGGAAGCTCCCGCGCCTCGCAGCACGTCGCTCTGTCCCGCCACCAGCCGCACGTCGCTGCCGCCGTCTCCCGGCGCAAGCGAGACGTCGCTACCGGTCTCCTCGGCAAGTTTCAGATCGCTGCCCGTGTCCCCTTTGCCGATGATGGTGCTGCTGGCCGACTCGCCGGACCGGCCGAGTTCCTGCTCGCTCACGAGCACCATGTCGTTGTCGTCATCGACGTCCACGAGCTGGTCCAGGTCGTCGTCGATGCCGCTGCCTTGGGAGGGGATCGGATCGAGATTGAGCGACACGCCGCGAGACTGGGCGGTCCGCTCGAGCTCCTCCATCTTGAACTTCCAGCTCGCGCCGTCGCGATAGCCGTAGATTTCGCCCTTGCTCCGCATCTCGTTGAGCTCGTCCGCCGAGACGCCCAGCATGTGAGCGGCTTCCTTCATGTCAATCAATCGGCTCGCCATCGCATCGCTCCGAAGAGGTTTCGACTCGGTTCAGCACTCGAGATTTTGACGCTGCCACCGCCAAACGCCGCGTGAGCAGCGCTTCGATGTGCCACGGCAGAACATCCGCCCACCTTCTCCATTCTAAATGCGGACGGGCAAGTTACAAGGGTTTCGGGACAAGATTCCCGGCGGCGGACCCTGCGCTACGGGGGGGTGGGAAACGGGGATCAGCGACGATGACTACCGCGCGTTCGAAAGAGTGATCGCCGAGACGCTCGATAAGCGGCCGATGCCACTGCTGGGCTACTGCCTGACGCCGAACCACTGGCATTTCCTGCTCTGGCCCGAGAAGCACTAAACTGGACCCTAAACTGGGCCTGTCCCCGTTTCCGTTTCCCCCCGGGCACGTAGGCACGTCGATAATTGGGCATGCCTTAAAGGTAGCATTCAGGGAAGGCAGGGGGGATCCTGCCCTACTTGGACTTCATCGCTCCTCTCCTTCAGGGCGCCGCACTGTACCGTCCTCACAGACGGCATGTAGCCGTCACCGGCTTAGTCCGCGGAACGAAATTTCCCCAGCGCGATGTTGCCATCTTCCAGCGAGATCCGCTGGGCGCCAATGACCACCGCGTCGCCGTCGGCGCGGGCCTGGGGTGGATCGCCTTCACAGAGGACCAGCAGATGGAAGGTCTTGCCGCCCGCCGTGACGCGTTGGGCGGTCGCCTTCGCGGCGCCGCTGGCCGCCGGTTTGCCGGCCTCTCCGCCGACGTTCACCAGCACGGCCGGGGCGCCCGAGGCGCCGCTGTAATCCACGGCCCAGGCCACGCCGCCCAGCGTGAAGCAGGCGGAACCGTCGGCGCCCGCTTGCCAGTGCGTTGTCGCTCCACTCAAGCTGCCCATCGTCGTCCGCATTCCCAGCCCCCACACCATGACGCGGTTGGACGGGGTCCGCTTGTGATAGCCGGTCGGGCCGCGGCGGGCGAGTCCCGTCACCAGGCAATCGTCGCTATCGCGAAAGCGGTTGCGGCAAAGCACGTAACCATGCAGGTTATCGTGAACCGCCATCGGGAATGTCTTTGCCGGGTTCGCCGGTTCCTCGTCAAGCGGCCAATTCACAAAGGCGTAAACCGCGTGCAGCGGATCGATACGGGCCTCATAAATTCGCTCCTCCGGTTTCATGTCCGGTTCAACAAAGTTGTCGTAGATCCAGGCCATGCCGGGGCGATACTCTGCCGATAGCGCGCCGATGCCGATGGCGAACAACCCATCCGCGGACCAGCCGCCTTGATCGCGAAAACCGCTCCGATCGGCTTTCCAGAATCGCGTTCCATAGGCGTAGTGGCCCCGCTCGGGACGATGGACCGCGTCCGGGCCGGGGATCAACTCCAACGCGCGGGTCAGGATAATCATCCGGGCGTTCGGCTTGCCCCCACACCAGTCCTGTCCGCCCGCGACGCGGAGGGATTCGATCAGGCCGACGATGCCTGGCAGCATCGCCGTTTTGTCGGAGCCTGTGCCCTCCCCGAACCAGCCGCCGTCACCATAGCCGGACGTAAACAAGAGCTTCATCGACGCCTCGACCGTCTTGCGGATCTTGTCGAGCCGGTCATCGTCCGCCCCCGGGTCTCCCTGGATCGCCAGGGCCGCAAAACCGGCGCCAGCGACGTAGGCGCCAAAGTGATTGGAGGAGGGCGGATACTTCCCGCCACGGGCCAGCATTTCCAGGCTCAACTCGCCGCTCTTTTGCAGCGCGCCGGGCGAGTTGGTTTGAATCTCGTCCACGACTTTCCGTCGATAGCTCTCCGGCCAGGCGTCGTAACATAGGTCATACGCGAGCGCCACGCCCTGATGCACGCCGCTTAGGCGAAAGCCGGTGCCCGGCGCCTTCCAGGAGTAGCGTTCGTCGCGGTCCACTTGTCCGGCGAATACCTTGTCGAGGCACTCGCGGGACAGTTCGGCGTATCGCTTGTCGCCGGTAAGTTGATAGAGCAACCCAAAGCCGGCCGCATGGTTGACCGTGAAGGCGCCGGGGCTGAGTTCCTTCGGACCCTTGGCGCCGATGTTCACCGGCTTGTTGTTGTTGAACTCGGTTGGCATCGCTTCACCGCCGCCGAGGAGGTACTTCAACCTCGCAATCATCGCTTTGCCGGCCGGGGTCTGCGACTTCTTGCGCAGTTCGCTCACGTCCGACTTGCGGAATAGCAGCCGCGGATGCTCGCCCGGCCGTGGCGGCTGGAAGCCCTGCACGGGAACCCACCAGGGAAGTTCCTCGCCGGCCGGAGTGAACGCCGAGTATTGCGAGATGCCGGGCGAATACTTGCCGTCAAACGAACCCGCCAGCGAGATCGTTTCGCCGTCGTCCTTGCGAACCGTTTCCTCGTAGGCGCCGACGAGATACCCCTCGACGAACCGACCGTCGAGTTTCAGTTGGTACTGGCAAGGCTCGAAGTCCAGTGTTCGCGAGTCCACCGTGATGGCGCCTCGCACGCCATCCTCGTCGATCGTCACATCGCTGGGCTCGAACGGAAACGCGCGGACATTGACCAGGGCGCCCTTGTACCCCCGCATGGCGCTGGCGGCCGAGGCGAGTTTGCCGTCCTTGAATCCCAGCAGCGCCACCAGGCAACGCTCGCCGCGTTTGGGATCGCCGCCCACCAGCGCGCCTTGCAGATGGACCGACAGCGTGACGGGATTCGGAATCGGCGGATTGGGCGTGTCCTTCGACTTGCTGGTGATCTTGCCGGACTTTCCCAGCGCCGCCGCGCTCTTGTCCTCGCTGTTGATCTTGAGGACGCGGTACTCGCCCTCGAACTCGCCGCCGTCGGTCAGCTTCGCCTGCAACTGAAGCTCGACAGTGAAACTCTGGTGATCGAACGGGATCCACGTGTCGGGCGTGATATGCACGGTGACGGGGCCATCCATCGCCCCGTCGATGACCGGCGCCTGGGACATATCGACCCAGTGATAGCTGCCGTTGAAGGAGTAGTTACCGCCGGCGGCCACGCGACCCGGAATGCGGGAACTGCCCACGGCGGCGACCCACTTCCCGTCGCGGAGCCGGGCATACACATTCAGCGGCTGCTCCCCGTTGCGAAAGAACCCGTGTAGCAGCAAGTCGACGCGGCGCTCGGCGGCGGCCGACGGCGCATCGGCGCCCCAAGCAAAAGCCAGGGCGGACAACAGCAGGCAGCAAAGGGTACGGCGGTACATAGGGGATTCCTGGGAGGGGCCGCTCGATGACGGCAGGTGAGGGAATCGGGGGAAGGTGCGGTTTGGTCGCACGCGACCTGTAACCAGCCTAAAATGTACTCCAGGCCCGCGGGGTATGGTACAACACGCTGGAAAGAAATTGCGAAAGCAGAGATTAAGGATCGCCAGCGACAACGAATCCATCGTCGGTCCGGAACTGGTGGTTCCGCTGATCCAGCCGTGACGCGAATGGAGAAACCAACCAGAATCCCAACACAGGAGTGATACATGAACCGTCCACTACCTATGGTCTTTGTGGTATTCGCGGTGGCGATCGCGCTGGCCAGGCCGGTCGCTGCAGTCGAGGACCTTCCCACCGGTTGGCTGCCCGTCGCGAAACTAACAAGTGAGCAAAACTGGGAAGCCTTTCGCGAAGACAAGGACCGGGTGCATCTCTATTTGCCGAATGGCGATGCGCCGGTACGGGGTGTGTTCGCATGCATCGTGTTTCATAGCGGCGACCCCCGCGAGGTGGCGGACGCCTGGGATTTTGCACTGGTGACCGTCCCCACCACGCGCCTGAACGACATGGGAATTCGCAGCCGTGAGACGGGCCGCCGCACGTTGGGGTATCAGGATCGGGGCACGGGTTTGCTTCTCGACTACCTGACGCAGGCGGCCGCAGAGACCGGCCACCGCGAATTGGCCAGTGTCCCCATTGTTGGCTGGTTTGGTCAGGCCGGCGGCCATTATTGCAGCGACTTGTATGGCCGAGCGCCCGACCGCGTGCTGGCCTGGGCCGATTCGTTTACGGGGGAATTGCGTCGCTATCCGGAGCTTACCCAGAAAGTGCCCTTTGCGTTCGCTTGGGAAGTCCGCAAGGGCGATGTCTTAGCCCGCAAGCGAACGCCGCATCGAAACAATCCACCCGTCGCCGACCTGGGTTGCCAGGCCAGCGTCTACGGCTTTCCGCACGGCATCTACTCCAAGTACAACTTTTTCATGGGCTATCTCGACCGCTGTATCAAACTGCGGCTGCCCGAGCAGATGCCGCCGCCGGGCCAGCCGGTGAAGCTCAAGCCGGTGGTCCGCTCCGAGGGCTGGGTGGGCGACTTCTTGCCGATCAGCGAGTGGAATCCGATCGCTCGGGCCGACTCCGAGGCGGGCCAGCAAATGGAGCATCCGGTCTGGATGCCGGACGCGTATGCGGCGGCGATGTGGCGGGCCTACCATTCTGCCGACCCCGACATCCGCTTGACCGAACCGGTCGTTCCGTATCACAGCGTGAACCGCTCCGCCAAGATGGGCCTGGGTTACGGCGGCCATCTGATCGCCGAAACGCGAGTTGCGTTCGCCGCCGATACCAAAGGCGAGTACATAAGGGTCGAATTCTACGATGGCGACGTCCTGCTGGGCCAGGCCACCGAAGCGCCGTGGCAAATCGACAACGTGACCCTGCCGCCTGGGCTGCACGCGCTGTATGCCGTGGGCGTGGAGCTGGACGGCGCCAGAACCGCCAGCCGCCCGGCATTCGTGACGGTCAAGCCATTGCAATGACCACTGATGCATTGCCGGCCCGGAACGCATCGTGCCGTTGGTCCAGCCGTAGCGCCGGTTCAGGCGCCCGTCTACGACGGGAGCTTCCCACCGCATTCGGGGCAGAATTTGGCGCCGGCGGCCACGGCGGCGCCACAGGCCGGACAGGTGGCCTTCGCGGGACCTGCCGACGCCGGAGGGGTTTTCGATCCCTTGCGGAGCCGCGCCAGCGCCGCGACCACCACAAGCAGCGCCAGCAGCCCGATGACCAGCCACCACCACGGCCATGATCCTGAAATGGTGAACTGGCTGTCCGATTCCTCAACCGGCAGGCGAAAGCGGGTTTCTTTCTCAAAGGCCCGCGTGCCGACGATTCGCAACGGGCACGACGCGCCCGCCTTGCCTTTGACCGTGAAGGTCGCGTCGGCGATGGCGCCTTCGCCCTGGAAGCCGTCGATGGTAACCAGCGCAATGCCGACGCTGCCGGGGACATCGGCGTTGTACTCGAGCAAGCCGTCGTCGCCCAGAAGCGGGCCGGGCTCGACGGTCTGAAGCTCGAGCAGTTCCGGATCGTAGGTGAGCGCGGTTTCCAACGCCACGATTTCCGTTCCCGTTTCGATGGAAATGGAAATGAGGACTTCGGACTTCGGCGCGCCCGTGGTCGCGTCGGCGGAGATCTTCACCAGCTTGCCGCGAGGCTTTCGCTTTGGCGCTTCTTGCGCGTAGGCCGGACTGGCGAAGAGATCAACGTCGTACCAGGGTCTTGCGTTTTCGCCTTCGGGTGTAGTCGGCGATTGCGCCACGAAGGGGAAATCACGGTCGGCCCCGGCGTTCAGGTCCCCCCGCGCGGCGGCGCCCCGGCGCATCGCTCCCAGCGCCGCGAGCTGCAGAATGATCACCGCGTCGCCGGCCAGCACGCGGCCGTCGCCGTCGATGTCCATGTAAAGACCGACGGGCCGCAGCCCGACCGACATCTCCAGCGCGCACAGGGCGTCTTCCACGCCCAGTTCCGGGCCGCCTTCGCAGTCGCCGGGACGCCGCCCGTTGGGGTCGATGATGCGAATGCAGCCGTTCATCCGGTCCATCGCCAGGACGTTGCGATCCGGGCCCTTCGAATCCTGGAGATTCAGAAGCAAATCGGTTTCCATGCCGGATCGGCCCACGGCGCGGAAGGGGATGTAGCACAACACGCCCGTGCCTCGAATTCCCGATCCCTGGGCGAATCCGAAGCGAATGAGCCCGCGCTCCGCTGGGTTGACCCGCATGAATTGCGGCGAAACCGGGCCTTTGACGACGTCGCCCGCCGGGACTGCCACCGCCGGATCGTAGCGCATGGTGAAGTTCAGCCCAGCCAGATTGTTGGCGCCGATGATCCAAACGGGCACATTCACGACCTCGCCGGCGGCGACCAGCCGATAACCGGCCTGTAGTGTTTGATTCGTTGCCCGAGCGGGTTCTTCCCAAGCAGCGCCGGGGCCACCGGCGCCGGCCGGAGTGGCGGTCGGCAGGCGGCCGTAGCAGTTGGTCACATACTCGCGGATCGGAGGGACTTCGCCACCGAAGATGTCGGCCCGGTGCGATTCCGTCCACGTTTCCCACATGTAGCAGTACTTGCTCGAGCGGTAGGTCGTTCGCCACTCGTCATGCGGTCCGGAACTCGGACGCACGCCATGTCCGACGAGAATGCCATACTGGTTGACGCGCCAGGGACCGTTGGGACCGGGATCCTCGGTGTTTCGGCGGTTGGCCACCGCCATCGCGCGGGCGATCCACTCATCGATGCACCGCTGCACATTGGGATCGAGGCAAGGATCACCCGGCATGGAACCGGGCGCGGGAGCACAATTGCAGCCGCAAGAGGTATCTCCCGGAATATTGGAGTCATCCGGCGGTTGGCGATCATCATCGGGTGGTTGGCGATCATCGTCCGGCGGCTCGCGGTCATCATCGGGTGGTTGGCGATCATCGTCCGGCGGCTCGCGGTCATCGTCGGGTGGTTGGCGGTCATCATCCGGCGGAGGTTCGTCGCCGGTCGCCAGCTTGTAATGATAGGTAATCTCCGTATAACGCCAGGTCCCTGCGAGGCCCACGCTTAGTGACCACTCATCAAATTCATCTGCCTGAAGAACGGCGTTTACGTAGCCTTCGCTCGAGGCGGTCTTTCCGGGTTCGGCGACGGCCCTGATCTGTCCTTGGGCCGTAGAGGCGAATGGAGACTTGCCTTGCGCCTCGCCGACGGCTTTCCAGGCGTACACCGGGTTCTTGAACATCCGCAGGGTATCCCCAGAAGGCCAACGGCCGGCCAGGGCACGCAGATCGATTCTTCCGCCGAGACGAGCCTGCTGACCACTCGCGATGCTCTCGGGCGGCACGGACCAGCGGATGTTGGCCGTGAACTCGGTCGTTCCGCCGTTGATGTAGGACGTGGTCGCCGTCCCTTCCCGTGGATTGACGTCCACGACATACCGCTGGGCGCCATCACGATTCCGGTTGTTCTCGACGTGAAAAGTCCCGTCGCGATTGTCCTTGACGAGGTCGTACTCCTGCTTCGACGGATGGACCTCGATCTTCACGAGGCGAAAGACCCGCTGTTGCGCTTCCGAGGAAACCGTCAGCAAAGTGGCGAAAACCATCGCCGCGACGTGAACCGCAAGACTGCGGCGCGTGCAAGAGCCAGCCATCGCAACCCCCCTTTGAATGCAGTGACAAGCAGCGCGTGGCATGCGGAATGAGAGGCGCCTTGCCAAAGGCGCGCATACCAGGGCCGCATTATCGCCTTCGCCCTCCCGGCTGGCAACCCGCAAGGCGATTCTGGGCCAGTAGTCTTCAAGAAATGGAAACAGGCTGACTCTTGAAGGCCGCAAAAAGCGTGCGCCACCGCGGGAGCGGGCCGGCGGTAAGGCGCCGTGATCACAGTTCGGTGCCTACTCCGCCGCCGAGCGCGATCCGTGTGGCGAGCCCCCAATCGGCGTGCCCTGCGGCATGGGGCGGGCCGCCACGGCGATGCCGAGGTCCGCCAGTTTCTGCTTGACGCGGCGGAAGTCGTCGTGGCTATCGGGGTAGGTCCAGAGGGTGACCGTCAACCCCCGTGGATCGACCCGTTCGAGCTCCCGTAGAAAACGCGAGCCTTCGCGTAGGGCATCGTCCACCGATTCGCCGAGCGGTTCTCGCACGGGCAAGAGGACGAAGCGGTCGAGTTGGGCGCCCTTTTGCTGGATCGGTCCCGCTCGCGTTTCCATGGTGAAGGTCGCGGATTCGATCGTGTACTGCATGCGGAAACCGTCGATCTCCTCGGTCGTCTCGGTGAATGACGGGTCCCCGCCCAGCCGCCATAGCTTGTGGGGAATCTCCGCTTTGAGCCGTTCGGTAAATGCGTTGAGCGGCACGTAGGCGATGCGGCCGCCGAGCAGGCGATAGTGCTCCTCCCGGCCGAAAACCGTCTTGGCGATCGGCGTGGGGACGTGCTCGATCACCACGGGGGCGTCCTCTCGGTCCAAGGCCTCGTACGCCTGGTGAAGTTGCGCGAGACGTCGCTCGAGCCGGCCGATCTCCCGCTGGTCGGCGACGGCTGCCGCGGCCACCTCGCCTTTCTCGGCCGACTTGCGGTCGAGCAGCTTGCGGACGAAGGCGAGCGTGGCGGAAAGCCGCTGCCGCTGGGCGGACCGGGCCGCAAGTTCGCGCTCGAGCAGGGCGGATCGCTCCACCACCGCCGCGATGTCCTGGTGGATGGCGGCGGCGCGGCCCTGGGCCGTTTCGAACGCGCGCTTCGCGGCAGCGAACTGGTTGGCGAGATCCTGGGACTTCTGCTGCGCGGTGGACAGGTCGCTTTCTTGCGAGGAGTGCGCGGGTGTTGGATGGTCGGCGCTTGCTGCCCCGCGAGCGGCTTGGAAGGCGTCCTTCGCCCGGACGCCGACGACCATGACCAGGATGATCAGAATGCCGACGACGTTCGTGACGATGTCGAGGAAGGAATCGTAACTTGGCGCAGCGTCGCTTCTGCTTCGGCGGCGGATCATCGGCCCTCCTCCACGTCCACGCTGAGGCCGCTGCCGTGCAACAGGTCGGCGAGTTCCCGGTATCGCTGGGCGCCGTCGGCCGCCACGCCAATGCGGAGGACCGGCTTCCAATACATGCCCGGCCCGGCGATGCCCCAGCGATCGACGTGGTCCCAGATGGCGGCCACGACTTCATCGACGCTGCTTCGCGTGGCTCCGGGGAGCCGAACTTCGCGGCTGGCGACCCCGGCCCGGTCCGACACGATCATAACCCGGTCGGCGTAGACATCCATTCGCAGCGGCCGGGTGATTCCCATGGCATGGCTGGCCTTCTTGGGAAGGGCCCAATCGCGGCCGCGGGACTGGGCGACGGGTGTTTCGCGGCCAAAGGGGCGTTCTTGACCTTCTTGCCCGGCGGTGGCCTGGCCCCCAAGGAGATTGGGGCCCGCCGCTGCGCCCGGCCGTGCACTCCCGGCCTGGCCTGAAGCCCCCGGCGCCGCGCCGTGCGAGGCTTCGCCGGTTGCGGCCGGGGCCGGGGTGATTCCGTCCGATCCTTCGCGGCGCCGCGACGCCTGGCCGTGCCGCTGGGCGACTTGGGAATCGCCCTTTCCGTGCGCGTCGTTTCCGCCGGGACCGGGCTCACGTTCTCGACCGGCCGCCGCAGCGAAACCCCCGCTTCCCAACGTTTGATCGGCGGTCCGGTTCATCGCCTCCCGGCGGGCCTGTGCCGCCGAGGTCGTTCCGTTCCCGCCGTAGGGCACGAATCCACCGTGGCCGGGCGAAACGGTAAGGGCGCCGTGTCCCACACCGCCGCTCTCTTGCGGTTGGAACCGACCGGGCGCCGCCAATTCCAGCCGCTCGCGCCGCGCGCGGGCCGCCGTGACGACTTCCTTGAGCAACGCGGCCAATTGCGGGTCGGCCTGCGGATACGCGAGATCGATGTCTCCCACCAGTTCGTAGCCAAACTCCGAGTCCCACCCGTTCATGGCGGACCGGGCGGCGACAAACGTGCCGGCGCCCCCGGGCCGCACAATCATCAGCGGATACGCCCGCTCGTTGCTTGTCGCCCCGCCGGCCAGCCGTGACCAATACTCCCGCTTGGCTCGCAGGGCCGCCGCCAACGGGTTGCCCGGCAGGATCGGCTCGCGGAAGTCGCAGTCGGTCAGCGCAATGCCCTCCGGCTGCAAGATGAGCCGGTCGTGGCGACATTCGATGTAGATGGGCCGCCGCGTAGTCCCGCTGGCGCCGCGATAGGGGATGATCGCGTAGGACCGTTGCCCGCGTGAGGCCTCTTCCTGGGCCGCTTTCACTTCGGCCGCGACTTGTTCGAGCTGGGTCGTCAGGTCGGCGAGATAGCGTCGGCGGGCCGCGGCGTTCTCGGACGGATCGGCGTCGGCCTTTTCGAGAGCGGCGACTTCGTCTTGCACCGCCTCGATTTCCGCGGCGAGATCCCGTAATTCCTGCTCGACGTGGCTGAGTTCCGCCTCCCGGCGCCGGAGGTCCTCAAGCGTTTTCGAGCGGCTCGCGGCCAGTTGATCCGCCTGCCAGGCGAGGGTTTCGGCCTGCTTGGAGGTTTCGTGGAGCGTGGCGGAGAGTTCCGCAATGCGGCGGTGGATGGTCTGAACGTCGGCAGTCGCCGCCGGTTCGGCCGCGCGCGCCGGCTCGGCGATCGCCGGCTCGGCGGCGCTATCCGCCGCCTTTGCCCGTTGCACCACGATCACCAGCAAGGTGAGCAAGGCGCCCATCGTGCAGATCAGCACCGCCAAAAACGGCAAGAGGGGCATCTGCATCGATGCCTTGGCGGTCTGGCGGCGACGGGACATGGGTTTTCGCGGGGCGTTGCCTGATGTCGCCCCTTCCGGGATTCGATGTCTCTCTGGTCCCCAACGCTGGGGCTGGCGCCCTGGGCTGACATATCACCCCGCTAAAGCCGCCGGTTAAGCAGCCCGGGCTTCCGCGGGTTTCCGTTCCGCCAGTCCGGCGCCGGGAGACCGCGCGGCCAGAAGCTGAATCGCCGCCGAGAGGCTAACCAGCGTTTCTTCAAACCGCCCGGCCAATTGCAGCGATTGCAGGTTGTGGTTCAGGGCATCTTCCAGCTTGATAACGTCGGCCGTGGCGGTAATCGCCTGGGCGAGCGTTTCGCCTTGCGAGGCGATTCTTTCCTGCTGTTTTCCGAGTGTGTGCGTGGCTTGCGAAAGGGACTCGGCCAGCGTTTCGGCATATTTCGCATGGCGGTCGGCGACGGCTGTTTCCGTCTTGGCCAGCTCGGCGGCGTGAAGCCGGACCGATTCCTCCAGGGCGCCGACGAGCGACTTCGTCAGCGTCGCTTGCGCGGCGCCGGTCAGCGAAGACCACCGCTGGTGGGCCGTGTCGATCGTCGCCTGCCAGATTTCCGCCTGCCGCCGCACCAGGTTTTCCATGTTGGCCGAGATGCGGTCGGCGGCCCGCTGCAAGGACTGGACGACGGGGTCCCGGGACGGCGCCGCAAAATCGAACCGGCCGATGAGTTCTTCTTCCGCCCGGTTCTCAATCGCCTCGTTGAGTTGGCTCTCGACCCGTTCGGTGAAGAACTGGCAGAACATCAGCACGATGGAAAGGGCCAGGGCGGACGTGGTGGTGTCGAAGGCGAGGGCCAGGCCGGCAGTCAGCGCCGCCCCGCTCGCCTCGGCGTCGCTCATCAATGCCTTGAAGTCGAGCGTCCCCATTGAAATCGTGATGCCGATGACCGTCCCCAAAAAGCCGAGCATCGGGATCGCCCAAATGGCCAGGCGGGGCAACGCATAGCTGTCGTGCAGGCGGTCGGCCTCCCGGGCGGCGAGCCGTTCGAGCCGGTCATCGAGGTCCTCGGCCGAGCCGGTTTCTGCGATGTAGCTCAGCGCGCTTCGCAGCCGCCCTGCAAGAAGGGACCGGGCGTCCCGGCGGGGCAGTCCGTCGAGCTGACCGAGGAGGGATTCGGCCCCTTCCGCGGTTCCGCCGCCCATCGGGTCTTGCAGGTCGATTCGACGAAGCGGCGCCCACTGCCCCTGCGCGGCCCACAGCTTGATCAGCAGGGATGCCACCGCAACACAAAAGAGCAGCGTGGCGGCGTATTCGACGGGATGGCCCCACAGATAACGCGCCAGAAGCGGATGGTCGCCCGCCGCCTGATGTAGCAGCCCGTTGGCCCCAACCCACAGGGCGCCGCCCCAGAAAATGGGCAAGCCGACCTGGCGAGCGAAACCGGAGGAATTGGATTGGTGATTGGTCATCGAGATGAGGCTTGAGGGATTGGGGCGTGGTCGCGCTTTGCCAGGCGAACCGTATCCCCCTCTCTCTCGGGAAAGGGCCCAGGTGAGGGGGAAGCGGGTTGAATTCTTCACGCCAGGAGCTTGCGCTCCACGGCCACCTGCGCGGCGAATCTTGACCGTTGCGCAACCGCGGCGGTCCCGCTCGGGGGCGGTTCGCTGGGCTATTGAATCGGCAGGTGGAGGACAAGAAATGAGCCGAAAAATCCGGATTGTTACCGCATCTCACCCAATCGGCGCCCTCCACGTCTTCGCAACATTCAGAAAAGATGACGCAAGTCGCTCGGCAAAATCGGCCGATAAACTCCCGCGTCGGCCGCTGCCGGGAAAACCCCCCTCAACCCGCGGCCGGAGAATCGAGCAATCCCAGGGGGGATCCAGGTCCGCGGTCGGCCTTCGGGCAGGCCGCGGGCCTTTTTTATTTTCTGTATCGTGCGCTACGCCACGACCGGCTATTCTTCTGCCGCTTTTTCTTTGGCTTCCCGCTCCGCTTTGGCCTGGGCGCGGAGTTGTTCGATTTGGGTCTTCTGGGCTTCGGTGAGGACCGCTTCGATCTCAGCGGATTGTTGCTTGACCAGGGCCAGGAGCTTGTCTTTGAGGGACCGGATTTCCTCGTAGTATTTCATCTGGATCGCGTAGATTTTTTCCTTCTGCTCGTCGGTAACCACTTCCTTGTAGTAGGCCGGGAGGCGGCCCTTGTAGGTGTACTTCCGCTTGGCCGTCTCGCTCGACTCGGCGTCATCGGCGGACGCCGGCGCCAAGGCGACGAAGGCAAAGCAAAACAAAACCAGCAAAGCCGCAAGTGAACATCTGGGGTGAAACATCATGGCTGTGACTCCTGGGTGGTGATGCGACGGTGATCCACAGAGACAGGCAAGACGGGGCGGAAGCGTAACACCGCGACAGGGCGAGATTTCCCCCCCGCATTACCGCAACGGACAGTATAATCGGCGGTCGCGTGGTTTCAATTGGCCCGGGTGCGATTTCCAGGCGGCGCCACACGGCGGTTTGGATTGCGCAAGCGGGCCTGGCCAGGCGTAACGAGCAAGAATCGGGCTTGCCGGCCGAATGATGACGTTAACGGCGCTTTCTCCGCCCTCCCAAGGTTCCTTGAGCTTGGCGAAACCGGCGTCGATTCTTACAATTGCAGTCGCCTTGACGCAACCCGCTCGCTTGCAAGCCCCGCGACACCGTCAGCCGCAACCCACGGGAAAGACGCCATGCCCACCTCGCTTGCCCGCCCCGCCCGGCCCGAACACAGCTTTCGCCGCGTCGCCATTCTCTTTGCGGGGGGCCCGGCGCCCGCTGCCAACGCGGTGATCTCTACGGCCGCCGTCTCCTTCCTGCGGGCGGACATCCAGGTCCTAGGCGTCATGTACGGCTACAGCAACCTGCAGGAATACGGGGCCGACCGCCCGATGCAGGTCGGCAGGGACTACATCGTCATCGACCACAAGGTTCTCAAGCGGACCCGCAACAGCCAGGGCATCATCATCGGCACGGCCCGGGCCAACCCTGGCAAGATGATCCACAGCCCCAAGGACCTCACGGACCCGGAGAAGTCGGCCCCGATGAAGCGGGTCTACGAAGCGCTCTGCTCGCTCGAGGTGGACGCCCTTGTTTCCATCGGTGGGGACGACACGCTCAAGACCGCCAACAAGATGAAGAGGTACCAGGACACGCTCCCCGAGAACGCCAAGCGAATTCCCATCGTCCACCTGCCGAAGACGATCGACAACGATTACCAGGGCATCGATTTCACGTTCGGGTTTTTCACCGCGGTCGATACGCTGGCCACCGAAATCCGCAACCTGCTGGCCGACGGCGAGGCGAGCCAGAGTTATTTCCTGGTCGAGTCGATGGGCCGCAGCGCCGGCTGGCTGGCCTACGGGGCCGCGGTGGCTGGCGAGGCCAGTCTGGTCATCAGCGTGGAAGATATCGTGGGCGATCTCCTCGCCCAGGGCAAACCTTTCGGCGAGCCGCAGCAACCCGGCGAGCGGCCGATCATGAACCTCGACAACGTGGTCGATCGCATCGTCAAGACCATGCTGGCGCGCGAGGAAGAAGGCAAACGCTACGGAGTGATCGTGATCGCCGAAGGGCTTGCCGAGATGCTGCCCGACGATTATCTCAAGGGCATTTCCCGCGACGCCCACGGCCACATCTCGATCGCCCAGGTGAACCTGGGCCAAATGTTCGCCGCCCTGGTCGCCAAACGCTACGAGGAGGCGACGGGCGTGAAGCGGAAGATCACCGGCGTTCAGCTTGGCTACGAATCGCGGTGCGCCCGGCCCAATGCGTTCGACGTCATGCTCGGCAGCCAGCTCGGCGTCGGCGCGTATCGGGCATTGGTGGAAGAAAAGAAGAACGGCGTGATGGTCTCCGTCTCCGGCCAGCTCGACCTGTGCTACGTGCCATTTGAAGAACTCGTCGACCCGGCGACGCTGGTCACCAAGGTCCGCTACATCCAGCGGGACAGCGACTTCCACAAGCTCGCGCGGTTCCTCGAGACGCACGTGCATGAATGAGCGACCCGTGGCCGCGGGCGTCGGCCGATAGCGCGTTAGTCCGCCCGGTGTTTCATGCTTGCCCAGCATCTACGAGAAACGCTTTCTGCGGCGTGGCCGCCTTCGCAGTGGCAAGACGTGGGTGTCGTCGTGGCGTGCAGCGGCGGGGCCGACAGCGTGGCCCTTCTCCGTCTGTTGGCCGACATCGCCTCGCGGGAAGGTGGGCAAGGCGAGTTGGTGGTCGCCCATTACCATCACGGGCTGCGCGGCAAAGACGCAGACGAGGATGCGGCGTTCGTAGAGACGCTGGCGGCGGGGTTGGGGTTGCCCTTGCAATCGGGGCGATTCGGCAGGGGAACTGCAACGTCGGGGACTGGCTCATTTTTCGGCCGTTCGACCCGAACCACAGGCCGAAGCTTGCCCGAAAAATGTGCCTGTCCCCTTCCGGCTCTCGAACCCCACACCAACGAAGCCGCCGCTCGTTCCGCCCGTTATGCGTTCTTGCTTGATGTCGCCCACCGCCGCGGCTGCCGCTATGTCGTCACCGGCCACACGGCGGACGACCAGGCGGAAACGATCCTGCACAACCTGCTGCGGGGCGGCGGATTGGCGGGGCTGGCCGGGATGACGATGTTTCGGCCATTTGAAGAACCGGCGGGTATTCCCGCCGCGGTAACGCTGGCCCGACCGCTGCTGGGCGTGCGGCGGTCACAGATCGAGGCGTACCTGGCGGAAATCGACCAGCCGTTTCGGACCGACGCCACCAACGCATCTGACATCTACACACGAAACCGCATTCGGCGCGACGCGCTGCCGCAGATGGCGGCCGCGTTGGGAAGAGACGTCGTTCCCGCCATCCTGCGGGCCGGCGAGCACGCGGCCGACGCCCAAACGGAGATCGAGCGTCACGCGGCGGAGTTGGCCGCACGGGCGATCGCGCTGGAACCGACGGGCGGCCAATTCACCGTGAGCCGCCCTGCCCTGGCCGACGCGACGCAGTTCCTTATTGCCGAAACCCTGCGCCACGCCTGGCGAGCCATGGGCTGGCCCGAGCAGGCGATGACGAAGGAACACTGGGACCAACTCGCCGCGGCGTGCTTGTCGGGCGACCAGACATCCGGCGAAACGGCCCCCGCGGCGAGCTTCACGCTGCCCGGCGACATTCAAGTCACGGCGCAGGGCGAGGACGTTCACGCAAGGCGTCAGCCCGCGGCGGAAGCCGCGGGGTGACCCGACGAAAGCGATGGGCGTGGCAACGCGTCGCCGCTTCCTACGCCCATCGCCCTAGCGCGACCGGCGTCCGCGACCAAGTAGGGCGGAGTGTCACTCCGTCCTACGGCTCAGGAGGCGGCGCCCTCCGCGTCCATCCGTTGCGGCATCGACACGACTTTGCCTTCCAACCCCGCCTTGGCCAACACCGCGTAAAGGACAAAGCCGACCACGAACGCCGATAGCGGCGGCACGGGAATCACTCCGCCCACGGCCGGCACAAAGTTGCCCGCGCCCACTGCGAAACCGGCGACCAACGAAATCCAGCCCGCCAGATTCCAGCCCTTCCGAGGTCCCGGCCACTTCATGCCGGAGAGCAGGTAGTCGGCGGCAAACGCGCCACACACCGGCCCGAACGCGGCGCCGATGATGATGAAGACGATCGTTACCTGGCCGGCCCAACCCATCACGGCCAGGATGATCGAGGCCAGCGCCCCGACGGCAACCGAAAGATTCGGATTGATCTGCGGCATCACGGTCCGGAAGCTGTTCGCCGCAATGAACGCGGAGAAGCACGCCGCGGGGAACGCCGCGATCGCCAGCAGAATCATGATGATGTTGGCCACGCCGGGATCAAGGATGCCACCCTTCATGATGTCGATGGCGTTGAGGACGCCGGCTTGGCCTTCGGGGATGAGCCCCGAACCGTAGGCGCCCGCGACAATCAGCACCGCCAACCCGCCCGCGAAGACGATCGATCCGGCGATACCGATCAGGCCGCCGAGTTGAATGTCTTTCGCGTTGCGGTTACCCATGCCGAAGTCCACGCCCGCACAACCCGCGGTGGCGAAGAACCCGATGACGAACGTGTTGATCACCATGACCACGCCAAGGAAGCCGAGCGGGCTCTGCTCTTCCGTCGCGGCTTCCGGCTGAGCGGTCGCCTTATCTGCGGCGGGCTCAGTGGATTCGGTGAGCGGTTCGACCTCGTTTTCGTCCCCGTTTCCATTTACCGCGGCCTCATCTCCATTCGTTTCGGAATCTTCATCCGCGTCTTTGGCTTCGGCGGTATCGTTCTTGTCGGCGTCGGGCTTCGTTTCCGTCGAGGTCGCCGCAGGGTTGATGACCATTTCCGGATCGAACTTGCCCAGCCCGCCGACGGTCATCGCAAACAATACGACGAGCGTAATCAGCGGAATCACCGGCAGAAACGTCGCTACCTTGGCCACGTACTGGATTCCCTTGAGCCCCATGAACGCGGCGCCCGCGGCAAACAGCACGGCGATGACGCCGTGAATCGGCCCCGGGACCAGGACTTTCCCGGCATGTTCGCCCTCGGTAATCAAACCGATTTCAAAACATTTGCAGAGAATCTCCGCCACCGCAAAGGCGTTTACACCCAGCCAGCCAAACTGGAGGGCGCCCATGATGAAGCCGGGGACGACCATCCCGCCCTGCGTGCCGTACGTGGAGGAGCCAATCACGTAAAGGGGCATCCCGGTTTTCATTCCCAGCATGCCCGGCACATAGAAGTAGAGGAAATGGCACAACAGCCCCGCGATGACCAACCCGATCAACGGGGCCGCGATTCCCGTCGAGAGCGCCCCGCCAGGCGTGCCCCCGGTCGCGGCCGCCCCCTGCCAAAACACAAACCACAGCATGATGCCGGCGTACGTTTGCGCCGTGCTGGAGTACCAGGAGACGCGGCCCTCCGGCCCATTGGGCTTGGCGGAGGCGAGATACGCGGGAAGGTCGGAGCTGGCGCCGCTGGATGCCGGGCCTTGTTCGTTCGGTGTGTCCGCCATGTCAGGTTCCTCTTGCTGTAAGACTGGTGAATCTGCCGGGGGCAGGCGGTTTGGGGTAACAGAAAAACCCGGCCGCGACGCCGCCATCGTGAGCGGTTATGAGTATACCGGCTTGCTAGCGGTTGTAAACGCCGGGGGTTCGCCTTGCTGCGATTTCGGCAAATTCCTACCATCTCGCGGTTTGCGTTGTAACGACTCCGTTGAGTTTGACCCCTGCCTTCACCATCGCTCGGATTGGTGGAGCGGCTGCGCAGGAATGTCGCGCACCGGGGTAAAGGTGGGCGAGCCGCCCTTGCCGCCCGGTTAATACCAGATGGCGAAAAACTCCACACAAAATGATAAGCCTCGCGGGCCCAGCGGCGCCAGCAAGCTGCTGGCCGGGCTGCTGACGCTGGCCCTCCTGGTCGCGTGTGCGGTCGCGGCGGCGGCCGTGTGGTGGGTGTGGCGGGCAGAAGAGGAGGTTCGCCGCCGCGTCCACTCCCACCTGGCTCAGGCGTATCCCGCGCTCCAGGTCGAGGTCCGGGCCGCCCGCCTCGTGGCCGGTCAGGTGATCGAGGTCCGTGGCGTCTCGCTGGTCAAACCCGGCTCGCGCGACGAGGGTCCGCGGCAGCTTCTGCTTATCGATGAACTTTTCATCACGGCGCCGACGGATCCGAAAACGCTGCTGGCCGGCGCCGTGCCGATCGAGAAACTGCACATTCGCCGGGCGCGGCTCAAGGCGTATCCGGCCGCGGATGGAAGGTGGAGCCTCGCCGACCTGCGGCCGACCGTTGGGGCCTCCCGCGGACGATTCGCGATTTCCGTCGTGAACTCTGCGGTGGAACTGACGCTGCCCGGGGCGGCGGAGCCGTTGGAATTGAACGTGGATCGTTTGGAGGTGATACCGGCGGCAGTCGCGGCGCAATCGGTCTACGAGTTCCAGGCCTCCCTCCGCACGGCGACGTGTCCTTCCCTGGCCGTTTCCGGGCAGTGGGACGAGCAAACCGGCGCCTGGCAGGCCGAGGTGGCGGCCAAGGGGGCGCGGCTCTCGCCCGATGCGCTGCGAATGCTTGAACGGGCAACCGGGCAACCGCTGGCGCCGGTCGCGCAAATCCGGGGCTCCGTGGCCGTGCAAGCCGCGTTGTCCGGAAAAGGGCTCGATTCGAATGACGTTCACGTTCAGGCTCACGGCCAACTCCGCGACGGCCGGCTGGTCAGCGACCAGATTCCATACCCCATTACCGAGGTCGCCCTCGACTGGCGGTTGCGTGTGGCCGATGGCGCCGTGTCGCTGTCGGTTCCGTCCTTCTCGTGCCGGGCGGGTGAAGGCCGGGTGACCGGTTTCGCGTCGCTCCCGCATCTCGATTCCGGCGGCCATTGGGAAGTGACCGTCAATGCCCAGGATGTGCGGCTGGACCCGCGGTTGGAGTCGCTCTTTCCCGTGGAACTGCGGCGTCAATGGGTAAAGTTCCAACCCGCCGGCGCCGTCGATCTCCACCTTCACGCCCGCCATGAGAACGGCCGCTGGAAACCGCAGGTCGAAATGGCGCTGCGCGACGTCGCCTTCACTTTTTGCGAGGCGCCGTATCTGCTCAAAAGCGCCCGCGGGCGGCTCACGTACGCCGACCACGCGTTGAGTTTTAACGTCGAATGCCTCGCGGGTGAGTCGCCCGTGAGCATTCGGGGAGAGCTGACCGATCCGGGGCCGACGCCTCGGGGCCTGGTCGAAATCCACACGGAGGCGCCCATTGCAATCGACGACCAGCTATTGGCCGCCATGCCCTCGGACGCCGCCGCCGCCGTCGCCCGGTTTCAGGCGCACGGCGAGATCGCGGTAGACGCACGGGTGAAGTTTACGGGCGACCCCGCCGGCCCGGAGATCGAGGAGGTTCTCACCGTATCCGACGCGACCATCCGCCACGTCGATTTTCCCTACCCGATCACCAACATTCACGGCGTCATCGAGCGGACCGGGACCCGGTTTCGTTTCCACGACTTCGAAGGGCGCAACGACAGCGGCTACATCACCGCCAGCGGCGAATTACGTTCGAACGCGGGGCGGCATCAGCTTTCCCTCCAACTGCTGGGATCGGACATCTCGCTTGAGGACGAACTGCGGACGGCGCTCGATGCCGGCCTGCGGCGGCAGTGGGAGCGGCTCCGTCCCAGGGGAGCCATCGACCAGCTTGCCGTGGAGCTGCATTGGCAGTCGGGGATGCCGCATCCGGACGTGGAGGTTCGCGCCCAGCAATGGGCAACGCCGGAGGATACGGGAAACCGCCGGGACCAGCGACGCCTGGGGATTTCTGTCGAACCGGCGTGGCTGCCCATCCGCATCGAAATCGGCGCCGGCGCCGCCCACTACGCCGCGGGGCGGCTGGACCTGACCGGCGTATCCGGCCGGTACGGCAAAACGCAACTCTCTTGCGAGGCCCGCGCCGCGCTGGCCCCGGACGGTTCCTGGCGGGTGAGCCTGGGGCGGATCGTGGTGGACTCGCTCGAAATTTCACGGGAAGTGCTCGCTGCGGCGCCGTCGCAGTTGGCGAGCGTTCTGACGGAATTGAATATACAGGGACCGGTCTTTATCGACGGCGCCGTCACGCTCGCCGGGCGCCACGACGACGACCGTATCGCCGCCGGGTGGGATCTGACGGTCGATATGGAAGACGGAAGCATCCGCGTCGGCTCGCCGCTAACGCACGTTCACGGGGGCGTGCGATTGGTCGGGCGGTTCGAGGACGACCGCGTCACCCAGCGGGGCGAACTGGCGGTCGATTCCGTGATCTTTCGGGGCCTCCAGCTCTCTGGGGTTCGCGGGCCGATCGCGATCGAGCCGGACCGCCTGATTTTGGGACGATGGGTCGAACCGAACCGAGGCGAGCCGTTGCGGCCCGTCACGGCGAAGCTTTTCGGCGGTGAATTGCGTGGCGACTTGCGGATGGCCCTGACGGGGGATCACCCCTTTACCCTGCAGGCGTCGCTTACCGGCGGAGACCTCAAAGCGTTCGCGCTCGAGCGGCTGGGCGGCGCCGACAACCTCCGCGGGGAAATGCAGGCCGATTTGCGGCTCTCTGGCACGGCTGCCGGGATGCACACAGCCCGAGGCGGCGGCGTCCTGCGGCTGCGAAACGCCGACACCTACGAGCTGCCGGTGATGCTCGCGATGCTCAAAACGCTCAGCATTCGCAAGCCGGACCGCACGGCGTTCTCGGCCGCCGACATCGACTACCGGCTCGAGGGCGACCACATCTACCTGGACAAGATCGATTTCCACGGGGATGTCCTGTCGTTCCGCGGGGAGGGCTCCGTGAGCCTGGCCGGCGCCATCGACAGCCTGCAGTTCTTTACCTTTGTGGATAGCGCGCCGCTGAATCTTCCGATCATCAAGCCGGTGCTGGGCGAAGCCAGCCGGCAATTGCTGGCGATCCGCGTCAGCGGCTCACTGCATGAGCCGCGGCTCTCGCGGCAGGCGCTGCCGGGCATCACCGAAACCATCGAGCGGCTCTTCCCCAACGAATTCCGCGAAGCGCGGCAAGCACGACAACAGGAACGCCGCATTTTTCCCGAAGCGCGGCGGATCCTCTCGGGAAACCTGTTTGGCGAGGAACAGCGGTGAGGGATTTCCGATTCTTCCCGCGCAGGTTCAGCGCGCCGTGCGTATTGGGAAATGCGAAATCCGAATCTCGAAATCCGAAACGAATTCGAAGCCCGAATGACCGAAATCTGAAATCGAACGTCACTTCCGCGACTGCCCGAAATCGCGATCGATTTCCTTATCGCCGTACAGGCTCATTTCTTCCAGCTCGAACTTGAACTCGGCGACCAGGTCCAGCGGGTCTTCGAAGTAAAGGCCGAGGCTTGCGACCTGGTCCGGCTTGGGAGTTCTCCCCGCGGGGCAACGGGTGTGCAGGGAGATGATCAGAATCAAATACTCCGCCCGTTTGGCCAGCCGCATTGTGAACGCGCCGTCCGCCTCTACCCGCGCGAACTGGCCGCCGATGGTCCGCAGGGCCAGGACCGACGGATTGGTGGAGTCGTCCGGTCGATCAACCAACGACACGGGGACCAGCCCGTGCACGGGAATTTTCTCATCCGGCCGGGCGGTTTGCGGGATCGCGATGACGACGCTGCCGTCGTCAGGCTGTGTTTCGCCCTGGGACGTAGCGTACGTGACGCGGCCGGTGACCCGCGGCGGCTTGACGGCGGCGGCGTCGCGGGGCGAATCGGTGGCCCCACCGACGAGCACCCCGAGGATAAACGCAATGAGTGCGACCGCTCCCAACAGTACCCCTTGGGCGAAGATCACGTACCGCGGAATCGCCAGCTTCGCCGCGTCGAGCCGCTTGGGCCGGACCGCGGCCTCTTCCGGCTCACTCTCGTAGACGAGCTCCGTGTCGTCGTAGACGGAAAAGACGGCGAACGGATCCGACTCGTGCGACGCGACGTCGGGCGGTTCGGAACCCGCCGATTCCGCCAGAGCGGGCAGGTCCTGTGCGGTTTGTTTCGCCGCTTCCGTTAGCGTCGGCGCCACCAGCGAGGCGCCACACTTGGGGCACTTCGCCTTGCGGCCCGCCTGCTCCTTCGCGACCCGGAATCGCTGGCCACAGTTGTCACAGGCGAAGCGGATGGTCACGGACGGCTACCGGGATAAAGGCGCGAATGCTGGTGGCCAGGCGGGCAAGGCTCGATCATGACTCGCGGTGAGAACCATCGTCGTGGGGCGGCTGCCGACGATCCATCTCGGCCACGGCCAGCGCCAACACCAGCAGCATGATGTCACAGCCGAAAAGCATCAAGACCGCCGTCCCCACCCACCAGAAAACATGGGCCGCCGCCGCGTCGCCCATTCCCGCCGCGAGGCCGTATCCACAAATGGTCGCGGCGAAAAAAACGAGCAACACCGGCGCCGCCAAGGCCAAAAGAGTAATCAAGGACCGCGTCACGGAGCCACCCCACCATAAAGTCTTCCCAAAACGGCCATTTTCGCCAGTTGGCACCGACTGTCAACCGGCCCGCCGCTTGCGGCGTAGTTGAAACTGCGATAGCCCAGCACTTCCATCCTCGCGAAATGCGTTGGCAGGATCATTTCGCTTGGAGCCACGACTACGTTGATGTCGTAGCGATTTCCCCTGTTGGGCGCGTTACCTTGCGGGAACTGCAACTGAACCGCGCGGGAGTGCAAAACCTTCGCCGCGCGCTTCTCTCGATTGGCCAACATCCTCCAGAAACGTAGATGCATGGCGCCACCACCCTAGCGACTTACGCGAACAACTCCCTCACCACTTTCCCCTCTCCATCCTTCGTCGCATAAAACGGTCGCTTCTCCACGTCGTACGCCGTCTTCGGCGAGATGCCCATCGCGGTGTAAATCGTGGCGTGCAGGTCCATCACGCTCACGGGATTCTCGATAGCGACGAGTGGGCGTTCGTCCGCGGTGCGGCCGTAAACGAATCCCTTCTTCATCCCGCCGCCGAACAGAACGACCGTGCCGCCGCCGGTGAAATGGCGGTGCAGGCCGTACTCCTTCATCACCCGTAGCTTGTCGGCCTTGGCCCGGCTTTGGTCGCGGGCGTTGGAGCCGGGGACGCCCTCGATCATCATGTCCCGGCTGAATTCGCTGGCCACGACGATGAGCGTCCGGTCGAGCAGGCCGCGTTCTTGAAGGTCGAGGATCAATCGCGCGATCGGCCGGTCGATCTCGGCCTTCATCCGCTTCGCCGTCGTGTGGCCGTTCTCATGCGTGTCCCAATGGAGAAACGGCACGTACTCGGTCGTCACCTCGATGAACCGGGCCCCCGCCTCGACCAGGCGACGCGCCAGCAGACACCCGCGGCCAAACCGGCCCGTGTCGTACGCTTCGAGCGTCTCCTTCGGCTCGAGCGAAAGGTCAAACGCCTTCCGCTTGGGCGAACCGAGCAAACGATGCGCGTTATCCACCGCCCGCAACATCGACTCCCGGTGATAGTCACTGACGCTCGCCGCTTGTGGCGAAGCGGCGAGCAACTTCTTGTAGCGGGCGTAGCGTTGACTGAATCGCTCACTCGTCATTCCCGCCGGCGGTTTGACCGCGGCGATCGCCTGCTCGGGATACGGCAGCGTAAAGGGCCCGAATTCGCCGCCGAAAAAACCGGCGGTGTGAAACGCCTTGAGTTCTTCGCTCTCGCCGATACCTTCCAGCCGCTGGCCGATATCGATAAACGCGGGAATCGCCTCGTCCCGCGGGCCAAGCGCCTTGGCCATCCAACTCCCCAGGTGTGGCGCGGCGACCGTTTGCGGCGGCACGTACCCGGTGTGCCAGTGGTACTGATGCCGCGAGTGGAGGATGTTGCCGAGGTCCGGCTGCACGTGGCTGCGCAGCAGCGTGCCGCGGTCCAGCACTTTGGCCATGTTCTCCAGGCCCTCGCTGATTTTCACGCCATCGAGCACGGTGTCGATGGCCGGGAAGGTGCTGAGGATGTTTTTCGTCTCGCGGCCGACCTCAAACGGCAAATACGCCTTGGGGTCCCACGTCTCCGGGGCCGCCATCCCGCCCGCCATCCACAGCAGGATGCAGGCGTCGGCGGTGGGCCGTGGCTGCTTGATCGAGTACTCCTCTGCCGAAAGCAATCGCGGCGCGGCGCCAGCCAATGCGGCCGCTGAAGCGGCGGAGAGCCCGCGCAAGAATTCGCGTCGATTCAGATCGAACCTGGAAGGCATATCCGTTTCTTTCATCGTGAAGGGCCCAACATAGCCCTGACCATTGGTCAGGGCTATCTCAGTGAATCATCTGGAACTCCGGCAGCATGAATACGGCCCACAGCAAGTCGGCGAGACCTTCTTGCGTGGCGGGCTCGCCGACGAGGCCGGCGGCCACCTCGGTTTCTTCCGCAGTGGGCGCCCGTCCCAAGGCGTGGCGGTAAACCCAGGCGACCTTTCCCGCCACGTCTTGACCGGCGAACGACGCATCCCTGAGCAGATGCCCCGCGCCGCGGCTCAACGTTGTCGCCAGGATTTCTCCGTTCGACAAATCCAACGCCTGCAACGTCGAAAGCTCGGTGGGCCGCGTGGAAACTACTTGTTCCCGATTCGGCCGGCCGAGCGACCGCTGCAGCAGGTCGGCCGTGACCAGCGACGCCCGCAATGGCTCGTCGCCGCGATTGCCGAAGTTGGCCGCAGGCTTCGATGGGGCCGTTCCGGTGACGCGCCAGACCGCATCGAGGAATTGCTCGGCGGTCATCCGCTTGATCAGCGGTCCGCGAAAGACGAACGGCTTGCCGCTATCCACGCCGTAGGCCACCGCCTGGGCCTGGTACGCCCGCGACATCGCGATTCGCTTGAGCGTGTGTTTCAGGTCGTAGCCGTGCTCGGCGAAGTCGCTGGCGAGATAGTCGAGCAAGTCGGCGGAAAACGGCTCCCCGCCCATCACGTCCACCGGATGCGTGATCCCCCATCCCATCATCCGTTGCCACAGACGGTTGACCATCGTCCGAGAGAGACGGCCGTTCTCCGGCGCCGTCATCAGCCCTGCAAGCTGCTTCAGCCGCTGGTCGCGGGGAGCGGAAGGATCAATCGTGCCCAATTCCGGAAAGACGAATCCGGGCGTGGCCACCTTGCCGGTGGGCTTGTCGCAGCGATGGATTTCGAGCGGGTCGTCGCTGGCGATCGCCGCCAGGCCCCAGGCGTCTTTAAGCGTCCAATCGTCGATGAAGCTGTCGTGGCACGACGCGCACTTCATGTTGATGCCCAGCATCACCTGCGAGACATTCTGGGAAAATTGCAACGGCCGCGACTGGCTGGCGTTGACATTGCCCCGCCACTTGAATCCGTTGACGAACCCGGCAGACTCGGGCGTGGGCGAAAGCAGTTCCCGCACAAACTGGTCGTACGGCTTGTTCGCCATCAGGGAGCGGAAGAGCCAGTCGGTGATCCGCGTCCGCCCGCCGTCGATAAAGCCGGTGCCGGTGTAGGCGTTGCGGAGCAAGTCATTCCAGAAGGACAACCAGTGTTCTGCGTAGGCGCGGTCGTCGGCCAGCAGGCGGTCGATGAGCTTCTCGCGCTTGGCTGGGTCGGTGTCCGCCAGGAACGCGTCCACTTCCTCCGGCGTTGGTAAGAGGCCAAGCAAATCGAGCGAGACACGCCGGATGAAAACGTGGTCTTCGACAAGCGGGCGGTCGGCCGGCGTGAGGCCGTGTTTTTCGTCGTAGGATTTGAGGGCGCGGTCCACGGGACGTTCGCGGCCCGGTTCGGCCGCGGGCAACTCCGGCCTCCGCGGCGCGAGCCCGGCGACATACGACTTCTCGGCGAACGAAAACCCTTCCGTCCAGTTGGCGCCCTGATCGATCCATTGCGTTAATAGCGCGATTTGCTCGGCGGTAAGCGGCTCGCCTTGCGGCGGCATGCGAAGGTCGGGATCGTCGCTGCTTACCCGCTCGATCAACGGGCTCTTGCCAGACTTGCCCGGCACCGCTGCGCCGGTCTGAAGCAGTTCCTCCCGCGTGTTGAAAGAGATGCCGCCCTCGTGGCGGCCGCGGGTATGGCAGGCGCCACAGCGGTCTTTGAGCAAGGGCGCAATTTCATGGGCGAAATCGACGGGCTCTGCCGCTTGCGGCTTAGCCGCCACGATCAACGCGACAGCCACCGCCAATATGCAACCACAGAGGCACGGAGGACACAGAGAGCGTTGCGAGCCTCTTGTCAATTTCTTTAGCATACTCCAAATTCTCCGTGCCTCGGTGGTTCGTTTCCACATCTGTTCTTTCAATCTATTAGCGTTTGCGCAACACGGCAACCAAAGCCGTCTGAGACAATCCAGATTGACTTGTCTCGCCGGCGCCGCAGAATGTAGTTGTCCTGGCTGGTTTGAATCGTTTCTTGCGCTCCGTGCGATTCGTTCGATGGAGGCTCCGCCGGAAGCGACTTTCCTCCAAACTCCCACGATGACGCCATTGACCATGTGCATTTCCGTTGGGTTACGCCGTTGGGTTTCACTTCTTCTGCTTGTCGGCTTCGCCGCGAGCGGCTTGGGTGATGTGCTCACGCTGAAAAACGGTCTGAAGCTCGAAGGCACGCTCGGCAAGATCTCCGCCTACGGAGAAAACCCGCTGAAGCCCGGCGCCCGGGCTGGGCGGGTCGCCACACAGCTTATCGTGCTGGTGGACGACGACCTTCGCCGCACCTTCGTCTGCACGTACCAGGTGCAGGACCGCAAGGCCGCCCCGCCGGAAGCGGTCGAGCGGATCAAGATCAACCAGCGGGTCGCGGATCGCGGGCCCAAGGTCGTCGGCGTGAACAACATCGTGCGCGTCACGCCGTTCGACGAATGGGGTCGCCGCATCTTCAGCATGAATTCCATGCAAGGCCGGCTGGACGTCATCCAAGGCATCACCGAAATCACGCCCACCTGGACCAAGGTCGAGGGCCTGCTCGCCGGCCGCCGCTTTGTGTGGGACATGCGGATCGGCACCGACAGCATTCCGCGGGAAACCCTTTCGGCGACCCTCATGAAACAGATCGACCGCCAGGACCCCGACCAGCGGCTGAAGATCGTGCGGCTTTACCTGCAGGCCCAGCGGTACCGCGACGCCGAGGAAGAACTCGCGCAAACCATCGCCGATTTCCCGGAACTGGGTGAACTGAAAAGCAAAATCCGGGAACTGCGGCAACTCAAGCACCAGCAGCTCATCGACGAGATCGATCTGCGGCGGAGCGTCGGCCAGCACCACCTCGCGTACGCCAGGCTGCACAGTTTTCCGGAAGAGGGTGTCGCCGGCGAGTTGCTGCTTCGGGTCCGCGAACTCATTGAACAGTACGACAAAATCCGGGGGCAAGGCGAGAAGACGCTGGAGCTGTTGGAGTTGCACCAGGCGCTGCTCGACGACCTGGCGACCCGCGAGCAGGTGGACGCCGTCGCCCAGGAAATCGCCGAGGAGCTGAACATCTACAACCTCGACCGCATGGCCGACTACCTGCGGTTGGCCGACAACGAAGAACTCAAGCCGGACCAGAAACTATCTCTGGCGATCAGCGGCTGGCTGCTCGGCGCCGGGGCCGGCACGGAGAATTTGAAGGTTGCGCTGTCGCTGGCGAAGGTGCGGGACCTCGTGCGGCAATATCTTACCAGCGACCGGCCGCATCAGCGCCAAGAAATCCTTAAGAAACTCGGCGAACTGGAAGGCGGCGACCCGGCGAACATCGCGAAACTCCTGGCCGCCATGATGCCGCCTAAGGCGACCGAGCCGCAGCAAAACCTGCCGCTGGGCATGTTCACGCTTACCACGCCGGGTCTCACCGGCCAGGCCGACATCACCTACCACGTGCAGCTTCCGCCGGAGTATTCGCCCTACCGCCGCTACCCGGCGGTGCTCACGCTGCACGGCGCCGGGACTACGGCCAAGGACCAGATCGACTGGTGGGCGGGACCGTATGACAACGAGGTCAAGATGCGGCTGGGCCAGGGGGCCCGGCAGGGCTACATCGTCATCGCCCCCGAGTGGACCAAGGAGCACCAGCGGGAATACGGCTATACGGCCCGCGAGCACGCCGCGGCCCTCTTTCCCTTGCGGGACGCGCTCCAGCGGTTTTCCATCGATACCGACAATGTCTTTCTTACCGGCCACAGCATGGGCGGCGACGCCGCGTGGGATATCGCCCTGGCCCATCCCGATCTGTTCGCCGGCGCCATCCCTATCGTCGCCACCAGCGACAAATACGTGCAGCGGTACTGGGAAAACGCCCGGCATATCCCGCTCTACTTCGTGTGCGGCGAACTCGATGGCGATAAGGGAAGCCGCAATCAGCAGGACTTCAACCGCTACCTGACGAAGGCCGGCTTCGACGTGGTCGTGGTCGAATACCGCGGCCGCGGGCACGAAAATTTTTCGGACGAGATTCAGCGGATATTCCAGTGGATGGAGCTACAGAAGCGGAACTTCTTCCCGCAAGAGTTCACGGTCTCCACCATGCGGCCGTGGGATAACTTCTTCTGGATGATCGAGCTGGCCGACTTGCCTGGCCGCTCGATCGTCTATCCCGCCGGCTGGCCGCCGGAGAGCGGCGTGCGGCCGGTGGCGGCGGAAGGCCGCATCGGCCCGACCAACCGCCTCCGCCTGGAAACGGGCGCCGGCAAGGTCACCTTCTACATGACGCCCGACATTGTCGATTTCGACGAGCGAATCGAACTGAGCGTCAACACCAGGACCGACCGCGAACTGGTCACGCCCGATGTCGAAACCATGCTCGAAGACGTCCGCACCCGCGGCGACCGGCAACACCCGTTTTGGGCGAAACACGAGATGACGACAGGAAGGTAAGAAGTCGGAACCGTTTAGCCGTCGCCGGAACGGCGACGAGCATCGGCGCCTCGTGAATACACGGGGAACGGTCCTCCCAAGTTGTCGTCTCTTCCCTCCGGCCGTCGTCGTACCGACGACGGCTAAACGATTTCACTCCTCATCCGTCACGCATCCTTCCGACGCGCTCTTCACGCAGCGGATGTACTTGGCCAGCGTGCCGCGGGTGTATTTGAGCGGCGGGGCCTGCCAGGCGGCGCGGCGGGCGGCGAGTTCTTCTTCCGTAATATCTACGGTGATCTCTCGCTTTTCGGCGGCGATCGTGATCTTGTCGCCGTCCTGGATCAGCGCGATCGGCCCGCCGTCCTGGGCTTCCGGTGTGACGTGGCCGACGATGAAGCCGTGCGAGCCGCCGGAAAAGCGGCCGTCGGTCATCAGGGCCACGTCGGCGCCCAGCCCGGCCCCCATGATGACGCTGGTGGGCGTGAGCATCTCCGGCATGCCCGGCCCGCCTTTGGGGCCTTCGTAGCGGATGATCACGACGTCGCCTTTGACGATCTTCTTCTCCTCCATCGCCTGGAGCATCGCCTCTTCGCCGTCAAAGCACCTCGCCGTGCCGGTGAATTGGAGGCCTTCCTTGCCCGTGATCTTGGCCACCGCCCCGGTCGGCGCCACGTTGCCGCGGAGGATCGTGATGTGGCCGGTCGGCTTGATCGGGTCTTCCAGCGGGCGGACGATGGTTTGGCCATCCTTCAGTCCGGGAAGATCGGCCACGTTTTCGGCGAGCGTCTTGCCGGTGACGGTGAGGCAGTCGCCGTGCATCAGGCCTTTTTCGAGCAAGTATTTCATCACCGCCGGCGTGCCGCCGACGCTGTGCAAGTCTTCCTGCACGAACTTGCCGGAGGGTTTTAGATCCGCCAGGTACGGCGTGCGGTCGCTGGCGGCCTGGAAGTCGTCGATTGTCAATTCCACGCCGACGCTACGGGCCATCGCAATCAGGTGCAACACCGCGTTGGTGCTGCCGCCGAGGGCCATCACGATGGTCAGGGCATTCTCAAAGGCGGGCCGGGTCATGATGTCCTGCGGCTTGATGTCCCGCTCGAGCAGCGTGCGAATGGTCCGCCCCGCCTGGCGGCACTCCTCCAGCTTGCCGGGGTCTTCGGCCGGCAGGGACGCGCTGTAGGGCAACGACATGCCCAGGGCCTCGATCGCACTGGCCATCGTGTTGGCCGTGTACATCCCTCCGCAGGCCCCGGCGCCGGGGCAGGCCTTGCGGACGATCTCCTGCCGCTGTTCTTCGCTGATCGTTCCGGAAAGATACTCCCCGTAACATTGGAACGCCGAGACGATGTCCCGCTTTTGGCCGTCCGCGGTGTGGCCGGCCCGAATCGTGCCGCCGTAGACCATGATGCCGGGGCGGCCCAGCCGGGCCATGGCGATGATGCAGCCGGGCATGTTTTTGTCGCAGCCGGGCAGGCAGACGAGGCCGTCGTACCACTGGGCGGCGGCGAGGGTCTCGATCGAGTCGGCGATCAGGTCCCGCGATTGCAGGGAGAAACTCATGCCGGCCGTCCCCATCGAGATGCCGTCGCTCACGCCGATGGTGTTGAAGCGGAAGCCGACCATCCCGGCCTCGACTACGCCCTTCTTCACCTCGGCCCCGAGGTCCAACAGGTGCATGTTGCACGGGTTGCCCTCGTACCAGACGCTGGCGACGCCGATCTGCGGCTTATCCATGTCGGCCTCGGTCATCCCGGTGGCGTAGAGCATGGCCTGGGAGCCGCCGCGGGACTTGTTTTGGGTGATCTCGCGGCTGAATTTGTTGAGAACGGCGGCGTGGGACATCGTAATTTTTCTCCTCGCTTCTCTCTCGGAACGGAACGCGAAACCGAATATGATACGCGGCGCGGCGGAAGGTGGCCAGCCTCGGCGCCTTCGGCTTGCGGTTAAACGATGGAACGATCCAGCACTAGCGCGCACAGATGAGACCTCCCCGGTTCATCTATTTCGATCTTGGGAACGTGCTGCTCACGTTCGACCATGACCTCGCCTGCGCGGCGATGGGCCGGCTGGCGAACGCGCCGGCCGACCGCGTGCATGCCGCCTTGTTCGAGGATGGCCTGGAGCACGCCTACGAGCGGGGGGAAATCTCGACCGAGCAGTTCTATCAGCGGCTGTGCGAATCGCTCGGGGCCCGACCGGATAAGGCGGCGCTCCTCCACGCCGCATCCGACATGTTCGCCATCAACGCGCCGGTCGTGCCGCTGGTGACCGGGCTGTTTTCCGCCGGCTGGCGGCCAGGCGTTCTTTCCAACACCTGCGAGGCCCATTGGAACCTGGTCACCGACGGCCGCTTTCGGATGATGAATGACCTCTTTGGCGTAACGGCGCTGAGTTTTCGGATCGGAGCGATGAAGCCGGAACCCGTCATCTTCACCGCCGCGGCGGAACTCGCCGGGGCGCCCCCGGAAGATATCTTCTTCGTCGACGACCGGGCGGAAAACGTGGCTGCCGCAAGGGAAGCCGGCTTCGACGCCGTCCTCTTCACCACTGCCGCAACGCTCACGGCCGAACTACGGGCCCGGCGCGTGGCGATGAATCTGTGACCGCGCTTCCAACGCAGCTTCAGCGCGCCGTGTGCGCATGTTCGCGTGGAGGGGGTCGGGAGTCTTTTTCGGCCGTCGATAAGGCAATATGGGCGCCGGTCCGGCCGAAAAAGACTCCCGACCCCCTCTTTGGTTCGACCGCTTGTCTTCCGTGTCATCAACGGATAATCCTCTGGTTTCCGCGGTGAATCGCGTGTTCCGCGACCTATTCTTCCAAAGACGGCGCCACCGCTGCGCCATCTTGGAGTCTATCCACGCGTTCGCCCCGAAACAGCAAGCTTGCACCATGAAAGTCTTTATTCTTTGCGGCGGCCAGGGCACGCGGCTGCGGGAGCACACCGAGAGCCGCCCCAAGCCGATGGTCGAGATCGGCGGCAAGCCGATCGTTTGGCACATTATGAAGTCGTACGCCTATTACGGTTTTGACGACTTCATCATGTGTTTGGGTTATAAGGGCTATCTCATTAAGGATTACTTCCTGCACTATGAGACCCGCAACTCCGACTTCACGATCGAGCTGGGCGCCCCCAACTCCATCGAGCTGCACGGCTGCTCGCACGACGAAGACGGCTGGACAATCACGCTGGTCGACACCGGCGAGGCGACCCAAACGGGCGGGCGCATCTGCCGGGCGGCCCGGCATCTTTCCCCCGAGGACGACCGCTTCATGGTGACTTACGGCGACGGCGTGGCCGACGTGAATTTCGATCAGGCCCTCGCCTTCCACCGCAGCCACGGGGCATTGGCGACCGTCACCGGCGTCGCCCCTCCCGGCCGGTTCGGGGCGCTGCGGCTGGAAGGGGCCCGCGTCGCCAACTTCAGCGAGAAGCCCGAGCAGGATACCGGGATGATCAACGGGGGGTTTTTCATCTTCGAACGCGAAGCGCTCGATTACCTCCGTCCCGACGAAGATTGCATCTTGGAGCGCGAGCCGCTCGAACGGCTGGCCGAGGACGGGCAGCTCTTCGTGTACGAACACCGCGGCTACTGGCAGTGCATGGACACCTACCGCGACTGGCAGCGGCTGGAACAGCGGTGGGAAAGCGGCGATGCCCCCTGGGCCCGTTGGAGAAACCACCGCACGGCCGCGGCGGCCTTGGCGCTGGCGTGAGCCCGTTGGTTGTTCTCCGTGGCCGGTTCGTCCGGTCCCCCACGGCCCTACTCGAGCACGTCATACACGGGCAGTTGCGCCACGATTCGGGTTCCCGCTTCCGGCTGCGATTCGATGAGCGATGTTCCACCGAGCACGCGGGCGCGTTCCCGCACCCCTTCTAACCCAAAACGCTTCTTGCTCACGGTTTTGGGGTCGAACCCGCGGCCGTTGTCGCGGATTTCGAGCGTCAGCGACTGCCCTTGCTGCGTAAGCCGGATCGCCGCCTCCGTGGCAGCGCTGTGCCGCTGGATATTGGTGATCGCTTCCTGGATGACGCGGTAAACCGCCATTTCAATGGTTGGCGCCAACCGGCCGAACCGGACGTCGTGGTGAAACGTGACGCGGATGCCGCTGGCCTGCTCGGCCTCCGTCGCCAGGTTTTCGAGCGCGGGAATCAAACCCGCTTCCGAAAGGACCGGCGGCCGCAACCCGTCGATCATTCGCCGGGCTTCGACCAATCCATCGCGTAGCTGGGCCAGGGCCTCATCCAGGGCCTTGGCCGCCCGCGGCGGATCGTCGGTCAGCACGTCGCGGGCGGTCTCCAAAAAGAGCAACGCCCCCGTGATATCCTGCACGACGCCGTCGTGAATCTCGTACGCCACCAACTGGCGGTCGCGGTCATTCAGGTCCAATAGCCGTTTGAGCAACGCCTGGTCGCGGACCAGTTTTTCTTCCGTCCGCTTGCGCTCGGTAATATCGAGAAACAGGGACGCCATGCGACCGGGCGCAATTTGGAAACAGTGGTTCTCGTATACGCCCGAGATACGCTCGTCCTGGTACTCGATTTCGTCGTTATGCAACTCGCTTTCGCCGCGGGCGACTTCCCGGAACTTCGCCGCAAGGCCGGACGCCGCCGTCGCCGGAAAGGCCTCCTCGATCGGCCGCCCGAGAAGCTGGGAGTTGTCGATTCCGAGGATGCGGTCGGCCGCCGGGTTGGCGCCCACCAAGCGGAGCGTTCCATCGGCTTGCAGTTCAAAGAGATGAATTCCCAGGGGCGCGTTTTCCACGACGCTTCGGAACTTCTCTTCGCTCTCTTGCAGGGCCTGCTCGGCTAATTTTCGGGCGGTGATGTCCACTGCGCACACCACCAGGGCCGGGTCGCCGTCGAAGTCGAGCGGCGCCGCGTTGACGCACACCCACCCGGTCGTGCCGTCCTTCCGGAGATATTCCATCTCGCGTTCTTCGAGCAGGCCCTGTTCTTCCACCTCCCTTAAGATTTGCTGGCGCTCCTCGGGATGCGCGTAGAGGTCAAGCGTGTGGATCCGGTCGGCTTCTTCCGCAGAATAGCCGAAATGCGCAAGCGCGCGGCGGTTGTAGAAGAGGACCTGCCCGTCGCTCAGCCGCTCGACGATCAGCGGGGCGGGAACCGCCGAGGCCAGCGCACGGAATCGCACTTCGCTTTGGCGGAGTTCGTGCTCCGCTTGGCGTCGCCGGAGCGATTCTTCCATGGCGGACTCACTTCACATTATCGACGTAGCGGTTGACGATGTTTTCGAACATCTCCTGCCGGCCGCTCTTGTTCGCCGTCACCTCGCCCTTGTCGAGCATGTAGGCTTCCAGCGATTTGAAGCTGGCCTTGCCGCTTTCGATCTCGGAACCGATCCCTTCATCCCACGAGGCGTAGCGGTCGTTCACCAGGCCGTCGGTCTCGCCCGACTCGAGCATCGCCGCGGCGACCTTCAGCCCGTGGGCGAAGCAGTCCATGCCGCCGACGTGCGCGTGGAACAGATCGACCGGCTCGAACGATTCCCGCCGCACCTTCGCGTCGAAATTCACCCCGCCGGGCGCGATGCCGCCCTGCCTGAGGAAGGAAAGCATGATCTTGGTCGTCAGGTAAATATCGGTGGGAAACTGGTCGGTATCCCACCCCAGCAGCAAATCGCCCGTGTTCGCGTCCACGCTGCCGAGGAAGCCCTGAATGCGGGCATACTCGAGTTCATGCTCGACGGTGTGCCCGGCCAGCGTGGCGTGGTTGGTTTCGATATTCATCTTCACGTGATCTTCCAGGCCATAGGCCCGCAGAAAGTTGATGCACGCGGCGCAGTCGAAATCATACTGGTGCTTGGTCGGCTCTTTCGGCTTGGGCTCGAAATAGAACTGCCCCTTAAAGCCGATTTCTTTCTTGTACTCGACCGCCATGTGCATGAACCTGGCGAGATGGTCGAGTTCCCGCTTCATGTCGGTGTTCCAAAGATTCTGGTAACCCTCGCGGCCGCCCCAGAACGTGTAGCCGTCCCCGCCGAGTTCCTTGGTTACCTCCAGGGCCTTCTTCACCTGGGCGGCGGCGTAGGCGAAGGCGTCGGCGTTGCAGCTCGTGGCCGCCCCGTGCATGTAGCGGGGATTGCTGAACAGGTTGGCGGTGCCCCACAGCAGCTTGATGCCGGTCCGCTGCATCTCTTCTTTGACCACGGCGACGATCGCGTCGAGATTCTGGTTGCTTTCGGCCAGCGAGGCGCCCTCGGGCGCGATGTCGCGGTCGTGAAAGGCGAAGAACGGGGCGCCCAGCTTCTCCATGAACTCGAACGCCACCCGCACGCGGTTCTTGGCGTTCTCGACCGAGTCGGTCCCGTCCTCCCACGGACGCAGCATCGTGCCGGGGCCGAAGGGATCGCCGCCCGTGCCGCGGAAGGTGTGCCAATACACCACGCTGAACCGCAGGTGCTCCTTCATCGACTTGCCGGCGACGACCTCGTCCTCGTTATACCAGCGGAATGCGAGGGGATTTTTCGACGTGACGCCTTCGTACTGAATTTTGCCGGTCACTTCAGGAAAGGCGGACATGCAGTCGCTCCTTGCAAGGTTGGATGGACGGAAACTTGGCCATGTGATCGCGTCGCGGCCTAATCTGCCATAACCACGCCCGCGGGACAAGCGGCCCTCGCAAACATAGCCCCGACCATTGGTCGGGGAAGTGAAGCCCAAACAACGTCTCGGCGCCAATCCGCGCGTGGGCGCGATTTCACCACGACCTCCCCGACCACTGGTCGGGGCTAGGGCTTGAGCGCCGCCGCGTCGATTTCATCCGAGAGGGCTTGGGCCGCCTCCGCCAGCCGTGGTCGGCCGGCCTGGGCCGCCACGCCTTCTGCAATCCGCTTCGCCTGCTTCGCGTCGCCGCCGCCGAAGAGCGCGTACGCCCGGTAATATTCCCATTGGAGAAACCGGTCGTCGCGGACGTCCGCGGGCGGCTCGGCGGCTTCCAAAATGCGGCGGGCATCGGCGAGAAGGTGCCGCTGCCTTTTCTGAATGCGCCGCAGCGCTTTCAAAGCGGTCGCCGGCGTGAGCCCCGCCACATCCGTTTTCTCTCCCTGTTGCAACCGTTGGATGCGCTGCCACCATCGTTGAGCGGCGGCGGCGTCATCGCGGTACTGCCGAAACACGATTTCCAACGCCGCCAACGCTTCGTCGAAGTCTGCCGGATACGGCGTCAACTGCCTTGCGGCATCCTCCTGCTTTACGCGTGGCGTGATTTCGAGAATGACGGAAACCGCTTCCGCCTGATGACCGCCAAACACGCGGATCGCTTCCCTGGCCCACCGCTGCGCCTCGGCAAGGTCTTCACTCGTCGCGCCCGGCAGCCGCCGGATCGCATCCGCCACACGAATGGCGAGCCGGGCGAAGTCCCCGCTTTCCCGCTCGGCGCGCGGGGCCTGCCGCAGCCGCGCTCGCGCATCAGCCAGGAAGGCCCCGTCGCGGGTCGCGTCACCCATCTCCGCCCGCTCGGCCATCGCCTTCAGCCGCAGCAGGGCAAACTGCGGCACGTCATCGGGCAGATCGAAGAGCGGCTCGAGGCTCTCCCGCGCCTGTTCCGTCATGCCCGCCAGACGATAGCACTCCGCGGCCTTGGCGGCGGCGTACAGACCGGCCAGCCGGGCGCGGTGCTCTTCGGCGACGCCAGCAAACCGGGCCGCAGCGGCCGCGTAGCGGCGAATCCTCCGGAAGCCGTCGTCGAAGGCGAGTTCTCCCGCGAGGCGGGCCTGCATGGCCAACATGAGCTTTGCCTGGATAAGATTCAGCCGCAATCCCGTGCGCTGCTTCGTGCGCTCGCTCTCTTCGTCGGGGCCCACGACCGCCGGAAACGCCCCCAACTCTGCTTCACAGTTCTGAATGACTTGGCGGCATTTCTCCTCGGCGGCCGACATCAGGTCGCGAACCCCCTCCTGCGTCCTTTCATACTCGGTCAGCGACGAAGTGGACGCGGCGCGGCGCCCGGTCTTGCCGACGCTTGAAACGATCTCGCCCGCTTCGGCCAGCGACTGCTCACACGACTTCAGCACTTCATCATATTCGTCCGCGACGCCAGGCGCGGGAACGCCGGCAAATCCAACGAAAATCGCAGCAGTGAACACAAAAACCCCGACCAGCATGTGAGCCTGCATCACCTACCCCCTAAAACCGCAAACAGTAAGCAATATTTCCTACTGCCTCCTTCCGCCTTCCGACTTCCGCCTTCACCCAATGATTTCCCGCTTCCGCTGCACGTAATCCCATACGACGTACCGATCGAGATCGCGTCCGGCCGTGAAGAATACGCGGCCCTTGGTCCGCTCCGCCAGGCGGTAGGCGAACTTGATGTCCTCGTCGCTCTGGCTCCAACTCGGCACGAGAAAGATGTTGATGGTAATGCCCTCTTTCTCACAAAGCCGCCCCTCCCGCATCGTCGCGTCCTCCGTCCGCGGGTGCGGCGGGTAGAGGAAGTAAAGCTCGCTCCCTTCGAAATGGGCGGTCGGCAGGCCGTCGGTGATCAGGATGATTTGCCGGTTCGGCGTGTCTTGCGCCGCGAGGTGCTGCCGAGCCAGTTGCAGGCCGTGCTGAATGTTGGTGAAGTGCGACGGCAGGAGGGCTTCGCTGACGTCCGGATTGGAAAGATCCGCCTTCAGTCGCACGACCGGATCGTGAATCGTCACCGGCTTGGGCATCAGCTCGACGACTTGCCCCGGCGGCACGACCTTGGCCACCGAATACATCTCCAGCATTCGCACATAATCGCCGGGATACTCCTTTGTTATAAGGCCCTGTAGCGCCAGCGCCATGCGTTTGACATTCACATACTGACCGTCATATCGCATCGACCCGCTCATATCCATGATAACACAGGTGGCGCACTTGGGATGGTTGCGGGTGCGGTGGATTTCGATATCTTCGGACGTCAGCGCTACGCCGCAACCGGCTTCGGCGCGGGCCGATCGTATCATCGCGTTCGTCAGGCTTTGCGGGATGTCCATGTGGCTGATGGAATCCCCGAACTCATACGGCCTGGTCGCCTGCATTTCCACGGCGCCTTCCCCTTGGATCGGCCCGGTGTGCCGCCCGCTCCGCGACGCTTGTAGTTCGCTGAAAATCCGCTCCAGCAGTTTGCTTTGAAAAATCTTGTAGGCCTGCGGCGTGACTTGAAACCGCCCGCCTTTCGCCTCCAGGCCTTGCTGCTCCGCCATCTCGCGCATGTAGTTTTCGACCATCTGCCGCAGCTCCTCGAGCCGTTCCATGTCACCCGGCTCGGCGAATTCCGCAAGGGCCTCCATGTCAATGAGCGCGATCTGCGCGTTCTCGCGGGCCTCCTCCAACTGCCGCAGCAGTTCGTCAATCTGTTCCAGCTCCTCCTTGACGGCGAGGGCCTCGGGCACGGTGAGCGGCTCGCGGCCCGTGAATTCATACCTGGCGGCGAGTTCATCGACTTCGTATTTCTCGCCGAGGCGCTCAATAAGCGGCACAAGCTGCCGTGCGAACTGGGAGGCGTCATCACCGACGGCATAGTAAAGCCGCTCGAGAAGATAAAGCTGCTCGGTTTGGTAGGCGTTTTGGTAGGATCTTTGAAAACGTTTGGGCGGCTGCACGCGCCGGCCGGCAAAGCGATACGCCTCATCCGCCCGCCGCTGGACGGTGTCGGTCTCGTACTTCTGGAGAATCTTCCGCTTCCGCTCCTCCAGCATCGCCTTGAGGACATCGAGACTTGGCCCGAGCCCCTGAATCTGGCTCGGATCAATCGTAATTGCGCGGGCCATCTCTTCCTCGGTAAGCTCACGCCGCGAGCCGAACAAAAGCATGTGCTCGAAGGCGGGCGAGACCATGTCCGGAGGCGGCTGCCTGGGCGAGGGCATCCGCACGGGGTCGTATTTCTGATAGGTGTGAATGACACCGCCGAGCTTGTCTTTCATGTCTCCAACAACGGAGTAAATCCGGCCTGCCGAAAGTGCGAATCGGCTGTAAGGGCTTCCGAAATACCGAGATCACCCATTACGACGAAACTGAGGCAATCCGTAAGCGGCCACGCCTTGTCCAGCCGGCTCCGATACAAGGAAATGCCTCGGGCGAAAAGTTCCGGCGTTGCCGAGACGATCGTCACGTCTGGACTTCCGAGAAGCGAGTCATACAGATTCAGGAACCGCTCTCGCCAATAGACACGCGAGAATCCATCCGCCACTTCCGTTAAGACCCACTCTGTCGTCGTCATCGGACCGGTTCGACCGACCGAGAATTCGATCGCCGCCGCGTGCCCCGTGTCGCGCGGATTGAGGATTGCCAGGTAGAAATAACTGTCGACGAATACCACGGTCAGGTTCGCTTGGGGAGGCCATGAAGGTAGTGGTCATGGTTGGCCGCTAGATCCTCCGGCAAATCGCACGGCGCGCCCTCGGCGGACTTTCCCAGAGCCGCTAGACTTTGCCAAATGGTCTGCGCGTGAGCGTCCTTCCGCTGTTCGTCCGGATTTGCGACCTGGACTTCGACCCGCGCGCCCTCAGGCAACGGCGCGTCGTCATCGAATATCACCGCCCCGTTCTCGATTCTGCCAAAATATGTCATCTTCGACTCCCTGCAGAGCTGGGCTCGCGAGCTTCATGCCCCCAACGACGATTATAGGAACTCCCGTCAAAGCCGGCCAACATGAAGTCCACTGCGCCTAGATTTCGTACGAGATGCGGCCGTGCCGCTGGCTCCGCGACACTTGCTCCTTTGCATACAACCCCGCCAGGACGAACTCCACGCACGACGCTCGCACCGCCGGGTCTTCGCTGGCGTTGACCTCGAAGGCGGTGTCCCACACGGGCGGCACTCGCTTGAGCAGTTCGGCGTAAACCCGCGAGGGCAGCGTGTCGCCGACCTCGATCTTCACCCCCTTCGCAAAGATCTCCGCGATTTCTTCCAGCGAATGCTTTTGGACGTATTCGTCGAAGACGACTTCAATCGCCTCGGCCACCACCGCGTCCAGCACCTGCCGCTCGGACATCTGGTGGCTGCCCATCAAATCCAATTCGAGTTTGCCGAGCGACGAAGAGTAGATATGGCCGAGATCGCTGATCCGCGGCACGGCCGGCTTCTCGCCGTGAATAATGCCGCGCTGCCGGGCCGACGCGATCATCGTCCGGTAATTCGCGATGCTGAAGCGGGCCGACACGCCCGAGGCGTGGTCGATGTACTTGCTCTTCCGCGCCTGCACCGTGATCTGCTCGCAAATCTCCTTCATGAAATACGGGACGACCACGGGAAACGCCCCGCCCAGTTCGATCTCCGCTTCGCTCTCCATGATCTCGATGCCGCTGGCCCGGTCCCGCGGGTAATGGGTGTGAATGGTCGATCCGATGCGGTCCTTAAGCTGCGGGATGACCTTGCCCGAGCGGTTGTACGTGGCCGGGTTGGCGGAAAAGAGGATCATCACGTCGATGTCGAACCGCACGGGGTAGCCGCGAATCTGCACGTCGCGCTCTTCCAGGATGTTGAACAGCCCTACCTGCACCAGCTCGTCCAGCTCCGGCAATTCATTGATGGCGAAGATGCCGCGGTGCATTCGCGGGATCAGCCCGAAGTGCAACGCCTCCTCGGCCGACATGCTTTCCCCGCCAGCCAGTTTTGCCGGATCGATCTCACCGATGATGTCGGCAAACTTGGTGCCGGGCGCGAGCCGCTCCGCATACCGCTCCTCCCGTGGCCACCAGCCGATGGGAACCTGCTCGGGCGGCGTGTGGGCGACAAATTCCCGCGCCACGCGGCTGAGCGGCTTGAACGGGTCCTCATGAAACGGCGCCCCGGGGATGTCGAGATGCGGAATCGCGTCATCGAGAAATCGGGAAAGCAGCCGCATCAGTTTGCTTTTCCCCTGCCCCTTTTCCCCGATGAAGAGCAGATCGTGCTTGGCGAGTAGCGCGATGTTGATCTCGGGAATGACCGTGTCGTCGTACCCGATGATGCCGGGAAAGAGTTCCTCGCCGGCCGCCAGAGCCCGCTCGAAGTTGTCGTGGATTTCCTGTTTGACCGGCTTGCTCCGCCAGGGCGAATCGCGAAGGGCGGCTAGATTGGTGGGAAGCATGGTGGGAAATTCCTAGTCCTAATCGCTAAACGAGTTCAAGGCACAAAAGATCGAAACGCAACACAATCGCCGACAAGGCTGCTGCGTCACTTCAATCGGATGGCTCCATTCTACCGAACGCTACTCCGCGGGTCCTCTGGTACATCTGGCGAGTGAAGTGGAGATCGATGTCGGGACGTTCGAGGCCGAGTCCGCAACGGAGATTCTCGATTCTCCGAGACATGGGCCATCCCGCTCGACCTGGAAGCCAGCTACGAGCAATCTTGCCGCGACCTGCGTATCGTTTAGGCTGTCGCGTTTCAATATGCGCAATCTAGGAGGTTTGGCGAGTGGTCGTTCCGCGTCACGTCGCCTATTTTCAACGATTGCCGTTGCCTTAAGTCACCGCCAATCCGTAAGCTTTGCCGGATCATCCATATAGTCCACCGCCGCGCCACTCCCGGTATTTTGACCTCCAGCAGAATGGACCGAACACCTTGCCCCAGCGGTGCGTAACGAAGAAAACCTACAGAAAGGTCTTTTCAGTTTTTCCCAGGAACAGCGCCACGGCCGGCCGATGAATCCCATGCCGACAACGTCAGGCTTCTACTCGGGATGGACTCCCTCATCGACACGGACCGCGGCGACAACCCAGGGACGAACGCGTCGCTTGACGCATTTACGGTCGTACGACCTATACTTGGGGAGAGCATCGTCGGACCCGGTCCCGCGTGTTTCCCCGGTGGATGCGTCGCCGACGATGCTTCTCACGCCCGCGCGGCCCACGCCTCGCCCAATTAGACGCAAAGGGGAATAAAGATGAACGTCAGCGGCATTTCCAACGTGCATGGCCCCCATGCGATGAACGCTCCGCACCAGGCCTACGCCGCCAAACCGGCGCCCCGCCCCGCGAGCGCCCAGCCGGTGGACCAGTTGGAACTCTCCGATAACGCCCAGTTCTTGAGCGACGTCCGCGAATCCGGCGATGTCCGCCACGAACTCGTCGCCAGCATCAAACAGCAAATCGCCACGGGCACGTACGAGACCGACGCCAAGCTCGACGCGGCGGTGAGCCGGTTGCTGGATGAGATAGGGTAAGGGCGGTCGCCGGAGCTTCGCTCGCCCAAAGCACGCTCTCGCCGACGTTCAGGGCGTGTAGAGCCGTAGCGCCGGGAACGCCGGCTGCATCCGCGCGAAGTGGTGATCGCGTGTCCAGAGTTCGACGCCATTCTCGATAGCGACAGTGGCGATGGCGGCGTCCTAAAACGAAACGGTTACCCCGCTTGACTGCAACGCCTGCAAGTTGTCGCCAAGGTGATCCCACAGCGACTCCGGGAACGGAAGGTGGTGAAAGCCGGACAGAATGCGCAAAAGATTCCGACGATGATGGAAATCACGTGCCCCGTGCAACACCTCTGCGCGCGTAATCCCGCAGATGGCGGCCGGCTCAGCCGCAATGATGGAACGCATCGCTGGATCATGGGACCGCGTGAATTCCACGACAATCATTGAATCGGCGAGAATCATAGCGGTGGTGGCTGACCGTGGGCGCGATTGAACTCACGGTAATCGAAAACAAGATTCTCGTCGAACTCCACAGGACCGATCGCGTCGAACAACTCAATCCACTCGTCCTGGGTGAATGGACGCATGGCCGACTCCATCTCCCGCACCACGATCTCCACCTGCTTTCCCACCAGCGGTTCCAACTGCGGCAGGGTGATGGTGGAGGATTCGAGTTGAGTGGTCACGTGGATTTCTTGCATGGCCTGTTCTTTCCGTTGTGCGATAACGACCCGCCCGGTACAATCTGGTGAGACTGGATAAGGTTTTGATTTGGAGGCAAACGACGAGCCCGTTCTCAAGCCGGCCCCTCTTGGAAATTGTCGCGACGACTCACCATGAATGCTACTCTGTCGAAAACGTCCGAATCCGACTTCTCGCTCGGAACCGTCGAGGTCGCCTCGACGCCGCTGGCCCGGTTTGAGGAATACCTGCAAAGCCGCGGCAAGCGGATCACGCAGCAGCGGCGGACGCTGGTCGACTGCGTCTTCGCCCGGCACGAGCATTTTGACGCCGAGGATTTGGTCGACGAGGTGAACCGGGTGGCCGGCAGCCGCCAGGTGAGCCGCCCCACCATTTACCGCACGTTGACGGAACTGGTCGAAGCGGGACTGCTGAAAAAGATGGAACTCGCCGGCCGGGCCGTGTACGAACACGACTACGGCTACCCGCAGCACGACCACCTCTTCTGCACCGAATGCCACGAGTTGTTCGAGTTCCAAAGCGACGACCTCTTCGCCCTCCGCGACGCGGTTGCCCGCCAGCAAGGCTTCCGCGTCACCGGCCACCGGCTGATCATCCAAGGTGTTTGCCGCAAGTGCCAGGAGGCGAAGCGGCGGAAGGTGCGGCGGTTGCCGGTCGTGTGACGCGAACAAACGATTGACGTCGTGTCCGTCGGGCCGTCGTGGTCTCTTACTGCCGCTTCAAAATTACCACAACGAGGCCACGGGCACGACGCAAGCGTCCCCGGCGCCTGCGGCTTGGGGTTAAACGATTTGCGGCGCGGGCGACGCCGGGCTGGCAAGCCGTTCGGGCGTGAAGCACAATGTCGCTGTTGTGTTGATTCTTCCTCCCCATGCCCCGCCCGAGGTCCCCCATGTGTTTGCTGCCCTGCTTCCGCTATGCCCAAGTCGCTTCGATCCCCATTTTGCTCGTAGTCGCGGGGATTTCGCGCGGCGACGACTTTCAGCCCGATCAATCGAAGCTTCCCACGCCGCCGCCTGAGAACGCGATCATCCTTTTCGATGGCGACGGGATCTGCCGGTTCGTCAACATGGAAGGGGACGAGCACAACTGGCCGATTGAAGATGGCGCCATCACTTCGACCCGCAAGGATGGCAAACGCAGCGTCAACCATATCTGCTCGACCGTACACTTCCGCGACGCCGACATTCACGCCGAGTTCATGCTGCCGGAAAACGGCAGCGGCAACAGCGGCGTTTACATCCACGGCAATTACGAGCTGCAGGTGATCCGCACCGACCCCGACAAGAAGAAACTCGACAAGGGTGACGCCGGCGCCATCTACGGTTTCCATCCGCCGCTGGTCAACGCGGCCAAAGGGCCGGGCGAGTGGCAGGTCTACGACATCCGCTACACCGCGCCGCGGCGTGACGAAAGCGGGAAGATCGTCAAGGAAGGCAGCGTTACCACGTGGCTCAACGGGAAGAAGACGCAAGACAACGCCGCGTTCGGCGAGCCGCGGAGCACGTACCATCCATTCCGCTACCATACCACCGATTACCTGCGGAAGATCTACGTCAGGCAGAATAGGACCGGCGTGGGCCCAGTGTTTTTGCAGGACCACGACAACGCGACGAAGTTCCGCAACGTGTGGATTGTGCCGCGGGATGATCTTGCCGGCCCGTACGAAGCCGAGTGACGGGTGCGCAAACGCGTTGTGGTTCTCTCGGCGGGAGCGGTCGCGCTGGTCTTTTCCCGACCGCGTCGCCGTCGTCGTGCCGACGACGGCTAAACGGGTACCGCCGACGACGGCTAAACACGCAGTTCCGCCGGTTGCGTGACGGCGGAGCGCCCTGACGGCCCCCTGGACGCGAAATTTTCCCGGCGTGACCTATCGTGTCCACCGGGCTGGCGATACTTTCCCTGTCGAGGTTGACTCGCAATGTTTCGGCCTCGGCGACGGATTTTTTTCGGTGTACACCTTGACATGCTACTGGCATTGTGTACACTACTGACCGCACGCCCCGCGTTGCGTTTCCAGCCACCCTTTTGGATAACAGGAGCATTCTGATGGTCGCTACCGCAAACGCCAAGTCCGCCGCCCGCGCCGCCCACCGCGTCCGCGGCCAATCGCCGGTCAATGAGCCGCCGGCCAAGGAAAACACGAACATGGCCAAGAAAGCCACGAAAGCGTCCGAGAAGAAGACCGCCGACGCCATCGACCTCTTCACCTCCGATCCCAATCTCAAGACCGCCATCCAGCAAATCGAAAAAACCTTTGGCGAGGGGGCGATCATGCCGCTGGGCAGCTCCCGCGCCGTCCGCGTGGATGGGATCCCCACCGGCTGCCTCTCGCTCGACATGGCGCTGGGGGGCATGGGGATGCCACGGGGGCGAATCATCGAGGTGTTCGGGCCGGAGTCGAGCGGCAAAACGACGCTCGCGCTGCACGTGGTCGCTCAGGCCCAAAAGAACGACGGCATCGCCGCCTTTGTGGACGCTGAGCACGCCCTCGACCCCTCCTGGGCGAAGAAACTGGGTGTCGATCTCGAAACGCTGTTGGTGAGCCAACCCAGCAGCGGCGAAGAGGCGATGCAGATTACGGAAATGCTGATCCGCAGCAACGCCGTCGATATCATCGTGATCGACTCCGTGGCGGCCCTGATTCCCAAGCAGGAATTGCAGGGAGAGATCGGCGATTCCCACGTCGGTTTGCAGGCCCGGCTGATGAGCCAGTCGATGCGGAAACTCACCGGCGCCATCGCCAGGAGCAAGACGACCGTCATCTTTATCAACCAGATCCGCGAGAAGATCGGCGTGATGTTCGGCAGCCCCGAGACAACGCCGGGTGGCCGCGCGCTCAAGTTCTATTCCTCGTGCCGCGTGGACGTCCGCCGTATCGGGCAAATCAAGGACGGCGAAGAAGTCATCGGCCAGCGGGTGCGAGCCAAGATCGTCAAGAACAAGGTCGCCCCGCCGTTCCGGATCGCCGAGTTCGACATGATGCACAACAAGGGCATCAGCTACGAAGGCGACATCCTCGACCTGGCGGTGCAACACCGCATCGTCGGCAAGAGCGGTTCGTGGTTTCGCTATAACGACGAGCACATCGGCCAAGGCAAGGAGAAGGCCCGGGTGTTCCTGGAAGAAAATCCCAAACTGACTGCGGAACTTCGTGAGAAGGTTTTGGAGCGGGGCGGATTCGCGGCGCTGGGGGATTTCGACGATCAGCAAGAAACGGGCGCCGATGAAGCCGAGCAAGAGCGTTAGTCTGGCGCTTCGCTGCGGCCTTTTGGTGGGGCTTTCGATCGCGCCGGCCGCCGCTCAACCGCATTCCACGCTAAACGCCGCACGCGCGTTGCAGCAGGCGGCGACGGCGGCCATCGCGAAATGCGGCCGCGGTGTGGTCGCCATTGCACGGGCCCGCAAGGGACTCGAAGCCGATGCGCTGACCGACCCCGGGGCCCTCCCGCGGGAGTTCTGCGCCGGCGTGGTGGTCGAGCCCGGTGTGGTCGTCACCACCGCCCACAGCCTGGGTCAGCCACAACAAAACGAGTACGCGATCTGGACGCAGGGCCGCCCGCTGAAGGCCCGCGTCCTGGCGACTGATCCCTGGACCGACCTGGCGGCGTTGGGGCCGGCGGGGGATGGGGAGGCGGTGGTGTGGCGGGGCCTCTTTCGTCTACCGTTGGGGGACCCTGACGAGCTGCGCAAGGGACAGTTGGCAATCGCGCTCGGCAATCCCTTCGGCATCGCGGCCGATGGCGAGGTCTCCGCGTCCGCCGGGCTGATCAGCAATCTCATGCGAAAGGCCCCGGAGTCGCCCGGGGGCGGTCGCTCGCTTTTGCATCACTTCGGCGCGCTCATCCAAACCGGCGCCGCCGTCCCCGCCGGCGCAAGCGGGTCCGCATTGGTGAATCTGGAAGGCGAACTGGTCGGCCTGCTGACCGATTGGCCGCTGGCGAGCGAATCGAGCGAACCTGGCGGGCTGGCCATCCCTGTCAGTGAGACCTTCCGCCGCGTGGTGACAACGCTCGCCGAAGGCAAATCACCCGAGCACGGCCTGTTGGGCATCGCCCCCGGGACCGGCCGGAGCGATCTTACCTACGAAGAACGGGCCCAAGGCCGGATTGGGGCGGTGGTCCATCGCCTGGTGGTGGGGGCCCCGGCGCGGGACACCTCATTGCGGATGGACGACGTCATTGTGGCCGTGAATGGTCGGCCGGTCCGCGACGCGGACGCCCTGATTCGCGAGATCGGCGGGATGCCGCCCGGCGCGACGGCTCGGCTAACGGTCGAACGGGGCGAGATGCGCAAGTCGCAGCGGTTTGTCGAAGAAACACGCGTCGCCAAGCGGGAGCCCGACGAGGCGCATCCCGCCTATCAAACGGCGCCGGTAAGACAGTGGCGGGGTCTTCAAGTCGATTGGACCACCGCGATGCCCGGCTTTCGCCAAGGCAACCACGCCGGCTCGATCGACCCGGAGGGCTGCGTCGCCATTATCAATATCATTCCCAACAGCGCGGCGGGCACAGCGGGGCTGCGGGAGGGCGCCTTTATCACCCACGTCGCCGGGCGCCGCGTCAAAACCCCCCAAGGGTTCTACCGGCAGGCGGAATCGAGGACGGGCGAAGTCAACGTCCGCGTCTCGACGGCGCCGGGCCGATTCGTAACGACGGCCATTCCCCCCTAATCAGCCGGCGTTTCACTTCGGCCTTGTTTGAAGATGCGAATGCACTACGACTACGACATCCTGGTGATCGGCGCGGGACATGCCGGGACGGAGGCGGCGCTGGCCGCCGCTCGGTTGGGGGCGCGGACCGCGCTGCTGACCAGCAATCTCGACACGGTCGGGCAAATGAGTTGCAATCCCGCGATCGGCGGAATCGGCAAGGGGCAGATCGTGCGGGAGATCGACGCCCTGGGCGGGGCGATGGGCCTGGCCACCGACGCCACCGGCATCCAGTTCCGCCTGCTCAACCGTCGCAAAGGACCAGCCATGCGCGGTCCGCGGGCCCAGACGGACAAGAAGGCGTATCAAAACGAAATCAAGCGAATCGTCGAGTGGCAGGGAAACCTCACGCTGCGGCAGGAAGCGGTGGAGGAACTAATCGACGAACCCGCCGCTCGCGGCGAAGCGGGGGAAACTCGCCGCCGCGTCACGGGCGTCCGCTGCGGCGGCGGCGTTGTGTACCGCGCCCCGCGGGTTATTCTCACCACCGGCACGTTCCTCTCGGCCCTGATGCACACGGGCGAAACGAAAACGCCTGGCGGCCGGGCCGGCGAGGGAACCGGCAGCGGCATCAGCGCCGCCCTCAGGCGGCTGGGCTTTCGCGTCGCCCGCTTCAAAACCGGCACGCCGCCGCGGCTCAATGCCCGCACCATCGACTTCAGCCAGACGGAAGAACAGCCGGGGGACGAGCGGCCGGAACCGTTTTCGTTCCTCACGACACAACTGACGCAGCGGCAGGTTCCGTGCCACATTGCGCACACAAACCCGCGGGTGCATGAGCTGATCCGGGCCAATCTGCATCGGGCGCCGATGTACACCGGCCAGATCGAGTCGGGCGGGCCGCGGTATTGTCCGTCCATTGAAGACAAGGTGGTGCGGTTCGCCGACAAGCCGCAGCATCAACTTTTCCTCGAACCCGAGGGTTACCACACCGCGGAGATCTACGTCAACGGCCTGCCGACGAGCCTGCCGCGGGACGTGCAGGAAGGCATGTTCCGGCTCATCCCCGGCCTGACGCGGGCCGAGATCATGCGGTACGGCTACGCGGTGGAATATGATTACTGCCCACCCGACCAACTCCGCCGCACGCTACAGACGAAGCTCGTGGCGGGACTCTACTTCGCCGGACAAATCAACGGCACCACCGGCTACGAGGAAGCCGCCGGGCAGGGGCTGATGGCGGGCGCCAACGCCGCGCTCACGCTGCGGGATGGGCCGGACGCAGAGTTCATCCTCAGCCGCGATGAGGCGTACATCGGCGTCTTGATCGACGACCTGGTCACACGGGGCGTCGATGAGCCGTACCGCATGTTTACCTCGCGGGCCGAGTTTCGGCTGAAGCTGCGGTATGACAACGCGGACCGCCGCCTTACGCCGCGGGGCCTCGATGTGGGACTGATTTCGCCGGACCGTGAATCGCGCTTCCGCAAGAAGTCGAAAGCGATCTGCCAATGGCGCGCTGCGCTCGACTCTCTCCGCATCGACGGTGTGACCGCGACCAGGTTCCTCCGGCGTCCCGACGCAACCTGGATGGACCTCGCCCGGTCCGCGCCCGAGTTGTCGACGGTCCCGTCCGAGGTCGCCGAGCAGGTGACGCACGACATCAAGTACGCGGGCTATATCGCGAGGCAGGATATCGAGGTGCAGCGTCAGCGGCGGCTGGCGCACAAGCGGATTCCGGCGGACTTCGATTTCCTTGCGCTCGCGCACATGCGGAACGAGGCGCGGGAAAGATTGTCGCGGCATCGGCCCGAGACCATCGACCAGGCGACCCGGATTAGCGGGATCACGCCCGCGGATATCGCGCTGTTGCTCGTCTATTTGGAAGGCAAGCGTCGCGTGAACGCCTGAAGCGGACCGGGCGCCGCCCGTGGATTTTGCGGCTGAAAGAGCCGGACTTTGGCGGCGTTCGCGGGCCGTTGGCGGCCGGCGGAGAACGCCGTCGCGTAACCTATTGTCATTGTTGGACTTATATTTCCAGGATTAGCCTTGACCCGGCGGCGCTGGCAAGTATAATTCGCGAATCTGGCAAGTTCGGTAATATCGGCAGCGCCGGATAAACCCGAGGTTTGAAGTATCGCCGAAGGGTGTATAGCCGTTACAATTTATGCGGTTTATGCGCCTTGTGCGCTTTGCACACTGTGCGGGTTGTATGCGGGGCATCGCAAAGCTCGGCGGCTTCAAGCGAGTAGGATCATCGTTAGGCCCGCGTGCGGGTCTCCTTCCCAAGTACGCTTACCATCGGCTAGGGAGAGGGTGGTAGGAGGATGAAAACGGTTTTTACGACAGGCGAAGCGGCGAAGATTTGCAAGGTCAGCCAGCAAACCATCATTCGTTGTTTCGACTCTGGGCAGCTCAAGGGGTTTCGCGTGCCCGGCAGCCGGTTCCGCCGCATTCCGCGCGACCATTTGTTCACGTTCATGCGGGATAACGGCATCCCGACCGACGCACTGGAAAGCGGCAAGCGCAAGGCCCTGATCGTGGACGACGATCTTGACCTGGTCGATTTGCTCGTCGATGTGTTCGAGCGCGACAGCCGGTTCGAGATTAAGACCGCCAACAACGGCTTCGACGCCGGCATGCTGGTCAAGGAATTCCGCCCCGACCTGGTGGTGCTCGATGTGATGCTGCCGGACATCAACGGCAAGGAAGTTTGCCAAAGGGTCCGCAGCGATCCTTCCATGAGCGGGGTGCGGATCATCTGCATTTCCGGCATGGTCGAGCAAGACAAGGTGCAGGACCTCCGCGACGCGGGAGCGGACGACTTCATGCAGAAGCCGTTCGCGGTGGAAACGCTGCTCGAGCGGTGCTGCGAACTGCTTGACATGGAAGCCGTTGGCAGCGCGCGGTAAGGGGTCGTCGTCGCCTTTCGCTTCGCGAAAGGGCGCCATTTCGCGGAGCGCAATGCGACATTGCTGTCATTTCCGACACAATCGCGCGGCGGAACTTCGTGGCAGTTGCCGCTGTGCGACGCCACCGCTTCCGTGCTGGTTGAAACGCTGCTGACCCGTTCGCTGGCCCAGCGGCGAAGTCTGCTTGTTCCTGCTTTGCGGGATGACCCCGCGTTCGCCCTGTGGGCCTTGGCGGCCGCTCCCGGTCGCGTCGTTTCCGGCCCGGTCACCCTGGCGTCGCTTGCCCAGTGGCTGTCCGGCGCCCTGGTGGATCATTTGCGGCGGCCGACCGGCGACCCGCCGTGGCAAGCGGCGAGCGGACCCGCAGCGAACGACGACGACGCCCCCGAACATCGGTTCGCCGCGCTGGTGGAGCGGACGGTCGTTTCGGCGCGGCGGTTGGTGAGCGGCCTCACAAAAGAAGACGGCCGCGCCAAGTCGCTGCGGGATGGCATGTACGTGGCGGCGTTGGTCGATGCGGCGCCCCTGTGGCGCGCCGCTTGTCTCGTAGAACCGTCAAGGGCGGAGCTTCGCGAAAACCCGAGACCCCCAACGCCGCTTTGCAACGCCCTCGTGAAAGCGTGTGCCGAGTTGCTGGCGACCCATTCCGGCGCCGGCCCTACCCATCGGCCGCACGCCGACGTCCATCGTCGGGACGGCGACGGGCCCGAGGAGATTCATCGTGCAGAGCGGGCCGGCCAGAGAGCCGGACGCCGCTTTCGCCGCAAGACGCCCGGGCCCGGGCGGCACGTGCTTGCCCTGGCCCGCAAGCTGTCCCGCTTGGAGCGGCTCACGGAGAGCTTCGACCTGGCCGTCCGCGACGGCAAACTGGCGGCCATGAAGGAGTTCGCGTACGGGGCGGGCCACGAGATCAACAATCCGCTGGCCAACATCTCCACGCGGGCCCAGTCGCTATTGCAGGAGGAAACGGACCCGGAACGCCGCCGCAAGTTGGCCACCATCAACGCCCAGGCGATGCGGGCTTTCGACATGATTGCGGACGCGATGCTCTTCGCCCATCCGCCGCAACCGCGGCCGGAGACGATTCGCCTCGACCGGATCGCGCAGGCCGTCTGCGAAAAGCTGCGCGGCGCGGCGGCGGAGCAGCGGACGGAGCTTTCCGCGACGACCGTCCATGCGGAAGCGGAAGGCGCCTCGCCGGTCGAGGCGAAGGCCGACCCCACGCACGTTACCGAGGCGCTTGCCGCCCTGATCCGCAACTCGCTGGAAGCGCTCGGCCAGGGCGGGGCCGTCACGATTCAGCCGCTCTCCACGTCGGCCTTGCCGGAAAAGCCGGTCGGCGGACGTGTCTCCCAGGATTGGGTGGGCTGGCGGGTGACCGATACCGGGCCGGGCGTGCCGGAATCCGTCCGCGAGAAGGTCTTCGATCCGTTTTTTTCCGGACGGGAGGCGGGCCGGGGCCTCGGCTTCGGCCTCGCCAAGACGTGGCGGGTAGCGGAACTGCACGGTGGAGAACTGCGGCTGGTCGATCCTGCGCCGGGAAACACGGTCTTCGAGTTTCTGCTTCCCGCGGCAGGGTTGGAAACGGGCGGTCACAACGGCGCCTAGATCGCGATTCGTGCTGCAAACGATCAGAGTTTTCGAAGCGTGCCGCCGCAAATCGACACTGAGCCACGACCGTAAGGGAGTGGCCACAGCAGGGTTTACGGGCGCGGGGCCGCTTCCTGACGGGCTCGGCTCGGCCCGGGGGCAGAAGAGAAGCGTTCAAGGCTCGTACGTCGTGCCATGTTCGCGGTAACCGCTCCTTGCAAGCTGCTGGCGCCGACAGCTTTCGGCTGGGGTTTCGGCCGGTCCGGCGCTTGCCTTGCAGCCGGCTTCCGCGGAGAATAGATGGTTGATGGCGGGTCGCGGTCGAGAGCGCGCTCGCCCCCGTTTCCCCCTAGCCCTTGGAGGCATCGATGAGAACGCTGCTTTCCGCCGTTGCCCTCGCTTTCGTTCTGTTTGCCGCATCCACGGCGTGGGCCCACCGTGTGGTTGTGTACTCGCCCGTGGTTGCCGGTCCCCCGGTGGTTCACGCGTACTACGCGCCGGCGCCTGTGGTCGCTTATTCGCCGGTGGTGACGTATGCGCCTGTGGTCCAGCCGGCGGTGGCTTATTCGCCGGTGGTCACGGCGTACAGCCCGGTGGTGGTGCGGCGCCCGGCGGTAACCCCCTACGTGATCGGTCGGGGCGCCCTCGGTCAGGCCCAGGTGTACATCCCGGGGCAACCGGTCCGCAACGCCTTGCGGTTCGTTACGCCGTAGCGTCGAAAAGGGGTCGGCGACTCGCACACGCCCGGCGCGCACGCGAGCGGAGTTCGGGCAACGGCGTTCCTTTGCTCGGGCCGCGCGCGTGTCGATTCACGTGCTTGCGCTGCGGTCGTGTAGATTCAGCCACCCCGAGCCTTCCGCCTGGGTCGCACTTGCCGCCTGGCGAAATTCGGCGAATCGGATCGGTGGAGCGGGTGCGCCGCGCAAAAAATCGACGATCGTTCCGTCGCCAATCGCGGCAAACCCTTGTTCCCCTTTCGCAAGCTGGTAGGCTTAAGTTCGGTGGGGCGGAGGCAGTTTCTCCGGCGCCCAGGAACCGGGGGGAACCATGTTTGCAGAAGCCGAACGCATCGCCCAGTTGCTCGTGATCCTCTTCTTTCCCGCCATGACGGGAAACGACGCGGCCGATTTTCTGGACAACGATAGCTTCTGGGCGCGGCATCGTGTCGCCGTCACCTCGGAAGCGATGCGCGAACAACTCGTCCGGCCCGAGCCCGCCGAGATCGGCCACTTGCTCAACGACCTCGGCAGCCCGCATTTCCATGCGCGGCAGCGGGCGATGCAGCGCATCCGCCAGTTGGGACCGGGAGCCATGGAGGGCTTGCGGCGGGCCGCCGATTCCCACGACCCCGAGATCGCGTTCCGCGCTCAGCGGCTGGTCGAGTACTTCGAGGATCGGACCACCACGACGCGGGTCCGCCGGCTGATGGCTCTCAAGACATTGCATCACCTTGAGGGGGATCGCTGCGCTTTGCTATTGCGGACCGTGGCCGACGATCCGCATCCCATGGATGTTGTCGAAGCGGAATATGCCCGTTTGCTCTTGATGCGACAGGCGCCGGGCGCCGCGGCGTCACAGGCGGGGGCGCGGGTATCCGATGAAACGCTGCTCTCCGACGTGTGGCTGTTGCCCGCAAGCTGCGGCATGGTGGGGCAGACGACGCCGTGGAGGCAGATTCCGTTCTCTGCCGACGAACTGGTGCGGGTGGGGACGAGCTTCGGCGGCGTCTTCGGCGATTCGCCCAGCGAGGCGACGCTACGGACCCACTGGGCGGGCATGGCGCCGCGGATCGAAGACCTCATTTCCACCGTCGGTTACGCGAGGCTCGACGCGGTCACGCTCGGCGTGTCGAAAGATGTGGGGCCGGGCGGCGGGTATTGCGTGATCGTCGGCCGCGGCTTCTACGACCGCGACCGGGCCGGCGAACTGCTGGTCGGCTGCGGGCTCGACAAGCGCCTCGAACATGGCGTGCCGACGTATTGGGCCGACGACGAAGCCGTCTTCCTGATGCCCGACCACCAGCGGCTGGTGTTCGCCGCGGGCTCGCAGGGGCAGATTCCGATGCGCGACTTGATCGAAGCCTGCCGCCGCGGCAAAGGCACGCTCGGCGAAAACGCGGCGATGGCCCGGCTGGTGAAATCCGCTGACCGGCGGCACTGCGTGTGGGCGGCGGCGGAACTTCCCACCGCCTTCACGGAAGTCCCGTTCGTAAACGGGCTTACGGAGGCGACCGCCTTTGCCGATTGGGACAGCGACGGCGTGAAGGCCACCGCGGTAGTGCGGGGCAAGGATGAGGGGGCCATCCTCGCCGCCCTCACCGCCATGGACGGCGTGTTGCTGGTGGGCCGCGGCGAGATGAAGCGGCAGGCCGAATCGACCCCGATGATCCGTCCCTTCTACGAAGCGATGAAGACGATCAAGCACACCCGCGACGGCGACACCGCGACGATCACCGCCCAGTACGCCGGCCCCGCCACCGACATCCTGTGGCTGCCCTCGGCGGCGATGCTGCAGTTGAACGACCTCTAGGGGCGGGGCTTGCGCCCTTGGGAAGAAAACACTAGTTTCTAAATCCTAACTTCTAAATAAATTCGAATTGCCGAATGACCTAAATGAGGCTGCGCCGCCTTCGTGACTCGCGTGGACTCGCGCGGTTTCACTCATTATGACATTTGAAAATTGGAATTTGTTTAGAAGTTAGGATTTAGAAATTAGTGCTTAGGATTTATGCAACCCCATCGGCGTCCCATCACCCATGAACGTCACTCTCGCCGCGCCCCGTGGTTTCTGCGCCGGCGTGCACATGGCGATTGACGCGCTGGATATGGCCCTGGCCCGGCTTGGACCGCCGATCTACGTGTATCACGAGATCGTCCACAACCAGTACGTGGTGCGGCGGTTCGAGGCGGAGGGCGCCGTCTTTGTCAACGACCTGGCGGATGTGCCCGAGGGCGCAACCGTGCTTTTCTCGGCCCACGGCGTCTCGCCGGAAATCCGGCGGATCGCCCGTCAGCGGAAGCTGTTCGCCATCGATGCGACCTGTCCCCTCGTCACCAAGGTCCACCTGGAGGCGGTGAAGTACGCCAAAGCCGGCTATACCATCATCCTCATCGGTCACGAAGGCCACGACGAGGTGGTCGGCACGATGGGGGAGGCGCCGGAGGCGATCCTCCTGCTGGAAGACGCCGAGGAAGTGGACTCGCTGCAAATCGCGGACGAAAGCAAACTCGCGTATCTCACCCAGACGACGCTTTCCGTCGATGACGCCAACCGGGTCATCGACCGGCTCAAGGCCCGGTTCCCCCACATCAAGCATCCGCCCAAGGAAGACATCTGCTACGCCACCCAGAACCGGCAAGAAGCGGTGCGGGAACTGGCCAACGGCGCCGATCTGGTCCTCGTCCTCGGCAGCCAAAACAGCAGCAACAGCCAGCGGCTAAGGGAACTGGCGGAGGTCTCGGGCGTGGCCGCATATCTCATCGACGGCGTGCAGCACGTGGACGAGAACTGGTTTATGGGCGTGGAGACCGTGCTGATTACCGCCGGAGCCAGCGCGCCTGAAGTGGTCGTTGCAGATCTGGTCGCGTGGCTCCGCGAGAAGTTCGGCGCGGACGTCAAAGAACGGAGTTTGCGGGAAGAGAAAGTGAAGTTTCCGCTGCCGAAGGAGCTGCGGGTGGTGGCCACGCCGGGGTCGGGGGTTTCTCGCCGTCCATGATGTCGCCATCCTGCGAAAGGCCCAGCGGCGAGAAAGTCCCGACCCCTTGCAGGGTTGAATTGGCGATGCCGCGCCGGATGGAATCGGGACTCGCTCGTGGATTGCGTGTGATTTGCGTGCAGAGTCCGTTGCCGACGAGCAACCCCCGACCCCCGCGCTCGCGCCTTACGCGTCGCGCTGCAGCAACTCCGCAATTTGCACCGCGTTGGTCGCCGCTCCCTTGCGCAGGTTGTCGCTCACGCACCACAGCGTGATGCCGTTTTCGCAGGAAAGGTCTTCGCGGATGCGGCCGACGAAGACGTCGTCTTTCTCGTCGCACGTCAGCGGCATCGGGTATTGGCCGGCGGCGAGGTCGTCGATCACGGTCACGCCCGGAAACGCATCCAGCAATTCACGGGCCTGCGTGACCGTCAATTTCTTCTCGGTTTCGATCAGGATGCTCTCGCTGTGGCAGTTGCTCACCGGGGCCCGCACGCAGGTGGGGCAGATGCGGATGCTTTCGTCGCCGAGGATCTTTTGCGTCTCCCACACCATCTTCAGCTCTTCGGAGGTGTAGCCCTCATGCTTGGGGCGGCCGATTTGCGGGATGAGGTTGAAGGCGATGGGATGGGCGAAGGCGGTGTATTCATGCGGCTTACCGCCCAGAGCCGCCCGCGTCCCCTGATCCAAATCCCGCTGCCCTGGGACCCCCGCCCCGCTGGTGGCCTGATACGTGCTGACGACGACCCGGCGGATACGGGCGGCGTCGTGCAGCGGCTTCATCACCATGACCAACTGCGTGGTGCTGCAATTGGGGCTGGCGATGATGCCCTGGTGCTCCCGCGCGGCCTGCGGGTTGATCTCGGGAACGACCAGCGGCACGTGCGGCTGCATGCGCCAGTAGCCGCTTTCGTCGACGACAACGGCGCCTTCCTCCACCGCGTACGGAATGAACTCGGCGGCCACGTCGTCGGGCGTGCTGGCGATCACCAGGTCCACGCCGCGAAACGCGCCGGGCTTGAGTTCTTCGACGGTGCGCTGCGTCCCGGCGAACTCAATCTGCTTGCCCGCCGAACGCCGGGAAGCCAGGAACTTGATCGAGTCGCAGGGCAATCCCCGTTCCAAGATCAAACGGCGGATGATGCCGCCGACCGCCCCGGTGGCGCCCACGATAGCCAGATTGCGATACACGGATTCCTCGCTGGTTGATGGTCGCATTTCGTCCGCGAAATGGCGCCCGTTCGCGAAGCGAAAGGCGACGAAAAAGACCCTTGTCGAGTCAGACAAGGGTCTTGTTTAGTTTAGCTTGCGTCGATTGTCGAGACGGTCAGTCTGCCGCCGCCACCTGGTCCGCTCCCGCCACGAACCGCAAGGTCCGCACGTCGCCGGCGGTCAGGTTGAGCGCCTCGTCCCGAGTGACGGTTTTGCCGTCCTGTTCCCACGTCACTCGCACCTGGTAATCCTTCCAGGTCTGGCCGGCAGGCAGGCTGTGGGTCGCGAATTCGCGGACCCGGCCCGTCGCCTTGGTCACATGGCCGCCGAGGTAGACCTGGGCATCTTCCGGCACGACCACGGTCACCTTGGTTTCCACCGGCCGGGACGCCACGTTGATCTCGGGACGGAAATCGAAAGCGAGCGACTCGGTCTGGCCGCCGATCAGGTCGATCTGTTTCTCGTCCCGAATCGTCCGCCCGTCGCGCACGATTTCGACCGCGACGTCATAGGAGTACTTGTAACCGGCTTTCAGCCCGTGCGAAACATACTCCCTTCGCGAACCGGTCGAGGACGTCGGCCGGCCGTTGATCGTGACGCGGGCGTCGACGGGGACGTTCAGCACGATCATGCCGGAATCGGCCCGCGGGCTCGATTTGCGGAAGTGGGCGTCGTCCAGGCGGAACGGCGGCGCCTCGCCGCGGCCGTCGCCGCGTTCACCGGCGGCCGCGGGGGGTTCCGGTGGTTCCGGCGGCGTCTCCAGCCGCGGCCGCTCGGCCGCGGGTTCTGGCGCCGCAGGTTGGGTCGAGGGGTCCGCCGGCGTGGGTTCCATGCGGTCGTCCGACGGCACGATGCCCGACGATCCCACGACCCGTTCGCTAATCACCGTGCCGCTCGAGTAGCCGGCGGTGGCCACGCCGCCGCAGCATGGCGCCACGTAACTGCCGTAGACGACGCGGCTGGCATACGAACAACCGCTCCAGCACGTGTCGTAACAGGGATAATAATAGGAATAGCAGCAGGGGCTGTACGCCCGGTACACGGGAGCATAGTAGGTGCGGTGCAGCGCCCGGTGATGATACACCGGGCGATACCAACCGTAGCTGTACGGCGTGTAGTACAGCGATGTGTACACAGGATACCCGTAGCCGTAACCGCCATAGTAATACCGCCCGCCGCTTGCCTGTTGCGGCGAGACCGCCGCCAGCGCCGCCGAAAGCAATCCCACCGCCAAAACCGACCGCCAAAGCTTGCCGTACATGTTGTGTTCTCCTATGTTCGCTAGACCTGCCATTTGGCCCCAACGTTTATCAGGATAGCAGGTCGCGGGGCAAAATCAAGCGGCTGGGGGAAATCTCGGGGATTTTTGGGGAATGCTGGAGAGCCGGACAGAGGCGGGAAGCGACCGGGTAACCCCGAGGGACAGGCGCCGGGGTGTCGTCGTTCGCCCCTGACGCGAACATCCTCACCCCTAAGGCGGCGACGCCGCAACCAAAGCCAAAGCACGAATATCGAAATCCGAAACAAATCACAAATCCAGAATCCGAATGTTCGAAACGTCCCCACAGCCTTCCGCGCTGGGGCGGCGGGACCCTGCTTACGGCCTGCCAGCGCCGCCCCGCTTCTTCGCCTCAAACGCGATCTGGTCGAATTCGATCGTCCCGATCGCTCCGAACAGGCCGATGCGGAGAATTCCTTCGCGGGCGGACAGCGGCACACGGAAGGTCTTTTCCACATTTTGCCAGGAACTCGTGCCGTGCCACGGGCCGACCCACCACACGCCCAGTTCCTTCCGCGCCTCGTCGTAGAGCGTGACGGCGATCAGCGGCTTCTCGTGCGTCTCGACGCCGTACACCACATCCTGCGTCCGCACACGGGCCTTGATCGTCAACTCGCTGATGTGCCGGCCGTCGATGGGAAAGCCCTGCAGAGCGTGGGCGCTGCGGCCGCGGATGTCGTTCGTCGCCCGGCCAAATGCGTCTCCCTGTGGGGCCGTGGGATCCTCGACTCGCGAGAAGCTCCGCTGGTAATACCAGCCGACCACGTGGCCGTCCTCGCCTGGCGCTTCCTCAAAACCGCCGCCGACGACCTGCGGACTGGCCGGATCGGGCTGGACCCGGCGGCGGGCTTCCGCGGCGCCGGTCATCGGCACGAAGAGTGTGGGCCGTAGCGGCTCGAGATGAAGTTCGCCATTTTTCTTGGTAAACAAATAAAGCGTTTGTTGGTACCTTTCACCAACCGGGATGACCATCCGCCCGCCCTCGGCAAGCTGCTCGATCAGCGGTTGCGGCGGCTTCTCCGGCGAGCAGGTGACGATGATCTTGTCAAACGGCGCCGCTTCGGGCCAACCTTTGTAGCCGTCCCCCACTCGGACGTGCACGTTCTCGTAGTTGAGCCGGCGGAGCGTGCGGGCCGCGGTTTCGCCGAGTTCTTTTACAATTTCGATGGAATAGACTTCCTTGACCAGCGGCGAAAGGACCGCCGCCTGGTAGCCGCTGCCGGTTCCGATCTCGAGCACGTTGTCGGTCGGCCGCGGGTCGAGAGCCTCGGTCATATAGGCCACGATAAACGGCGACGAAATGGTTTGCTTTTGCCCGATGGGCAATGCCATGTCGTAGTACGCCCGCGGACGCTCCTTTACGGGCACAAACTCATGCCGCGGCGTAGCGAGCATCGCCTTGATCACCCGCGGGTCCTTCACCCCGGAGCCGATGACCGCCTCCTCAACCATTTTCCGCCGAGCCCGGCGGTCGGCCTCGGTGTCCCTGGCGTCAACCGGGGTGGCCAAGAGGGCGGCGCCCAGGAGGGCCATCATCAGGCCGGTCCGGGTGAAGACCGGGTTGACCATTCGTAACATTTCCGCGTAGGGCTTGAGGAAAGGCGCGGGGGATTGTTGACATGCGCAGGCGCGTTAGGGGCTGGCGCCAACCGATTAACTATACCACGCTAACCGCTTCGCTCTCCCGCCCATCTTCTATTGCCGATCACGCATTCTGGTGGGTGGCACGCCCATAGCGGACCAACCGGGATCATCGTCGCGGTCGCCGGCTGGTCAATCTCCCGAGAGACGTTGCGCCAGGCGGCGGGAGCGCCGGGCGTGGGAATCTGCATACCGCTTTCCACGCCCACCGCCCTAAAGGGCTCAGGGCGTGCCACCCATTCTGCTATTCGTGCCACCCATTCGGCTATACATGCCACCCATTCTGTTATACATGCCACCCATTCTGTTATACGTGGCGCCCATTCTGTTATACGCGATTATTCCCCGCGAAGGGCCGCGAGGATGTTTTCGGACGCTGCGGCTCGCGCGGCGAAGGCGCCGGCGAGCAATCCGGCCGCCAGCACCGTGGAGACCAGCAGCAGCAGCGTGACCGCGGGGAAGCTCACGCCCCGCGTGAAGTAGTGGGGCACAGTGGTGATCAGCGCGGCCAGCGTTCCCACCGCCAGGCCGGCGACAATGAGGAAGACCGTTTCCAGCAGGATCATCCGCGAGAGCCGGCGGCGGCGAAACCCGACTGCCCGCAAAAGGGCGAGTTCCTTCCGCCGCTCGAGCACGCTGCGGACCTGCGCGGCGGCCAGGCCGAAGGCACCGAGCACCAGCCCCAATCCCCCTAAACTCTGAAACGTTTGCAGATACGTATTTTGCACGGCGTTCAGGCGTTCCAGGCGGCTCTCTGCCGTGGTCACGTCCATGCCGTACTCGGCCAGGGCGTTTTCGCAGGCGGCGGCGACTTCGTCGATCTTGCCCGAGGGGGCATCGATGAAGAAATAGCGGTAGCCGCCGGAGTCGGAAAAAAGCCGCTGGAAATCGGCCTCGCCGATCAGCAGACTCCCCTGCAGCACGCTGCCGGAAAGCAACCCCACCACGCGATAGTGCGTCACGCCGCCGGGGCCGCCGCCGTCGGCCACCGAGAACGCCTCGCCCGGCCCGCCGTAGAGTTGCAGGGAATAGAGGGCCGTCGCCTGGTCGAGGATGACGGGAACGGGGTTCTCTTTGCCGCCGAGCGGTTCCGTATTGGGTTGCCGCGACCGGCGGCCGTCGTTCGCCGTTTCCGTAAGCGGCAGTAGTCGCCAGGGATTGGGCGTGGTCGATTTCTCCGCGGTTTGGATTTTCAGATGTCCGCTGAAGGCGAACGGCGTAACGCCGGCGTCGTCGTAATGGCGGGCAAACTGGCTCGTCACCCCGATCACCCGCGGCTGCTGCGGCCGAAACAGGTTCAAGCAGCTCGCATCATCGCCCTGGCGCAGACGAAGCGGATACATGGTCGCCGCTTGCAGCGTCTCCTCGACCTCCGGTGAAAACCCGTACTCCTCCGCCGCGTGCGGGGCAGCCGGATTAGAAAACAGCGGGGCGTCCGATTCCGCAATCAGCGGGAATCCCCCACTGCCTTGATCCGTCGGCGAAAGCTGGAAGGCCCCCATCGCGACAATGAGAAAACTTGCGGCGCCCACCAGGCCGATCGTCAAGACGCTTCGCAGGGGATTGCGGGCCGCCCCGCGAAAGGCGAGCCCCGCCAGGCTGAGCGAGAGCGAGGAACGCCGTCCCGCCGACCTCAGCCACCGCCATGCCAGGGCCAACGCCGCGAGGAGGGCCAGCGAACCGGCCCCGAAAAACGCCCCGGCCTGGGCCTGCGGGCTGAGTCCGCCAGCCAACAACGCCAAGGCGATCGCGGCCAAGGCGGCGACGGCGCCGACAAGAAGCGAAATCCACCCTGCGGGTTTTCTGGCGGCGAGCGCCGTCTCGGTCGTGGCCCCGGCCATCAGCCTCCGGGTCGCCACGTTCCGCAAACCCCACAGGGTCAGCAACAGCGAAATGACCGCGGCGCCGGCGCCGGCAAGGTAACCGATCAGCAAACTCCACTCGCCGACGCGCAACGTGAGAAAAGGCGTGATAATGGCCCCGACCCACAGTGTCCTCAAGCCGACAATCATCAGCCAACCGTAGCAAACGCCGCCCAGCACGCCGATCCACCCGCCGAACAGCGCAACGATCGCGCCCTCGCTGGCAAGCATCCCGCCGATCCGCACGCGGCGGATACCGATGGCCGCCAGGGTTCCGATTTCCGCCGCCCGCCGCTGAAGCCCCAGTCGATACGTGAGAACGACCAGCAACAGGGCGGCCGCGATGATAAACATGCTGAAACCCACGAAGAGGACGTCAAACGGCGTGGTTCCCGCGGAGGCGGCGACCGCCCGCTGGCGGATGGGGAGAATGCGAAGCGGGCCGAGTTCGTCTTGTTCGTCCAGTTCCTCAGCGATCCGCCGCCGCAGGACCGCGATCTCGCCGTCCTTCCACGGATCGACCTGGCCCGGGGCCCGCGTGATTCGCAACGACGTGGTATCGCCAAAGCGACTCCCCCACAACGCGCGGCCAGCATCTAACGTAAGGAACGCTTTGGGCGTCGTCCGATACGTGTCCCAGTAGGCGTCGTCCCGGACGGTAATGCGGCGTCCGTCATACGGAAACGGCGCCTCCCAATCGGCGATCGTCTCCTCGTCGGTGATGCCGGGAACGGTCGGCGTAAGGTCGGGATCGTTGAATGGTGTCGGCGGCGGAATCGCGGCGGCGTTGTTTGCGGATGGTTTCTGTTCCAGCGGCGCGATGGCGGCGAGTTTGAATCGCGCCACACGCTCCACCGGCGTTCCGTGGGCGTTTTCCGGCTCAAAGTACTCGAGCGTGATCGTGTCGCCGAGTTGGGCGCCGAGCTCGCGCATCGTCCAGGAACTCAGGGCGATTTCGTCGTCCGCGAGCGTCTCAACCGGCTGGCCCCGGTCATCCACCAGTCGCCCCGGAAACGTCTCGAAGTCGGCCGCGGTGACGGTGCTGTAGGGGATGTCGGCGTCGGCCCATCGATCGACGAGTGGACGCAGGGCCAATTCGGCCCAACCACCGGCGGCGATGGACACCACTTCCACTCCAATGGCCGCCTTGCGCCGCGGGAAATCGCCGAGCGCGATGGTGTTGGCGAGATAGGTGTAGAGGGGGGTCACTTGAGGTCGCGGCGCCTTTCCCCTCACCCCTAACCCCTCTCCCCGAGGGAGAGGGAGACTTGGTTCGCCCCTCACCCCGAACCCCTCTCCGTGAGGGAGAGGAGAATCTGCCGCTCGCCTGACTGCCCGCAGCACGGCTTCCCCATCAAAAACCATTCGCCGGCTGGTAAGTGAGAGATACGAGTAAACCGGTTCGCCCGTCGCGTCGCTCTTACGGACGATGCGTGTCAGTTCGAAGCCGAGATCGTCGAGCGTGGGTTCGAGCAGATCGCGGATCGCCGAAGCGTCGCGGGCCATCGGCTTCTTGCCGGTCGTTCCCACGAAAATGGCGTTGGCGCGGCCGTTTCGCTCCAGCGCCCGCTGCAAGGCGGAAAGGGAAACGAACGCCACCCGCGGGGCCTGCTGGGCAGGGCTCACGCTGAAAGCGGCGAGGCCTTCGGCGGGCAGAACCTCCGCCACGGCAAGCTGCCCAGTCGAGGCGAGCACGCCCGCCTTGCGGGCCAAGGTGCTGTCGTCGGGAATATCGCTGGTTTGGCGGACGTAGAAATTGACCTCTCCGCCCTTGTTGATTTCTAACTCGTTGGCAAGCGGTCTGTTGACAATCGCTTTGAAATCGCCAGGGGCGTTTTGCGGTTTGTTTTCGTTCTGAGACAGCCGCCAGAACCGTTCGTCGCAGCCGATGAGTGTCACATCCACGGCGTGCGGCCCGGTCGTGCCGTTCTCGGTGATCGCCTTGGCCGCCACTTGCAGCAGAATGGCGGGCGCCGCGACCGAGAAGTCGCGATGCTCGAACTTCTCATGGGCGGCGAGTTCATCGGCGAGCCGCGTGCGGAAGAAATCCTCGCTGACCATCGCAAACTCGATGTTCCCCAGCCGCCCCAGGGCCAGTTCCCGCAAGCTGCCCCGCATCGAGTCGCCGACGATCAAAGCCCCCGTCAGCACGGCGGTGGCCGCCGCCACACTCAAAACTACCGGCGTTTGCGTGCGGCCGTGGAAACGGAGGCTTTTCAGAATGAAAGTCCAGCGGGTCATGGCATACGAAATAGCGCACCTTCAGCGCCGTTTTGCGGGCATACGAAATCCGAAATCCGAAACACAAAATCCGAAACAAATTCGAAGCACGAATGACCCAAATGCAAGACCGCCGGCCCAGCGCGAATGGGCGTGGGAACGTTTCGAGCATTCGAATTTCGAATTTGTGAATTGTTTCGGATTTCGATATTCGCGCTTCGGATTTTCGTTGCGGCCGACGGCCGCGCTAAGGGATCGCTGGTTCCTCAACCAGGCGACCCTCTTCCAGCCGCCTGCGCCGCTCAAACATCCCCGCCAGTTCTGCGCTGTGCGTGACGGTGATGAGAATCGCATTCTCTTCCCGCTGCATCTTCAGCAGCAACTCGCCGATGGTCGCGGCGGTCTTGGCGTCGAGGTTGCCCGTCGGTTCGTCGGCCAAAATGAGCGCCGGTTCGTTGAGCAGCGCACGGGCGACCGCGACGCGTTGCTTTTCTCCGCCGGACAGTTCCGCCGGCCGGTGGTCGGTCCGCTCCGCGAGGCCGACGGCGCCGAGCAATTGTTTGGCCCGCCTGATCTGGCCTGTTCTAGGGCGGTTGCGGGCCAGCGCGGGACTGAGGACGTTTTCCAGGGCGGTAAGTTGCGGCAACAAGTGATGGTCTTGAAAGACGAATCCGATCCGTTGATTGCGGAAATCGGCTTGCCGCGAATCGGAAAGCGCGAACGGATCGATGCCGTCCAACCGCACCCCGCCCGACGTGGGTGTATCGAGGGCGCCGATGATCGAAAGCAACGTGCTCTTGCCCGAGCCGCTCGGCCCCACCACGGCGAGGTTCTCGCCGGTCGCGAGTTCGAAGCAGACGTCGCGAAGCACGGTCAGCGGCTCGGACCGCGTGGGAAAGGTTTTCGAGAGATTCGTGACGACGAGTTGGGGCATCGAGCCGGTTGATTCGAGTTCGTGGCGCGGGCTGCGTTGAGTTGTGTTGGCGCACTTACGCTTCACCGCACGGGGCGGGCAGTTTCTCTGCGAACCATGCCGGAATGGGAACCGCGGTCAGCGGACCCTCCGGCGACATGCGACAACATACCGAGGTAACCTTCCCTTCGGCCATCAGGCGGGTGTCTTTGAGGAAGCGAAATCCGTAGGTTACACTCGACCCGCCACGGCGGAGCACTCGGACCTCGATCTGCGTTTCCTCTTCAAATTTCAGGGCTCGCTTGAAATCGCACACGGCCGAAATCCGCGGCCAACTCAACTTGCCTTCATCGTCCTGCATGTGCACGCTCAGGCCCAGGCTCCGCAAAAACTCGTGCTCGGCCGACTCCATCAGCAGAAAAAACGTGGAAAAATGGACGATGCCGGCCGCGTCGGTCTGATGGAACTCGATGCGGCGGGTGGTGGTGAAGGGCGCGTCCATGCCCGGATTGTGACGAGAGGCTGCTTCGCCGACAAGCGGCTTACCCAAACCGTTTCGCCGCCTGGCTCAGCCCGTAGCTGATGAAATCGACGACGCCCACCACGTCCACTTCCACCGCGACTTCCATCGTGTTGCGGAAGCGGGGGTTGGGCCGACGGTCGAAAACGGTCGCGCCTTGCGTCAGTTCGCCATAGGTCTCCACGTCGCCGGCCATCTCGCGGGTGGTGACGAGCGTGGGATCGACGGCGGCCGCCAGCGCCACCAGCCCCGGCACGAAGGCGCCTTCGATACCGTGCTCCTGCCGGTAGCTGCGGAACAGATGCCCGAGCAGCTTCTGGGCCAGCCGGCCGACCCGTGTTTCGATCGCGGGCAATTGGTTCATGAACTCCAGCGTCAGGCAGACCTGCCGCGTCACGTCCAGCGGGATGAGCGTCTTGGTGATTCGGGCGCCGAAGACCTCGCGGGCCGACCGCGGATCGTAGTAAATGTTGAACTCCGCCGACGCCGTCACGTCCCCAATTCCCTCGACCGACCCGCCGAGCATGACCAAGGAGCCGATCTGCGGGGCCTGCTGGGGGTCCCGCTGCAACACTTTCGCGATGTTCGTCAGCGGCCCGAGGGTGACCACCGTGACCTCGTCGGCCAATTGCCGAAGCTCGTCGCAAATCACCTTTTCGGCGGGAAGCAGGTGGTGCCGGGTGGAAACGTCGAGCTGGGCGCCGGCCAGGCCGTCCAGGCCGTGGATATCGGTCTGGTCGATTACGGGGCCATCCTCGACGGGCGCGGCGGCGCCGTAGCGGGGGCGGCGGTCGGGGTCGAGCAACTCGAGCAAAGACTGTAGATTACGATTGACGTTGTCGGCCCCGACCGTCCCCGCGACGCTGGTCACGGCCAGCACGTCGAGGTTGGGGTCGCCCAGGGCCACGCAGATGGCCAGCGCGTCGTCCACCCCGGGATCGGCGTCAATGATGAGTTTTCGCTCCATCCGAGAGGGATTCCCCTAGAAGTTGGTGATAAGTCGTAAGTAATGGACGTGATTTTACGGCGTGAGCCGCCGCGGAGCAACCGGGCGCGTCGGCCCGTTGAACCCCGAGCCGCAGGCGACGGGGATCGGTGTCGCCCGCTCCGCGAACGAACGCCGTCTCGCCGTGCGAAACGGTCGGCCTCGGCGCCTGCGGTTTGAGGTTAAACGATGACCAGCGGAACCAATCCCATGATTGACGACGCCATCCGCCGCGTGTGTAACGAAGGCCGGAATCTCGCGATGCGCGAGATGACCGCCGTGATCGACTTCATCATGAATGGTCGCGCCCGCGAGGAGCAAATCGCGAGATTGCTCGTCGGATTGGCCGACAAAGGCGAGACGGTCGAGGAAATCGCCGGCGCCGCCACCGCCATGCGAATCCACATGACGCGGCTGACGACCACCCGCCAGCCCCTCGTCGATACCTGCGGGACCGGCGGTGACGCCTCGGGAACATTCAACATTTCCACGGCGGCGGCCATCGTAGCGGCGGCGGCCGGGGCCGCGGTCCCCAAGCATGGCAACCGCGGCGTGACGAGCAAGAGCGGGTCGGCCGACGTCCTGGTCGCACTCGGCGTGAACGTCGAGGCCAACCTCGCGCAGGTCGAGCGGTGCCTGGAAGAGGTCGGCCTCTGCTTCTGTTACGCCCCGCTGATGCACGCCGCGATCCGGCACGTCGGGCCGGTGCGCAAGAGGCTGGGGCGGCCGACCATCTTCAATTACCTGGGCCCGCTCTGCAATCCGGCCGCGGCGCCGTGCCAGGTGATCGGCGTGGGGCGGGAGAGCCTGCGGCCGGCGCTCGCCCAGAGCCTTGCCCTGCTCGAGTGCCGCCGGGCCTTCGTCGTTCGCGGCGATGATGGGCTCGACGAGTTCACGCTTTCCGGCGTTACCCGCGTATGCGAGGTGGCGGGGACGACCGTTGAAGGGGATCGGGCCATGCGGCCGGAAGATTTCGGCCTGGCCGTTCAAGACCGATCCGCCATGCTGGTCAGCGGGCCGGAGGAGAGCGCGGCGATCATCCGGGCGATCTTGGACGGGCAGCCCGGGGCGCCCCGCGACATCGTCGTCATGAACGCCGCCGCGGCCTTGGTGGTATGCGGGCTGTCGGACACCCCGCGAATGGCCGTCGAACGCGCCGGCGAAGCCATCGACAGCGGCGCGGCCCGCGACACGCTCAAGCGGCTCAAAGCGATCAGCCACGCATAGCCCCGGCCGTTGTCACGCATAGCCCCGGCCGCTGCCGCGCATAGCCCCGGCCAGTGGCCGGGGGAAAGACACTGGGACACCTGCCCGGCGCTGCCTTCCCCGGCCATTGGCCGGGGCTATGAACGTTCGGGTTCATCTTGCCTCGTCAACATTGTCCCCGGCATAATGCCCGTTCGTTCCCTTGTGAGGAGACCAGGAGATGCGATGTCCTCCGACGATTCCGACGACAATTCCGTAAATCCGTATCAAAGCCCACCGCCTACCTCGGGCGACGTTCCGCCAAGCGAGGTCCCTCGGATTGAACAACCGGGCGAGGTCGTCGAGCCGATCGACACCCACGCCGCGGAACACGCGCATCTGCCGCCGCTAATGCGGGACTGGGCGTTTTGGGGGATGAACATCACCCAGTTCCTCGGGGCGTTCAACGACAATCTCTTCAAGCAGATGATTCTGCTGATCGGCGCCGGGATGGCGGCCCGCGCGGCGGAGAAAAACGCCATCGCGGAAGAAGCGATCAGTCGCGACCTGCAGGGCGTGGCCACCATCGTCTTCAGCCTGCCGTTTATCCTCTTCTCCGGCCTGGCCGGTTACCTGTCCGACCGGTATCGCAAGCGGCCGATCATCGTCGCGTCGAAGGTGGCCGAGATCGTGATCATGGGGCTGGGGCTGGTCGCCTTCGCGCTGTACGACCACCTCGGCTACACGGGGCTGATGGCGGTGCTGTTCCTCATGGGGATGCAAAGCGCCTTCTTCGGACCGGGCAAATACGGCATTCTGCCGGAGATGCTGCGGGCCAAGGACCTTCCCTGGGCCAATGGGACGATGCTGATGTTCACGTTCTTCGCCATCATTTTTGGCACGTATACCGGCGGCGCGCTGAAGGACGCCGCGGAGGCGGCCGGGGGCGGCGGCATCCAGAGTGTATCGCTCGCGGTCATCGCGTGCGTTTTGATCGCGGCGCTGGGCACGGGCACGTCGTTGCTCATCCGCAGCACGCCCGCCGCCATGCCGGGGATGCCGCTCAAACCCGACGCCCTGTTCATCCCCATGCCCATGTGGCGGCTGATGGGGCGGGACCGCACGTTGACCATCGCCCTGTTGGCCTCCAGCCTGTTCTGGATGGTCGGCGGCATCATCATTCAAGTCGTCAATGCCCTGGGGAAAACGCAGTTCCAGCGAAGCGATCAAGAGACCAGCCTGCTTGCGGCGATCACCTCGGTCGGCATCGCGGTGGGGGCGGTGATCGCCGGCAAGCTCTCGGGCGGCAAGGTCGATTTCCGCATCGTGCGGTGGGGCGCCTGGGGAATCGTCGCCGGGCTGCTGCTCTTGTCCTGTCCGGGCCCGGGGGCCGACCGGCATCTGCTCGGCTATTACGGCAGTTTGCCGCTGCTGGTGGCGCTTGGGATATTCGCGGGGATGTACGCGATACCGCTGCAAGTGTTCATCCAGACACGCCCGCCCGATGATTTGAAGGGCCGCATGATCGCGACGCTCAACATCATCAATTTCATCGCGATCATGCTCAGCGGCGTCGTCTACACCACGTTCACCCAGTTGGTGGCCGCGCTGGGCTGGCCCCCCGCCAGCATGGCCGCGTACACGGCGCTGCTCATCCTGCCGGTGCTCTACGTCTACCGGCACAAGGCGGGGCCAGAAGGATGAACCGATCGTCCCCGGCTGCGCCGTGGCGTCATCACCGTTGCGACTTCAGCGCCGCTACCGCCGCCTCGTAGTTCGGTTCGTCCGTCACCTCGGGGACCACCTCCGCGTAGGCGACCTTGCCGTCCGGCGAGAGCACGAACACGCTGCGGGCCAGAAGCTTCAGTTCCTCGATCAGCACGCCGTAGCGTTCGCCGAAGCCGCGGGTCTGATAGTCGCTGCCGACGTTCATGTTGGTGATCGACTCGGCGCCGCAGAACCGGCTCATGGCGAAAGGCAGATCAAGGCTGACGGTGACAGCATGGATGCTATCGCCCATGCCGGCCAACTGTTCGTTGAATTTCTTCGTTTGCGTGGCGCAGACGCCGGTGTCGAGCGAGGGGACGACGCTGAGCATGGTCGGCTTCCCCTTCACGTCGCTCTTGGTAATCGTCTGCATGCCGTTGTCGTAATAATGCAGCGTGAAATCGGGGGCTTCGGCGCCGACGGAAAGCGCCTTGCCGGCAAGCGTCAGCGGATTTCCCTTGAAAGTGACGGCGTTCGGTCGCGACATGGCTGGGCTCCTGAATCGAGAGCGGTTTATTGTGTTTCACGCCCTTGTTGTAGTCTCTGTGGCGCCGCTGGGAAAGCGGTGAGCCACGGCCCCAAGCCCATGGCCGTTTTCACCCCGAAGGCGCCCTTGTTTTCGTCGCGAAATAGTCTAGGATAACCATTAGCTTCGGCGGGAGGGAATTCGAGGTGGAACATCCGAGGCAACTTCCCACGGCTCGCCATTCGCGCGGGCCCACAAAAGGAGGATGGCGATGATCACCAAGTCGCCCCATTTCCGCATGGATGTAGAGCGCGGACCCGACTGGCTCTTCGTAATGCTGCATCGGGCCGACGACGATGGTGTCGATCCCTCGTCTTCAACGATTGACCTGACCGGTGACGGGATGGTCGATTTGGACGGTCCTGCCGAGGCGCACGTCTCGGTCTCGCCGCCCGAAGGAGAGACCCGCATCTTTGCCGTCCGCGAGCGCGAGGCGGATGAGTACGGGTTGGCCGACTATCTGTGCGAGATGCTGGACCGCTCCTTCACGCACCGCATGCTGGTCGAGTTGGATGACCTGTCGGTCGTCCACAGCCCCGTGTGGGGGCAATTAGTGGAACTCCGCAAACGGATCGCCCAGCGGGGCGGCATGCTGCGAATCAGCGGGGCGTCGCCGCCCAACCGCGAGGCCCTGCACGCCACGCGGCTCGATTCGGTGCTGGCCCATTACGAAAACCGCACCGACGCCGTGATGAGCCGCAGCGGCATCATGCGGCGTGGATCCGGCAAGGCCGAACCGGTGGGCGCGTCGCGGCGCAAACCGCGATAGGCATCAATCCAGCCGGTTATCCCGCGTCGTCGCGGGAGCGCATCGTTGCTTCTTTCAATCGAAGAACGTGATGGATGCTGATGTGCTCGTCATGATCCGGAACCCCGTCTCGATCGCCGACCAGCACGATCACCTTCGAGTAAAGCGGCACAACTTGTTCGGGATGAGCGATGTCGTACACCCTCCCGTCCGTGGTCTGAAATCGGAAGGGCACAAATGGCGTGCGGCGGGTGAACGCGTAGAAATCTTCGGCGCGCGTCGGTTTCTTCCCTCTTGCGTAGCCACGGGGGATCTTCGATCCCGCTCGCACATATTTTATCCCACGAAAGTGAAGGATACAAATGGGCGACGCCAATTAGCTTTCGCGGGCTATCGCGGCAACTTTTCTTCCGGCTTTACCGCCTGCGGGATCACCCCGCCCAACGATTCCCGGTCATCCACCAACCGCGCATCGTGAATCATCTCGCCCACGGGGACTTGCGGCAGCGACATGTCCTTGCTCAGAACGACGCCGGTGACGAAGAAACCGTCGCCCGCCGGCTCCACGTTCATATAGATGCCGGACGGGCCGAGATAGCGGCGGACCATTTCATAAGGCGGCAATTTCTCGCCGCTTACCTGCTGCTCCCGCAGAACCTCTTCATCCTCCGGACCGAGCATGCGGTTGAGCAGCTTGCCGAGCATCGATTGCGACTCGGGCATCTTGCCTTGCCGGATGAGTTCGTACGTCGGCCGCACCCGGTCATCGAGCCGAGAGAAAGCCAAGAGATGCTTCGGACCGGGATGCAAGCCATTGACCGCCTCCATCGTCATGCGGAAGTCGGCGCTCTGCGCGAGCTTCTCGCCCTGTTCGACCTTGCCCAACACCTTCGCCACGAAATCGACATGCGAGGCCAGCATGATGTGCCCGTGGGCGACCGTCACCGCGGAGTTGGGCAGCAGCGGCTTGCTTTCCTCGCCGTCCGCCCGGATCGGCGTCGTCGGCAGGGCCGCGAAGCCGGGGCCGTCGATCGTAATCACCGGGATCACCATCTCGTCCTCTTCCATCGGCGGCTGGTGATGGGCGGCCTGCGGATCGTTGATGATTTCCCACACGATGGTGTCGCCGACCTTCAGCTTGCGGGCGTCGGGGTCGGTCTCCATCGAGCGGTTGAGGGCTTTCTCGACCGAGCGGCTCTCGACGTATTGCTCCTTCGTCAACCCGCCGGTGAGCGGCTCCCCGTATTCCTGCAGCACCCGCTGGAAGTACAGGCGGCGATTGCGGGAAACCTCGCGAATCGTCACCTTGCCGCTCTTGTCTTGATCGAGCTGGTCGAACTGCCGGGCGACACGAGCGGTGTGGTCGATCAACTCCACCGCGACAAGGTAGCGTTCGCTGCGGGGATCGATCGGCAGTTGGTAGTCGGTAATGAGGACGGCGCGTTTGCCGAGATTGGCGACGATGTCCTCGCGAATATCGAGTTGCGGGCCGTATTCGTCGTCCCGGATGCTGTCGAGCACGTCGTCGAAGAGGACGTTTTCCTTGTCGCCGGCCATCTCGTTGACCAGCGTTTTCGAGTCGTAAAAGGCGCCTTGGGTGTCCAGCGTCAGGCTCAGGTACGAGGCGACTTCGCGGGGAACCCAGTCGGGAGGGGTAAGATCGGACGGTTCACCGAAGTCGAGCATTCGGGCGGACAGTTCGTATTTCTCGCCCTCCTCGGCGCCGGCCACCGGCGGAGCGTAGATCAGCGTGCGGTGCAGCACTTCATGGGCGCCCGTGTCGAAGGTGACGAAGCCGCCCATTCCTTTTACCGCGGTAAAACCCTGGTTCATGAGGACCTGCAAGGGATCCACCCCTCGGCGGCGGCGGCCCCCGGAGGCGGCCCGCAGCGCCTCCGCGTATCCGAACGGCTCAATGAACCAGCGGAGATGCGGCTCTTCGCTGGAGTTGGCTTCTTCGTTGCGGGTCATCACCCGCTTGTACGCCGGCAGTTGCGAGAGCGAATCCTGCCGCGGCGTTTTGAACGCCTGCCGGAGGGTTGCCATCACCTCGAGGTCGTCGCTGGCCACCAGTTGTTCATTCACGACCAGGAAATGGGCGTAACGGTCCCCCTGAAGCCTGTCCCTGGGCGGCAATTGGTAGCTGGTCAGCGGGGCCTCGTCCAGCATCCGCACCGAGCGGACGGCCTTGCGGTCCGCCATGTTCCGGTCGATCTTCGCCAACAGGCGGCCGACGGCTTCACCTTTGCCCGTCGCGTCCACGATGACGACCAGGGCATGGCGGTTCTTGTCGCCCTCGGGCTGGATCGTCGCCGCACATACCTCGCCGGTGTACACGTCCGCCAGGTCGTCCAGCGTCAGGCCGAGCTTCGTGTTCGTCTCGCTCAGCTTGCCCTTCATCTGCCGCCGCAGATCCTCGATAAAGGGCTTCATTTTTTCGTCCTGGACCAAGTGTCCAAGCTGCGTTTTATTAAACGCGTCGCGGAGGCGGTCCACGTCTTTGGTCGCGACGAAGCCCTTCGTGGTCTCGGGAAGAAGGCTGTCGCAGGGAACGGCTGCGACGGCCGCAAGCGGCGCGCAGGTCACCGCCGTTATCGCCAACGCCAAGAGGGAAAGGAAAGAACGCACGACGGTACTCCTTTGCGTGCTTGGGACGGCGGACGACGGGCGCAGCGGCCACTTTCCTGTAAAGGCCACGTCCCAGTGGGATTGCGCAGGCGTCGCGGCGTGAGGCGGGCCTTACGATCTATCGTCCACCAAGGGGTGCGGAAAGCGAATGGAAAGACAATGAACCGTTCGAACCGGTTCCGCAACCGCTCCGATTGATGCCGACCAGGAAATGCTGGTAATTTATGCAGGCATCACGACGCATTTTAGGGGCGGGCGGGGGCGCCATACAAGCTCGAAACGCAAGCGTTCGTAACCCGACGCGTCCGCTAGGAATGAACCGAAGTGACGCGAGGTCCCTTGCGTACTCTGCGGATTCCGATGTGCGCATGAAAGCCGGTAACCGTGATCGACTTTGACGGCGAAAACCTGTGCCACGACCCCGTTCACGGCTACGTTCCCTTCACGGCGCCGCGGAAGACACGGGAATGGACGGCCAACGAGCCGATGGCCGACGAACCGGAGGCCACCGAACGGCGCCTCATCGACCACCCCTGGGTTCAGCGGCTCCGCCACATCCGCCAATTGCAGGCGGCGTGGTGGGTCTTCCCGGGAGCGGAACATCACCGCTTTCAGCACGTGTTGGGGGTGATGCGGCTGGCGACCCGGGCCGTCGAGCGGCTTTATCCGTCGCTCTTGCGCGCGTGCCCGGACGTGCCCAGTTTTGGCTATGTCGAATCACTGCTTCGAGTGGCGGGCCTGCTGCACGATGTGGGCCACGGGCCTCTGGGGCATTTTTTCGACGACCAGTTCCTCAAACGGCATGGACTGACGCATGAGACGCTGGGCGCCCACATTATCCGCACGGAATTGGCGGACGAGATTCGCGGGTTGCGCCGTACTCCCAACGCCGAACTGGCCGCCGGTGAAACACTCGACCCCGACCAGGTGGCGTGGCTGATCGTCCGGCCCCGTGACCCGGCCGCCGATGCCCGACGCCCCCGTTGGCTGGTCATGCTCCGCAGCCTGCTCTGCGGCGTTTATACCATCGACAACATGGACTTCGTCCTCCGCGACGCCTACATGAGCGGCTACAGCCCGCGGGCCTACGACCTGGACCGGCTGCTGCACTACAGCTTCTTCAGCGAGCGGGGGCTGACGATTCACGAACGCGGGATCGACGCGCTTTTGCGTTTCTTGAGCGTGCGTGCGGAGCTGTTTCGGTCCGTCTATTTTCATCGCACCGTTCGCGGGTTGGAGATATCGCTTGCGGAACTCTTCGGGGAGAGCCGCGACTTTCTCTTTGCCAAAAGCCCGCTGGAAGACCTCGCGAAGTACCAGCGGTTTCACGAGACGTACCTCTGGGCGGAGGTGGACCGCTGGCCGGATGCCGAGGATTTGCGAAAGCGCGAGTTGGGGGAGCGGTGGCGGCGGCTCTTGGCGAGGGAGATTCCGTGGCGGATGGTCTGCCAGCGGCGGCTGGCGTTCAAGAGCCTTCAAGAAGAGAGCGGCAGCGTCTTTTGCGACGCTCGGTCGCTGGAACGGCGTTTGCGGGATGTATTACCGTCCGAGTTCCGAGACATCGAGATCACGTGCGACTCCGCCCGCACCAAGATCCGCGACCGCAGCGGGGCCGGGCAAGAGACCAACTTCTTCTACGACGCCGCGCGGGGCCGCATCCGCCCCCTCTCCGATGACCTCCTGTACCGCGAACTCCCCCTGGCCCACCGCGTCTGCCGCGTCTACGCCAAGAGCGAAGAACACGCCGCGGCGATCACCACCGCCGTCGATAGCCTCCTCGGAGAAGCCGCCGCCGCGGAGTATGATGATTTGACGAATATGTGAGGCGGGGCGGCCGTGGGCTGTTGACCATGCCCGTGGGCCATGCCCGTTTAGCCGTCGTCGGAACGACGACGGACGCAGGTGGTATAATTCAAGGCCGGTGCGAATCGAGCCGGAGAGATCGCGTGGCCAACCATCCCAACAAGCACATCCATGAGGCGATTCGTTTCGCCGAGAGCCAAGGCTGGACGGTCGCCAAGGCCGGGCCGAGAGCGCACTTGTGGGGCGTTTTGTATTGTCCGCACCGGGAGCGAGATGGTTGTCGGGTTCGAGTCATGTCGACGCCCCGCAATCCCGAGAGCCACGCCCGCGATATTCGGCGCGACGTGGATCAATGCCCCCATTAGCCGATAGCAAAAGCGAGTAGGAAATGAAGGAGCACGAATTCACGCTTATTTTGACGTCGGATCCCAACGACGACGAAGCGGATCGCATTTATGCCGCGCTCAGCGACGGCACTGTCTCCACCATCGCCGGCGTGCCGCAGATTCGTTTTCATCGCCAGGCCCCATCGCTCGAGGAAGCGATTTGCTCCGCCATTGGCGCCGTCGGCGCCGCCGGTTTTCAGGTGTCACGGGTCGAGCTGGAACCGGACGCCGTACTACAGACGTCCTGAGGCAAAACCTGCCTCTACAGCAAATTCGCACTCGCCCACCGCATCGGCCGGGTTTATGCCAAGAGCGACGAAACGCGAAGCCGATCACGGCAGCGGTGGATTCGCTGCTCGGGGAGACAGCCCGGGTGGAGTATGATCCCGACTTATTCACCAACCCGTCCTTCCAAGAGCTTATTGGGCCTGGGGTTGCTTGCCGCTGGAGGGCGTGCGTAAGTGAGCGCGGAGGGCCCCCTTTCCCCCGACGTTCGTGCGAGG
>Ga0180438_10000209_pt1 | contig 123145 bp, 92 predicted proteins | sample SS_ome_12_FD_132455 | JGI IMG/M metagenome (GOLD analysis project Ga0180438, IMG submission 132455) | Hypersaline lake sediment archaeal communities from the Salton Sea, California, USA - SS_3_D_2 metaG | ecosystem: Environmental > Aquatic > Non-marine Saline and Alkaline > Hypersaline >... | reverse complement strand
TTTGCATCTTCGTGTTGACCGAAGGCATCAACTCGTCGCCTCAAGCCACCACCGCGCTGTCTGTTCGACGCCAGAGAGCCGCTCGGGTCGTCGGCAGGACCAGGGGCGGAACTTCCCTGGCAGCGAAACGACATCGGCACTTCCGGAATAATCGTTCCAACAAGAAACCGAGCCGGAGGCCAACGCGGGGCACCCCCGCCGTAGCTCTCTCCCGGCCCTTAGCTGGACAGGCCCACACGACCCCACCGGGAGGTCGTCGGCGAGGCATTCACCGGCGGCATCGATCGCCGTGGAACGACCGACCGCACAAGCCCACTGGAAATGCCGACCAGGAAGAAGAGCATCATGTGGACGATATTCATGTGCCCAACCGGCTGGAACACCGCGTTGGCAAAGTACGCCAACAGCACAGCCATCATCAGCAAACCATGCGCACGAATCCAGTCAGGGGCATCAACTGCTCGCCACAACCGCCAGGCATCGCGGCCCCAGGCGGCCAACATGGCGAAGAACAAACCGAAACCAATCAGCCCCGTCTCGACCAGCAGACTCAGCGGCGTGATGTGGTGCAGCTGATCACGAATGTGTTCGAGGGCCAAACTGGTCGAACGATCCGCCAAATAGGCCTCTTTGGCATGGGCGTACTGACCGAAGCCACAGCCGAAGATCGGATGATCCTGGAACATCTGATAAGAGACGTAAGCGAACGATCCCCGCATGGCGGTCGAGTCGCGCGTGGCACCGGCACTACGGCCACCTTGAAAACCGACCAGGTCGTCCCAGGCCACAACGGCGACCAGCAGACCGACCATCATCGCGCCGCCCAGCACGACCGTGCGAACTCGCCAGGAAAACGTCAGATAGACGATCAACGCCAAACCGAGCGCCGCGCCAATCCACACACAGCGGGTGTAACTAAAATAGATGCCGGCCAGCAGCAGTGGCATCGCCAACATCGGCAGCCAGGGTCGCCGCGGCGAAACCAACTGTCGCGACGTCCACGTACAAAACAGACATATCGACAGGCAGAATCCGAGCACAATCGATTGCACCATCGGCCCACGAGCACGCCCAAAGTGCAGCCCCACCTCCGGGTCGGCAATGTGCCGGGGAAAGACAGCCCACCATTGCTGGGTAATTTCGAGAATCGCCGTCGCTGCCAGGTAAATGCCGAATCCAATCAGACAGACATGCAGCAGCCGCACCGATCGGCGATCGATGCGAGACTGGCGGGCGATCCAGAAGATCCACAGCGGACTAAGATAACCGACAATCAGATGCCACATTGGCGCCGGCGCATCTCCCGCGGTTGCGGTGAAGTCGCTGGTAAAGGTTCGCAGGCTGAGCCAACCCAGGAACGCGAACGTCAAGTAATCCGAAGTCGTCAGCGGCTTGGGATCGGTTCGACCTACCGCTCGATGAATGAAGTAAGCCCCGGTGAGGAGGATTAGCACGAGTCGATCGGCCGTCATTTCCACCGGACCGATCCGGGTGTGATAGAAGAAGTAGCCGAGGCAGGAATTCACCAGCAGGAACGCCAGGCAACCGACCATTAGCGAACCCCGCATCACCAGCACAGAGGCCCACACGAGTCCGATGGCAAGAACGAGTGCGATCAGAAAGGTCATGATGCGGGCCGCAGTTGAGATACTATTGAGATACGGTTGAATTATCGAGTCGAACGACAGGGTCCGACTAACGACAGGGAGCATCGAGCGCCGGCTGCATGGCGATCTTGGTCAAGGCCTGACGCAGCGACAGAGCACTATCGCGGGAGACGAACTCACGCACCTCATGCTGGATCGGTGGCAGCGATTCACCCTCCTCTTCCCGCCAGGCGAATTCCTGAATCGTCGAGGCGACCATCGACGTCGACGTAACCATTTGTGTCGGCGACGAGACGGTCAACAAGACGACCCCGAATCCAATTGCCAGACCGCCGATCAGTCCTCCCGCCACGACGATCGCACGCGACAGGCTGACCGGACGACTTCCGGTGTCGGGGGTATCGATGAGCGTGATCAAACTCGACGTCCGCGCCGCGGCCTGTGCCGCCTGGGCGTCGGCCAGGTTTCCTTGGGCAGCCTCCAGCAGCCGACTATGGGTCTCGATTTCGACGATGTTCTTTCCGTAGTCGGCCCGCACGGTGGCGAGTCGATTGAGCCGCTGGTCTGTCTTCGTCAGTTGCTTCTCAAGGGCCGCGACTTGAGCGGCCGCCAATCGAAGATCGCTATCGACCCCTCGCAAGGCGATTTCGAGTTCAGCCGTCAGGTGCTCGCGAACCTCGCCCTCGGCGGCCACCGCGGCCGAAACTCGCGGGTGTTCCTCGGTCAACCGCGAGCGGGCAGAGGCGGTAACCAGTTGGGCATCGATCAGCCCGTCTTTCAGTCGGCGCAAGCCCGGCTGCGACTCGAGCAGTCGATTGGGGGTCGCCACCAGCGTATTCAGATCGCCGCGGGCCGCCACGAGCAGCGACCGCAGTTCCAGGTGACCTCGGTAGGTCGCCTGGGCCGCGCGAAGTTCCGTATCGATACTGCTCACCTTGCGGCGCAAATCGCTGTTTCCCGAAGGCGACTTGTGCAATACACGCAACTCACCGAGATCGCTGCCGACCTCGGTCTCGATGCGAGCCAAACGCGCGGTGGCGTCGTCCAAATCGGCCTGCGCCGAAGCCACGGTCCGACTCAGCTCATCGACCAGACTCTTGGCCTTCTGATCGCGAAGCTGCTGATATTGAATCTTGATCTGCTGGCAAAGCGACGAGGCGACATCGCGGGCTCGCTGGCGATCGTTGTCTTTCACCTGCAAGTAGAAGACTTCGGTGGTGCCAAAGTCCGCTCCCTTGGGCGGCGTTACATTGATCGCCTTGCGTAAAGCATCGATGGCGTCGTCGTTGGGCCACTCGGTTCCCGTGTGAGAAGTGTCAGGGCCAACATCCGAGAGCGTATTGGCCAAGGCCGTACGGCTTCGGGCCAGTTCCAGAATCGTCTCCTGAACCGCCTTCATCGCCTCGACGCGATCGAACTCTCCAGGACGCTGCTGCGACGACTTGGCCGAACCGGCGTTTCTGACCACCAGCGCCTGAGAAGCCTGCCAGGTGTCGGACCGAACAGTCGCGAACGCCACGGCCGCCAAGGTGCAAACGACCGTCGGAACAATCCAACGAAGTGGATACTCGCGCAGCATGCGAAACAGATCGCCTGGCACGCCGGCTGAGCCAGCTGCATTGTCCGAGAAATCGGGGTTCGTGGGAGGTGGATTCATCGTCATCTTGCAACTCTCCTTGAGGTCCGGGCAATCACTCCGCAACGGTCGCGCGTGGAGCAATCAAATCGCAAACGCGTCCGTTTCGCACCACCGCGGGCAAGCGCCTTTTCAAAATATAAGTTGCTATTTGGTCTTTGTTTGGGGCTTTCCGAGCAAACTTGCGACCAGCGACCGCGGCGTAAGTAGTCTGCCCGAGCGGCAGCCTCCATCGCAGCCTCTCGCGTCATACAACCCCGACATGCGGGACAATTCCTACTGCGCAGATCGTCGTGGGCCATGTCGGCCACCGGCCCACAGGCGGATCTGGTGCCGCACAATCGTCACAATCGGCATCATCGCAGCAGGCCGAGTCCGAGGGCCTTGCCCGTCGATTGTTCCGTCAATCGCTTGCTTATCTCCCGTAGTAACCAAGACTTGGGGTGTCGCATTGGTCGAGTTGCTCTTTTGCCGCAACTTGGCTGCCGCAATTTGGCCGACGGTCTCGACATTCCTGGAGCCCTGTCGCGAGATTGCGCCCGGTTTTCTGGGGCCGCTCGAAGCGGTCTGGAGTCGTGACACAAATCGAAAAACCCGGCGCTTAGCACCCACGATAAGCCGATGAAGATCCGCACGATAACCAACGCAAGCGAGCTCGCCACGCTGGCGAAAACCTGGAATGGGTTGTCCGGCGGTGTGCCTTTTCGTTCGTTTGCCTGGCTCTCCACCTGGTGGCGGTGCTTTGGCGAGGTCGAGTCGGGCCAGGACGAGTCTCCTTCAAGTACGCCGGCTCCTCGCGGACCTGCCGCCGAACTGGCTGTCGCCGCTGTCCACGACCCGTCGACGTTTGAAGTGATTGCCATCGCCCCTTGGTACATCGAACATTCACGAACTCAGGGCCGCGTGATGCGCTGGCTCGGCAGCGGCGTCGTCTGCTCCGACTACGTCAGCGTATTGTGCGAAGAAGACCGTGAGCAAGAGGTCGCCGTCGCTCTGGCCGATTGGCTCGCTAGCGACGAGGCGCCCCGTTGGGACGCCTTGGAACTCTCGGGCGTGGCCACTGAAGACAAGCTCCTGTTGCGTCTTATCGTGGAACTATCGGGCAACCACCACAAGGCACATGCTCACCACCGCCCCGGGGCGACCTGTTGGCGACTGACCTTGCCGGAGAGTTGGGACGACTATCTCAAGCTGCTCTCCAAGACGCGACGCAAACGGACACGAGGAATCGTCCGCGATTGGTTCGACTCGGGACGAGCGGAACTGCTGACGATGCGTCGCGGCACCGATCTGTCCAAGTGGCTGGCCACGTTCGAAGATCTTCACCAGCGCCGCCGACAGAGCCTAGGCCAGCCTGGCTGCTTCGCCGATCCCCAGTTCGCCAGTTTCCTCCGCGAGGTCGCTCGCCAGCTCTTCGAAACGGGACAATTTCAATTCAACCAACTGCGGATTGACGGACAACCGGTCGCCATGGATTTCAATCTGTTGGGCAACCGCGTCGTCTACGCCTATCAAGGCGGAGTCGACCCGACGGCGCTCGACGATCAGCCGGGGCACCTGATTACCATCGCCCAACTTCGCCGGGCTCTCAACCGCGGCCTGGTGGCCTACGACTTTCTCCGTGGCGACGAACCCTACAAACACAACTGGCGGGCGACGCCCTGCGAACTTACCGACTACCGCATCGTGCCGGCCCGCGCAGGCGCGCGTGTGGCGCACGCCGTATGGGTCACCGGGCAATGGTCTCGCGATCTGGCCCGCGGCGCTCTGCGAACCGCGACCGGTCTGCGAGATCAAGCGCTCGCGGCCATGAAGGGCCTTGCCCGTCCGATGAACGCCAGCTGAATCAACCACCGCCAACTACGAGCAACATCATGCGACTTTGGAAACGGATTGTTCTGAACGCGTATTACCACGGCACCCTGCCGCTGCGCGTCGCTCGCAATCGGTTGGCAGCCTCAGCTGGCCGCGCCCCGATCATGATCTTTACGTGGCATCGGATCGCCGACGACGACGCCAATGGCTGGACAACTCGCAACGATGTCTTCGCCCGAGAGATCGCCTGGTTGCAACGCCACTTCGACTTGATCTCACTCAGCGAAGCACAAGAGCGGATGCGGAGCGGACGCAACGATCGCCAGGCGGCCTGCGTCACCTTCGACGACGGTTACGCCGCCAACTGCGAACAGGCGTTGCCGCTGTTAATTCGCGAACAGATTCCGGTGACCTACTTCGTCACCACCGGACCCGCTCTCCATAAAGATTTTTTCGATCACGACCTGCAGATGGGAAATCGACTGCGGGTAAACACGATCGATCAACTGAAAATGCTGGCCGCCGCGGGAATCGATATCGGAGCTCACACCAGAAATCACGCCAATATCGGCGAAATCAGCAATGAAGCGGAGTTGGTCGACGAGATCGTGACCGCTCGCGACGATCTATCCGAGGCACTCGGTACCCCGATTCGGTACTTCGCCTTCCCTTATGGACAGCACGACAATCTCAATCCAAGAGCTTTCGAAATCGCCCAAGACGCCGGATACGAAGGGGTTCTTTCCGGTTACGGCGGCTACCATTTCCCCGGAGACTCCACGTTCCACTTGAAACGCATGTGCGTCGATGGCCCGATGATTCGCTTTAAGAACTGGGCTACCTGCGACCCTTGGAAGCAGATCAAGATCCCCCGCTACGATGCGTGGACCGAAGACTCCGCGCCGTCAAGCACCTCCGTCGCCGCGCCCCCTAGCGCAGGAGTCACTGCCGGATGAGTTCCGCCGATGCCTCGGGTGCCGCGACTTCGTCGCCAAATTTGACCGCGGAAGCCACGTCGGGATCGACGGCTGCCAGGCGTCGTGTCCAAACCGACACGCTGGCCACGAGCCTGGTCTTCCTGTTCGGACTGAGTGCCGTGCAGCCAGTCATCTCTTTCGGACGCGGCATCCTGTTTTGTCGTGCCCTGTCGCCCGACGAGCTAGGTGCCTGGGACATGGCCCTCAGCTTCCTCATGCTCACCGGCACGATGATCGTGATCGGTATTCCCGGATCGTTCGGGCGCTATGTGGAACACTACACCCAGCGCGGCCAACTCGCCATGTTCATGCGGCGCACGACGCTCGTTTGCTCGGCGCTGACGGGCATAGGGCTACTGGTCATGTTGCTGGCCGCGCCGATGTTCTCGAACGTTATCTTCGGACGACCCGATCGAGTGACCTGGGTCTACTATGTGGCCCTGGGGTTGGGTTCGCTCATCGCCTGGGGATTTGTTGTTGAACTATTGACCGCCATGCGATTGTTCCGAGCAGTCTCGGGGCTGCAACTGCTCAAGGCGATATTGTTCGTGTTGCTGGCCCTGGTGCTGCTGGTCTTCTGGGAAGGCGGCCCGGCGAGTGTGATCCTCGGTCATGCCGCGGCCTCGATCCTAGCAGTGGGCGTCTCGCTCTACTGGCTGGTACCCGCCTGGCGAAATGCCAACGAGCCGTGGTCCCAAACCGAAATGGATAACGACAACGCGACCTCGGAATCGAGCGCCTGGAAATTTTGGGCCAAGTTGATGCCTTTCGCCGCTTGGGTGTGGGTCGCCAACTTCTTCACCCATCTGTTTGAGATGATCGACCGCTACATGCTGGTCCATTTCAGCGGCATGCCCAGCCAAGAGGCGCTCACTCAGGTCGGCCATTACCACAGTTCACGGATTGTCCCCATCTTCTTCGTCTCCTTTGCCAGCATGCTGGCGGCGGTCCTGTTACCCCACATGACCAAGGACTGGGAGCAAGGAAAACGCGGGAAGGTGTCGGAGGGAGTGAATCTCGCCGTCAAGCTGGTCGGCTTGGCGCTCACCGCGGGCGGCGTGGTGGTGTTGTCCATCGCCCCCCTGCTCTTCAATTACGGCTTCGGCGGTCAATACGGCGGCGGTCTGGCCGTGCTGCCCTTCACGCTCGCATACTGTGTGTGGTTCAGCCTGTTCTGCATGGGCGACATCTATCTCAGTTGCGCGGAGAGGGTACGGCTGGTCAGCGTCTCGCTGTTTATCGGACTGGCAGTCAACGTCATCCTGAACCTGCTGTTGCTGCCGAGTTACGGTCTGTTTGGCGCGGTCTGGGCCACTGCCATCTCCAAGTTTGTCGTCCTCGTTACAACCTTCTTGTTCGCCCGCAGTCTGGGCATGCGAATTCACCAGGGAACCTGGTTCATTACGTTGTTGCCGCTGGCCATCTGTCTGGGAACCACGGCGGCGCTGGCGGTCGTGCTGGTGACGGCCCTGGCCGTGGTTGGCACCAACGCCATCCTCAGCTCGGCGGAGAAACAACAGCTGCTCGACCTGGCCAAGCCGCACATGAATCGTCTGCTGTCGCGCTAAAGCGGTCCGGCGGCGTCCGTCGATCTCTCGGCAACGCCCGGGATAGCCGGGTGTGCTGATCCCCGCCAGAAAGTTCGCAGCCGCGTCTGCCGCGTCGGCTAGGGAGAGCCTGGACTGTTTTCCACCCACCCGACCAACTACGATAAGAGGGTGCGTGGCGGGTCAAGAAATTGGACCTGGGCGCCTTCGCTTCGGAACACCCCCCTGCTTTCACTCGCCTGGTACCACTCGCCCGGGGGCCGGCCCGCTCCGCCTTCGCTTTCAAATATGACAGGTACGTTATTAGCGTTGACTGCAAAATTGCTAAGCGGGGCCAGCGCGCGCTGGATCGACTGTCATCCCGACTCGCGGCAGCGCGTCTACTTTGCGAATCACACGAGCCACCTCGACGCCCTGGTGGTGTGGTCGAGCCTGCCGCCGGAAGTCCGCAAACTGACTCGTCCCGTGGCCGCCAAGGACTATTGGGGGCGGGGCCGGGTGCGGCGCTATCTGGCCAGCTGCTTCAACGCCCTGTTGATCGACCGCAAAGATATCAAGGTCCACCAGAGCCCCGTCGACCTAATGCTCCGCGAAATCGGCGACAAATACTCCCTCATCGTCTTTCCGGAGGGCCACCGCAACACGGGACCCAAGCTGGCGGAGTTCAAGAGCGGGCTTTATTATCTTTGCAAGAAGTGCCCCAACCTGGAAGCGGTGCCAGTCCACATGGATAATGTGAACCGTGTCCTTCCGCGAGGTGAGTTCTTGCCGGTGCCGTTGCTTAGCTGCATCACCTTCGGCAAGCCGATCTCCCTTCGCGAAGGGGAACCCAAGAACGAATTTCTGCGACGGGCGCGGGAAGCCATTTTGCAGCTCCGGGAAACCTAAGCCATGGAAGACCTCGTACCCTGGATCTTCGTCGGTGGCGTGCTAGTCATCATGACCGCCATCACGGTCGTGGGTCAGCTGCTCAAGCGACGTAGCGAGGCGGCGCTCAATCCGGCCATGGTCGCCACGTTCAACCGACGGATCCGCGCTTGGTGGCTGCTCTGCATGCTGATGGCCGCCGCGCAGTTGATTCCGCATTGGATGACGGTCACGATCTTCGGCTTTCTCTCCTTCTGGGCACTACGTGAGTTCATCACGCTAACACCAACACGCATGGGCGATCATCGCGCGCTGTTCTGGGTGTTCGTCTTCTTTACTCCTGCACAGTACGTGCTGGTCGGCATGGAGCCGGATTTCTATCCGCTCTACAGCATTATGATCCCGGTCTACGGGTTTCTGTTCATTCCCGCGCGGGTCGCCTTCTCGGGCGATCCAAAGCGTTTCCTGGAACGGACCGCCAAGATCCAGGCCGGCCTGGTCGTCTGCGTCTATTGCCTCAGTTTCGCGCCGGCGCTGCTCGATCTGAATATCAAGAACTACAACTTCAATAATGCGCTGTTGTTGTTTTACTTCGTGTTCATGGTCCAGATCGGCGACGCGTTGCAGTACGCCTGGGGTAAACTGATGGGGCGGACCGTCATCGCGCCGCACATCAGTCCGAATAAGACTTGGGAAGGATTCCTGGGAGGTGTCGCCAGCACGACCCTAGTCGGCGCCGCGCTGTGGTGGGTCACTCCCTTCCAACCCTGGCAAGCGGCCTGCATGTCGCTGGTCATCGCCGTGATGGGCTTCGCCGGAGTGATGTGCATGTCGGCCATCAAGCGTGACCGCGGCGTCAAAGATTATGGCACACTCGTCGAAGGTCACAGCGGCGTGCTCGATCGCATCGACTCGCTATGCTTCGCCGCGCCGGTGTTCTTCCACCTGACGAAGTTCTTCTTCACCGATTTCTTCGATACGCTCTCCACGGCCTCAGGCACAGGTTAGCCGACCTGACGCGGATCCCGCTCGCCCGCGGCGGATCTCCGGCCGATCTGGCTACCCGCCGCCTCTCGTCGATGGGAGATAGCGCGCTGCTTAACGCAGTACCCGTTGTCGGGGCCGCTGCGGTGGCTGCTGTCGGACCGCTTGATAGCGATGAGGAGGAGCTCCGCCGGTAGCGGCACTCGTCGTGTTCTCGGCAGACTTTGCCGGCACTCCCTGCCAATTCACCGGCAGCCCTCTCGTCGCGGAAGCCGGCGGCGGCGTGCCGGGAGCACTCGCTCCCGCCAGGCGACTCGGATCGCGATCCGTACTCGCTGTCCCAGCGGCGCTCGGTCGAACGGACGCCGTGGGATTGAACGGGGGCGCGTCGGTAGCACTCAAGTTGGCGGCGGCCGGCTGCGCGGCAATCGAGTTCACCGCCGCGGGATTCGTGCCGTTCTTCTCGGGTGCAAACGTCGCCGGGGTGGCCGGCGTGCCACGGCCGTTGTCGGCTATCGCGGAGTTCGGCGGACCGTCGAGCGGAGTTTGCTGGGGGCTCCCGTTGCGCACCCAATCGAGCCAGGTGCTCTGCAACTTGGCCAAGTCACCGTATCCGTAATGCGTTCGCGTAGCGGCCGTCCAGTCGCCGCTATCGAGCCCATCCTCCATGAAGGCCACGAATTTGCGCTTGCCGCCTTGCTGGATCATGAATCGGGCTACGGAGAAACCTTGGGCATAAAGCGGCAGCACGTCTTGCGGATATTCCTTCATGCGGAACAGCCGGCTCATGGCGATGCCCCGACCGGTCTTGAGGAATTGAATGAGTAGCTGCTGGTGCCGTTGCTTCTCGCTGGGATGCTCCACCGTGGTGCAGGCGCCCTCGTCGGCCCAGCGTGGCAGAGGCTGGCGAAAATGCGTGGCAAAGATGGTGTGCGTTACTTCATGCGGCAAGACCGAGTCCAATATGCGCAGCTCGCTGCCTTGGATCGACATCTCCCAGCCGTAAACCTCGCCATGCTGGAAGACGAAGCTGGTTGCTCCGCCCGCTCCCAGGTTGGGCGCCACGTTGGCACTGATCGGGCAGGGTCGACCCCAGGGCCGCAGTTCATGGCCCAGCCATTCGACGGCCAGCTCGCGGCGATACTTCTCCGCGGCGACGCCAATTCGTTCGGCCAATCGCGGTGTCGGCGCGCTAACGATAAAGTTTTCCGTACGATGGGATGCACCTAGAGACATCAGCGCCGTCGCCAAAATGGCGAGGCGTATTGTGCGAGCTTCCATGCTCTTACCGTCCTTTTGTAATTGGCGGGAAAGGTCGGGCCGTATCGCATCCTTGCGAACAGCTTTTGCTTGCTACCTTCGGCAGCGGTTGCCACCCGGTGTCTTGCAAACCTCGGACCAAACTTCGCCTGGTGTGACTGGTTTGGCCGCGTGCTTGGTTCCCAAGTGAGTGGACTGGTGGGGAGTTACGCTTGGACGATGAGTTCTTTTTGAAGAACTCGTCGTCTTTCTAACGAGCCGACCACGCGACGGCCGGCTTGTAGAAGTTGCAAAGAGTAACGAGCGATGCGCGAATCTTCCAAGGGCGATTTCAAGATCACCGCGATAGCGACGATAGCACCACCGGCAAACACGGTAAACAACGGCCTTTTCTTGCTCCTGCCCCCAGCCCGATCGGCAGTCGCAGCCCCTCGCGCCACGCTAGCCTTCGTGACCTTCCAGCAGACGGCCGGGCGAGCCCATCATGTTGTAGCCGGCGTCGACGTGGAGAATTTCGCCGGTGATGCCGTCCGACATGTCCGAGAGCAGAAACGCGCCACTGCGACCGACCTCTTCATGGGTGATGTTCCGTCCCAGTGGAGCCATCTTGTCGTAGAGCTGCAGCATGTCGTCGACTCCCGCGCCGCGGCCGGCCAGTGTGCGAACCGGCCCCGCACTCAAAGCGTTTACACGAATTCCCCGCGGACCAAGGTCGTAGGCCAGGTAACGCATCGAGGCGTCGAGCGCCGCCTTGCAGATACCCATCACGTTGTAGCCGGGTACCGCCTTCTCGCCACCGAAGTAGGTCATCGTCAACACACTGGCGCCATCGGCCATCACCTCCTGAGCGGCGTTGCAGACGGCCAACAAACTGTAGGCGCTAATCTCCATCGCCATCTTAAAACCATCCCGACTCGTCTTGATGGTGTCGTTCTTGAGGTCGTCCATGCTGGCGAAGGCGATCGAATGCAGCAGGAAGTCGATCTGGCCGAACTCCTCCTTGGCCGTGCCCATTACCGAGCGGATGTCGTCATCATTCGATACGTCCATCGGAACCAGGAACTTGGCCGCGTCGTGCTTGTCGGTCAATTGCGAAACCCGACGGCGATTGCGTTGGCGTTCATCATCGGGGCGATCGGGCAGGTGGGTGAAACCACATTGCCCACCACCGGCCAGAATCTGCTCGGCGATCGCCCAAGCGATCGAATGATCGTTGGCAACCCCCAGGATCAAGCCCTTCTTGCCTTCAAATAGTCCCATGAATCGCTCCCTTAAGTCGTGCGCACTATTGTGTTTTCTAGAAATTCGATCGACGGATCGATTGTGGATCGCTTCGCCCGCTCGCCCTTGGCAGAGCCGGCGGCAGGATCCCCGATTGTAGGCTGCCCGCGAGCTGCCGAAAAGCCAGCGGGAAAACCACCAGCAGGCGCCCCCGAGCGGCAATCGACCGACTGCCAATCCTTGTCGCCCGACTGCCGATGTGGGACGATTGATGCGGAAATCGAGTAATCGTGCGAGTTGGAGAGTCCAATCCTATGAGCTGGCTAGGCCTGGAGGGTCACGACGATCTTGTCGACCGTTTTCGTGGCACCCTGCGCGCGGGGCGACTCGCTAGCAGCTATCTGTTCGTGGGTCCCGAGGGCTGCGGCAAGCGATCATTCGCCATCCGGCTTGCCCGGAGCTTGCTGTGCGAACGGATCGCCGTCGAGGAGTTGGCCCCCTGCGGTGAGTGCCAAGGATGCCAGCAGGTGCAGGCCGGCACACATCCCGACCTGCTCTCCATCAGCCGCCCGGAAGATCGCAAGGACATCCCGGTCGACTTACTCATCGGTGATCGCGACCACCGCGGACGCGTCGGCCTCTGTCACGATCTCTCACTCAAGCCGTTTCAAGGCGATCGACGGATCGCGGTCCTCGACGACGCCGATTTTCTCAATGAAGAAGGTGCTAACTGTCTACTTAAGACCTTGGAAGAACCGCCGCCGCGTTCGCTGTTAATCTTGGTCGGAACGAGTGCCGAGAAACAGTTGCCCACGATTCGCTCTCGTTGCCAGATCATTCGCTTTCGTCCGCTGCCGATCGACATCGCCAGTTCGCTTCTCCTCTCCAACGGCATCGCGCCCAACGCCGAGCAAGCTGAAGCCTTGGCGCGCTGCTGCGAGGGCAGTCTGGTCCATGCGCAACGCTTGGCGGATGAAGAATTGTGGCGGTTTCGAGGTGAGCTATTCAGTTCCTTGGCGCGGCTGCCGAATGAGTCGGTCCGGCTATCACGCGCCATCACCACCTGTGTCGAAGCGGTCGGCAAGGAAGCTCCCCTGCGGCGAGCGCGGGCGGCCATTCTGATCGGCTTCGCCATCGATTTCTATCACCAGCTGTTACGAGCCTGGGTTGCCGCTCAGCAGAACGCGCAGCTCGAAGGCGGCTCCTCACGCTCGTCGGATGCGGTCGATCCCGAGTTGCAGGCCGCCGCCGCGGCCGCGCTGGCCAGCTGGCCCGGTGACGCGGAGGAGATCGCGCGCTGCACGGACCGCTGTCTGGAGGCCGCCAATCATGTCGATCGCAACGCGAATCTGGCCACGCTCGTAGAGTGCTGGATTGCCGAACTGGCGGAACTGAGCCGCCAGGTAGCCGTCCACTAAGGACGATTCAGACCGCCAACGGTCACCGCACGTCGAACTCTTACTCGTTACTCGCCCTGAAGGGTCAGGACCACCCGGCGAGATCCAGCCCGATTGCGATGCTCAGCCAGGTAGATACCCTGCCAGGTGCCCAACGCCAGGCGACCCGCCGCCACGGGAATGCTCAGCGAGCAGCCGAGCAGCGACGACTTGACGTGGGCTGGCATATCATCCGGTCCCTCGCAGGTGTGGATGTAGGGAAACTCCTCCGGGGCAATGACGTTCATCGAGGACTCCAGATCAACTCGCACATCGGGATCCGCGTTTTCGTTGATCGTCAGAGACGCGGAGGTGTGCTGCAGGAACAGGTGTAGCAAGCCGACGTGAACGTCGGACAATTCCGGCACAGCCCCCTCCAGATGGTGTGTCACGAGATGAAATCCCCGGGGTAGGGGGGGCAGATCGAACGCGCGTTGAATCCAGGGCATAAAAAAATCCAGTTGCTGCATGGGTGAGCGACGGTTTCCGACCGTCACGCCGGTCATGTTAACGAGCCTAGTCAAGAAACGCATCAGCTTGGCCGTAGAGCTTCGCCAATGGGTACAACTCGTCCAGAATTGTCCCATTTTGACTCACAAACATGCAGGTTACGTGTGTTCAGTATATGCTTTACGGGAGGTCTGGTGACTGAGTCATGCGTTCACGTCTTCCGAGTTGCTGAAACTAGGCAACCATTGCCGGCTGGCTTTCCCCCTCCATCGCTGGGCCCTCGCGCGCCGCGTAGCGGGCTTTTTTAAGAAAATGCTTGACAATCGCCTCGAACCTGGAATAATACTTCCTGAACGCTTTGCTGTTGACGAACCCTGTGTCTTCACGCCTTTCGGCTGTCGATTGACCCCACCTAGCCGGCCACGATGCGGGAAACAGCTTTAGCGAACAACCAGACGGCGTGAGTTCGGTGAACGCGATTCCGGTGATTGTCATCCTGGGAAAGCGGAGCCGACTCATATCACGCCAAGCGTCGTTCATTTTTCGAGTTGATGTGATTAATCCGGTTCCACGAGTGTGGTTCAGGTTCGCGGTACACAGGAACAGTACCAGAGCGATCGAGGCGATGTGATCCGACATAACGGAAGGTCGGATGCGGGGTAGCGCGTGGCTCACAATCAACGTGAGTTAACAATTTGTGAGGAAGGAAAATTCGATGCGGAATGTGTTTGAAGCGATTTCGATGTTTGGTCACGACGAAGACTTTGCGCCGTTGGAGACGGATGAGTTTTCGGCTACCGAAGCACCAGCCGGATCTCCGGAGAAACTCGACATTTTGGCCGAGCGAATCCGCCAGGGATTGCCGCTGTGGCACGATGAAGATCGCCCCGATTACAGTGGGCTGACGGGAGTTGTCCGTCCGCGCGACTAGCGGAAGACTTCGCGGGTCGAGCGCGCCGCTGCGCGCTCCCAAAGCGAAAAGAAAAAACGGGTTAGAAGAGCGACCCGTCAGAGAAGACCCAGCCGCGGCGAGCCGATACTCGCCGCGGTCTTTTTTTGCGCGACTAAGCCGCTTCTTCGATAACGCTTTCTACTTCAGCCGCCTCATGCGGCTCCAACTCCTCACGCAAGACGACGACGTCCGAGGGCGCCTCAATTCCGAGTCGGACTTTGTCACGACCCAGACGGACGACGGTGACGACAATCGATTCGCCGAGCTTGATTCGTTGGCTCTCTTTGCGGGACAAAACGAGCATCAGAGGTTCTCCGTATATGAAAATGAGCGTTCTTGAAGGATAGTGTAAATTTATACATATTCCGGGTTATGTCAAACCCGATTTTTTTGGCGTCACCGGATCGCGGCGGCTCCGCCGTCGCCAAGTCCTCGTTTTCTGGGTCGTTTCAAGTTGTCGTTTCAAATATTTTCTTGAATGCTGATCGCTAACGGCTTGCTATCAGAAGCGGTCTCTCTAAGCGGCCAATTCTGGAGCATTGATCAGGCGAGTCTTCAAGAATCGCTCGCCCGTCGAGCCGTAAAACAAAATCGTGTTGCTATCAGTCTCCCAAATGGCGGAGAATTTGACTTGTCGTGGCCCGTGGATGCAGAAGTAAAGTCCACAGGGCTCTCCGCCGCGAGTCAGAATCCGTTCTGACATGTGAAAAGCGCCGAGTTCTAGTTCCTCATGGTTGCAAATGGTTTCGTTGACAAAGTCTCGCAAGTCCTCGAGTGATTGGAGCTGGTTGCAAGTGGCCAACATAGGGTGCATCGTCTCCTTGCTGAGCACGCAAGATACGTAAAAAGCAACGTAGCGTGCGGGTAAGATAAGATAGAGTGACTGCCGACAGAAGAACATATCGGCAAGATAGGGCAAATGCCTTGGAAAACTCTGCTAGCGTTTTTTTCGCACACCAGGCCGACAGAAAGTTTTTTTGACGTGTCAAAACCCCGCAAACCTAGAGGATTGCGCCCGCGAAGATGCGGATCTGTCGCTCTTAACGAAGACAAAATTTTTTCCCGCTAAAGTCGACTTTCTCACGCGGAATTTTATCTAGCCGGCGCGACCGGAACTTCGTCGACTCGGCTGAAGAGACATGGGGCGAAAGAATATTGGGGCACAAGAACGACCGCCCCAGAATGCGCAGCGGCCCGTGAACCAGAAAGCCGGCCCAGGATCGTCCGCCACGCGCAAGATCGATAGCAGTCCGCGCACAGCCGGTATGAGAAATCGGAGCGGTCGATCAGCGGCTTTCAGCTGTCGACTTCACTCCGCGAAATTCCGACAGACTCACCTGGCGGAACGTCGTCAATTGCACGCCCGCCTTCTCAATGCGGTCCAAGTCGTTGTTGCTGAGCGTATCTTGGTAGCGATGACGCGCGACCATTTCTATTTCACGATTGCCAAACTTTTTCGCCGGCGGAATCGTCAGCCGAATTTCCACAGGCAAGCTCGTGCTCTGTTGCAGCTGGCGATTGACCTCCAGCCGGCCGAACGGCGGCAAACTCCCAGGATTTAGCAGCGTGTTGAGATGGGAGTAGACATCGCAGAATTTGATGTACTGCGTCGCCATCTCCTCGGTCGAGGCCGGCATCGTCCGCAATTCGTAAGTCATCCAGCGGCTGGCAAAGCTCATGTTCCCTGTCTCGGCGTCGATCTGGCGATCGAATCGCGGATCGACGGCGAATTGCGTCAGACCGTCTTCCTGCTTGGCGGCCCATTCACGCAAGCTGCTGGAGAAATCGTACAGACGGTCTTCACTCACCTCGGTACGAATTCGGCGTTGGGTGTCGAGAATGACAATTCGCCCCAGTTTCGGAGCGAAGATGGTGACTTCATTTCCCTCCGCAGGAAAGTCGTAAATCACGGCTTCATGGAACAACGTGGACGTCTGGCTGATCGGCTCTTCCTCTCCTCCCGAATAGACCTTCGTGTCGACACGAAAGGCTTCCGCGGCCGGGGCAGCCTCCGCAAACGTCATCGCCAGGGAGAGCAACGCCGCCCAGAAGAGTCCGCCGCGAAGAATTCGATTCACCGACATCCACATGTTTGTACCTCGCACAGCAACACGTTGAGAATCCAAAGAAGGTTTTGGGGAGCGGAACCATAGAGAGTTTCCCCCGCGCTGTAAACGGCGAACGCCCCACGCTCCTGACGGTCGGATGCCAGCACGCGACCGATCGATTGAGACCCGTCTACGGAGCGAAATCTGCTAGCGTCCTCTCGCTCCCGCTTGCTTTCCGACCCCGTTTCTAAACGCTCGGGAATAAAAAATCTTCCACCCTACGATTCACAGGGCACAAGCGACAATTCGCTTGCTTCACCAGGCAGACATTTCTGACAGACCAACGGGGTCGGGGGCCATGCGCTATCGCTGCGCTCTCTCCTGCGCCCACACGCGTAGCACCAACGAGGAGAATCCAACGATGGCCATGCGACCCCATGACAACTCTCGAACTGCTCGAGCCGCCAAGGGAGCGATTCGCCCACAACAGACACAACTCGGCCCCCAGCAACGCCCGTCGAGGGATCTGGCGAACCGCTCGTCAGCGGCCGAGGATGTCGACGAAGAGACCGACGACGAATACGACGAACCGTCGTTACTGTCGGTCTGGTGGGGGCAAAGCCCCAGCATGCTGGCGAGCATGGTGGTGCATATGGCGGTCGTCCTGATGCTAGCGCTCTACGTGATTCGTGCCCCTAGCGATCCTGACCGGACGGTGCTGCTGTTGCCCGAAGAGCCACCCCCACCGGAAACTCCAGCGCTGGAAGAACACGAATCCGACTTCGAGAATGATCAGATCGTGCCGATCGAAAAGCCGGTGGAAGTCGAGACTCCGGACATCCCTGAAGATGCCTCACCCACGATCACCGAGTCAGATGATACGAAGAAAGAATCCGTTCCGGTCGAGCCGACCAATGAGATCACCAAGGTCGTCAGTGGCAAGAGCACCACGGCCGGCAATGCCAAGAGTGGCCTGGGCGGCCGACTAAACGGCATCGGCACCAGTCGACTAATTCGCCAGGGCGACCCCGGCGGGAAGACCGTCGCCGCCACCGACTTGGCACTCGAGTGGCTAGCCCGCCACCAGAACCGCGACGGCTCCTGGAGTTTCAATCACACTCCGGGCGACCGCTGTAGCGGGTTCCCCAATCCGGGTGAAAAGCGCTCGAAGATGGGGGCCACCGGACTGGCACTGCTCGCCTTTCTTGGTCGCGGCCATACACACGAAGACAAGACAAAGAAGCACCACCAAGTCGTTCATCGGGGCCTCAGCTATTTGATCAGCCACATGGAGGTCAAGAACAACACGGCTCGGCTCTTCGAATCCGACGGCGATTCGCACAGCCACATGTACTGCCATGGCATCGCTGCTTGCGCGCTGGCCGAGGCCTATGGGATGACGCGTGACTTGAATCTGCATGATCCGTCGCAGTACGCGCTCAACTATATCGTCAACGCGCAGCACGCCGACGGCGGCTGGCGCTACCTGCCTGGCGAGCCGGGAGACACCTCGGCCGCCGGCTGGCAATTGATGGCCTTCAAGAGTGGCAAGATGTCGTACCTCAAGGTTCCGGAGCATGTCTATCCGCTGGCCGAGAAGTTTCTCGACAGCGTGCAAACGACCGGCGGAGCCGAGTACCGCTACCTGCCGACCGGAGGGCACGGCACCACTGCCGCCACGAGTTCTATCGGGCTGCTCTGCCGCGTCTATCTCGGCTGGGAACAAGATCATCCGGGGCTGCGGCAAGGCACCAAGTTGATCAGCGAGGCCGGGCCTCACTCGACGAACATGTACTACAACTACTACGCCACGATGTTCATGTACCAGAGCGAGGGACTGCGGAGCCCGACCTGGAAGAAATGGAACGATCAGATCATGCCCTACCTGCTCGAAACGCAGGCCAAGAAGGGTGGCCAGCGGGTGCAGGGGAGTTGGCATTTCCAGGGCGACGGCGTCGAGAACGGACTCAGCGATGTCGGCGGCCGGCTCTACAACACGGCCCTGGCGGCCATGACCCTGCAGGTCTATTACCGCTATCTGCGAGTCTACGATTCGCAGCCACGGGAGAATGTCCTCACGTCGCTCTAGACGGCGACCGGAGAAGAGGGCGACCGGGAGGGGATGACGACGGACGAAGACGGGGCAGCTTCGTGCGCAGCGGGTAGTCGGCAGACGCCCCCGGCAACCCGTCCCTTCCGGTTCGCTCTTATTCCCAACCCCACCATCCGCTATGATGTGGGGCCTATTGTCGCGAGGTTGGCGACTTTCTCTTCCCCTTTGCCACGACTCCCTAACAGACCAAGATGCCGCAACAACTCGAACAAGCGATCAAAGACAAATCGGCCGTCGTCGGCGTCATCGGACTCGGCTATGTCGGGCTCCCTCTTATTCAAGCCTTCGTGGCGGCCGGATTCCGCACGATGGGTTTCGACGTCGATCAGAAAAAAGTCGACCAGCTGCTCGGCGGCGAGAGCTACATCGGCCATATCGACGCCGCGGCGATCACCAAGTGCATCGAAGACAAGACATTCGAGCCGACCGCCGACATGTCCCGACTTGGTGAAGCCGACGCCCTGTTGATTTGCGTGCCGACACCACTCTCCGACAGCCGCGACCCCGATCTGAGCTACGTCAAGTCGACCGCCGAACAGATCGCCAAGTCGTTGCGGCCGGGTCAACTCGTGGCGCTCGAGAGCACCACCTATCCCGGCACCACGCAAGACGAACTACTGCCGATCCTGCAGGCGACCGGCCTGACCGCCGGCAAGGATTTCTTCCTGGCCTATAGCCCCGAGCGGGAAGATCCCGGCAATCCTGATTTCTCCGCCAGTGGCATTCCCAAGGTCGTCGGCGGACTCGACGAGACGAGTTGTCGTCTGGCCTCCGCGCTCTACCGACATGCGGTGGTCGAGGTTGTGCCGGTCTCGAACCTGGAAGTCGCCGAGGCGTGCAAGATTCTTGAGAACACCTACCGCTCGGTGAACATCGCCATGGTCAACGAGTTGAAGATGCTCTTCGATCGCGTCGGCATCGACGTCTGGGAAGTCATCGAAGCGGCCAAAACCAAGCCGTTTGGATTTCAGGCGTTCTATCCCGGCCCCGGCCTCGGTGGCCACTGTATCCCTATCGACCCCTTCTATCTCAGTTGGGTTGCGCGACGCCACGGAATGACCACCCGCTTCATCGAACTGGCGGGCGAGATCAACACCAGCATGCCGCGTTATGTGATCGCCCGCCTGAGCGAGGCGCTCAACGATCAAGGCAAGCCGATTCGCGGCAGCAAGATCTGCATCCTCGGCATGGCTTACAAGAAAGACGTCGACGATCCGCGCGAGAGTCCGTCCTTCGAATTGATGGACCTGCTGCGGGAGGCCGGCGCGGAGATCAGCTACAGCGATCCGCATGTGCCCAAGCTGCCCAAGATGCGTCATCACGACGTGCCCGATCTGATCAGTCAGGAACTGACGCCCGAGTTTCTGGCGGCGCAGGATTGTGTGCTGATCGCCACCGCCCATTCCAAATTCGACTACGACGAGATTGTCCAACACGCGAAGCTCGTGGTCGATACCCGCAACGCCACGGCCGACATCACGGCTGGCCGCGAGAAGATTCGCAAGGCGTAGGGATTCATTTGGATCGCGCCGCCGCGCGACTCAAGCGATCGGCCCAATAGATCGGCTCCGGCAGACGTCGCTCGCCCAGCGAACGCAAGACGATGTCACGACTCGTGGCCAAGTCAATCAGGTGGCCCGGCGAAACGTAGAGCGGCCGCCGCGTGCCACTGCGGGGCCACACGGCCCAGCCAAGTTGCTCTTGTTCGTGAACCATCGGTGCGGCCGCCGGCAGCTCGACTGGCGAGCCTTCCTCCGCCGTCGACTCCTCGCGGCCGATAAGGCGCTTCTTCGTAACACCGATCGTCGGCTGCCCGCTGAGCACGCCCAACATCGAGGCGATGCCCATCCGCCGGGGGTGCAGGATGCCACTGCCATCGACCAGAATGATGTCGGCCAACGGGGACTGCGACGCCACCTCCTTGAGCAACGTCAACAGCACCGGCAATTCGCGAAACGCCAGGTAAGACGAAATGTATGGAAAGGTCACTCGCTGACGAACGACGTGCGACCAGACCGGTTCGCTCGCCTCCGCCCTGCCCTGCCCCAATTCGATTAGTGCATAGGCGGCGACCGCCTCGTCACCCTGATAAGAAACATCGACCCCGGCAACGAGCGAGATCGTGTCCGACACTCCGGCCGAGCCACCACTGCCACTTGGCAACACCAGCCGCTCGCGCAACGCCTCCTGCTGCTGGCGCAACTGCGCAAGCGGCCGGCTGCTCTCGAACTCGGCAAAGCCATGTTGCTCGAGATCAACTCGCTGATCGGTGACCGCCACCCCTTCGTCCTTGAGCAGTCGCTCCTTCAGGGCGACGTCGCCACCTGGAAACTGGCCCAGCTCTCCACCGGCGCGGACCACTCGATGCGTCGGCCGATCGATGACCCGCTCGTCATGCAACAGAACCTGGCCGACCCACCGGGCGGCTATCCGATCTCCCAAGGCCGCGGCGAGCGATCCGTAGGTGGTCACGCGACCTGGCGGAACCTGGGCGAGCAGCCGTTTCAACTCCTCAAGAAGGTCCGGCAGATTTCGCATCGAGTCGTTCATCGTCCCGCCGATTCCCTTGTTGCGCCGGTTCTTTCAAGGACCGGTCGCACCGACCCCACGAGCCCGCTGACCGTTACAGATCGAGGTTGAGGTTGATTTAGAAATCCATTTGCGTTGTATTGTAGGGGCGCTGATTGAGACGTTCACCCCGATTCTTCCCCTCCGCAATCAACCGTGCCTGGCGGCGCGGCATATCCATGGCCCATATTCGACGCATACTTGTCACCGGCGGCGCCGGCTTTCTCGGTTCGCATCTCTGCAAACGACTTGTCGCCGACGGTCACGACGTCATTTGTCTCGACAACTTCTTCACCAGCCAGAAGTCCAACGTGGCGGAGCTGCTGGGCCTGCCCAACTTCGAGTTGATCCGGCACGATGTGACGCACCCCATGTGGCTCGAGGTCGACGAGATCTACAATCTGGCCTGCCCCGCCGCGCCGGGCCACTATCAATACAATCCCATTAAGACCGCCAAGACCTCCGTCTCAGGCGCGATCAATGTGCTGGGCATCGCCAAACGGTGTCGCGCTCGAGTGCTGCAAGCCTCGACCAGCGAGGTCTACGGCGACCCGGAAGTCCACCCTCAGCCGGAGTCGTACCGCGGCAACGTCAACCCGATCGGCCCGCGGGCCTGTTACGACGAAGGCAAGCGAGCCGCCGAGACGCTGTTCATGGATTACCATCGCATGAACCGTGTCAACATTCGCATCGTGCGAATCTTCAACACCTATGGACCGAGAATGCACCCCTACGACGGCCGCGTCGTGTCGACCTTTGTTCGACAGGCGATCGCCGGGGAGGATATCACGATCTTTGGCGATGGCGAGCAGACCCGCTCGTTCTGTTTCCGCGACGACCTGGTCGAAGGCATGGTCCGCATGATGGAGGGTCCCGACGACTTCATCGGGCCGGTCAACCTCGGCAACCCCGATGAGTTCACCATTCGCGAGCTGGCGGAGTTGGTCATCGAGCTGACTGAGTCGAAGTCGAAGATCGTCAAGAAGCCCCTGCCTCCCGACGATCCGGTTCGTCGACAGCCCGATATCACGCTGGCCCGCCAGCGACTCGATTGGCAACCGACCATCGATCTGCGGACGGGACTCAAACGGACGATCGAGTGGTTTCACTCCATCGATCTGGCCGACTTCCGACCGCCGACACCTTCCTACTAGCTTCCCAGCCTGCTAGCGATCGCCCTCTCTCACGCCCGCCGGTGTCGGGCACTCTCCTGGCCACCGGGGCTGAACTTTTTTTTGCCCCGTCTTCAATCTTCCTCGCCAGTTGCGGATTAGTCGTACCACGACGATTCGTCGACCCGCAAGGTTTTGCTAGCCAATAAACTCGCTCTGCTAGCGAATAAACCGAGAGCGACAAAAACTTGACCCTGCGCCGCTATCGCGCATAAACAAGTAGAGGCAAATGATCGTGGGCACCCAGCGGCAGGAACGTTACGAGAGGCAGGATGCGATGCACATAGTTTCGACCACCTTGCTGGCAGGCTACTGCTCGCTGTTGTTCTTTGGCACTCACTGGCCTTGGATTCCGACCCAGCCCGACTGGTTTCGCGTGCCGCACGGATTGTCGCTGGCTCCCGACAAGCTGGCCCACATTGGGGCGTTCGCCCTATTGGCGCTCGTCGTCGCTATCTGGTATCGCGCTCGTCGGCCGCAGTTCACCTGGAAGCACTACGCCACGGTGGCCGCCATCCTGGCCATCTACGCGCCGCTCGATGAGTTGAGCCAGTACCTGGTGCCCCGGCGTACGCCCGACGTCTACGACTTTATCGCCAACCTGGCCGGCATCGGGCTCGGGCTCGCCGCGTTCTATTTGGCCAGCCTCTGTCTGATCGCGCTGAAGCCCCGTCGCTCGGCCTGGCATTAGCCGCGATATGTGGCTCCCTGGCCCACGGTCCGTTACGCCCCTGCCGAGCACTCGGCAGGCGACCTGTCGTTGGCCGAACAGAGACTAGTCTGTGGCTCCCTCCGCTGTCTCATCCACCGAGAAAGAAATCTCACAATTCGGTAGCGCCTGCCGCAACGCGTTGACTTGTTCTTCGCTTACTTGACAACCGGTCAACCGCAAGTATTTCAGTCCTGTCAGCGCCGAAAGACACGTGATGTCGTGCACCGGAGTATGATCTAAATAAAGGCGCTCGAGCTTCTTGAGACTCGCCAGAGGCAAGAGATCTCTCACGGATGTGTTTCGTAAATCAAGGGCGGCGAGATTCTCTAGTCCAGCTAGCGGCGTGAGATCACGCACGAGAGTACCGGGCAGATCCAGCCATTGAAGTTCCTTCAGCCCAGCCAAAGGGCTGATGTCGCTCACTGGCGAATTGCTGATACTGAGATACTCGAGATTCTTCAGCCCAGCCAAAGGGCTGATGTCGGTCAGGTGTGAACTGCCGATACCGAGAGACTCGAGTTTTTTCAACCCAGCCAAAGGGCTAATGTCGGTCACCTGCGAATTGCTGATATCAAGAAACTCGAGATTCTCCAACCCAGCCAAAGGGCTAATTTCGGACACTGGCAAGTTTCTGGAAATGAGAGTGTCGAGATTCTTCAGCCCAGCCAAAGGGCTGATGTCGGCCACCTGCGAATTGCTGACATCAAGAGACTCGAGATTCTCCAACCCAGCCAAGGGGCTAATGTCGGTCACTGGCAGGTCGCCGGCATCAAGATCACGAAGTTCCTTTAGGTGAGCCAACACTGAGAGGTCATCGACTTGCGTCCGGGAAAGAAGCAGATCTTCCAGACTGGTCAGCTGCGCGAGCGGCGAGAGATCGCTTACCTGCACGCCTATGAAATGAAGCTTGGTTAGACCTGTTAGCTTCCTGATCGGAGACAAGTCAGTTACTGGCGTGAGGTTGAGCTCCAGCTCTTTGAGTGCTACGAGGTCTTTCAAAGGAGACAGCTCGTGCACCTGTGTCTGGCTCAGGTTAAGCTCCTCAAGTCTCTTGAGGTGAACTAACGGTGTCAGATCAGTTACGCCTGAATAGGCAAGGTTGAGCGTCTTTGAATCATCGAGCTCGATGAGGGGGGCAAGGTCCGTGACCTTCGAGCTATTCAGAGAAACCTCTTCAACGGTCCATCTGTCAATCCAATCGTTTCTACTATAGGTAACGGATCCACCCTGCTCTTCGACCCAGTTCACCACTCTCGCCTTCTGAGCTCTTGTAGCGAGCCAAGCCAGAGGAAAGGCCAAGAGTGTGATCAAGATCAAGAGCGTCCGCAGTCGGAATTGAAATCGCCGGCCATCCGGTTTTGAGAGAGTCACTCTGTCTCCTTTGTCGCCTGCTGCCCCTACCCTCGATAGAAATCGATCCAGCGAATCTCGATCTGCTCGGGCTCGTCCTTGAGAAAAGCGGCCGGTACCTGGATCTGAAAGTGAGCCTTTTCGCGCAAGGCCGGGTCCACCTCAGGGGTCCACGCCTTGACCTCCTCCACCGAGAACATAATGTCACAATTCGGTAACGCCTGCCGCAATACCTTGACTTGTTCTTCGCTCACTTGAGAACCGGTCAACTGCAGAGTCTCGAGATTCTTCAGTCCAGCCAAAGGTCTGATGTCGTTCACCTGTGTGTTGACGAGATCAAGATCTGTGAGATTTTTCAACCCAGCCAACGGCGAGACATCGCCGACTTGTGTCTCACGAAGATGCAGCTCTTCGAGACTAGCAAGTTGCGACAGCGGCGAGAGCTTGCTAACGGACGTCTTACCAAGACGCAGTTCCTTAATGCTCTTGAGTCCCGCCAGAGGCGCAAGATCGCTCACCCTCGTTTCGTAAAGGCTAAGCGTTTCAAGGCTCCTGAGGCCCTGGAGGGGCGTGAGGTCGCTTACTCGTGTGGAATACAAGTAGAGCTCCTTCAAATTCAGGAGCTTTTTCAGAGGCGAGAAATCGCTAGTCTTCGCTCCCCCGAGCTCAAGCCTGACTAGATTCGTTAACTCGCCGACGGGAGACAAGTCCTTCGCCTGGGTATCGGCGAGCCCAAGCCCTTCGAGTGACACCAGCTTGGCGAGCGGCGACAAATCCTGGACTTGTGTATCGCCTAAGTCGAGATACTCAAGGTTATTCAATTCGACCAGAGACGAAAGGTCCGTCACTCGTGTACTCCAGAGGTCAAGCGACTTGAGATTTCTGAGTTTGGCGAGCGGTGACAGATCGGTGACCTCCTTGTTCGAGAGTGTAACTTTTCGAACGGTGTTGGCGATCCACCGATCGATCCAACCTTCTCCGAAAGTAACACTCCCACCTTTCTCTTCGACCCACTCGATCGTCGCCTGTTCGTTCCTGGCCCGCTGAAATATCGAGCCGAGCCAAGCCAGAGGAAAGGCCAACAGTGTTATCACGATCAAGAGCGTCCGCAGTCGAAATTGAAGACGCCAACCATGCCGTTTTGAGAGAGTCACCCTGTCCCCTTTATCTACTGCTGCCCCTACCCTCGATAGAAATCGATCCAGCGAATCTCGATCTGCTCGGGCTCGTCCTTGAGAAAAGCGGCCGGCACCTGGATCTGAATGTGGGCCTTTTCGCGCAGGGCCGGGTCCCCCTCGGGGGTCCACGCCTTGACCTCCTCCACCTTCTCCTCGGCGGCTTCCTCCGGCCGCCTGCTGGCAATCGAATCGACCCACAGGTTGAGCCGATCCTTCTCGTCGATTTTGTTCTTGAGTTCTTCCTTGCGCGTCTCGTTCGACGGCGTCACGTAGGTTACTCGGTGACGTCCCTTGCCATCGCCTTTGTGCACCAGGGCGCTGACAATCGTCAGAGTGCCGTTATCGAGCTGGATCATATCCAGCCCCCGAACATAAAGTCGTAGCGTCACGGAGCGGGACCATAGATCCCCCTCCATCGACTCCCCATTCGACGGAATCATGATCAGTTGCCCTATGCCGGACCTCGATTCGATGTCGACCGAGACCGCCGCCGCATCTCCCACGACGGTGGTGTCCGACAAAGCCGTCCGTTCCTTCTGTTTGAGACGATACTCCCGCTTCGATTTGCCTGCCTCGGCGGCACGTTTCTGCCATTTGGCATACTGCTGGGCAACGAAATCATCTTCACCCCTCTCTCGACCGATCGGAAACGAGATGGATTCTTGCGGATGAAAATCGTTCACGTCGACTTCCGGATCGAGCGACACCGCTTTATGTGCATCGGGAACTCGCCGAAAGGCATCGCGGTCCTCGACGATCGTGTACGACAAGTCGTCGATCGCCCACAATTTGGCGATGCAATAGCGCGGGTTATCGTCGGCGATCTCCTCCAGCAAGATCGAGTAGCCGATCCAGAGAGGAACGTAAGCCACGACACGGGCTGCAAACGGCTGCTCGGGCGTAATCCGATTGTCGTGCCAGAATTGCGGAGCCTTCGCATCGGCAGCCGCGGCGTCGCTGCCGCCGTCCGGTTCGGCATGCGCCGGCATTCCGCAGAAACTAAACACGATCAATGCCCCGGCGACGATCGCCGCTGGCTGTAAAAACCCTCGCTTGCTGACCATGCTCCCTTCCTTCCCGGTGACTTTGTTCCAAGGTGACTTGGTTGCCTGGCGGCCAAATCACTTCTGCCGTCCGTGGATCGTTGAATTCTAAGGGCCCGCCTGGCAATCGCCAAACGGAATTCAGTTTGACTTGCAGTCAGCTCGGCCATAAGTCGTTTGAAATTCAATGCCAAGGGAACTTCATGCGCTCCCGACAGGCGTCGTCCCATCCCGTACAATAGAGCGAGCGAGGATCATTCCGATCTGGAGGAACCGACTGCTTCGGCATCCGCTCGCCCCGTTGGGGAGGCGGGTCAAGTGAATGGGGGCAACCATCATGCCATTCTTCTTCCTGCTTTTTGCCGCGTTCTTCGTGTTCGTGGTCATCTCCATCATCCGGGGGCATATCAAGAATCGTGAGCGTTTGGAGGCGCTAACCAAGATGAGCGCTCGTCGCGACCTGCGGTTCACGACAGAAGCCGATTACGAAATGGAGAATCGCTTTCCCGAGTTCCAATGTCTTCAGGATGGCGACGACCGGTACGCCTACAATATCCTCCACGGGGAGTGGTCGGGCAGAAACTTCATCGGCTTCGACTACCACTACGAAACCACTTCGACCGACTCCGACGGTGATGAGACAACCCACAACCATTACTTCTCCGCGGTGATCGTCGAGTGTGATGTGCCGATGAAGCCACTCACGATTGGCGAAGAGAGCATCTTCGACCGGTTTTGGAACTTCTTCGGTTTCGACGACATCGACTTCGAATCGGCCGAGTTCAGCGACCAGTTCAAGGTCCACGCCGAAGACCGCCGTTGGGCCTTCGACGTCCTGCATGCCCGCACGATGGAATTTCTGCTTCACTCGCCCCGTTTCAGCCTGGCTTTCAGCCGCACCCACTGCATCGCCTGGCGGGGTTCGACCTTTGAGGTGGCCGAGTACGAAGCGGCGGTCGACGTGGTGGCCGGTATTCTCGATCGCATGCCCGACTACGTCCGTCAACAACAACTTGAACTGCGCTCTTAGGGCGAGCGCGCGATTCCCCGCTCCGACTGATCTTCATCGATTTCCGCCATGGTCATCCTCCCCATCATTGTCGTCGCCTTTTTTGCCCTCCCGCTGGTGTGGTTCATCGCCACCTACAACCGGTTCGTCCGTCTCCGCCAACACATCCGCGAGAGCTGGTCGGGCATCGACACCGAACTGAAGCGTCGTTACGAATTGATTCCCAACCTGGTGGAAACGGTCAAAGGCTACGCCAGGCACGAACAGCAGGTCCTCGAGTCGGTCGTGGCGGCCAGGCAGCGGGCCGTCGACTCACACGGCTCCCCGGAAAGCCAGGCCCGCGATGAGAACAACCTCGTCGAAGCGCTCAACCAAGTACTGTTCGTGGCCGAAGGCTATCCGGAGTTGAAAGCGAGCCGCAACTTTCTCCAGCTGCAAAATGAATTGGTCAACACGGAAGATCGCATTCAGGCATCGCGACGTTTCTATAACGCCAATGTTCGCGATCTGAATACCCGCGTCGAGTCGATCCCCTCGAACCTGGTGGCTTCGATGTTCGGCTTCCGCAAGGCGGAGTATTTCCAGGTTGAGTCAGCCGCTGTCCGACTTGCGCCGCGAGTCGACGTCAACATTACGCCGTAGGATGAACCACCTGTAGCAAACTGCCGTCGCTATTCCGATTCGGTCGCCGCCGCACGCTTCTTCTGCTCGCGGCGGGCAGCCTCACGGTGATCAAGCAGTTCGGCGTTGTCGGGATCATCCTCCAGTAGTGAATCGAGCATCTCGATCCCCTTGGAAAACTCGCCCTGGCGAATGTGCATGATGGCTCGAACTCGGCGGGCTCGTCGATGGTCTGCGCGAAGTCGCAATGCATATCCAGAAACCTGGATCGCCCCTTTGTCACCCATTTGCAGGTATGCCTCGGAGCGGGCAGCATACGCGTCCGCGTTAAACCACTCCAGGGCCACGGCGACATCAAAGTTCACCATGGCTCTCTTCGGCTTATCTTGCTGCAGGTAAACGTCGCCCACCGCAAGGTAAGCCTGGGTGAATTCCCGATCGAGCTCGATGGCACGCTCAAAGTCGACCAGCGCTTTATCAAAACGGCCGGCCTGGGCATGCGAGCGTCCCCGCTCAAGAAAGACGGTTGCTCGATTCGCATCGCGCGCGACCGCCGCGTTGTGATCGACAAGAGCTTTCTTGCCGTCACCCTGTCGATCGAACGCGACACCTCGCCACATGTAGCCGCGCGAGTCTTCCGGTTCGGCTTCAATCGCGGTCGAAAAATCTTCGATTGCCCCCGCGATATTGTCGCGGTCGAGCCGCACTCGTCCTCGTGCCAGGCGAGACCAAAAGTGATCGGGCTGCTCGCTGAGCAACTCGTCCAGTTCTCGTTCAGCAGCCTGCGAGTCTTGTCGGAAGTACTTGACCAAGGCGACTGCCAGTCGCCACTTGAAGCTGTCCGGTTCCTCTTTAAGCCGCGCGGTAAAATGCTGTTGGGCGTCGGCCGGTGGCAAGATCTCCATCTGGTCGACATAGCCAATCTTGCCCAAGGAGAGCTGAAACTTTCCATCACGAGGATAGCGCATGATGGCGGTCCAGCCTGCCGGATATTCGTCGATTGCTTTGCCATCCCGCGTGACCTGCACATCGTCAATGAACGTAATCGGATGGGTATGGCGGATTTTCTCGCGAGGCGATACCCAAAGTTCGTCGGCGGCGTCCGTCGCAGACGCCTTGCTCGCGATGTCCGCCAGATCCCAGATCTTCACACGCCCGTCGACGCCACAAGACGCCAGCCGAAGCTGTTGCGGATGGAATGCGACTTTATAAACAGCGCCGTCGTGCCGCGAGAAATTGATGACTCGATTACCAGTTCCTGCATGCCACACTTTGACCGTACCATCTTGGCCGGCCGATGCGATCCAATTCCCATCATGACTGATGGCCACGGAATTCACCGTGCCCGAGTGTTCGTCGAGCAGATGCAATGCCTCACCAGTCTCGGCATTCCACAAACGCACCGTTCCATCGTCGCCACCTGAAACGACGTTTTTTGCGTGGGGGCCGAACTTCACCGTACGGACCACCTTGGTATGACCGACCAGACGATGAACACGAAATTCGTTTACATCGCCCGACTTGGTCCGAGTCGTGTCCAGAATATTGACGATTCCGTCGGTACCGCCACTCGCCAACCGAGTTCCGTCGGGGCTATGGTCAAGCGCGATCGCCCAGTCGTCATGTGCCTCACTAACCCAGGTCCGGTCGTGGGCGGGAGTGCCCTGAGTCAGAACAACGCTACTCAACTTGGCATAGGCCAATCCGTCTCGCTGGGGATGGGTGTCGACTCCCCGCGCGGCGTAGAAATGCTGATGGTTGAGTAGCTCTCCCGACGCCGCATCCCATGTCGTATAGCCGTGCGCCGTCGTCCAAGCGTGTAGCGAGTCGCCGTCGTATCGAAACTCGAGTTCATTCACTCTCCCGAGATTTTCAAACTGCCGCGACCCGCCGTTCTCCTTCTTGCGATTGATCGAACAGAGCCGTTGACCTGAACTGGGATCCCACACGTTGATAACGTTATCGGAGCCGCCGGAGATAATCCGCTTACCGTCCGCACTGAATGCAAGCGAATAGACGGGCCCTTCATGCTGCCGATATTCGACCAACAAAGGCGGCGACGCGTCTTCATCACCTCCATCGGGTCCCACCACCCAAACTCGCAGCTTGCCGTCGACGCCGGTCGTCAGCAGTCGCGAATCGTCGGGGCTCACCGCTACGTCGAGAATCGGTCCGGCATGGGCCGCAATATTGAGCACGGCCTGGCCGCTCTCGATATCCCAAAAGATGAGTGACCCGTCGTCGCCCACCGATGCCAGTCGCTGGCTATCGGCGCTAAAGACGGCCCGACGCACCAGCTGGCTATGCCCTAGCAAGCGATGTCGCAGCTGCCCCGTCTTCACATCCCAAATGAGAATCACGCCCGATTCTCCCAGCGCACCACCACGACCGACGATGACGACCATGCTGTTGTCGGGTGAGAACGCAGCCGTTTTGATTTCGGCAAATTCATCGTGATGCGACAAATCGCGTAAAGGCTCCCAGGTCTCGGCATCCCAGATTCGCGACACACCCGAGCGGAAGGTGCCAAGCAACCAACGACCGTCGTGACTGTAGCTCAGATCGATCAGGGCGTTGCCCGGCGGAGTCAGTCGCCGTTTCGGCCGTAACGTCGCAGGATCCCAAACCGTCAAGTCCTGGTCGTTCTTCGATCCCGAGACATAGTCGCGACCGGCAGGATGAACTGCCAAGTCGGGCACTCGCGTATGTGTCTCGTTTCGCAAGAAGCCAACCCGCTCACCTGATTCCACATCCCACATCTGAATCGTTTCAAACAGAACGTCGTCGTAATACGCTTGCTGAGCGACGCCGAGCAGGCGGTTCCCATCGGGCGAAAACGAAATATCCTGAATCGTCGACCGTGGCTGCTTAAAGGAGTGTATCTTCTGCCCCGTGCGAAAATCGATCAGCTCCAGGCTGCCCTGCCAGGTCGCCACCGCAACGTATTTTCCGTTTGGATGAATCGCCAACCAGTACCCGGCGTCGCTGCCGATTTCGATCTCGCGCGGCGGGGAAACGCGGCGGCGATTGAGATAGTGCCATTCCCAGCCCCGTAACGGTTCGGCACAGCCGCGTAACATTTCGTCGGCGCGGGTCAGATTCTTCGTTTCCAGGTCACGTTGGGCGAGCGCAATACGCTGAAAGTAGTTCGCCTTTGCCAACGAGGCCGTCTGCTGCTCGGCCAAGGCCCTGGACTCGTTCGCCTCCTGCTCTCGCATTTGGGCGCGGTGGGCGGCGCGATCCGAGAGAATCGAGAAATAGATCGCCACGGTCATTCCGACCAACAGCGCGGTCGCGGTCGCCATACCCAGCGATGCGACCAACGGATTCTTGCGGCACCACCGCCATGTTCGTTCCACGACACCGATCGGCCGGGCATGAATCGGCACGTTCTCCAGGTATCGATTCAGATCGTCGGCCAGCTCTTTCGCCGATGCGTAACGACCGCCAGGGTCCTTCTGCAGGCACTTGAGAATCACCGTTTCCAGATCGCGATCGATGCTGGGATTCAACAGCCGCGGCGCGACCGGCTCCTGCTCGATCAGTTGCATGATCGTGGCGGCGGTCGTTTCGGCATTGAACGGCGGCCGACCCGTCACCAGCGCATAGAGCATAGCCCCGAGAGAATAGACATCGCTGCGGGGGCCGACATGTTTGGTGCGCCCCAGGGCTTGTTCGGGGCTGATATAGTTGGGCGTCCCCAAGACCTGACCGGTCATGGTCAATTCATGATCGCTCTGCGCGTTCTTGGCGAGACCGAAATCGGCGACATGCGGTTGGTCATCAATATCGATGAGCACGTTCGACGGCTTTAGATCTCGGTGCAACACACCCTGTTCGTGGGCAAAGTGAACCGCTTCGGCCACGGTGCGGACATAAGCCGCCGCATCGCGGCTGGTCAGCGGGCTCTCCTCGGTGAGTTGGTCCAGGCTCGCGCCATCGACGTAACCCATCGAGAAGAACTGACGTCCCTCGTGCTCGCCAATTTCGTAGATTGGTACGATATGAGGGTGACGCAACCGCGCGGCCGATTCCGCTTCGGCGCGAAACCGCTCAATTTCCTCTCGGGATGCGTAACGCCCGGAGAGAATCATCTTGAGCGCCACCACACGATTGAGCGATCGCTGGCGTGCCTTGAATACGACCCCCATGCCACCGCGACCCAGACGCTCAAGAATTTCGTAGTCGCCGAACTCGCCCGGAATCGGTTGGTCATCCTGCGCCAGCGCATCGTGAACGCCGGTCTCCCTGGAGCCTTCTTTGACGAGCGGTGTCGATCGCAACGACTCCCGCAGCGCGAGTCTCGAAGAGAGGGCGGCCGCTTCGCGCTGCTCTCGCTCTTGCTGAAAAGCCGACCGCACCGCCTCATGATTTTGCGGAAACTCGGCCAGGTACGCTTCCATTTCCGGTCGCTCGCCGGCCTGTCGACGGTATTCCAATTCGAGAAGCAACAGGGCTCGCAGCAGCTCGGTTCGTTCATCGCCCGCGAAGCCTTCCAGAAAATCGGCCGCTTGCGGTCGATCTCGCGGGCCCTGCAGACTCTCGCTCCAGGCGGCCTCAAACGCAAGGGCCTCACGATCGATTCGTTCGTACGTCGCGATCGGCAGGGAATCGTCTTGGTCGCGGCGGTGGATCATGTTTGGCGCTCCTGCCACTTCCTGCGAATCAGATGCAGTGCCCGACCAATGGTGGAGACAGCGCAGCCGTACCGCTCGGCAAGTTCCGCGTTCGTATAGCCCTCCAGCTTGCCGATGGCGATCTCTTGCAGTCGTTCGTCATCGAGCGACTCCAACAGATTGCCACACTCCTCGGCGAAACTCGCCGCCAACTCGGGCGTCGGGGCGTCACAGAGAATCTGTTCCAGCCCCAATCGGCCGCTCTCTTCGGGAGAGATCAGAAACGCCGAGTCACCACGCACGCGACCTTCGCCCCGTTTGAGCCGTTGTTCTTTGCGGAGATAGTCCAGCGATTTCTCGACCGTGATCTTGGCCAGCAGCCGCCACAAGTCGTCGCGCCGCTCCAATCGCGGAAAGCGACCTTCCTGCATCCCCAAACAAAAACGGGCAAACGCACTCAAGGCGACGTCTTCTTCGTCGGCCACGCGGCGGGGTGAGCCTTGCAGCTTGCGACTCGCCAGCCGGAGCACTCGCTGTCGGTACCGCTCCCACAATCGACGTATCGAGGTCTCGTCGCCCTGTTTGGCTGCTTCGATCCAGCCGCTTACCGAATTCTTGTCAGTCATTCGCCTGCGACTCTCGCTCCCGTGCACCATGCCCCAACCAACGCGACTCAAGAGTTGAGTGTAGTTCACAATGACGACAGCTGGCAATTCGTTGCCGCTGAGCGCGACAGCCCGCGACACCCTGTCGACCATCGAACGCCTGCATCAAGACGAGGCAATACTCCAGACTCCCCATCTTTGTTCGAATTCGGTGAGCGATGATCAGCACAAACGACGGTAAGCTATTAGGGGCAATAGTCACTCATGGGCAGCAGCCCCCAGAGAGGCGCCTGGGACTTACCAGGCCGCCGTGCGCAACTTGGACGCTGGAACCACAGACGAGTAGACTGAAGGGACATGGGAGACTATCCAATGGGATCGCCACACAACACCGCGCCGCTCCGAGGGCTATGGCTGGCGGGCTTTCTTGCCACAGTGCTGGCATCCGGTCCGCTCGGATCCACCGGCCACGCCGCCACGGTCCGCAACATTAACACCGGCTGGGACAATGTCGGCGGCACGGTTCTGCCGGCGTTCGCGGTCGATACCGACTTCACCGTCACCGGACCCAACGGCGTGTTGACGCCGGAGGTTCGCGATGACGCGACGATGCCGGACGTGAATGACGACGTCTTTTACAACCAGGAAGCCGCCATGCCTGGATCGCGATGGCTGCTGTTGATTAACTCCGGTGGCCACGGCGCCAATCCGGTCGGTCAGTACCAGTATCGCACTACCGTCGATCTGACTGGCTTCGATCATACCCAGGCCGTCATCGATGACTTGACCGTCTCGGCCGATAACGCCTTCGATTCGGTGGTGATCAATGGAGTCGTCGCTTTCGACGCGAATCCCGGTCCCGGCGTTCAAGAAGCGGGAGGCGTCTTTCCGCTCGGTGACGTCGGCCAAAGCTTCTTTCAGGCGGGCGTCAATACGATCGACTTTCTGGTAAACAACTACGAGTTCCCCATCCCGTCCGGCGGAGGCGCTCCTTCTCAGACCGCCTTCCGCGCGCTGGCCGATGTCGAAGCGCCGCTGGCGCCGAGTGTGGCCTCCAATGCCTCCTTCGACACGCCGGCCGATCTCGACGTGCTGAACCTCGACTTCGGTTCGGTCGCCTTCGGCAGTTCGCCCGCCGCGTTGCCATTTGACATCCACAACCTGGTCGGCGCCGGCACCACCGCGCATGTGATTCTCGACACGGTCGTCGGCAGCGGAGATACGGCCGCGCTGTCGTCCGACCTGGCGCCGTTCCTGGGGCTGGCCGCCGGAGATACCAACAGCTACGCCGCGCAGATCGACACCAGCCTGCCGGGCGATTTTGACGCCAGTTACGAACTGAGCTTCACCGACGTGTTGGGCAACGACCAAACCCTCACGCTCAATCTCTCCGGCGTCGTCGAACTGACCGACGACCCGGCCATCCCCGATCTAGTCTACGACGCGGCCACCGGCGAAGTGGTGCTCGATCCCGATGCCAGCTCGATTATCGGTTACACGCTGCAGAATACGGGCAACGGATTTCTGCCCGGCGGTCACACCCCGGTGCTGGGTGGCGTTTCGACGAGCCTGCCAGGCGAAATTTCGGAAGCAGCCTTGTCGCCCGGCTTCGGCTCGATCGGTTTCATCATGCCGGCCGGCTTGAGCGAGGCGGCGCTGGTCGCGTTTCTTGACGTCAACCAGGTCAGCACCGGACTCGGCGCGCCGCTGGTCCCGTTTGACTTGATCGTGCTCAACGCCCCAGCGGCCGTGCCGGAACCAAGCACCTGGGCAATGGCGATGCTGGGACTGTTGTCGCTGGCGATCTACGGGTACCGAAAAACGAGAACTTCCTCTCTTACGACGAACTAGAGCTACACCGCCTCACCACGCCCGGTTAGAATAGACGGCCGGTATGGTGCTTCACGTTAGGCAGCACCTCCGTAGTTGCAAGCCGCAATTCGTAGGGGCAACCGATGGCAGGGCCGGAGACTCCATCGACCGGGAAACGCTGGTTTCAATTTCGTCTGCGGACACTCTTGATCGTCAGCGCGCTGTTGTCGATTCCCTTCGCTTGGCTCGGAGCTCGTTTCCAGCAGGCGCGCCAAGAACGGGAAGCGATCGCCTGGATCGGCGAAGTCGGTGGCCGCGTGTGGTACGAAGGCTGGCCGATCGAGACAGCCGAGACGGTCCGCCTGGAACGACTTCCCATCCGTGACATATCTCGGCTCGCCGATCTTGAATATCTCCGCAAACTGGTCATCGACGAGACTCAAGTCAGCGATATCTCCTCGCTGAAAGGCCTGACGCAGCTCGTCGACTTGACTGTTTCCCATTCGCCCATCGACGATCTCTCCCCTCTGGAAAACCTCCATCGATTGGAAAAACTCTCTCTAACCAGCACCGGAGTGAGCCGCCTTGCGCCGATCTCCGACCTAAGGAATCTGCAATTCCTCTGCCTCTGGCATTCCCCCGTGGCCGATATCTCGCCACTGGCAAATCTCCAAGAGCTCGAAACCCTCTGGATCATGAACACCCAAGTGAAGGACTTGTCGCCGATCGAGCATCTCGCAAGACTAGAAGACCTTCGTGTCGACGGGACGCCAACCCGCAGCTTTTCACCTCGGGGCACTTTCGCCGGTTTGAAAGCCATCGGTGTCGATAGTTCTCAGGTCCCCGATCTCTCGATACTACAAGAGTTCAAGAATCTTGAGTATCTCGTACTCCACTGTCAGGGACCGGTCGATTTAGCTCCCTTGTCAGCCTTACAAAGTCTCCGCTGGCTAGACATCCAAAGCTCTCAACGAATCGACGTGTCGCCGCTTGCTGAACTGAAGAACTTGGAGGACTTGGACCTCTTCCATGCTTCGGTCAGTGCTGAACAGATCGAACTGCTTGAGCAGGCCCTGCCTGATTGTCAGATCTCGTTTAGTCGGATCATGAGTCGTTAGTGGACGATTTTGAATTTGACTTTCCTCAACAATTTGCTAGGTTGAACGACACAACTCGTAGCAGCGCGCCGTAACCGGTATCCGCCGGAGCCTTCGGTGAAACATCCGAGGGTATCCCAAGAGCCCGCGCCGACTCGACAAGCCTTGTGCTCTCGAGTCCGCGCGGGTTTTTTTGTGCGCCTAGAAAGTTGCAAGACACGATCGGGAGGGAGACGCACCACGTCCACAACAAGATTAAGCAATGCGAGCGCAACTAGCCCGACACGTCAGAGAGAGAACTAGAAAACAACCGTGGCTTCGCACATCGGCACTGCTGGGCAAGCCAGCAGTGGCACCCGACCACGCCACCCTCGACAAGTACCCGCCGAACGAATTCCGAACATCGTGCGAACAACTGGCCACACGAGGCCGAACCAATCACCAACAAACGACCGACCGATGCCGAACCGCACTCAGCGAACAGCCAAGAACTGGCCGCCTGTTAACGCTCGTCGTAGCGCGGCGCGCCACCCACATATTCGTAGCGATCGAACTTTTCGCCGCCGCCGATCTCCCGCGGATCCTCACTCGCCACCAGCTCGGCAGTCAACCGCGCCGCCAGATCGGCCTTCACCTGGGCATAATCGGCTGACTCGGCCACGTTGGTTAGCTGCTCGGGGTCGTTGGCCAGAATGTAGAGTTCCTCGGCCGGCCGCTTTCCAAATGAAAGTTCATAGATCCGCCGGTGCGCCGCATCCTGCTCTCGGTTCTCCACGATATAACGCTTGGTGGGACCGTTGTCACAATCGGCATACCAACCGCCCGGCATACTCGCCCGCCGATAGTCGGGCGTACCGGCCGGCCAGCGATCTGGTCGGTAGTTGCGAATGTAAAGATAGTCTTTGGTGCGAACCGCTCGGCAAGGATAGCCACCCCAATCGGGCCGCGCTTGAGCGGCAACGTGACGCTCCTTGCCGAAGAAAGCAATGTTGCGCTCGGGATCGACCTGCCCCGACTCGCTGCTCTGGAGCACCGTCATCAGACTCTGCCCCGTCATGCGAGCTGGCGGGTGCATTCCGGCCGCTTCCAGAAACGTGGGGGCCATATCGGCCAGATTCACAAAGTCCTCGACGGTGCGCCCCGCCTTGCCGTGTGCGGGCCATCGTATCGCCAGCGGTACGCGCATGCCGGCATCGTAGAGATTGCTCTTCGCACGCGGGAAAGGCATGCCATGGTCGCTGGTCATAACCACGAGCGTGTTATCAAGCTCCCCCGCCGCTTCCAACGCGGCCAAGGCTTCGCCAACCAGCGTGTCAAACCGTTGCACCGCGAAATAATAATCGGCCATGTCGCCGCGCACCGTCTCGTTATCCGGGAAATAACCCGGCACGCGAATCTTCGACAGTTCCACGCCGCCCGCCGCGCCCGAGCCCAACACAAAAGCGCGGTGGGGATCGCCGCTTCCCAGCCAGTAGCAAAACGGCTTCGCGGTGTCGCGCGATTTCAGAAAGGCGGGAAAATCCTCGTAGCGGGGGCCGATCAACTGCCGCCCGCGCCGCTCGACGCTGCCGGGCCCCCAACCCTTGCCGGAGACACCCAGCTGATAGCCGGTCATCTTCAGCAACTCGGGGTAGGTGGTGAACCGGTTACCAAACACCGCATAGAGATTGGCGCCGCTATCGAGCCGCCAGGGATACTGCCCGGAAAGGATCGCGCTACGCGATGGCGTACACGACGGCGTCGTGCAAAAAGCATTGTTAAACAACACGCCTTCACGAGCGATCCGATCGAAGGTGGGAGTCTTCACCGCCGGATCGCCATAGGCTCCGGCATGATGCGGACCCCAATCATCAGCAATGGCGAAGAGAATGTTTACCGGCCGGGACGACTGGGCCGCGTCTCCCTCTTCCGCCAGGATCGCCCGGGGCGCGACAACCCCGGAGAAACAGCCGACCAACAAACCGAGCACCAACGCCGAACAGCGAGCAACATTCATTCGAGAGCCTATCCAGGTTATGTGAGAAGAGAGGAGGCGATGGCGGGTCATTCCGGCTTGCTCGCCGGTGAAGATGGCTCGGGCAAGTCAATCGAAACCAACGGCTTCGCCTCGCCCAGCGACTTGTCCGCACACCCGCCGCCACAAGAACCACAACCACCGGAGGTATGCAGAGACCGCCAGGCGAGTCGTGCCAAGTACGCGACTGCCCCGGCAACCAACACCAGAGCGGCGACCATTTGCCAATCGAGATTCATGGTAGCAAGCCGCGCGGAGCGGCGGCAATCAAGTAAACAGCATGCCCACCTGATAGGTAACCAAGGCACCGAAGTAGGCGAGCACAGTCATGTAAACAAACGAGAAGATGGGCCACCGCCAACTATTGGTCTCCCGCTTCAAGACGGCCAGCGTGGCAGCACACTGGGCGCAGAGCGCGAAAAAGACCATCAACGACAACGCCACCGGGACATTATATACGGGTTGGTTGGTCCCATCCCACTTGGCGGCTTGCAACTGGGCGCCCAGGCGAGTCTGGTCCTCCTTCTCGTCGAAATCGAGATCATCGCCCAGCTTGTAAATCACTCCCAGCACACCCATCACGACCTCGCGAGCCGGAAAGGAAGCAATCGCCGCCGAGCCGATTCGCCAATCCCAACCGAGTGGCCGGACTACCGGCTCGATAACCTGGCCGGCACGGCCGAGGTAACTCTGCCGCTGATGCACGCTATTGGAGAGATTCTCCTCCCGCTCGGCATCGGTCATATCGGGAAGCCGCGCCACGACGGCTGGATCTTCCAGCTGACGGGCCACCTCCGCAGCTACCTGCTCATCATTGCGAGGGAAGTACATCAACGCCCAAATCACGATCGAGACGGCAAAGATGATCGTGCCGGCTCGACGAATGAAGGCCCAACCACGGTCGAACATGCGGTGCAGAACCGTGGAGAGCGAAGGGACCTTGTAGCTGGGCAGTTCCATGACAAACGGGGGCGTCTCGCCACGGAAGAGGGTCTTCTTGAGCAGCCAGGCGACCAGGGCCGCCACCACGATGCCGACCAGGTACATCAGGAACATGGTCAACCCTTGCAGCCCAATCACACCACCCAAGTAACTGTGGGCGGGAATGAAAGCGCCAATCAAGATCAGGTACACCGGCAACCGGGCCGAGCAACTCATCAAGGGCGCGACCAGGATCGTCACCATCCGGTCGCGGCGGTTCTCGATCACGCGGGCCGCCATGATGCCCGGCACGGCGCAAGCGAAGGAGGAGAGCATCGGAATGAACGACTTGCCGCTCAGTCCGATGCGGGACATGAGCTTATCCATCAGATACGCCGCTCGGGCCATGTACCCGCAGTCTTCAAGCACGGCGATGAAGAAGAACAAGATGAGGATCTGCGGCAAGAAGATCACCACGCCGCCAATCCCCGCGATCACACCATCAGCAAGCAGCGAGCGGAGGGCTCCCTCGGCCATATGCTCCTCGAGCCATTCACCGGCCGATCCAAAGCCGGCGTCAATCAAATCCATGGGGATGGTGGCCAGCGAGAAGATGGTCATAAAGACCGAGAGCATCAGCGTGGCAAAGATCAACGTGCCCCACAGGCGATGGGTCAGGACGCGGTCTACCCGATCACTCAATGTAACGTGGCGCGAAACGGGATGCGTCACGGCATCCTTGGTCACCTCTCCCGCCCAACGATAGCGCGACATGGCTTCAATGGCCGGTACCGGCATGCCGGCGGCCGCCAATCGCTCACGAGCGGCCGTCAATTGACTGCGGAGCGGATCGTGATCCTCGCCAAGCAGATGGTCTTCCATATAACCACCCGAGTCGAGCAGCAGCCGCTCGACCAGATAACGGGGCGGGGCGGCGCCTTCGTCAGCGGCTGCGAAAGCCGCGGCCAGCTGGGATACCTCTTCAGAGAACTCCGCCGGGAACGGACTCTGGGGCTCTTCCCGTGGCAACTCGTCCGCGGAGACCAGCGCCGCTTGGAGCGCTTCCAACCCGACCTTGCGGTTGGCCTGAATGGGCAACACAGGAATTCCCAACTGCTGCTGCAAGCGGTCGACATCAATCCGCGAGCCCCGCTCGGCGGCCACGTCCATCATATTCAGTGCCACCACGATCGGCAGCTGCAGCTCCATCAACTGGCTAACCAGATAGAGATTCCGCTCCAGGTTACTGGCATCCACAATCGCCAGCACGACATCGAGCGCGGGAGAATCGGCCTGCCGCCCCAACAGCACATCGACGGTGACCATCTCATCCGGCGAGTGCGGCGCCAGGCTGTAGGTCCCCGGCAAATCGACGAGCTGAAGCGCGCGATCCTTGAACTGAGCGTGTCCCACCTTCTTCTCAACGGTCACCCCGGGATAGTTACCAACCCGCTGCCGAACCCCACACAGGGCATTGAAGAGAGTCGACTTACCGGTATTGGGATTGCCGACCAAGGCGATGGTCAGGGCCGCTTGCTCAGAACTTACGGACATGGCTTGAGGGAGTGGACAGCGAGGGTGGGAGGTGGGCCCAGCGATGGACTACTACGACTCCAGAACTTCAACCGTGACAAGAGCCGCTTCGCTCTTACGAACACTCAGACGATAACCGCGAACTTCCAATTCAATGGGATCGCCCAAGGGGGCGGCGCTAACGACCGCCAACTCGACACCCGGAGTCAGTCCCATCTCCAAGAGCCGCGTGCCGACCGCATCAGTAGCAGCCACCTCCAACACTCGACAGCGACCACCCACGGCCAACTCGGCCAACCGACTCATGCCTGGGCTCCCGCCTCGAGGGTCGGACGAACCAGGACGCTCAGCAGATCACAATCGCGAAAGCACAGCCGCTGGTTATCGAGCTGGATAATGCAGGGGCTGCCCGACTGCACGACACGCACCGGAGCCCCATCGCGAACACCCAACTCGGCCAACCGTTTGACCTGCTCGGGCAGTCCCAAGATTTGGCCAACCAGGGCATTCTGCCCGACTTGCAACATGCTGAGGGGGATAAGTTCCGACAAGAAGCGGTGCCTTCTGAGAGTTTGGGCCGCAGAAATTGAGAATGAGTCTCATTTAAGCGATGAGGCTGATTCTAGCCGCTTCACAACAAACGATCAAGCGACCCAACCCGCACGGCTCAATCAGCGGCTTCTCTACCAGCGGCATCGTCAAGAAGCCGAGCCGGTCGGAAGCAGGCCGGCGATCTGCCCCCGCGGGCTTGTGCAACTCGTGCTCGCCTCACACCAGCAAGGCCCGAAAGCGGCAAGCTCAAAGCTCCGCCACCTACTTGAGAGACTTCGCATCGCCATCGCCTTCCGACTTGGGAGAGGCCGGCTTGGATGCGATTCTGGCGGCTCGATCAAGCTTCGCCTCCTGGGCAATCTTGATCAATCGAGGTTGCATCTCCTTGGCTTCAACGAAGCCCTCGAAGCGCTCCAACAGCTTGGAACGCGGGGAGATGATCAAGGTCGTGGGAAAAGAATCGACGCCGATCTGAGCCAGCCAATCTTCATCGACATCAACATCCGCCTCGACGCTCAGTGCCACAAATGCCCCCTCGACCTCCGAGCGGATCTTACGGTCGGCATAGGTCTGCGCCTTCATCTCCTGACAAAAGCGACAGCCCTCGGCGGTCACAAACAACAACAGCGGGCGGTCCTTGTCGCGCATCGCCTGCCAGGCATCCTCCGCGTTGGTGTGCCAGCGAATCGCCTTGCCATCCTCGGCATGCAGAAGGCCGGCCCTGACAGCAATGACAGCAAACACCACAGACGAAGCAACACGAACCAGTCTAGACACGCGCGATCTCCTTCAAGTCCGCCGGGGATAACGACCTACCCTTCCCTATCGGACAGAAGGCGAGACAACCTATGCGATGAATCTCTCAGCCACGTCAGTTTAACATTCCGGCAGCCCGGACTGCGGACACCCGAAGCTATCAGCGCTGGCATGGCCGCGGAGTCACGGTTACTCCGGCGAGGCAGGTGGCGCGATCGGTCAAATGCCGCCCGACTTCGGCCGCCGCGTCTTCGGCTCATCGGCTACGTAGACGATCATCGACCGCTCGGCGAGATCGACCCGCGGAGTACGGCCCATGCGCGGACCTCCGCCGCCCGGATAGATATCGGCTGGACCCTCCGCGGCGGTATCGACAAAACGTCGCCAGTCAAGATTTCGCGCGGTACCGGGAACGATGAACTGCAGAGGCTCAGCAGCCGCGTTGATGAAGATCAGCACATGGCGACCGTCATCGCTGCGGTCATCTTCCGGAGTCCAAGCTCGCAGCAGACAGGTGAGCCGAGCTTCATCCTCGTTCCAATCGATGTCCTTGCCATCGGGATCAAACCAGCTCACATCCGGCAGCTCGCCGCGGCGATTCGTCTTGCCACGGAGAAAGTCTTCTCGCCGCACCGAAGGTTCATTCTTGCGGAAATCAATCAGTGCCTGGGTGAAACGAAGCAGATCCTCGTTCTCCTCGACCAGCTTCCAGTCGAACCAAGAGACCTCATTATCTTGACAGTAGGCATTATTATTGCCTCGCTGGGTCCGACGGCACTCGTCCCCCGAAACGATCATTGGAACGCCCTGACTGAGCAACATCGTGGTCAGGAAATTCTTGATCTGCCGCAGCCGTGCAACCTCCACATCCGCGCGGTGGGTCGGCCCTTCGACACCGAAGTTGCAGCTGTGATTATTGTTATCGCCATCTCGGTTTCCCTCGCCGTTGGCTTCATTATGCTTGTGGGCATAGCTCACCAAATCGCTGAGCGTGAATCCGTCATGCGAGGTTGTAAAGTTGATACTGTGGTACGGCTTTCTTCCACCCGGCTCGTACAAATCGCTGGAGCCGGCCAGCCTGGTTGCCATGTGTCCTCGTTGCCCCGGATCTCCACGCCAGAACCGACGGATATCATCACGATAACGCCCATTCCACTCCGCCCAGCGCAGATTGGCGAACGTTCCGACTTGATAAGCGCCCGCCGCGTCCCAGGCCTCCGCAATGATCTTCGTATCGGCCAGCATCGGGTCTTCGGCGATCACTTCAACCAGCGGCGGGTTGGGCACCAGGTTGCCTTCTCGGTCGCGACTGAGAATCGAAGCCAGGTCGAAGCGGAAACCGTCGACATGATAGTTGTGAACCCAGTGACGCAGACAATTGAATATCATCTCGCGAACGATAGGGTGATTTCCGTTTACGGTATTTCCACAGCCGGAGTAGTTGCGGTAATACGCCCCTTCTCCGTCGAGCATGTAGTAAACCTTATTCTCCAAGCCCTTGAAGTTAATGGTCGGCCCCAGCTCATTACCCTCGCAGGTGTGATTGAAGACGACATCGAGAATCACCTCGATACCCGCCTGATGCAGGGCGCGAACCATCTCCTTGAATTCGTTGACCTGGCAGCCAGGAGTATCTCCAGCGGCATAGCCTCGATGGGGCGAAAAGAACGCCATCGAATCGTAGCCCCAGTAATTCGGTCGCTCGGGAAGATTGCCCCAGCAGTCCAGAATCGGGAACTCGTGCACCGGCATCAACTCAACGGCCGTCACGCCCAACGACTGCAAGTAAGGAATTTTCTCGATGACACCAAGATAGGTGCCCGGATGCTCAACATCGCTGGTAGGCGATTGGGTAAATCCACGCACGTGAAGTTCGTAGATGATTGTTTCCGAGAGATTGCGTCGCAGATGGCGATCGCCCTGCCATTGAAACTGATCGTCGACAACGACGCACTTCGGTGGTCGCACAACCCCATCGCTCGATTGCAGGAATGTCCCGGCCAGAGCGCGAGCGTAGGGGTCGATCAAGCGAGCCGTGCCATCGAATCGCTGCCCAAACTCCGGCTCGTAAGGCCCGTCAGCCTGAAAATGATAGAGCTGCCCCGCGCCGATTCCCGGCACGAAAGCGCTCCATACGTCTCCCCAACGATCGGTATCGGGATTTAGATGGATCACCTCCGAGGCTTCGAGATCATCGACCTTTTCATACAGCAAGACCCGCATAGCTCGGGCGGAACGGCTAAAGACCACGAATTGAACGCCGCCGTCATGAAGGATTGCGCCGTAGGGCAGCGGGTGGGCAAACTGAAGTGCCGGATGGGTGTGCGTCATAAGCATGGATGTTACTCTATTCCTCCTGCAACAAAAGCTCCATTTTTTCCGGAATTAGGCCTGATAGCATGCCCCTGGGCTGCCCCGACCTGCCATACAGCAAGAATATCACATGCTTCGCCGCGTGCTGGGCGAGTCCGCCATTTGGAAGTATTTTACGCACGACGCGTTCCTGCTGGCGGCGCCGCTCGCGTAAACCTTGCGTGCCAAGACAAGATCGACACGGTTCCGCCCGAGGAAAGGGCCGCAAACTCGGCGCTCTCTTACCAGCAAGAAGTGAGCATCAGCAGTCGTGGCGGGCGATTTCTGCAGGACCGGAAAAATCGCGCGACGTTAAGCCGCGACGAATCAGCGGGCTGCGGCTCAAGAAATAGAAACTTTGCTCAGGGCATCGGCGGCTCGTCCGGCGACGATCCGCGCCTGCAGCTAATCGAGCGGCACCGGCTAATGCAGTTAAGGTGCGATCTCTTCCGACGGGCCCACCTCATTAGGCTGCTCCGATTCGGAATCGGTCTTCGCAGGCTCCGACTCGCGCTGTTTGGCGAGTTCCTCCTCAACCGCTTCCAACCGACTGGCCTCTTCCAACCGACTGGCCTCCAGGTCGGTTCGCGCACGAGTCACCAGATCATCTGCCCACGGCTTCGAACCGTAAAGGTCGATCACCGCCTCGCGCATCGCATCGGCCTGCTTTCGATTGCCCCGCTGCAATCGCGCCGCGTCGTTCAGGCGTCGCTCGATCTGCATGCGGAACTGTCCCCGACGACTCTCCACTCGGCGAAGAAGTCGGGGAATCTGCTTCTCGGCCGCCTCTACAAATATGCGAATTTCTGGATAACGGCCGGGCTGATTTGCGTAAAGATCGTGCAGCGATTGCAACTTCGCCAAGGCATCTTCCGGATCCGAGGACGCGATCTCAATGGCCTCCACATAATCTCCCGCGACGATCGAATCGGGATATCTTCGAAAGAGATCGTTGGCATGGCGCAAGGCGCGGCCTGCCAGCCGGGCGGCGTTCAGGCGGTCTTGATAGTCCTCGATCCGCGGCGCGTTCTCGCTATCTCCATACAGCTGCAGAAACGTGCCGATCTCCTCCTCCACTTCACGCAGCTGCAGGTCCTCGCCGATACGAGCGACATTCTCAATCCTCTCTATCAACGAGGATTCACTCGGAGGGCTCGCCCAGTACCAGATCAACCACCCGGATCCTATCAGTGAGATGATGAGGAAAACCGTGGGCAGCGAAATCAGCGGCACCGCCTCTCTTTCACTAATGAGCTGCCGGGTACGCTCCTCTTCCATGGTCGTGAAATGATCGGTGAGATAATCTCCGTACTCCTGTTCACTCCCCGTCTCCACGGCATCCCCATGGACGAGCGCCTCGCCCGCGCCATTGGACGAGTGCCCGCCGGTCACCGGTTTTCCATCCGTTCCCAGGCTGCGTTCAATCGTATCGCCGAGGTGCCCTTCCTCTGCGGCCGGCTCGTGCTGGGGTTTGTCCGACGACTCGTCGAGCAGCGTCACCCCAGGAGCCTGCTTTTTCTCAGCTTTCTCAGCGGCCCGCAGCGACAAACCTTTCTCCATCGCCTCCAGACGCCGAGAAAGCATCAAGGCATTCGGAAAACGATCACTTGGCTGCTTGGCCAACAATTGAGAAATGATCTGTTCCAGTTCGCGCGGCGCCTCAGGGGCATAGCGGCGCACCCCGTCGGGCGTGGCGAATCGTTGCAGCTGCAAGAGCTCCAGCATCGACTTACTGCGAAATGGAGGCCGTCCGGCCAACAGGGCGTACAACACACCGCCAAGACTGTAGAGATCGCAATGATGCGTTACGCGACCGCCATCCGCTTGTTCCGGCGCCATGTACTCCGCCGTCCCCAGTACCCCGCCTTCATTGGTCAGACCGGTATTGCCAAACAGCCGGGCCACGCCAAAATCACTCAGCTTCACTTCGCCGTCATCGCTCATCAATACGTTGGCCGGCTTGATGTCGCGATGAATCACGCCGTGGTCGTGGGCCAGCTTGAGCGCACGCGAAAGCTTGATGCCAATATTGGTCACCTCGCGCCACTCGAAACGGCGTCCGTGACTCAACTCTTCCTCGAGATTGGCCCCCTGGACGAGCTCCATGCCGTAGAACAGGAAGGAATCCTTCTGCCCGTAACCGTACAGCTCCACGATATTCGGGTGATCGAGCTTCTTGAGCGATTCGATCTCGGCCTCAAACCGCTCCCGAAATCCATGCTGAAGCGCCAGCGCTGGCGCGAGCACCTTCACAGCTACCGATTGGCCGGTCTGGCGGTCGGTGGCGGCGTAGACCGTTCCCATGCCGCCGGCGCCAAGCTTGACACCGATCTCGTACGGACCAAGCTGTTTGAAGTTCATCTCCATGCGATCGCCGTCAATGACATCTCAGAAAACCATTTTGAACAACGCATCGGTCGACTGTTCTCGGCCGACCAACAGACCGTTGTCAGCAAACGGGACGACCCAAAACGAGACGAGAAGACCAGGCATACGGTCGCTGAAGCGCGACTTATCGATCGGACAGAACTCCCCTTGCAATCATACCAGACTCGCCGATTAGACGCCAGAATTCGAGCCCACTTGCGCGCCGCTTGTCGAGCCTTGCCCGATACTGCCATAATCCGCTGACGTGGGCAAAGTTTGCGGTTTACGGAATTTAGAAATGAGTGATGAACAACGCGCACTGCCGAGAGACACCAACCAAGCCCACGGCTTGGCGCAGTTCGCGATCGATTTTCTTGCCGGCCAGCTTGGCGAACCGAGTGACGGCGTCTGGCAACGGCTCGAACAGTTTCATCTCGATAGTGTCGCTTGCGCCGTTTCCGCCATCGCGGCAGGTACGAATGCCCCGACCGTCCTCCGTGAAGAAGCGAAGTGGTACGCGCGCGGTGAAGGTCGTGACGGCGCAAGCTGCTACGGCTCCAGCTCACGGGTTGCTCCGGAGAAAGCGGTCGTAGCGAATGCTTCCGCGGCGCGCGAGTGGGACGCCAACGGGACCAACTTCGGATACAACCCGGCCGCCGGGGCCACCGCCGGTGAATTCGGACACAACGACTTCTATCCTGTCGCCCAGGCGGCGGCCCAGGTCGGAGGACTCGATGGCCGAGCCATGCGTCGCGGCATGCTGCTCATCGACGAAATCCGCGGCCGACTGGCTGAGGTCTTCAGCCTCAAAGATTACAAGGTCGACCATGTCGTCCATGGCGCGATCGCCTCGGCCACGGTCTACGCCGCCATGCTCGGCGCCACGGTCGAACAGATCGAGTCGGCCATCGGCCTCACGGTCGCGCACTATATCCCGTTTCGCGCCATCCGAGCCGGCCACCAGCTGTCCGACTCCAAGGGTGCTTCGGCGGCGATCAGCGCCGAGGTCGCCGTGCTCAGTGCCCAACGCGCCATGCGCGGATTCGTGGGGCCGGCCGATATCTTTCGCAACCCGGCCGCCATCTTCTGCCTGTTTGAGAAGCCCTCGGCAGCTAACGAGAGTCCCTTCGATCTGGTCCTCTCCGCGGCTGGGGACAACTTCGCGATCATGGGCATGCACTTCAAGCTCGGGCTCTACGAACATCAATCGGCCGGCGCCATCGGAGGATTGATCGATCTACTAACGGAGCATCCCGGCTTACTCGACGACGAAGCGGCCCTCAAGAGCGTGCGGATAAAGATTTACGAGCCGGCGTTGGGCATCATTGGTGATCCCGCCAAGCGTGATCCACAGACGCGGCAAAGCGCCGATCACTCGATGGTCTACATCATCGCCACCTTGCTTCGCAAAGCTTTCGAGAGCAAAACGGCTGGCTGGAAGGAACTGATGCTCATGCCGGAAGATTACGGCGAAACGAGTCTCCACCATCCGCTTACTCGCCGCATCATGGAACGAATCAATTTCGTTCATGGCGGGGCGGACTACGACGCCAAGTACCCCGATGGCATCCCCACTTCGATCGCCATCGAACATCAACTGCTCGGCTCGGTAGATTCGGACTTGGTCATGTATCCGGCCGGTCATGCCCGCAACACGACGGCGGACCTGGAAGATCTGCTGTCGCACAAGTTCGAGTTACTGGCGTCCCGGGGTGTGGAGAATATCGAAGACTTAAGAGCAAGATTCAGCAATTTGCACGACAAGACCGCCGCGGAAATCGCCGCGATCTGCGACTTCTCCATCCGCGGAGTGCAACCTCACTAGCGGATACCTGGAATACGACGCCGATCTTTGACTCTCGAAGCTCCGCGAAGCGACGTCCCGCAAAGCGACCCCCTCCGCACGGCGACCGGCGAGAAAGATTCTGGCACCGAGACCCATATTTACCCTTCTCACGCATGAACCAAATGACTCCCTCCTTGCCAACCTGTGGATTGCTCAACATCGACAAACCGTCGGGCATGTCGTCACGCGCGGTCGTGAATCGAATGGAACGAGCCGCCGGCAAGATCAAGGTCGGTCATGCTGGAACCCTCGACCCCCTGGCCAGCGGCGTGCTCGTGCTCTGTGTTGGGCCCGCGACACGACTCATCGACTACGTGCAGCGGATGCCGAAGGCCTATCGGGCTACCTTTCTACTCGGGCAATCGAGCCCATCCGACGACGTGGAGTCCGAATGCGTGTCGATCGTCGCTGCCCCGCGGCCGACACGCGAGGAGATTGAACAGGCTACGAAACCATTCTTGGGTGACATCGAGCAGCGCCCGCCCGCCTTCTCGGCCATCAAGATCAAGGGACAACGAGCCTACAAGCTCGCACGGCGTGGCGACGAGGTCGAAATGCCGTTGCGCCGCGTGAGAATCGACGCCTTCGATGTCGTCGAATACGAATACCCGAAACTGGTTGTCGACATCGCTTGCGGCTCGGGCACCTACGTGCGATCTCTCGGTCGCGATCTAGCGGTGTCGCTGGGAAGCGGAGCTGTGATGTCGGAATTGGTCCGCACCGCCATCGGGTCGTTCACCGTCGAGGCCGCTTCGAACTTGGAAGAGGTGTGGCCCGAATCGTTCCCGAAGCACTTACTGCCTCCGCTTCAAGCCCTCGAAAGCTTGCCTCAGTTGAGGCTCGACGATCTCCAAATTGAAGAAGTCCGCCACGGTCGCCTTGTCGATTGCAACTTGGCGGTCGACGAAGTCGCGGCGGTGGATTCAGAAGGGCGATTGATCGCTATCATGATCCCTAGAGACACGGGCAAGTTCGGGCCGAAGCACAATTTCATTCGCTAACAAGCGGTCTTTCTAACAGACGCAAGAAGTGCTTCAGCTGCCCGCTCGATTGTCATAACCGGCAAGACCCGAATCGAGGTTTGCCAATTTCGATCCGGCGAGCCAAAAAACCGGTTTCCCCCCGGCGCTGCAATGCTAGACTTCCTGCGGGGAGCGTGTTAGCACGAGAGAGAGCATCCTACCGAATATTCACCCGGTGAGCGTCGTTCCCCATGTGCGTGCCAGGCAAACGGTGGCGCACAACAACGCCAAACTAAGGCGTGGCGCGTCGGTCGGCCGATCTAATAGGTGAAGTCGTGGATTCCACGTTGGGCATGGACGCGCCCCCCACTTGGCTCGTTTGTTTTTGCGCAGACAGGTTCGCTTGTCGTGCCGAGCAATCGACCCGTCGAAGTCACACCCCGATCCAAGTCCATGTTCGAAGAGCGGAGCATCAAACTCGACCTCGTGGCGCTCGTCCTGCTGGGCGCGACGATCTTCATGGCGCTGGCCCTGACAACGTACGACCGGGCCGACGCCACATCCGCCGGCGCCGGGGGCGTGTTGGTCTATCCCGCGCCGGGAGGAACCGCCAACCTGTGTGGAAGAGCTGGCTCCTGGTTGGCGGACAGCCTGCTGCGACTCTTTGGTGTGGGAGCCTACTACGTGGTCGGGTCGCTGGCCGTGCTGACCACATTGCTGCTCACTCGTCGAGAAATCACATTTCCCAAGCTGCGCGGGCTGGGCTGGTTCGTCTCGCTCTGCGGATTGGCCACCCTGTTTGGCATGTTGATCCCGCAATTCGCGCCCTCTCTGTGGCGAGGCCCCGTGATCGGCCCCGGCGGCGTGCTGGGAACAGTCGGCCAGGCCGTGTTGGAAATGCACTTCGCCACCGTGGGCGCGTACATCCTCACACTCAGCGTGATCTTTGGCGGCCTGCTACTTTGCACCGACTATGTTCTCCTGAGGATCTGTTGGTGGTGCGTCGCGGCCCCCGCGGTCGGTATGGCCCGCACCGGACGAGCGGTTGTCTCGCGCCGTGTCCGTCAGGGTGCGGAAGACGAAGAAACGTATGAAGATGACGAGTACGAGGAAGAAGACGAACTCGAAGAGGAAGATGAAGAAGAGGCGGACGAGGAGAGCAACGTCGCCGTGAAGATTCTGGGTCGCCGCGTCGACAAAGCCGCCGATGCGGAAGCCGACGAAGAGGAAGAAGAGGAATACGAAGAGGACGAGTACGAAGAAGAAGAGGAAGAGGCCGAAGCAGAGCAGGCGGAACTTGAAGACGAGGAGGAAGACGCCGAACCCGAAAAGAAGAAAGGGGTCGGCGGACGCATCAAAGCGGCACTGCGAATCAAAGCGCCCCAGAAGACCGAGCGCGAAGAGGTGCTCGAGTCACTCGATGCCGCGCAAAATTCCGGAGAGTTGGCCGACTACAAGCTGCCTAGCCTCGATCTGTTGCTCGAATCGGAGCAGATGCACTTCGAAGCGCACGAGAAGGATGTTCGTCGCAAAGCGAAGATCCTGGAAAAGACATTCTCCAATTTCGGACTCAATGTGCGTGTCGTGGAAGTCGAAACAGGTCCGGTCATTGCCCAGTACGAAATCGAATTGGAAGCCGGCCTCCGGCTCTCCAAGATCACCGGACTGGCCGACGACTTGGCCATTGCGCTGCGCGTGCCGAGCGTCCGCATCGTGGCCCCGATTCCAGGTAAGAATACCGTCGGCATCGAAGTCCCCAACACCGAGCGGCAGATGGTGCGTCTCCGCGAAGTCATGGAAGCGGACGCCGCCAAGTCGCGGAAAATGAAAATCCCGCTGTTCCTCGGCAAGGATGTCTCCGGGGCGCCGATGTCGGTCGACCTGGCGTCGCTGCCGCATCTCTTGATTGCCGGCCGGACAGGTACCGGAAAGAGTGTCTGCTTGAATTCGATCATCACCTCAATCGTCATGACGCGGCGACCCGACGAGGTGCGAATGTTGATGATCGACCCCAAGATGGTCGAGCTGGGTCCTTACAAACAGCTGCCGCATCTGATGCACCCGGTCGTCACCGACATGCGTAAGGCGGAAGCGATTCTCGGTTGGGCGGTCGAGAAAATGGAAGAACGCTACTCGCTGCTGGCTCGGGCTGGCGTGCGGCATGTCAGCGTCTACAACCAGCTAGGTGACGAGGAGCTGCAGGAACGCCTCGCTCCGGAAACCGCAGAAGACTGGGAAAACACTCCCAAGCACCTGCCCTACATCGTGATCATCGCCGACGAAATGGCCGACCTCATGATGACGGCCGCCAAGGAAGTCGAACAACACATCATCCGGCTGGCGCAGAAGAGCCGAGCGGTCGGAATTCATCTTGTTCTGGCGACCCAAAAGCCGACCGTCGACGTCATCACCGGCTTGATCAAATCGAATCTGCCAGCCCGCATCGCCTTCCAGGTGGCCAGTCGAACCGATAGCCGTGTGGTACTGGACGAAATGGGAGCCGACAAATTGCTGGGCAGTGGTGACATGCTGTTCCTCTGGCCGGGAACCAGTGCTCTGCTACGTGCCCAGGGCACGTTCCTCTCCGACGATGAAATCACGTCCGTAGTCGACAGCGTCGCCACTACCGAGCAGCAGTTTGTGCATGAGCTGGTACAGCTCAAGCCGGCTGGCGCCGAAGAAGGGGGAGCCGAGAAGTTCAAGAATCGCGACGAACTGTACGAGAGTGCGATCGAGGTCATCGTCCGCGAAGGTCGGGGTAGCGTCTCGCTGTTGCAGCGCGCGCTCGGCGTCGGCTACGGCCGCGGGGCGCGACTGATCGACTTCATGGCCGAAGATGGCATCGTGGGTCCCTACAACGGATCGCAAGCCCGCGAGGTGCTGATCACGCCGGAACAATGGGCGGAGATGAACGGCGAGGAAGACGCGCCCGCTCCCACTCCGGCGCCGAAGCGGAGCAACAAGATCAAGATGGCGACCGCCACCGCCGAGGTGGAAGAGGAAGAAGAAGCCGAATGGAACGAAACCGCCTCGCCGCAAGTCGATGAGCAGGACGCCGACGAAGTCGAAGATGAAGAGCACGAATACGAAGAGGTCGAAGAAGACGAGTACGAGGAAGGCGAATACGAAGAAGAAGACGAGTACGAAGAGGAAGAGGCCGAAGGCGAAGAGGCGGAGGGCGACGACGAGTACGAAGATGAAGACGACGAATATGAGTACGTGTACGAGGAGGAAGAGGAAGAGGTAGAGGTAGACGCCGCGGACGAGGACAGCGGCGAAGAGGATTCCGACAAGCCGTACAAAGCCCAGAGCGCGTAACGGGGTCCGGCCGGCGGGGTGCTCTCCACGGGGCGCTGGCGGCGGGGCTCTGCCGACTCTCAGGAAATCTCGAATCCCGGGCGATGCTCTCCGCCCCATCTCCCTCCTGTGCCCGACTCAAGCGCCTACCTCCCAGCTCAATTCGTTGACACTCCCCGCTGCGGCGGGTATGCTCAACGACTTGCCCCCATAACCCGCCCGGCTTCCCGCGCTCGACCGCGAGAACCACAATCGCATGAATCGCCTCCCTGTCGACAATCTGCCTCGTGTAAAGAGCAGCGTATCCTGCCCGATCGACGTGGATATTTCGCCCGCCGACATCGAGATTATTAGCATTATTAGCGAGGTGCGGCGGCCTTAGGGCATTCGGCAGAACCGAACATTCCCAGCCCTGAGGCCCACGCGGTCACAGGGCTTTTTTTGTGTGCGTGTCCCCATCTCGCAGCTGATAAGACGCGACGCCAATCGAGAACACCCCTCCCAACCAAGTCACACTATTTCGTTTGAGAAAAGCAATACCGATGCGACGAATCGAAATCTACGACACGACCTTGCGTGATGGCAGCCAGGGCGAAGGCGTCAATTTCTCACTGCAAGACAAGCTACTCATCGCGCAGCGGCTCGACGAGGCGGGGGTCGATTACATCGAGGGTGGCTATCCACTATCCAACCAAAAGGACGCTCAGTTCTTTCACGACGTTCGCCAATTGGGCCTTCAGCATGCCAAAGTCGCCGCCTTTGGCATGACGCGACGACGGGGTGTGAAGGCCGCCGACGATCCCGGCATGAAAGCCTTGCTGGAGTCGGAGGCCGAAGTCATCACCCTCGTCGGCAAGACCTCTGACTTTCACGTCAAAGAGGTTCTCCGGGTGAGCGAAGACGAGAATCTGGCCATGATCGCCGAGAGCATCGCGGTGCTCGTTGAGCAGGGCCGCGAGGTGATCTACGACGCCGAACACTTCTTCGACGGGTGGAAGTCGAATCCCGATTATGCCCGCCGGACGATTCAAGCGGCGGCCGACGCGGGAGCACGCATCGCGGTACTCTGCGACACCAACGGGGGCAGCATGCCGGAGGAGATCGCCGAGCTGACTGCCGCGGCGCTTCAATCGATCTCGATCCCGGTCGGCATCCACACCCACAACGACTGCAGCCTGGCCGTGGCCAACTCATTGGCGGCTGTGGCGGCGGGCGCCAGCCAGGTGCAAGGCACCATCAACGGAATCGGCGAACGCTGCGGCAATGCCGACTTGATTTCGGTCATGGCCAACCTGGCTCTCAAGAAACAGGGCTACGACATTCTCGCCGGTGAAGGAGTTAAGAACATTACCGACTTGTCCCGCTTCGTTTACGAAACGGCCAACATGCATTACGTCAACAACCAGGCTTTCGTCGGCCCCAGCGCCTTTGCCCACAAGGGTGGGATGCACGTGCACGCCGTAGCCCGGGCGACCGAGAGCTACGAACATATCTCGCCGGAGCTGGTCGGAAACGAACGCCGTGTGCTGCTGAGCGAGCTGTCGGGGCGTTCCAACATCGTCGCCCTCACCCAGCACCATGACATGGCCGAGAACAAGGAGCTGACCGAGAAGGTCCTCGCCGAGGTGGTTGAATTGGAGGGTCAGGGATATCAGTTCGAATCGGCCCGGGCCTCGTTTGAACTACTCGTCCTCAAGGCGGCGGAAAAATACAACCCTCACTTCGAGCTGATCAATTACCATGTCCGCATCGCCACGGAGGAGGAGGGCCTCTCCACCGAAGCGACCGTGAAGATGAACGTGGGGGATCAATTCCGCCACGAGGTCGCCGACGGAGATGGTCCGGTAAACGCCCTGGACGCCGCGATCCGAAAGGCCTTAAATGGTGTCTTCCCCAGCGTGAAGACGATGCAGCTGATCGACTTCCGAGTCCGCGTCATCGACTCCGAGGCGGGCACCGCCGCTCGAGTCCGCGTGATGATCGAGAGCCAGGACGAAGACGATGTCTGGGGCACGGTCGGCGTCAGTGAGAACGTCATCGAGGCGAGCTGGATGGCGCTGGTCGACAGCTTTGAATACAAGTTATGGAAAGATGAACAAACGTCATGACATCGACCGCCTCTGAAGCCGCCCAGCAACCCTCCTCGGGCGACGATCTGCCGAAGCAATACGATCACTCAGCCGCGCAAGACCGCTGGTACGCCTATTGGGAATCGCAAGGCTATTTCCATAGCGAGCCCGATGCCACTCGGCAGCCCTACACGATTGTCATTCCGCCGCCCAACGTGACCGGGGCGCTCCACCTGGGTCATGCGCTCAACAACACGTTGCAAGACGTGATGGTCCGCTTTCATCGCATGCTCGGGTTCAACACCCTCTGGATGCCCGGCACCGATCACGCCGGCATCGCCACGCAGGCGGTCGTGGAGCGCCGACTCCTGGAAGAAGAAGGCATGTCGCGACACGATCTGGGTCGCGAGGCGTTGGTCGAACGCATTTGGGCCTGGAAAGAACAGTACGAGAAACGCATTCTTGGCCAACTCAAACAGATGGGCTGCAGTTGCGATTGGGAGCGGGTCCGCTTCACACTCGACGAAGTCTGCGCCCGGGCTGTCCGCAAGACGTTCTTCAGTCTGTTCCAAGAGAAACTGATCTACCGCGGCAAGCGACTGGTCAACTGGGACACCTTCCTGCAGACGGCCGTCTCCGACGACGAAGTATTTCACGAGAGCGTCGACGGCCACTTCTGGCACCTCCGCTACCCGGTCATCGATCCCCAACCGGGCGAACCGTCGCACGTCCATCTGGCCACCACGCGGCCCGAGACGATGCTCGGCGACGCGGCCGTGGCAGTGCATCCCGATCCGGCCCGGGCGCTCGACAAGGTCGAACAGCAGTTGCAAGAGAAACTGGCCGCCGCCAACGACAAAGAGAAACCGGAAATCGAGGCGCAACTCGAAGACGTGGCCACGCGGCGCCGCGATCTGCTACCCCTACTCGAACAGCTACGCGACCTGGCTCTGGCCGGGCGAAAGGTCCTGCTCCCGCTCGCCGAACGAGAGATTCCCCTGGTGGCCGACGAATGGGCCAAACCGGAATTGGGGAGTGGCTGTGTCAAAATCACGCCGGCCCACGACGTGAACGATTACGACGTCGGACTGCGGCAGCAGCTGCCGATGTGGAATATCCTCAATCCCGACGGCACGCTCAACGAGAGCACCGGCAAGTATGCGGGACTCAACATCAAGTCGGCGCGAAAGCAGGTCGTGGCCGATTTGGAAGCGGCCGATCTGCTGGAAGAGATTGAAGATCGGCAGATCGAGCTGGCCCATAGCGATCGCTCGAAGACGCCGATCGAACCGTACCTGGCCGATCAGTGGTTTGTGCAAATGGCGGACCTGGCCCAGTCGGCCATGGACGCGGTCAGCGACGGGCGAGTCAAGATCTTTCCGCCCCGCTACGCCAAGGGTTACTTGGACTGGCTCAGCGAGAAGCGTGACTGGCCGGTCAGCCGTCAGCTCTGGTGGGGTCATCGCATCCCCATCTGGTCGTTGCGCGTCGCCGAAGATGCGGCCCGCGCCGATCTCGTTGGAAAGGTCAAATCGCTCTCCGCCGATTCCCTGGCGATCCACGTCGATGAGGAGATAATCCAGGTCTGCATTGCCGAGGAAGACGCCGATCTGGAGCGCAAAGTCGAATCGCTCGGCTTCGTGCAGGAAGAAGATGTGCTCGACACCTGGTTCAGCTCGGCACTATGGCCCCACTCGACGCTCGGTTGGCCCGAGAAGACGGCCGAACTGGAATACTATTACCCCACCAGTACGCTGATCACCAGTCGCGACATCATCACACTGTGGGTCGCCCGCATGGTCCTCTCCGGCTTGCACAACGTCGGAGAAATCCCCTTCCGCGAAGTCTTTATCCACCCCAAGATTCTCGATGGCTACGGCGATACGATGTCGAAGTCGAAGGGCAACGGCGTCGATCCGCTCGATGTGATCGAAAAGTTCGGCACCGACTCACTCCGCTTCGCCATGGCGTACATCACGGCCGACACTCAAGACGTGCGGATGCCGGTCGAGTTCGAGTGTCCGCACTGTAGCGAGAGCTTCCCGCAGACGAAGAAGAATCGTACCCAGCCACGCGTCGCCTGCAAGAAGTGCGAAAAAGAATTCGCTACCCAATGGGCTGAAAGTGACGAGGACAGAGCGCTCGCCCGGGGAGCGGTGACCAGCGAGAAGTTCGAGCAGGCCCGCAACTTCTGCAACAAGCTCTGGAACGCCTCGCGATTCTGTCTGATGAATCTGGAAGGATATGAACCCGGCCCGGTGGAAGACTCCCAATTGGAGGTCGAAGACCGTTGGATCTTAAGTCGACTGGCCACCGTCACCGACGGCGTCGCCGCGGCGCTGAAGACCTATCGCTACTCCGAGGCGGCCCGACTCCTGTACGGGTTCTCCTGGGACGAGTTCTGTAGTTTCTACGTGGAGATGACCAAAGCGCGTCTCGGCGACCCGGAGCACCGTGTTGTCGCCCAGCGGGTTTTGGCCCATACGCTCGACAACCTGCTGCGGCTATTGCACCCGATGATCCCCTTCATCACCGAAGAGGTGTGGCAGCGGCTCTCCCAGCTCGCCCCCGAGCGAGGACTGGCCGCCCCGCAACTGGCTACCGAGAGTGTGATGATCGCCCCCTGGCCGGAGGCAGACTTGGCGCGGCAAGACAAACAGATCGAGCAACGCTTCGCCCGCTTCCAGGAGGTGTTGGCCGGGCTCCGCGAGATTCGTAGCCGCCAAAACATTCCCCCCAAAGCACAGATTGAATTCTCTGCCCGCTGCGATGCGGCGACCTCCGATCTGCTTCGACCAATGGAGCCCTACTTCGCCTCGATGGCGGGCGCCACGGCCACCGACTGGGGCGAAACGGTCGAGCCGCCGGCGATATCCTCGACCTCCAGCCTGCAAGGCATCGAGCTGTATGTCGATGTGGCCGCCTGGATCGACATCGATGCCGAAATCGCTCGCAACGAAAAGGAGCAACAGCGACTCGCCGGCGCCATCGGCGGCAAAGAAAAGAAACTGTCTAACGCGAATTTCGTCGATCGCGCACCGGCCGAAGTCGTGGCCAAGGAACGAGAAACACTCGAAGCAATGCGTGAGCAGCTGGCTGGTGTCGAAGCTACGCTCGAGCGCCTAAGGAAAAAGTAGCCACCCGGCCCCAAGATGCTATCATCGGCTACCTTGGTCGGGCAACGGATTCCCTTGGCGTTTGAAGCGACGCCACCGCCCCATCGGCTCGCCACGAAATTGTCTCGATTTCCGCTTGAACTACTGGCCCCGCGCCTCTTCGGCTCGCTATAATCGACCGGTAAGGAACGGAAATGCCGCGGACCCCTTGCTCGTCACGCGGACAACGCTTCGAAGCGTGCACCTACGGAGACTTCGCTATGCCGCTGCAAATGCAACTCGCTCGAATCATCATCAATGAGATCAACGACCAGCAGGTAATCTACCTTCGCGAGGTCGATGGCGAGCGAACGTTTCCCATTCTCATTGGCATCTTTGAAGCCAAGAGTATTGAACGTCGCGTTAAGCAGCAGACCTCGCAGCGACCTTTGACTCACGACTTACTGGTGAGCGCCGTTGAGCAGATGGGCGGAGAGTTTCAGGACGTCGTGATTAGCGAACTTCGCGATCATACTTACTTCGCCTTGCTACGCGTTCGACACGAAGGCGAGTTGATCGAAATCGACGCCCGACCCTCCGACGCGATTGCGGTGGCCGTAAGTTGCGATCCGCAACTGCCCATCTATGTCAATGAAGAGGTCTTGAACGACGTGCTGGGCGATCTATAACAGCGCGACGCCGTCGGCAAAGTCCCGGCCAAGACCCCACGAGTCATCGGAACGCGCTCTACAGCGTTACGTCGGCGAACGCCTCTTGCAGACAAGCCAAGGCTTCCGCTCCCCGCGAACCGTCGACGATGACGTTGACCCGCACCTCGCTGGTATTCACCATCTCGACATTGATCCCGGCGTCGGCCAGCGGGCCAAACATACGAATCGCCACGCCGGCGTGCGTGCGTAGTCCGATTCCGGAAACCGAAAGCTTGGCCACTTCGGGGCTACTGCTGACGACTGCCCCGCCAATCTTCTCGGCCACCGCTTCGGTTCGTTCAATCGCCGTGGCTAGTTGTTCGCGAGGCACCGTGTAACTCATGCTGGCCGGCCCACCGGAACCGTCGCTCTGCACAATCATGTCGACAAAGACCCCGCCGGCGGCGATTTCCTCGAACACCGCGGCGGCGATGCCCGGCTTGTCCTCCACTTGGCTAATGGTGATCCGAGCCTGCGACTCGTCCAGCAGGACCTCTTCGATCGTGAGATCTTCCATGCCGGCCAGGCTGGCGACGACAGCCAGCGCGTCGGTAACCGGCGGTTCGGTGGCGGTAAACGGTTTCGCATCGGCGGGCGGCTTATGCAACTCGAACGCCTCGTGCACCGCCGCCAGGGCCTCCATTGCTTGCGACTCCTCGACCAACACCGAAATCTTGATCTCGCTGGTGGTGATCATCCGCAAATTTACACCGGCATCGGCCAGCACCCGGAACATGCGGTGGGCGACGCCCGCCTGGCGAGCCATGCCGAGACCGACAACCGAGACCTTCGCCACGTCTTCGGCATACGAGACACCCTCGGCGCCGACGTCATCGAGAACTTGAGCCACGGCGGCTTTGGTGGCGGTCAAATCGCCTTGCACCACCGTGAACGACATCTCCGCTTTACCTTCAGCCCCCACGTTCTGCACGATCATGTCGATTGGAATGTTGGCCTCAGCCATCTTCGTGAAGATCTTCAGGCTGGAGCCAGGACGATCGGGAACGCCGTGAATCGTGATGCGGGCTTCGTGCTTGGTGACGGCCGCTCCGCCGACCGGATTGGCCGCCGACTCGGCTTCGCTGACGACCATCGTGCCGGGCTCTCCGGTAGCACTGCTACGAACATGAATCGGCACGCCGAATTTCTTGGCGAACTCAACCGAGCGGCTATGCAGCACACCCGCTCCCAAGCTGGCCAATTCCAGCATCTCGTCGTAGCTGGCCTGGCTCGTTCTGCGGGCGGAATCGAGTTTGCGCGGATCGGTGGTGTAAACGCCGTCGACGTCGGTGAAGATATCGCACGAAGCCGCCTGAAGCACCGCCGCCAAGGCGACGGCCGTGGTGTCGCTACCGCCTCGGCCCAAGGTTGTGATGTTGAAGTCTTCGTCGATTCCTTGAAAACCGGCCGCGATCACGATGTTGCCTTCGTCCAACAGCGTCTGCATCCGCTCGGTCGAAATCGACTGGATGCGGGCTTTGGTGTGCGAGCTGTCGGTGCGAATGCCGATTTGCGCGCCGGTCAGGCTGACCGCCTTGTGGCCCAACGAGTCGATCGCCATCGCCATCAGCGCCACGCTCACCTGCTCGCCCGTCGAGAGCAACATATCCATCTCGCGGGCTGGAGGAGTCTCGTTGAGCTGACCCGCCAGGTCGACCAGCATATCGGTGTTCTTGCCCATGGCGCTCACCACCATCACGACCTGGTTGCCCTGCTGCTGCGCGGCAATCGCTTTCTGGGCGGCGGAGAGAATCTTGTCGGCGTCTGCCACACTCGTGCCGCCGAACTTTTGAACGATGATGGGCATGGAAACGGGAAGGGGGTTGGGTATCTGCAGGAACGGATGTTGGTCGTCCATCACTAGCCTGAAGCGTAAGCGAGGGACAATACCTTCTAGGTAATTCTTCCGCGCCGGCGCGTCGGAGTCCTCTTGTGATAGCGATGACGCGCTAGCTCTGGCCGAGGAAGTAACGCATCATCTTCCAGCCTGCGGGGAAACTGAGTGACGACGCCTCCGCGTTGGGCTCGTTGTATTGGCTAAACTCATCCGTGTCGATATCCTTGCCGGCGATGGTCATCGGCACCGCGCCGTGGCTATGGGTTTTGGTGCGGAGCGGCGTGGGATGGTCGGGCGTTACCAGCAGTCGGTAGTCGCCCTGCTCACGAAGCGCTTCGTGCAGCGGTGCCACAATGTGGCGGTCGATCTCTTCGAGCGCCTTCACCTTGGCGGCCGTGTCTCCCTCATGTGACGCCTCATCGGGGGCTTCCACATGCACACAGATCACATCGGTGTCCGGTAAGGCCTCGATGGCGGCGCGACCCTTGGCGGCGTAATCGGTATCGGTATAGCCGGTGGCACCCTCGACTTCGATACGGTCCCACCCCAACAACGCGGCGATGCCCCGCAGCAGGTCGACCGCGGTGATCATCTTGCCCCGCTTGCCGTAGACTTCTTGAAACGGGGCCAGTGCCGGGGAGCGACCCTGTCCCCACAGCCAGACATTGGTCGCCGGCAACTTGCCAGCGGCCACACGTGCCGCGTTGACGGGGTGATCGGCGAACAAGCTGACGCTGGCGTTCATCAGTTGGATCAACAGGTCGCTACCAGGACCGCGGGGATAGTCATCCAGCACCGGCGAATCGGTCAAGTCATGTGGCGGAGCGGTTCGCGTATCGTTGCTAAATGGCGAAGGCCGCCCGCTGCCGCGATAGAGCAACAAGTTCCGATAGCTCACCCCGGGCACATACTCGTAAGCTGGGTCTTCGACCAGTTCACCCAGCGAAGTGAGCAACTGCTGGGCTTCTTCCGTCGAAATATGGTCGGCGGTGAAATCGCGCATCACCTGATCTTCGATGGTGACCAGGTTGCAGCGAATCGCCCAATCTTCGGGGCCCAGTTCGATCCCCTGGGCCGCCGCTTCCAGCGGAGCCCGGCCCGTGAAGTTGGCCTCCGGGTCGTACCCGAGCAGGCTCATATTGGCCACCGCGGAACCGGCCGGTAGGTGATCGGGCACATGGTTCGCCCGTCCCACCACTCCGGCAGCCGCCACCGCGTCCATAGCGGGAGTGTCCGCCGCCTCCAGCGGTGTCCGGCCGCCCAGGCTTTCCTGCGGTTCGTCCGCACAGCCGTCTGGAATGACGATCGCGTGTTTCATGTTGCTGTGCTTTCTTGGTCGTGCGGTCTTGTTTGATTGGCTTGGTCGACTCCGCCCAACAGCGAACTACCCAGTCAGGCGACGGGCCCCGTTCCCGTTAGTCGAGCACTCGCATCCGGATACTCTTGCTGCGGACCGCATCAAGCTGATCGATCGCTTCGGTCGCCTGCCGCGCCGCGCCCTCGGTAATGTTGTGTGTCATCAACACGATCGGCACCGTGTCGTGGCCGTCCTCGCTGGTCTCGTGCTGGATCACCGAGGCAATGGAAACATCAAAACGCCCCAAGGCACTGGCGATTTCGGCCAACACCCCCGAATCGTCTCGCACGCTAAAGCGGAAATAATACCGGCTGTTCACCTTATCGTGATCGCTCGGCATCACGCGGGCCGGGCGCTGCGACCACAGCTCCAACGTCCGGAAGGTGATCGCGCTGCGACCGACGATCGTGTCGACCAGATCGGCAACCACGGCCGAGGCGGTCGGCATTTGTCCGGCACCCAGTCCGTTGAACCACACGCGGCCCACCGCATCGCCGACCACACGGACGGCGTTGTAAGCGCCGTGCACTTCGGCCAGTGGGGCATCGCGACGAACCAGTTGCGGCGCGACATGCAACTCCAGGCCTTCGGCGGTGAGTTGAGCCACGGCTAGTAATTTGATGCGATAGCCCAACTCACAGGCGAATTGAATATCGATCGGTTCGATACGATCGACTCCCTTGCAGGGAATGTCGTTCCACGACACACGGGCCCCAAACGCCAGGTGAGCGAGGATCGCCAACTTCTGCGCCGCGTCGCTGCCGTCGACATCGAGCGTCGGATCGGCCTCCGCGTATCCCAGCCGCTGGGCCTCGGCGACCGCTTCGCCATATTCGGCACCCTTCTCTTCCATCTCCGAGAGAATGAAATTGCTGGTGCCGTTGAGTATTCCGTGTAGGGATTGAATCTCGTTGGCCGAAAGACACTGCGCGATGTTCGTGATAATCGGAATGCCACCGGCGACCGAAGCCTCGAAGGCAATCGAACGCCCCAGCTCACGGGCTCGGTCGAACAGCTCCGGGCCATGCTCGGCAAGCAGGGCCTTGTTCGCGGTGACCACGTCCTTCCCGCTCTCCAGCAGTTCGAGCATGATCGTGCGGGCCGGTTCCAGGCCGCCGACCAGTTGCATCACCGTCTTAATGCTGGCGTCGCCCGTGACGGTGCTCAAATCGTCCGTCAATACTCCGCCGCCGAGTTCCACTTCCCGAGCGCGAGACAGGTCGCGGACGACTGCCCGCTTAAGATGGATCTTCTGACCGGCATGACGGGCCAGGCGATCCTCCTGTTCGAGCAACAACCGCGCAACTCCGCCGCCGACGGTTCCCAGTCCGACAATGGCAACGTTGGTCGATTCCATGAGCTCGTCCGAATCCTGCGAATAGGGGACTGCTAGTAAGGGAACGGGGAAGGATCATCGGAGAAAGAAGCCAATCACGCATCAACGAACCGCTCATCGTAGGTCCGAACGGCGGGCCTCGTCAAGCGTCGCGACGGGCGTTAAGCTGGATTCGCGCAGCGGGTTACGTTCGCTTTGTGCCGCGAGAGTGCCGTGAAGGAGTCCGCCGATCGTCGACCGCCGCTCACCTCCGCACCGCCCACCGCGGTGGCGATCTTTTACCCCGACGCTTTCGTAATATCCATCTAGCCCACATCATCCCGCCCTGACCAATTCCGGATAGCCGCACATCATGAACGATCAAGCTCATCAATTCTTCAAGAATCTGCTCGAGACCCCCAGTCCTTCCGGCTACGAGAAGCCCGTGCAGGACGTCGTGCGATCTTACGTCAGCGACTTCGCCGACGAAGTGACGACCGACACCCACGGCAACGTCATCGCGGTGAAGAATCCCGGAGCGCCGGTTCGACTGATGTTTGCCGGCCACTGCGATCAGATCGGCCTGATCGTGCAACATATTGACGACGACGGCTATCTCTACCTGCAGCCGATTGGCGGCTGGGACCCCCAGCAGTTGATTGGCCAGCGGCTGACCGTGTGGGCCAAAGACGGCCCGGTCCAGGGAGTGATCGCCCGTAAGCCGATTCATCTGCTGACCGACGAAGAGCGAAAGCAGGTGCCAAAACTCAAGGACCTGTGGCTCGACATCGGGGCCAAGGACAAGGAAGAAGTGCAGGGACTCGTGCGAATCGGCGATCCCGTCACACTGCAGCTCGGCTACCAGGAACTACGCAACAACCGAGCCAACTCACCCGCCATGGATGACAAAACCGGTCTATGGATCGTCATGGAAGCGCTTCGTCGGGCCAGCGAGCAGGATTTGAACTGCTCGATTCACGCTGTCTCGACCGTGCAGGAAGAGATTGGCCTACGAGGGGCTCGAACCAGCGCCTATGGCGTCGACCCCCACGTCGGCGTCGCCGTCGATGTGACGCACGCCACCGACTGTCCCACCATCGACAAGAAAGCCGAGGGCGACATCCGATTAGGCAGAGGTCCGGTGATCTACCGCGGGCCGAATAACAACCCGGTCGTGGTCGAGCGACTGATCGATACGGCCACGAAGGGAGATATCCCCTTTCAACTGGCCGCCATTGGCCGCGCTACGCCGACCGATGCCAATTCGCTGCAAGTAACCCGGGCGGGCGTGGCAACGAGTTTGGTCAGCGTGCCAAACCGTTATATGCATAGCGGAGTGGAGACGATTTCCCTCGACGACATCGACCACGCCGCCGACCTGCTGGCCGGCTTCGCCGTCAGCCTCTCCGAGAGCGACGATTTCCGCCCGTAAGGCCAAGAGCCAACGCGGACCGGCACGCGGAAGCTGTCCGAGCGTGTCTGGGCAGGCGACTCACCGCTGGCAGCAGCTGCCCGCGGGCTGCCAATATGGCACCCGTATGACGGGCTACCGGAGCATCTTCAGCCCCCGCCAAGTGACCGTGGAATTCCATAACATCATATAAGGTTGGGGCTTACAAACTTCTATGCCAACTTGGCACGCCCGTTGCATTAGGTAGGGCGGAGTTGTTTCGTAGGCTGCCAAAACGGCCGTGGTCGGTCTCCAGGCCGAGCGGACTGCCGGGACGAACCGCGAGACAGCTTCACCAGAACAACCCACCGATTGACTCTCGATCTGGCCAGCCTACTGGCCGCTCGACTTGCTGAAATAGAACATCCCACACTGCCTCCAGGAGGAACTCGACTGTGGCTAAGCAGATGGTATTCGAAGACGAAGCACGGCAGCCGCTGGCCGCCGGCGTGAGCAAATTGGCCAAGGCGGTCGCCACCACGCTCGGCCCCCGCGGCCGCAACGCGGTTCTCGACAAAGGCTGGGGATCACCCAAGGTGACCAAGGACGGCGTGACCGTTGCCGAGGACATCGAACTGGACGATCCATTTGAGAATCTGGCTGTCCAGCTGGTCAAAGAAGCCGCCACGAAGACCAACGACGTGGCTGGTGACGGCACGACCACCGCCACCGTGCTGGCCGAGGCGATCTACCTGGAAGGGCTCAAGATGATTGCCGCTGGTGGCGATCCGATGGCTCTCTCGCGCGGCATCGGTCGGGCGAGTGCCGCGATCAACGAAGCCCTGCAAAAGATGGCCACCAAGATCGACGAAAAGAGCAAGAAAGAGATCGGTCAGATTGCCACCATCGCCGGAAACAACGACACCTCGATTGGTAAGGTGCTGGCCGAAGCCTTCTTGAAAGTTGGCAAGGATGGCGTGATCACGGTCGAAGAAGGTCGCGGCGCCGAGACATCCGTCGAGATCGTCGAAGGCATGCAGTTCGATCGCGGTTTTCTCTCGCCCCACTTCGTCAGCAATGTGGATGAGCAGCTCGTGGAACTTGAGAGCTGCCTGATCCTGATCTACGAAGAGAAGATCACGAACGTCAAGAAGTTGGTGCCGCTGTTGGAAGAGGTCAGCAAGGCCAACAAGCCACTGTTGATTATCGCCGAAGACGTCGAAGGCGAAGCCTTGGCGACGTTGGTAGTCAACAAGATGCGCGGCATCTTGAACGTCTGTGCCGTGAAGGCTCCCGGCTACGGCGATCGCCGTAAGGCGATGCTCGGCGACTTGGCCGCCCTGACTGGCGGAACCGCCATCTTCAAGGATCTCGGCATCGGACTCGACGCCGTCAAAATCTCCGATCTCGGCAAAGCCAAGAAGATCATCATCTCCTCGGGCAACACAACGCTCGTCGGCGGTGGCGGCAAGAAGGCCGATATCGAGAGTCGTGCCGATCAGATCCGTCGCGAGATCGAAGGCACTGACAGCGATTACGACCGTGAAAAACTACAAGAACGCCTGGCCAAGATCGCCGGCGGTGTGGCCCAAATCAACTGTGGGGCCGCCACCGAAACCGAAATGAAGGAACGCAAGGCGCTGCTCGAAGATGCCAAGCACGCGACCGCGGCCGCCTTGGAAGAAGGCATTGTGCCGGGTGGCGGAGTCGCTTTGATCCGCTGCGAGAAAGCGCTCGACAAGGTGAAGGCCACCGGCGACGAGGAGTTCGGCGTACAGATCGTCCGCAAGGTTCTCGATTACCCCTTGCGTCGCATCGCCGAGAATGCCGGCACCGATGGAGCCGTCGTTGTCAATCGCGTCCGTAAGCTCAAGAGCAAGAACGAAGGTTACAACGCCGACAACGACACCTACTGTGACATGGTCGAGGCGGGTGTTATCGATCCTGCCAAGGTAGTGCGAACCGCGCTGCAAAACGCGGCCAGCGTGGCGGCCCTGTTGCTCACCACGTCGTCGCTCGTCACCGACATTCCTGAGCCGGAAGAAGAAGGTGGCGATCACGATCACCACCACGACCATGGCATGGGCGGCGGAATGCCCGGCATGGGCGGAGGCATGCCCGGCATGGGTGGCATGGGCGGAATGCCTGGCATGGGCGGTATGGGTGGCATGCCCGGCATGATGTAAATCACTTGGCCGAACGAGGGCCAGGAATGGTCTTCGATTCGCCGACTATCGATATCGAGAAACCCAACCAAGAACAACCACATAACGCGACGTTCCCTTTCCTATCGGGACCCCGCGACAAACCTAGAGGAGCGTAAAAACGATGGCCAAAGAAACGAAACTTCGCCCGCTCGATGACCGCGTTGTTGTCCAGCCCGCCGATGCCGAAGAAACCACCGCCGGCGGCATTGTGCTGCCCGACTCGGCTCGCGAGAAGCCGCAACTCGGCACCGTGGTGGCGGTTGGTCCGGGACGCCTGCTCGACAGCGGCAATCGGGGTGAACTGTCGGTGGCCATTGGCGATCAGGTCTACTTCGGCAAGTACGGCGGGATCGACCAGGAGCTCAACGGCCAGGATGTCAAAATCCTCCGTGAGAGCGACATCCTCGCCAAAGTGATCAGCTAACTCGAATCCAACGAACGAATTCAACGAACAACGAACATTGAACCGAGCGGCCCTCCGAGCCGCGTTCAAGACAACATAAGGAACCACTGCTGTGGCCAAGCAACTGCTTTTTGAAGATCATGCCCGAGCCAAGATGCTCCGTGGCGTTGAGAAACTGGCGGACGCGGTGGCGGTCACGCTCGGCCCAACCGGTCGCAACGTGATTATCGCCAAGTCGTTCGGCGGCCCGACGGTCACCAAAGATGGCGTGACGGTCAGTAAAGAGGTCGAGCTGGAAGACCGTTTCGAGAACATGGGCGCCAAGCTCGTCAACGAGGTCGCCTCCAAGACCTCCGACATCGCGGGCGACGGAACCACCACGGCGACCGTGTTGGCCCGCTCCATCTTCCGCGAAGGTCGCCGCAACATCGTCGCGGGCAGCAACCCGATGGCGGTTCGTCGCGGCATCGAAAAGGCGGTCGACGCGGCGGTCGAGAAGCTGTTCGACATGGCCAAGCCGGTCGCCAGCAAGGAAGACGTCGCCAACGTGGGTGCCATTAGTGCCAACAACGACATGACCATCGGTAATTTGCTGGCCGACGCCTTGGAAAAGGTCGGCAAAGATGGCGTGATCACCGTGGAAGAGGGCAAGACGATGGAGACGACCGTCGAATTCGTCGACGGCATGCAGTTCGACAAGGGCTTCATCTCCCCCTACTTCATCACCCGAGCCGCCGAACGCGATTGCGTTCTCGAAGATGCTTACATCCTGATTCACGAAAAGAAGATCAGCAACTTGCGTGACCTGGTTCCGCTGTTGGAAAAGACCAGCCAGACCGGCAAACCACTGTTGATCATTGCCGAAGACATCGAAGGCGAAGCATTGGCCGCCCTGGTCGTCAACAAACTCCGCGGAGTCTTGAACGTCGCGGCCGTGAAAGCCCCCGGCTTTGGCGATCGCCGCAAGGCACTGTTGGGCGATATCGCCACCCTCACCGGCGGCACGCTGATCAGCGAAGACCTGGGTGTCAAGCTGGAGAGCATCGAGATCGAACAGCTCGGTCGCGCCAAGCAGATCACCGTCGATAAGAGCTGCACCACCATCGTCGAAGGTGCTGGCAGTTCGTCGGACGTACAACAGCGCATCGGTCAGATTCGCAATCAGATCGAACAGAGCGACAGCGACTACGATCGCGAGAAGCTTCAGGAACGACTCGCCAAGCTGACCGGCGGTGTGGCGGTCGTATCGGTAGGGGCCGGAACCGAAGCCGACATGAAGCAGAAGAAGGCTCGTGTCGAAGATGCCCTGCACGCCACCCGAGCGGCGGTCGAAGAAGGAATTCTGCCCGGCGGCGGCACCGCTTTGATTCGCTGCACCGACGCGGTCGAGGCCGCTCGCAAGTCGGCCAAGGGCGACGAGAAGATTGGTGTCGACATCGTGCTGCGTGCCCTGGCCGGGCCGCTCACCCAGATCGCCAATAACTCGGGCGTCGACGGCTCCGTCGTGGTCGACAACGTGCTCGGCAAGTCGACCAACGTCGGCTACGAAGCCAACAGTGGCGAGTACACCGATATGGTCAAGGCGGGTGTCATCGATCCGGTCAAGGTCGTCCGTACCGCGCTGGCCAACGCGGCCAGCATCTCCGGATTGCTGCTCACCACCGAGGCTTTGGTGACCAACCTCGAAGAGGAAGACAAAGACAAACAGCGTGTGGAAGGCAGTGTCCGCTAGCACGCGACTAAGAACCTACGCCTAGCGACGCATCCGTTTGTGGCCGATCGCGAGCTGCGTCATCAAAGTGAAATCGAGCCGGGCCACTTTTGTCACTGACAGAGGTGGCCCGTTCTCTTCAACGGCCGACAAATCAGCGGGTACTTAACCATCGACGGTGGAACCAACCGCTCTCTCTAGTGGCCCGCAAGGCCACCTGAGAATTGGCATACTCTCCGTTTTTGTCGCAATTTATAATGACGCCAATGGCCGGCAAACGAGACTATTACGAGATTCTTGAAATCGAGCGAACGGCGACTGACAAGATCATCGCCGACAGCTATCGTCGTCTGGCGATTCGCTTCCACCCAGACAAGAATCCCGGAGACACGGACGCCATCGACCGCTTCAAAGAGGCGGCCGAAGCCTTCGAGGTGCTCAGCGACCCGCAGAAACGGGATCGCTACGACCGCTATGGTCACGCCGGCCTCAACGGGAACGGCGGCTCTCACTTTTCCGATGTCGGTGATATCTTCGAGGCCTTCGGCGACATCTTCGGTGGCGGCGGTAGCATCTTCGGCGACATCTTCGGAGGAGGCGGACGCGGCGGTCGGCGTGTTCAACGCGGTGCCGACATTCGCTGCGAAGTCACCATCGATCTGTTGGAAGCAGCCCGCGGCGTTAGCAAGCCGGTCGAGATGTCTCGCCATCGACAGTGTGACGATTGCGACGGCTCCGGCGCCGCCCCCGGCAGCGATCGGGAAGTCTGCAGCTATTGCGGCGGCCACGGCCAGGTCCAACAGCAGAGTGGCATCCTGCGGGTTCAGACCACGTGTCCTTCTTGTCGCGGTGCGGGAGAGATGGTCAAGGATCCGTGTCGCGCTTGTCGAGGCCATGGCTTCGTGGAAGAAGTCGTCACCAAGAACGTCATGATCCCGGCCGGCGTCGACGACCAAATGCGAGTCCGTGTTACCGGAGAAGGCGAGCCGAGCCCCAACGGAGGTCCGCCCGGCGACTGCTACTGTTTCATTCATGTGACCGAGCATCCGCTGTTCCGTCGCGAAGGAAGCCATCTGATTTGCCGTGTACCGATGACCTACTCACAAGCGGCGCTCGGAGCAACGATCGAGGTCCCGACTCTCGATGGCAAGGAAGAGATGGAAATCCCTTCCGGCACCCAGCCGGGCGAAGTCTTTACGCTCAAGCGACGCGGTATGCCCGATCCACGCGGCGGGGCGGTCGGCGATCTGCATGTGCAGGTTCAGGTCGAAGTCCCCAAGAAACTTGATCGCGAACAGGAAGACCTGATCCGCCAGTTGGCCGATCACGACCAGGTGAACGTCACGCCACATCGCAAGAAGTTTACCGAACGGCTCAAGGAGTTTTTCATTCCTGACCCTGAGGATGACTAGGTCGGCTCACCCCCCACCGATCCATCTTCCCCTTTCCCAAAACAGACTACCCACGGAAGACAACCCCATCGATAGCGACATGGCCCAGGAACACGATCCATCCGCCGAAGAAACTGGCGAGGAGACCTTATCGGCGGCGGACTCGCCGCAGCTCTCCGAAGTCGATGCGCTGCGTGAGGAACTCGGCGAGTCGAAGCAGCGACTGCTCCGCACGCATGCCGACCTGGAAAACTTCCGCAAGCGTGCTTCGCGCGAGCTAGAAAACGAAAGACGCTACGCGGCGATTCCGCTGCTGCGCGATCTGCTGCCGGTGGCTGACGACATCCAACGAGCGATCGCCGCGGCCGAAGAAAGCGAGGGAGAGTCGGGCCTGCTGGAAGGATTCCGCCTGGTGGCTCAGCAACTCGATTCGGTCTTGAAGAAACACCACTGCACCGAGATTCCGGCCGCAGGCGAAGCTTTCGACCCCAACCTGCATGAGGCAATCTCCTACCTACCGAGTCCCGACCACGAGCCGAACACCGTCATGCAGGTGACGAGTAAGGGCTATCGATTGCACGATCGCGTGGTCCGGCCGTCGCAGGTTGTCGTCGCCGCCGCCATGCCCCAGGTCGACTCGTAGACGCCCTGCCAGCGGCACCAATAACCAGAGCGCCAACTTCCAGAGCATCCAGAGCAAGAGTACAGAACGATGCCCACTTACGACTATCTCTGCGACGGCTGCGGTCATGAGTTTGAGTTATTTCAGGCCATGTCCGACTCGGTCAAGAAGAAGTGCCCCGAGTGCAAGACCAACAAGCTGCGCCGCTTGTTCGGCACCGGCGCCGCGGTCGTCTTCAAGGGCTCCGGATTCTACGAGACCGACTACCGTAGCGAATCGTATAAAAAGGGCGCCAGCGCGGCCAAAAAAGCCCGCGAAAGTGCCAAGTCGGAATCGAAGTCGAAGGGTAAAGAGAGCAAGTCGGAAGGCAAGAAGAGCGAGTAATCTTACGTTGCCCTGACGGCAAATCAGCAGGATCGACAATCGAGATTCGCCCCCCGGGGAGCGAATCAGCCTCGTGGAGTGTCTCGACTTGCCTTGCCGTTATTCGAACGAAGCGGTAACGGCTTGGCACATTCCGATGGTTAATGCGACAATACGGCTGTTCAATTTCCTAGGTCTATTGAAGTCATGACGATCATCATCTGCCCCACGTGCGAAAGCCGGTTCGATACGGAGACCTCAACGGCAATGCCGTTCTGCTCCTCGCGATGTATGCAAATCGATCTAGGGCGGTGGATCAACGAAGAACATAGCATCCCAATCGAACGCGAGGATGAGTTCGCCCCGCCACGCGGCGACTCGTAATCTCCCTCGCCAAGCGCATCTCCCAGCGATTGGTATATCTGCCAGGGCATTTCTATTGCACGCTCTCGGTCGCGTCGTATAATGGCGCCTAAACTGTGCAGCTTCTCTCTCCTGGAGTCCCTACTCATGGCTGACGATCCGTCGACCACTGGCAGTCGCTGGCGCGATCACTTGCCCTGGCTCATCCTTTTCCGCTGCTTCCGTCCGGCGGTCGGCGCACGCATGCTGCTGCTTGGCGCGGGTGGCGTCGTCGCCAATGTGGCTGGCTGGCGGATTCTGTGGCAGCTGTTCAAGGGGAGTGAAGACCCGGCGATTCGGCTGCTTAAGAGTACTTCAGATACTTACGGCATCTGGCCAGCTTGGCCATGGACAATTGAGTTGCCGAATCTCCCTTCCGCTTTGTGGAAGCAGGTAAATGATCTTGCCCAGACGATGGTCCACGGTGACGCCACGTTTGTTGCTTGTACATTTGCCTTGCTGTGCGGCCTTTGGACGCTACTGGTGTGGTCCTACTTTGGAGCCGCGATGTCACGAACTGCCTGTTTGCGCTTGTGTCGCGACGAGACGGCGCCGTGGTCCGACGTGGCCGGGTTTTCGATTTCCAAGTTCCCGTCCTATTTTTCCGCGCCGCTCTTCCCGCTGCTGGGAATCTTGTTGGCCTCCATCCCGGCCTTGATCCTGGGAGTGATCGCCAATATTCCAGCTGTTGGGATGTTTGTTGCGGGTCTCGCGTTTCCTGTGGCATTATTGTGCGGACTCTTCATGACGATCATTGCGGTCGGCTTTCTCTTCGGCTGGCCGTTCATGTGGGCCACAATTAGCACCGAAGGCACCGATGCGTTCGATGCCCTGAGTCGCTCGTACGCCTACGTTTACCAGCGTCCACTCCACTACTTGTTCTATGCTCTGGTCGCAGCGATCCTGGGTAGCCTTGGATATTTCGTCGTCGAATTGTTCGTCAGCGGCGTTCCTGGATTCGCGCTTTGGGCCGCCGACTGGGGCATGGGAACAGAACAGATGCAACAGGTCCGTGGTTCACTGCAGACACTGAGCGGATCGGTGGAAACACAACCCGATCTCTCCTGGGGCGCCAAATTGATCGTCTTTTGGGTGCTATGTGTCAAGTTGCTGGCGGTTGGCTACCTCGTCAGTTTCTTCTGGACGGCCATGTCGGCCATCTACCTGCTGTTGCGACGCGACGTCGATGCCACCGAAATGGACGAGATCTTTCTCACCGATGAGCAGCAGACTTACGGGCTACCTCCGCTGGCCAAGGACGACGCCGGCGTGCCCGGCGTGCCAGAGGGCAGCGAGAACTCGGGCAGCGATGTTGAGTAAATCGATCCCGGCGGCGTGCTTGGGTCGCGTCCTTGGCCCTGCTGACGCCGACGCTTGGGTCCCGCTGACTCTGACGAGATCAGTCTTGCTGGGCGAACTGCCGATAGACGTCCGCCGCCTGTGAAAAGAACTGCCCCCGACTGAGCACCTGATCGCAGCCGGCATCGCGGGCCGCCTGCAACTTCTTCTCGTGCACATGCGGACCAAAGGCGATGATGGCCCCGGGCGGAGTGTCGCTTGTCCGCAGCGACGCGACCAGCGCAGCCGAGTCTAATCCCGGCAGACTCAGGTCGAGTACCAGCAAGTCGACTGCTTGTCGCCCACAGCTCTCCACAGCGGCGGCGGCTGAGCCGGAGGTTTCGGCCGCATAGCCCTCTCGTTGGGCCGCGGCCGCAAGCTGCGACGAGGTCATCAGGTCGGCGGTCAAGAGAACAATGTTCATGGCGTGAAGCTCGTATGCGAGCGCGCGTTTGGGAGGGGATCAACTCGGGGCAAGCACCGTTCGACTCAGACCGCTTCGGGACCGCGCACCATCTCGCTGATTCGTATGGTCTCTTCCATCGGCAATACAAAGATCTTGCCGTCCCCGATACTGCCCTCGGGGCCGGTGCGGGCGACACTTGAAATCGTCTCAATCGTCCGTTCGACGAAGTCATCGTTGACCGCGATTTCCAACTCGATCTTTCTCAGAAAGCCGGTCTTGTACTCGTGGCCGCGATACATCTGGGTCTGGCCATGCTGCTGGCCAAAGCCTTGGGCGTCACAGACGGTGAGTCGTTCGACGCCGACAGCCGCTAGAGCTTCTTTCACGGCGTTCAGTTTTGTCGGCTGAATGATGGCGACGATAAGCTTCATCGTGGTTCTTCTCCGAGGGCCGCGGAGACGCGCGGCCGACAAACGGTCACTCTCCTGATCAATAACACCAGGGAACCGGCCCCAGTCCGCCTCCGCAACAGAAGAATACCGCTCGCCCGGTGCGGAAGAAAGGCCTCTTCTTCCGGCCGATAGGGCGCCATGCCTTGGTGGCGGGCCCATTCTGGGCGACGATAGACTTCATGGAAGACACCGCGAATGTGGAAAACTGCCTGCGTGCCTACGACACCGACTGCCAGCCTAGCAACCTCGAGTCGCTCGGTAACGCCGGGGGATTCAGTGGTGCCCAGTTCTGGCGGCTGGAAACGCCGCGGGGCCATCTCTGCTTGAGATGCTGGCCGCCGGAGCATCCCGACCGAGAGCGGTTGCAGTTCATCCACGGTGTGTTGAAACACGTCGTCGCGGAGTGTGACGTGCCGCTGCCTCTGGCCACCAGCCAGGGCGACACCTTCGTCGAGCAAGCGGGCCACTTCTGGCAACTCGAACCGTGGCTGCCCGGCGCGGCCGACTTTCAGGAGAAACCAAACGACGCGCGACTTACCGCCGCGATGAGTGCGCTGGCGAACTTCCATAAGGCGGCGGAGACATTTCCCCATTCCGGTGCCGCGGAGGGCCCCTCTCCGGGATTCGCCGCCAGGCTGGCCAAGACGCGCAGCTGGACCGATGAGAAGATCACGCGGCTGCTGCAAGCCATCCAGTCGGCGCGACGTCCGGAACATGAGCCGATCATCCCACTGGTTCGCGAGATCGTGACACTCTATCGGTCTTCGGCCGCCGAAGTCGAACGCACACTCGCCGCCGTCGAAGCTCGTCAGCTGCCGCTGCAACCTTGCCTGCGGGATATTCACGATGGCCACGTACTCTTTGAAGGAGATGAAGTTAGTGGCCTGATCGATTTCGGATCGATGCGGATCGACCATGTCACCTGCGATGTCGCCAGGCTGCTGGGTAGCCTGGTCGCCGACGATGTCGGCCGGCGACAGGCAGCCCTGATCGCCTACGAAGAGGTGCGACCGATCACCATGAGCGACCGCGTCCTCATCCGCATTTGGGATCGATCGACCAGCCTGCTGTCCGGCATGAATTGGCTGGAATGGATCTTCCTCGACGGACGGACCTTTCCCGATTACACGACGATCGCGGCCCGGCTGGAAAAGATTCGAGATCGGCTCCGCGTGCTGGCCGGTTCATGATAGCCCTGCTGGCTGCGGCTGAAGTTTGTCCAATCCCCAACCGCCCATTTTCCGCAACGCGCAGCGGCACGAGACGGCCAGCATCCATTTGCCCGACTGGCATCCATTCACCATCGTCAACGTGAATCAATTCACTGTTGTTTTGCCATTCGGGCCGGCTCCCCAATCGCCATTCTCTCGCGTCGGCGATGCCCGCCCACGTTTACGTTGACCTGTCGGTCGATCCGTGCCTACAATCGGCCTTGGGCTAATTTCTCTGCTCGCCCTCTTGGCGGGCCAGGAACCGCACTCGCCTCGGCGAAGAACAACCTCACCAACTAACAACCTCACGAGATAGACGAATCCAACAGGTATTCCGCGAAATGAAAACGATCAAGAATACGAATATGAAACTGCCGCTGACTTCCCTGATGATGCTGGTTGTCGTCGGCCTGGTTATCGCCAACACGGCCGACAAAGCCGTGGCCGAAACGTCCGCCAAACAAGTCAGCATGACCGCCAAGATCTTGCCCGCCACCGACAAGCTGCCGGCGCGACTCTCGATTACCGCCGCGATCGATGAAGGTTGGCACATCTACTCGGTCACCCAGGCCAAAGGGGGGCCGCGGCCCACGAAGTTCAAACTGGAAGAGTCGGAGGACTTTAAGCTGTCGGGCGACTTCACCGCCGACCCGGCCCCGGTTGTCCATGTCTACGAAGACATTTGGCCCGATCTGAATGTCGAGGAACATACCGGAAATGTGACCTGGACCGCTCCGCTCGAACTCGGCTCAGGCGTCGATGCGGCTTCGCTGACCATCGAAGTTAATGCCAAGGGCCAGGTCTGCAACGAAGAGGTCTGCAACAACTTCAAGGCCACGCTGTCAGCAGCAACCGATTGATTCTCTCCGTCAAAACGTGGCCATATCGTGGCGGGCCACGCCCTCGGCAGTACCAAGGCCCAGAAAGTTCGGGCCCTGGCTCGCCAAAGTCCCAGCCTGACGGTGGACAATTCGCCGCGACCCCTCCCGACCCAACTGGCCCTCCGCTGCGTAGTGCTGATATGGATTGCACGCTTCCCGGGGTCATCTCGCCGGGGGTGCCAGCGTTGACGGCACCCTTGAGTCCGACCAACATTCTCTTCCTAGATGTGGCTCAGTTCACGGAAATATCGGCCTGAAATCTCGATAGTTCCTTGGCAGAATGCCGGTGGCGACCCCCAAATGCCGATAGACAGCAACAAGGTTTTCTCATTCTCTCCGGCACCGTTGCCGCTTGGCATGGCCGCCTTGCAAGACGGAGCCACGGAGAGGGATTATGATAGGCCCTTTTCAGCGACCTGAAGCGGCGCCGCTCGGCGAGATCGAGTCGCCTTCAAATCACTACGACACCACCACCCATCCTGAGTCAGCGCTATGAGCCAGCGGATTCCCCGAACCGTGCCAGCACTTCTCATCCTGCTAGCGATCTTCAGCCTGACTTTGCTGGGATCAGCCACCCCAGCGGCAGCTCAGGGCGACGGCTGGAAGAAACATATCGAGTTCTCGGCCGCCATCGCGCCGGCCAAAGGAGAATTTCCTCCGCGACTGGTCATCACCACCCAAGTCTCTCCCGACTGGCATATCTACTCGGTCACCCAACCTAAGGGCGGACCGAAAGTGACCAAAATCAGCGTCGACGAGTCGAGCGATTACAAACTGGTTGGCGAATTCAAGCCGACCGTGGCTCCCCATATCAAGCCGCCCGATGTATTTCCCGTCAATTCGGAAGAGCACGAAGGCACCTTCATGTGGGTTGCCCCGCTGGAGATCAAGTCAGGGATCAACCTGGCCCAGCTCACCGTCGCAGGCACAATCAAGGGTCAGGTCTGCGATCCGTCACAGTGCATCAACTTCAGTACGCCTTTCGAGGCGGAACTCGATTCGAGCCTGGTGGTCCCCGCCACGGTCGACGTCACCGTCTCGGCGCCTTCTGCGTCCGATTCCCAGGAGTCGAGTCTGGGCCTGTGGACCGCGTTGGGACTCGCCTTTCTCGGCGGCATCATTCTCAACGTCATGCCCTGCGTGCTGCCGGTCATCGGACTCAAGGTGCTGGCCTTCATCGAACAGGGTGGCCAGAGTCGCTCCAAGATCTTTCTGTTGAACTTCTGGTACTCGGCCGGCGTGATCGCTGTCTGGCTGGCCCTGGCGGCACTGGCCACACTGTTCCAACTCGGCCTCGGTGAACTGTTTCAGTCGGCCGGATTCAGCATCGTGATGGCGGCGGTCATCTTCGTGATGGGTCTTAGTTTCCTGGGAATTTGGGAAATCCCAATTCCCGGATTCATCGGAACCGAAGACGTCACCAAGCTCGGCGAGCGAGAAGGATACGAAGGTGCGTTCGCCAAGGGAACGATCACCACCATTCTGGCGACTCCCTGCCTGGGTCCCTTTATGGGCGGGCTGTTCATCGGCCTGCTGGGGCGACCCTCATACGAGGTCTACGCCATCTTTTTTTCCATCGGGCTGGGGATGTCTTCGCCCTATCTGGTCCTCGGCCTGTTGCCGCAAGCGACACGCTACCTGCCGAAGCCGGGCGCCTGGATGAACACCTTCAAAGAGATCATGGGGTTCCTGCTGATCGGGACCACTGTCTACTTGCTGACCGTGCTGAAGATGCACCTCATCATTCCCACGATGGTCCTGATGATCGGGTTGGGTGCCGTCTGCTGGTGGATCGGCCGCGTTCCTCCCACCGCCGATCCTTCGCGACGTTGGCGGGCGCTGGGCGAAGGAATCCTGGTGGGCACGCTGATCGGGCTAGCGGCGTTCTTTCTCATCGCTCCCGATATGGAAGCCCGCGTCGAGTTCGACCGCATGCGATTCTTCGACACGGAAATCGAACGAATGATCAGCGACGGCGAGCTGGTGCTCAAAGGCGAATTGCCGGTCTTCAAACGACCCTGGCAGCCTTACACCGAACGAAAATTCAATTGGCTAATGAAGCACAACAAGCCGGTCTTGATTGACTTCACCGCCGACTGGTGCCTGACCTGCAAGATGAATGAGAAAGCGGTGCTGAAGACCGACTCCACGACCCGGTTCTTGCAGGAACACGGCGTCTACTCGCTGGTCGCCGACTGGACTCACGACGATGAAGCGATCGAAGTCACCAAGAAACTCAATGAACTCGGTGTCGAAGCCATTCCGCTGGTCGCCATCTACCGACCTGGCGATCCGAAGAATCCGATTCTGATCCCGGGCACATTGACCAAGGCGGAACTGCGAGCCGACGTATTGAAAGCCTTGGAACAGACACAAATGGCCGAGAAGCCGGGTCCTGCCAGCCGGCAATAGCCTCGCCCGAATGTCGACTTGGCAGCCGACGGCTTAAACGCGACGGCCCAGACGCCGCTTACGCCCAGCCGACCGTTCGATCGCCCGCGCGGACCTGGCCGATGAGCCAACTCTCCAGTCCGCAGTCGGCCAACTGGCCGCGAATGCTCTCGGCGTAGTACGGGCTCACGATCAAGACCAGCCCGAGCCCCATATTGAAGACGGTCCGCATCTCTTCGTCTTCGATGTCGCCCAGTTGCCGCAACCAGTCGAAGACCGGCGGCGCCGTCCAGCTGTCGCGCTCGATCGCGACCTCGACACCCTCGGGCAAGATCCGTTCGAGATTCTCGAACAGCCCGCCGCCCGTAATGTGGGCGATACCGTGCACGACATTCTTCACACGATAGTGCGACAGAATCTTGCGGACCGGGCGAACGTAAATTTGCGTCGGCTCCAGCAGTGCCTGACCGACCGTCTGCCCCAACGACTCGACCTGATCGTCGACGCCCAAGCCGGCCATCTCAAACACAACCTTGCGAGCCAGGCTGAACCCGTTGGAGTGCAAGCCGCTCGATGCGATGCCAATCACCAGGTCGTCGGCCGCGATCGCACTGCCGTCGAGCATCGACTTGCGTTCGACCACGCCGACACAGAAGCCGGCCAGGTCGTAATCGCCACGGGCATAGAGATCGGGCATGATCGCCGTCTCGCCCCCTAAGAGCGAACAATCGGCGTCGATGCAAGCGCTCGAGATGCCAGTGACGACACTCTCCAACAAGTCGGGGTCGTCGTGCGACATCGCGATATAGTCGAGAAAGAAGAGCGGCTCCGCGCCACAGCAAATGGCGTCATTAACGCTCATCGCCACCAGGTCGATTCCCACCGTATCGTGGATACCGGTCAGATTGGCGACCTTGAGTTTTGTTCCCACACCGTCGGTGCAGGAGATGAGCACCGGGTCTTCATAACGCCGGGCGAATAGATCGCTGGCGAAATCGAGCTGGAATAGACCAGCAAATCCACCCGGATTTTCCAACACGCGGGGCGTGTGCGTGCGGCGCATCAAGCCGCCCAATCGCGACATCGATTCGCGATAGACCTCCAGGTCGACGCCTGCGTCCTTGTATGTCGCCTTGGCCATTCACTTAGCTCGAAGAGGTGGATTAGGAACCGTCGATTCTACGGCCGCCGAAGCGGAACTGTCAACGATCGACCAATCGCCTATCCAGCGTCGCGACTGGCGTGCTCGGGCAGCCGCATGTTATTTTCTGGGGACGCTCGCCTTGCTTCCATTCCGGTTGCACGCGCGATGTCGTCCCCCTGCCGAATTCACCCTGATCAGCCCCCTTCAAAGCATTATGAGTTCCTCGTCCAGCCAGCTCGCCTTCGAGCGAGCGAAGAAAGTCATCCCCGGTGGAGTGAATAGCCCGGCGCGGGCCTTTGGTGCGGTCGGTGGCGAGCCGCTGTTCATCGACCGAGCCGCGGGCGCCTATCTTTACGACATCGATGGCCGCCGGCTGATCGACTATATCGGCTCCTGGGGACCGATGATTTTGGGTCATGCCCACCCGGAAGTCGTGGCGGCGGTCCAAGAGGCGGCCGCTCAAGGGACCAGTTTTGGCGCCCCGACCGAAGCGGAAACGGAGCTCGCGGAGCGAATCGCCGAGTGTGTCGACTCGATCGAGAAGGTGCGGCTGGTCAATTCCGGCACCGAGGCGACCATGAGCGCCATTCGGCTAGCGCGGGGGTACACCGGACGAAACAAGATCATGAAGTTCGCGGGCAATTATCACGGCCACGTCGATAGCCTGCTCGTCGCAGCAGGCAGTAGCGCCGCCACGCTCAGTGTACCCAACTCGCCCGGAGTCACACCCGGCACAGTGGCCGATACCTTGGTCCTGGGCTACAACGATGTGCCAGGGTTGGAAACGGCCATGCAGCAACAGGGCGACGAGGTGGCGGCCATCATCCTGGAGCCGGTCGTCGGCAACATGGGTTGCGTCGTGCCCACCACTGAATTTCTGGCGGCACTGCGTAAGCTCACCGAGCAGCATGGGGCCCTGTTGATCTTTGACGAAGTCATGACCGGCTTTCGAGTCGCGCTTGGCGGAGCGCAGTCGCTATTCGATATCCGCCCCGATCTCACCACGCTCGGCAAGATTGTCGGCGGCGGGCTGCCCGTGGGAGCTTACGGAGGTCGGGCCGATATCATGGATCACATTCTCCCCGCTGGCGAGGTTTTCCAGGCTGGCACGCTCAGCGGAAATCCGCTGGCCACCGCGGCGGGCAACGCCACGCTGCGACTGCTCCGCGAGTCACCTCCCTACGAGCGATTGGAAACGCTGGCCTCGCGGCTGGCTACCGGATTGCAGGCGGCCGCTACCTCGGCCGGCGTTCCGCATTCGCTCACCCGCGTCGGCAGCATGATGACGCTGTTCTTCAACAGCAATTCGGTCACCGACTGGGACTGCGCCAGTCGCTGCAATACGGAGGTCTACGGACGCTACTTCTGGGAACTGATTGGACGAGGCGTCTACATGCCGTGCAGTCAGTACGAGGCCCTGTTCGTCTCCGCGGCCCACAGTGAGGACGACATTGACAGCACAATCTCCGCCGCCAGCGAGGCCTTGGCGGAAATCGCCTAGCCCCGCGCGGACTTTCCCCGCCGGATGGCCCGCACCCCCGCTAACTGCCCGAACCAGCCAACGCATAAGCGAACAGGCATGCGACTTAGCGGCTCCGATGACCGGCGCCGGGGCCATCGGCGGCATAGCGATAGCTCGTCAGCTTGCGCGGTTCTATGGCCAGATCAACGGGCGCTCTATAATGATGGACTTTGTTAAGGGGCCGAGTATCCTTCCGCCATTGGCCACGACCCTCCCACCCAACCGAGCCTGACGTCTGCTTTCCTGAATCGCTTTGCCGCCATGGCGGCTAAGGCGAATCGACCGGAAGGCCCTCGGCGCTCGGGCACGCTTTCATGACTCCAGAGTCTCCATCTCCATCTCGAATCGAACGCTGGCGGTGGTTCATCCTGATCGCGTTTCTCGCCATTGGGCCCTTTGTGGTAGTCGGTGCCCGTCTCGCCAACGAGTCGAGCAACAACAGCATCGAACAATGGCTGCCGGAGGAATTTGAGGAATCCCGAATTCACAAGTGGTTTCTCAGCCACTTCGGTTCCGACGAGTTCGTTCTCGTGACCTGGAAGAACTGCACGCTCGATGACGAGCGGCTCCCCCGGTTTGCTGAAGCGGCTCGACTTCACCTCGTCCCCGAGGACAAACAAACGGCCGCGGCTGAGGAGAATCAGCTGTTGTTTTCCAGTGTCTCCACCGGCGCGGAGATGCTCGAGCAGCTGCTCAACCCACGTCTCAAACTCACACGTCAGCAAGCCCTCGAACGACTCTACGGGATTACCGTCGGCAAGGGGGAGGAAATCACCGGCACGATCATTGTCTTCTCAGACAAGGGAGATGAAAATCGGGTCGGAACGATCGACGTGCTGCGCAGTATCGCGGTCGACGAAATCGGCATTCCCGCCGAGGATCTGCATATGGTGGGCGACGCGGTGACGAATGCCGCCGTCGATCAAGCCAGCAAAGACGCGGTTCAGGGACTGCTCGGTCTCTGTGGCATCGTCGCCCTGGTGATGGCCATCGTCTCGCTACGTAGCATCCGCCTGCTGATCGTGGTGTTTGTCGTTTCCGGCTACTGTTATGTGCTTGCCCAGTCGGCGGTCTACTACATCGACTTCTCAGACTTCTCGTCGTTCTTTGGCGGCAAGATGAACCTCGTGCTGGTGGTCATGCCGGTGCTGGTCTACGTGCTGGCGATGTCCGCTGGCGTCCACTTGGTGAATTACTATCGTGACGCCGCGGCCGAACAGGGCACGATTTTGGGTGCCCCCATTCAAGCGATTCGACACGGCTGGGTCCCCTGCACACTCGCCGCCGGCACCACGGCGGTCGGTGTCGGCTCGTTGGCGGTGAGTAACATTCGCCCGGTCAAAGACTTTGGCACCTACTCGGCCCTCGGCATCCTCGCCAGCCTGGCGGTGTTGTTCCTGCTCTTGCCGGCTCTGTTGACGATACTCGACCGGGCCTGGATCAAGCTTCGCGGCGGCAAGTTGCCCGACTGGCCCCGTCGCAAGGAGAAGGCAGACGACCATTCCCGGCCCTGGATCGACAACATCAGTTCGGTCTTCATCAAGCACCATGCCACGACTTCAACGGTCTGCATCATCATCCTGGCGCTGTTTGCCTGGGGTGCTTGCTACATCCAAACCGATTTGAAACCGCGGCGTTTCTTCGAGCCGGACCACCAGCTCAACATCGACTACGATTGGCTGACCGAAGCCATCGGCCCTCAGGTCCCCATCGAGATCGTGGTCCAATTCGACACCGAGAAGTCGCAGCTGAATCTATTGCAGCAATTGGAGATGGTCGCCAACATCGAGCAGGACGTGCGGGACTCCGACGAAATCAACATGACGCTGTCGGCGACCACATTCTTCATTCCGCTCAAGTCCGTTCCGGCCGAAACCGACTCCACGAATATCGCCCGCAGCCAGCGCGATGTCATCGACCAGAAGCTCAGCGAGAACGTATCGCATCTCGAAGAGGCGCTGGTCGTTAGCCGGCATCAGAACAAGAACCTGTGGCGCATCTCCTGCCGTTCACGTGGCCTCCGGGACAGCGAGGGCTACGATCAGTTTCTCGATGCGGTCGAGTCCCGAGTGAATCAACACCTCGTCGAGCTCGGCGAGTGGCACGACAAGAAACTCAAGCAGGTCGAGACCGCGGACAGCCAGGTCCGAGAGAACATCGAAGCGAAATATGCGGCTGCAAGAAAAGACCACGCCGACGACCCGGCCAAACTGAAAACCGCCAAGCTGCAATACGACCTCGACATCGAGGATGCCGATCGAAATCTGGCCACCATTCTGGAAGTGCTCAAAGATCCGACCGTTGGTGTCACAACCGAAGTCACCGGCATGGTCCCGCTCTTCTTCGCCGCCCAGCGTGAGTTGCTCGATAGTCTCATCGAGAGTTTCGGAACCGCCTTCCTGCTGATCGCCATCCTGATGATCGTGCTCTTGCGAAGTTTTCGCGCCGGCATGATCTCCATGTTGCCCAACGTCTTTCCGGTCGTGGTTATCTTTGGCGCCATGGGTTGGAGCGGACGCTTCGTCGATATCGGCTCCATGATGACCGCTAGTGTTGCCATGGGAATCGCGGTCGACGACACCGTGCACTTTCTCACCTGGTTCCGCCGCGGCATGCACGACGGCATGACGCGAAACGAAGCGGTGACCAACGCCTATCGCCGCTGTGCGCTGGCCATGACTCAAACGACCGCCATCGCCGGACTCAGTCTGCTGGTCTTCGGGCTCAGCCCCTTCCAACCGGTTTCTCAGTTCGGCATCCTGATGTTCGTGCTGCTCATCGGGGCGCTCATCGGCGATCTCATCTTTCTGCCCGCGCTGCTCGCCGGGCCGGCCGGCCGACTGTTCGAAGAGAAACACAACGAGAGCAACGGGAAACCGCTTCAGCCCGATCCGCAACCGATCGAGGCTTAGCCGCGCTGCCTCGCGATAAGAATTGGCCGCCGCACGATCGAGCGTTACGCTCCGTTTCGCTGCCCGCTCCGGTAGGGCTGCTGCTCGCCGAACGTTCGCAGCCGCTCGAGGTACTCGCCGCGAAACGGTTCCGGCGTCAGCTCGGCCGCCTTGGTTTCCCAATGAATCGCGGCCTCGAACTTGCCCTCCGCCGCATAGGCACAGGCCAGCGAGTCGAGCCACGACGCCTCGCGCCAACCGGTCGCTTCGCAACCGGCACGCGATAGCGACAAAGCGAGCGTGCTGTCGCGCAGCGCCGCATCAGGGCAGGTTGCGCGAATCCAGGCGATACCTAAGTAGGCCTCCCCCAACCCCGGCGCCTGCTCTGTGGCCGTTTCGTAATCTTCGAGAGCGGCGGCAAACTCGCCCAACTCGGCCCGCGCGCGTCCGCGGTGCAAGTACGCCTCGGGAAAGTTCTGCCCAAGTTGCTCACCAAGCGCAATCGCTCGGCCAAAGTCCTCAATGGCGAGCGCATATTGTCCCGAGGCCTCCTGACTGAGCCCTCGATTCACCAACGCTTCTGCGTCACTCGGATCGAGCCGAATCGCCTGTCCGAAGTCGGCGATCGCCAGATCGTACTCGCCACGAAACGCGAACAGGTTTCCACGATTGTTGTAGGCTCGCGACCGCTGCACGATCGCCGCGGGAAACTTACCGGAGTTCTTTTCCAGGACATCGGTCCACAACCGCACCGGATCGGTCCAGACATGGTTTCGCGTCCGCGCGGCGTAAGCCAACAGTACGATCAACATCGCGACCAGCGCGATTCCGGTCCGCTGTCCAACGCCCTTCCGGGGCCTTAGCGAACTCCTCGAGCGGCGACCTACCAGCAGGGCCGCCAGCCCCGCGACCAACAACACCGGACCAACCATCGGCAGATAGACTCGATGCTCGTACATCATTTCCAACGGCAACACGGTCGATTCGATCACCAGATGGATAAAGAACCACAGCAACGCGAACGACAACAGTCGATGGCGTCGGGCGGCAACGATGGCCAACGTCAGCAACCCGACGATCAGCGCGATCGCCAGGATCGTACCGGCCGGATCGAAGAGCGTTCGCGATGTCTCGACCGAGTGCAACAGGTTCAGTCGGTGCGGCGCCGGATAGAGAACGAGGGAGATATATTCGGCCACCACCCGCGGCTGCGTTAACAAACGTTCGCCCAGCGTGAAATCGCGGAGCGCGTAGCCTCGTTCCAGTCGGTTCCATAAGTCGGCATCGAGGAAGAACATTGCCACCGCGACCGTGGCGATCGCCGCGGCCAGTCCGCCCACCTTGAGCGTACGCCGCAACCACGACCAGCTCAGGTCCTGAAAGAAATACCATTCGTAGAGCAATACCATCAGCGGCAGCGTGGCGGCGATCTGCTTGGAACCGAGCGCACATGCCCAGGCGAACAAGGCCGCCAGCCACAGGCCCCACCGCGCCGGGCGCGACGGGCTGAGCCGCCCCCAGACGTAACCGAGCAACGCCGCCAGATAGAACATGGTCGCCATGCTGGTCATCCGCTGGACCGTATAGGTAACCGCCTGCGTCTGCAGCGGATGGGCCACGAACAACAGCGCCGCCGCCAGGGCGGTCCAGCCGAACCACAACTCTCGTCCAGCCTGCTGGCCGATGGCTGCCAATCGCCGGAGCGTCATCAGCGCCAACAGATAAACCAGGACGCCGTTGATAACGTGAATCGAAATATTGACCAGATGCTGGCCGGCCACATCGCCGCCAAATGCCCAGTGCGTCAGCGCGAAGCTGATATAGGCCAGCGGTCGATCGTTGTCGCGACTCTGCCAGGCGGCCGCCTGCAACTGCGACCAACTAAAGCTCTCCATCTGCACGTGAACATTCTTCTTGATGTTCGCCACGTCGTCGAACACCAGCGGCGCGTCGAGCGTGTGGCCGTAGATGGCGATGGCCAGTAGCAAGATCGCCAGCACCACCATGCCGAAGCCTGGGAATGCATGATCCGTAGCACGCCGACGGAGGTGACCCGACGATGCGGCTTTGGTGACAATCGTCGTTGGGGATGCGTGATCCGTAGCACGCCGACAGAGGCGATCTGATGATTCGGCGTTGGTGACCATAGTCTTTGGGAAGGATGCAGCACGAGCCGGGCGCAATCGCCGATCTCGTCAAAACACCGCCAGGCGAGGGAGGGCAGGGGGGACATCCCTGGAAAAACCGGGGCTTCGAAAAACGAGGCCAGGGACAAACAAGAATAGCTCACGGCGCCACACCGCTTGGGCCAGTCACAGCGCGGAACAACATCTGACCCACTCTCTGTTCCCCCCCCCCGCGAACCGCCCGAGACGATTGGACCGATTATGCCGCATTTGCTACGCCACCGGCCGACGAGAGAGTCTCGTCCCGATTCAAGGAAACAACTTCTTCCAGAGATTGTCCGGCCCGGCCGCTTCCCGCATCGTCTTGGCCAACTCCTCACCGTTCCCCGACTCGGGGTTGGCGGCTATCACCTGGGCAATTTCCTGTTGTGCTCGCTCCGGCTCCCCGTACAGAAACGTAGCCATCGCCCGGCCGATTAAGTTCTGCGGATCGGCCGGTTTCTCCGTCAGCCGCTCGTTGTAGGCGGCGATCGCATAACGCAAGCGTTCCCGACTTTCGGACGGCTTGCCGAGCCGATGCAGGCAGTAGGCCCAACCGACGTAACACTCCGCCGAATGCGGCCTCAGCTGCGCGAGTTTCTCGAAGCACTCAGCAGCCGGGGCGAACTCCTGCTGCTGAAGGAGCAACGAGGCTTTGTTGGTGTAAGGCATGGGATTCTTCGGATCGAGCGCGATGGCCTTGTCAAAAAGGGCCCGCGCGGCAGCTTCATCCTCGATCATCAGTTCGCCGGCCTGGTTGTTCAGATCGATCGCCTCCTGGGAATAGGTCGGTTCGGGCAGCTCCGCCGGCAACGACACACCGGGATCGTCGATTACAGAAGGCCCACAACCCGCTAGGCCACCGATGGCCAGAGACAACAGAATGAAGTATCGCATCGATTTCAAAATACCCACCTATCTTCAAGCGTGACTCGAGCTGCGCAGCCGGTACAGCACATGTCGTCGCAGCGGGTGCCCCACCGGCAAAGCGGGATGATCAAAGTCATCCGCCGGATCATGGGACATATTAAGCTTTTCCATCACCCGCCGGGAACCGCGGTTCTCAGGCACGGTGAAAGATACCAGCTCCTGGCAGCCGAGCGTACCGAAGGCATGCGCCACCGCGGCCCGGGCACCCTCGGTCGCATAGCCTTGATTCCAATGCGGTCGCGCCAGCCGCCAACCGACCTCGACGCAAGGGGTAAAATGGGCCTCGAAACGAGGCACCGCCAACCCGACGAATCCGATGAAGGGCGCCACGCCAGGCACCTCGACCGCCCACAGTCCGAAACCATGCTCGGCCAAATGGTCGCCGATCCGCTCCGCCAACTGGTCGCTTTCAGCGTGGGTGAGTGTCTGGGGAAAGTGCTCCATGACCGCCGGGTCGGCATTCATCTCGGCAAACCGCGGCAGATCCTCACCGCACCAGGTCCGCAGCCGCAGCCGCTCGGTCGAGAGTATCGTCTTCGCTTCGGCACTCAAGGCAGGATCTCATGGGGAAGGTGGTCAATGCGCTCTGTGCGTGCGGATCTGACAAAAGACGGGCGAGAGGTTTCGCATCTTGGCTCGCTCCGCGATACAATCACGACTGCTGACGTCTCAAGCGTTTCAATTTCAACTCAAAGCATATCGAAAGGGCAATCGTTATGGCAAAGCATGACGTGGCGTTCGACGTTCCGAAGCGACCCCTAGGCCGAGCCGACATCCTGTTCACCATCCGCGAGAACAAGCGACTGCTGGGCACGCTGACCGTCTCCAACGGGTCGATCGTCTGGTTCCCCAAAGGCAAGACCTACGGCTGCAAAATGGGTTGGAGCAAATTCGACAAGATGATGCAGGAACATGCGACGCGGCAAGAGAAACGGTAAGCGGCCATCCTTACCGCTGAACACTCCGTGTTCAGCAGCCGGCGGAATGCGGAGCATTCAGCGACAAGAGAGTCTAAAAAAGAACTTACCGGAAACGGCTGCCGTCATGGACGTCTGTCGTGACGGTCGCAACTGGAGTCCTGAACAACACTGGCTCAGAGAAACCTAGCCCTTCTCTACTTTTCACGCCCTCTACTTACCAAATAGTCTCGGTTCATGTTCATAGTAGTGCGTCTTGTCGTCATCCCCATCGTGCTCTAGGGCCAAGAGCTTCGAAACCCGATAGCTATCCCTGGGATCGAGTGCTATCCCTCGCCTAAGATCCTCTCGTGTCGCTTCGACTTCTCCTTTTTCTCCTCTGAGGTATCGAGCGACTGAACGATTGTAGTAGGCGTCTGCATCCTCAGGATCAAGTCGCATCGCCGTCTCGCAGTCTTCGATCGCCTTGCCATACTCTTTCTTAGCAATCCAGGCCAAGGCACGATTGCAATAGGCTGCGACATACTCGGAATCTAACTCAATCGCCCGGTTAAGATCTCGAATCGCATCATCGAATTGGCCCTTGTAGATACCGACGATTCCCCTTCGGTTGTGATATCGCGCACAAGTTGGATTGCTCTTGATGAGGAAGTCGTAATCGCGGATGGCCAAATCGAATTGAAGCAGCCGCCTGGCGACTGCGGCGCGTCCTAGTCGCCAAACTTCTTCCTCGGGAAAGAGTCGTACTTTATTGGAGAAGTAGTCAACTACCTCATCGATATGAGCGAGGGACTCCTGGTTCACCCAACCATGTTGTCTATTGTGCTGAACTTGAACCGATTGGCCGTCGACGCCCACCACCAGCAGAACCAACCCCGGGGAACCGTGAAAGACAACCTTCCCGTCTTCTTGGATGGGAGCTTCTTTGGCAACCACCACGACCTCATCATGAAAAGAGAAATCCTCCGCGAATACGGCGGATGGAATCATCGACATCATCAAGAACGCGATAAGAAGCTTCCGCATTGTGATCCTCCGGCGAACAAGAACCCGAAACTCTAGCTACCCCTACCAGTTGGCTGCCACGAGACACGGAACGATAGCGATTCCGCTGATGTGTCGCGAGAGCGATTGCAGGCTGCAAATCTCCCCGCCCCACTCTGCTAGCTTCTCCGTAATCCGCTACCTTCGTCGCTCTGCACTCCGTGTTCAGCAGCCGGGCTGAATGCGGAGCATTCAGCGACAAGAGAGTCTAGAAAAGAACTTACCAGAAACGGCTGCCGTCATGGACGTCTGTCGTGACGGCAGCAACTGGAGTCCGGAACGACACTGGCTCGAATAGATCGCTTCCACCGTGACCGCATTCTCGTACGACGACACACAGGTAAAACCTGGGGAAGACCAGGGCTTTGTTCGTCGCTGAACACTCCGTGTTCAGCAGCCGGCGGAATGCGGAGCATTCAGCGACAAAGGGTTCCAGAGAAAGAACCTACCAGAAACGGCTACCGTCATGGACGTCTGTCGTGACGGTCGCAACTGGAGTCCGGAACGACACTGGCTCGAATAGATCGCTTCCACCGTAACCGCATTCTCGTACGACGACACACAGGTAAAGCCTGGGGAAGACCAGGGCTTTGTTCGTCGCTCTACACTCCGTGTTCAGCAGCCGGCTGAATGCGGAGCATTCAGCGACAAGGGCTCCAATTCCAATTCTAAGTGGACGAGTCACTCCCTTCCTCGCGATCAACGAGCCAGGAGGGAGAGGCTTCTAGTGAGGCCGTAATTTCGTGATCCTCAATTCCACCACGATAGATCTGATTAGTCCCGTAGATGGGGATGAAAGCTCGTTGCTCCAAGGGTTAAAACGAGCTCAGTTGGTTGAGCAACCTGCCCATAACCCATTAAGGAGCAACGAGCTTTCATCCCCATCTACAGAACTGAAAAGGTGACATCTTTTGATCCTGTGGGCTGGTTGATTGACAATATCGACTTCCCTGGTATTGGAGACGACAAGTTGTAGTTTCCATTTGGATACTAGCCAGAGTAGGTTCAGAGAAATGTCTCAGACTCCTCAAGGCCCGTTATCCGTTCACTGATTTGCCGGTTTTGATTATTAGGCTGCTTCCAAGAATAGACACTTCAAGGAAAGAAGATCAGAAATGTCGTGTTCAAGCTTGCTTCCACTTCCCTATCGGGGCTTCGTATTACTATGTTTCGTGTTGACATCAACTTCATGTTCCAACGATCCGATCGTACCAACTGTGAAATGGGACTTTTCTAAGGGCCATACCATCGATCTGGTCAACTGGCCTGAAGAAATGGAAGATGAAGATGGACTTGCACAACTTCAAGGAGGCGATCGACAAGTTGTCGTACGTCTCGCCGGAGACCTGGAGTATCGAGCGATTACCGAGGCGATCTACGCAAGAAAGTCCGGAGACAGACTTTCTACCCTATTGTTTATCCATAAGCCGGGCAGCCTAGAGTCGTGCATTCTGGTTTCCAAGAAGATATTAGATGACTTTGGGTACACCGCCGAGGCTCTCGACGACTGGAGGAGCGATTTGTCTGAGGAAGCAGACGCGACGCCTCCTTTTGAAAAGTACTACCAGAGCAACCTTTACCGAATCAATCTTCGAATTCAATCGACGTACTCAAAAACAGAGCCATTCCAGATTATGCTCAAGCTTTACCTGGCACCGCCAGGAGAGGATAACGACGCGTCCTGATCGCTGCTCTGATGCCATGCAGGAAGCTTCATCAGGTACGACAGCAAGCGGTAGTAGATGGGGAGAATCGTTGGGGCAAGCAACTGCACGGGTGGACGATTTCGATTACTTTATTTTTGTACAGTATTTGATATATTGATCCACGGCTGCGAAACAATCTCGTAGCGCCGCGGGCAGGTGGTGATTTTCTCCTTTTCTTCTAGGCCGGTTCGCGGTTTGCTCTTTGACAATCCGAAAGACTCCCACCGTACCACGCTCCGCCAGGCGCGAAGGGCTGGCGAACTCCTGTCGGCCGGCGGGCAAGAATGCCGGCCGGCAGGCAGGCTGCACACCGTCAGACTGCACGCTGGCAGGGACCAAGAGACATTGAACACTCGTTGAACCCTCGTTGAATAGATATCGAGCAGTCTGCGAAAATTCGTCGAACTGTCCGCGTACCGTTCTCGAACTTTCGGCCGACATTTGCCGAACAGACGACGAACGTTCGCCGGGCAGCAGACGACGAGAGCTATCGATGAGTGTTATCGACGAGAAGGATCGATGAGAAGGTGAGCCATGGTCAGAAACGGAGTCGGTTCGCCGACCTTCCAGCCGGCCGCTTCGCCCTCGATGCCGCTCCAGCTTGCCTCGATCAAGAACACCTAGATGTAATACATCGGCTCGTCTTGGGTGGCGGCCGCCTCCAGCAGGTCGGCCAGCGTGACACCTGCCAGCCGGGCCGCTCGGGCCTCGCTCGCTTCCTGCCAGGTGTGGTGCAACACGCTGGTCAACGGTGTGGCGACATTCACATTGCCCACCGGTTCGACCGGTCCGTCGATGACCGCCATCACCTCGCCCAGGGAGATCTCCTCCGGCGAGCGCAGCAGCCGATAGCCGCCACAGGCCCCCCGGGTGCTGCCCACCAGTCCCGCTCCCTTGAGTTGCAGCAGGATCTGCACCAAGAAACGAGACGGCACGCCATGGGCCTCGGCGATCTCGCGAATTCGCACCGGTTCGCCGGCCGCGTACTGGTCGGCCAGCACGAGCATGGCGATACAAGCGTATTCGGTCTTGGCGGAGATCTTCACGGGACAGCCTGACGGTTAACGATTCCGGGGCGCATCACACCACTCGCAGGTCGTGTAGCGTGGCCGTGTCACGTTTGGCGACTTCGTGACACTTGTGGCTATTTATTGTCACCCAGGGCGTGCAACCCGCACTCCGTCTTGGCCGTGCCCGACCAACGTCCGGCCCGCTCGTCTTCGCCCAACAGCACGGCCCGCGTGCACGGGGCACAACCAATGCTGGGGTAACCCTGATCGTGGAGCTCATTGTAGGGCACGTCTTCGTCGACGATCCGCTTCCAGACATCGGCCTTGGTCGCGTTGGCCAGGGGATTGATCTTCACCAGATTGAACTTGGCGTCCCAACCGACAATCGGTGCCTGGGCACGGTCGGGACTCTGATTGCGACGGATGCCGGTGAACCAGGCATGCATGCCGACGACCGACTGACGCAGCACCTTGATCTTGCGATCGAAGCAGCACTGATCGGGGTTGGTCTTGTAGAGCGGGCCACCATTGGCCTTCTCATACTCTTCCACCGTCTGCTCGTGACTGTGATAGGCGACCGTGATGCCATACTTCTCCGCGATCCGATCGCGCAGCTCATGGGTTTCCTTGAATTGGTAACCGGTCTCTAAATTGAAGACATAGACATCTTTGTTGACCTTTGAGAGCATGGCCAGAATCAGACAACCTTCTGGGCCGAAGGCCGTGCCCATGGTCAGCTTTGGAAAGAAACGATCGACCGCGTACTTAACGATCTCGTCAGGAGTGGCGGTCTCAAGCCGGTCATTCGCCTCGGCCAATTCGGCCAGCAATGCCTCGGTCGGCTCGAGCGGCGCATCGACGGCTGGTCTGGCGGCGACGGGCCTCGCGGGGGCATCTCGGTTTACGGACGGCGGATTGATCGCTGTGTCTGTGGCCATGGCAGAATCATAAGTAAGTTAGTAATGAAAGTCAACAATCGGACTCACTAAATGAAATCGGCCCGCGGAGGGCCTATTCTTCAACTTGTATCGATTATGAGGCTGCATTTGGGACCATTTAGATAGATTGTGCTAGCAAGGAGTGATTCTTGGCGGCGGGCAAACGCATTTGCGTCGGCTTATGCGTTTGCGAGTCACAAGTCAAGATCTTGATTCTCAAAATTCGCCCGCAAGAATGCCAACATGCCAGGACGGGGGCAACGCCGGCGCTCGCATGCTGGAATAACTGGATCGGCTCGTTCCAGGTGACCGACCGGCGCAGGTCTTTTTCATGCTAAGACAGGTACTAACCGCTAGAGGCCGAGCCCCCTGACAACACCTGAAACACTTGTATTGAATAGATAAGAACAAAGTTTCCTGGTGCGTTTTTGACCCGCGCCAAAACGTGACTTATATTGGACTGGCTGAAAGACTAGACCCGTTTTTCACCAGTCCGCCCGCTCACTCGTTTCGGAAGAGCGGCATTGACGAAGCCCGGCGAAGGACTGCTGGGCCCGGCGATCGGAGTCGCAGGGATTGCGACGGACAATCCATGTGTTACTCCTCATTGGGTCGATGTACATGCAACTCTCGATTTCTCTCCGTCCAGCTTCACTTCGTTATGTGATCTCACGACTGGCGTTGCTGGCCGTCGTGGCCTTTCCCTTTGCCGCCGTGGCGACAACGGTCGACGCGCAAGTCCGCATTGTCGAGCCAGGTAGTGCAACGAATCTGGACGCGGTCTATCAGCAGGGCCAGAAGCTCGAGACCTCGAAACAGTGGGGAGAGGCCGTCTCCTACTATGAAGAGGCCTTGAAGAACAACCCCAACGACCGTCAACTGCGACGTCGTCACGACGCCGCCAAGATGCACTACGATCTTGGCCGCCGCTACAACGACCGCAGTTTTCGACGCGCCTTGCTCGCCCTGGGTCGCCAGCAGGCGCTTGATCTCTACGACGAAGTGCTGTTGAAGATCGATACGCACCATGTCGACAACCCCGACTGGCAGCGGCTTGTCTCGCGCGGCACCGAGTGCTTGGCGGTCGCCCTCGACGAAGCAAGCTTTCGCGAGCAACATCTGCAAAATGTCTCTGCCACACGCATTGTCGCCCTGCAGCAAGATCTGCACCGGTCGATTCACGGACGCGTAATCCGAAGTCGCCACGACGCTCGGAACGCCCTCGTGACCGCCACCCAGCTGGCCCGCCACCATGCTGGTCTCACGACCGCGGCGGTCGTGATGGAGTACGTCAGCGGAGCCGTCGGCGGACTCGATACCTACTCGGGCTACCTGACTGGCGATCAACTTCGCGACGTTTACTCCCAGATCGATGGCAACTTCGTGGGCTTGGGAATCGAGCTCAAATCGGATGGCCAGGGTCTGCTGATCATGGGCGTCATTACCGGCAGTCCGGCAGAGACCGCCGGCATCGTCGTCGGCGATCGCATCACCTCGGTCGACAGCCAGTCGACCCAAGGACTCTCGACCGATGAAGCGGCCGGACTGTTGCAGGGCCCCGAAGGAAGCGTGGCGAAGCTTGTCGTTACCGCCTCCGACGGGCGAGTGCGTCAAATGCAGGTCCCGCGCAAGCATGTCGAAGTTCCGAGCATCGACAAGGTAAGCATCGTTGACAAGCAAAACGGCGTCGGCTACTTGCGACTCGTCGGCTTCCAGCGGACCACCGGGCGTGACCTCGATCGGGCCATGATGGAACTGAGCCGACTCGGTATGCGAAGCTTGATTATTGACCTTCGTGGAAATCCCGGCGGACTGTTAACCGCCTCGGTGGAAGTCGCCGACCGCTTTGTGAATCGAGGCACGATTGTCTCGACGCGAGGCCGAAGCAAACAAGAAGATTACGACTACACTGCTCGACAGGTTTCCACCTGGCGACTGCCGCTGGTTGTACTGATCGACGAGCAGAGCGCGAGTGCCAGCGAAATCTTCGCGGCCGCGATTCGTGATCACCGCCGAGGTACGATCGTCGGACATCGCAGCTATGGTAAAGGCTCGGTGCAGGGAATCTTCCCGCTCAGTGCCACGGGAGCCGGACTGCGGCTGACCACCGCCAAATTCTATTCTCCCACAGGCAAGCCAATTAGCAACATTGGTGTCACGCCAGATGTCGTAGTCCGCCAGGTGGCCCGTCCCGACTTGGCTGGAGCCCAGGCCGACCCGACCGTATTGAATGCCGGTGACTCGGTGCTCGACGCGGGAGTCAAAGCGGCTCAGCAACAACTGGCCAAGCGATAGCCCGCTCGCCTTGCTGCGGTGGCAGGCGTTACCGTAGTGACTGCAGAACCGGCGACGTAAAGTGTCCCCACAATCGATTTCTGAACGTGGTAGCGAGACCGTTTCACCCCCAGCGTGGAACGGAAGTCGCGACTCGAGAGACCCCGGAATCCACACCGGGGTCTTTCTCGTTACTGCGAGGCAACGTTGCGCAACGCACTGGTGCCCCCTACGACAATAGCGACGCCTCCGCCGCGTTGCCGGCAAGGTCACGCCACATCGACTACCTTGCCATTCCCGTTTCAGACTCAGCCGCCCGTGTGACAGAGGGCTGATTTCTCGACATCTTCGAGCAGGGAAACCCTCTCGGGTCTCTCGCCGAAAGGCCGAAGTTCGCCAGGTCGGATAAGTCTCCGGCGGCGAATCGGCCACGACCCAAATCGGGCGAGTTTCTTCGCCGGAAAGCCGACCCAGGCTGTGGAGAATATCTGCGTAGGTGATTGCATCTTCGGGATAATGCGCTATGATGCTAGTTTCGCCTCGTCCGAAAAAATCGGGCCTCTGTCCATCTCTCGCCGTCTCGCGAGGGGACTTTCGGCGTGCTTCTGGACCCTGGCAGTTTACCGCCCCAACCATAACCGTAATTTCTCGAATACGAACTTTGGACTGTAGCTTTAAGAGGAGCTTGTTGTGAAACCCAAAACACCTAGTGAAGTCTTGGCGATGTGCCGAGAGAACGATGTGAAGTCGGTCGATTTCCGCTTTATGGATTTCCCCGGCCTCTGGCAGCATTTCACCATTCCGGTCAGCAAGCTGGATGAGAGCACCTTCGAGGACGGCCTCGGCTTCGACGGTTCCAGCATTCGCGGTTGGCAGGCGATCAACGAGAGCGACATGCTCGTCATGCCGCAGGCCGACACGGCCTTTCTCGATCCGTTCACCGAGTTGCCGACCGTCTCGATGATCTGCAACATCCAAGACCCGATCACTCGCGAAGATTACACCCGCGACCCTCGCAACGTCGCGCGTAAGTCGATCAATTACATGAAGAGCACGGGCGTCGCCGACACCTGTTTCATCGGCCCGGAAGCCGAATTCTTCATCTTCGACGACGTGCGCTTCGACCAGACTGCGAATTCCGGCTACTACCACCTCGACAGCATCGAGGGTCAGTGGAATCGCGGCAAAGACTACAAGTCGGTCGGCGAAGGCCCGAACCTCGGTTACAAGTTGCGTCACAAGGAAGGTTACTTTCCGGTGCCGCCGGCCGATCAAACCATGGACATTCGCAACGAGATGATGCAGACGATGATCGACTGCGGGCTCGACGTCGAATGCCAGCATCACGAAGTCGGCACCGCCGGTCAGGCTGAAATCGATCTTCGCTTTGACAAGCTTGTTGAAATGGGCGACGCGCTCATGATCTACAAGTACATTGTCAAAAACGTCGCCGCCGATCACGGGCGTTCGGTCACGTTCATGCCGAAGCCGATCTTCAGCGACAATGGCTCTGGCATGCACACCCACATCTCGCTCTGGAAGGGCGACGAGCCGCTCTTTGCCGGCAGCGGATACGCCGGACTGAGTGACATGGCCCTGCACGCCATCGGCGGCATCCTGCGTCACGCTCCGGCAATTTTGGCCTTCACCAACCCCACTACCAACAGCTACAAGCGACTGGTCCCAGGTTACGAAGCCCCGGTCAATCTGGCCTACTCGCAGCGCAACCGTAGTGCGGCCTGCCGCATCCCGATGTACAGCCCCAGCCCGAAGGCCAAACGGGTTGAATTCCGCTGTCCCGATCCGAGCTGCAACCCGTACCTCGCCTTCTCGGCCCTGCTCATGGCGGTGCTCGACGGAGTTCAGAACAAGATCGATCCGGGCGAGCCGCTCGACAAGGACATCTACGATCTGAGCCCTGAAGAAGCGGCCGAAGTACCGACCACTCCCGGTTCGCTCGGCGAGTCGCTGGCGGCGTTGCGTCGCGATCATGAGTTCCTGCTCAAGGGCGATGTCTTCACCAAGGACGTGATCGACACCTGGATCGATTACAAGACGGAGAACGAAGTCGAAGCCCTCGCGCTGCGACCCCATCCGTACGAGTTCTGCATGTACTACGACATTTAATCGACATGCAATCAATCCGATAATCCACGCGGGTCGTCCCCTTGGGGCGGCCCGCGTTTTTTTGTGCCTCACTCGCCGCATACCTCACCCCAACATCTTGGCAATGCTCTCCTTTGTGACCGGTTCAATCACGCCCCGCTCGCAGACGATCGCCTTAATAAGCTTGGCCGGTGTGACATCGAACGCCGGGTTGTAGACATGGACTCCCTCGGGCGCGGTCACGGGACCGAAGCCGGCGGTGATCTCCGTCGCATCCCGCTGCTCAATAGGGATCTCGTCCCCGGTAGCCAGCGATAGATCGAACGTGCTGCTCGGAGCGGCCACATAGAACGGAATATCGTGCGCGGCGGCCGCCAGCGCCACTTGATAGGTGCCGATCTTATTGGCCGTGTCGCCGTTGGCGGCAATGCGATCGGCGCCCGTAACAACTGCTTGCACGCGACCCTCACGCATCACCTGAGCGGCCATCGAATCGCAAATCACAGTCACGTCGAGCCCCCGCTGCTGCAGCTCCCAAGCGCTCAGTCGCGCTCCCTGGAGCAACGGTCGCGTCTCATCGCAGTAAACCCGCAACTTCTTACCGGCTTCATCCGCGGCATAGAACACCGACAAGGCGGTGCCGGTTCCGCCGGTGGCCAGCGCCCCGGCGTTGCAGTGCGTCAGCACGCCGCAGTCGTCAGGCAACAGCGCCGCGCCAAAGCGACCGATCGCCGCGCACATCTGTTTGTCTTCTTCATGAATGGCGCAGGCCTCCTCGAGCAGCGCCGCTGCGATTTCCGCCGGTGTGTGGGTATCTCTTAACTCGGCCGCTCGCCGTTGCATCCGGTCCAGAGCCCAAAACAGATTGACCGCCGTCGGTCGACTCGTGGCCAGGTACTCACAGACTTCCGCCAGGCGAGCAAACAGCGCCGCCTGGTCGCCCGCGGCGGCGATCTTCTGCATGCCCACACAGACACCGTAGGCGGCGGCCACGCCGATCGCCGGAGCGCCGCGAACCCGCAACGAACGGATCGCTTCCCACACGCCCTCGACCGTGTCGAGTTCGATCTCCACCAGATCGCCCGGCAATCGCGTTTGATCGATCAACACCAGCCGCCCACCCGTGTTCAGGTCGGAATCGTCGCCTTGCCACCTGAGCGTTTCAAAATCCGCCATCGTTGTCCTTCATGCGAGTGCCAAAATGAGCGGCGAGTTTTTTCGCCGAATCGCCAATATTCGAGCTGATTGCCAAAAAACTCAAACCCGTTGCAGAGTCACGACTTACATCCGCGGCCAGGTGAATCGAATATCGGCGCAACATCCAGTCTCCATGGGCGTTACGTTTTTTCACAAGTTTCAGCGTGCGACCCCAAAGAATCCCATCGGAGGACGACCGCGGCGAGGCAGGCTCAACCGATTACCGCACCTGGCTGGAGCGCGTCGCACACCATACCACGTGAGTGGACGATTTCAAAACGAGTTTTTTTTGGCACTGAATTCGCGAACCGACGTACGCGTTTACGATAACGGAAGATGCCCAGCCGCACCTTTCATCGAGCGGTCGCGGAGCATCGCCAAGAAACTCCCGGCGACAGTTCAATGCTCTGTCGCTGGCGAACTGCGACTGCCCCTCGTCCTAGCCCTGGGCCAGGACGGCGATCACAATGCCGATCACCACGAAGACTAGAATCGCCACCAGCGCTTTGACGTTTACCTCTCGCTCGGATGGGCCGCCCTGCACCAAGCGCTCGGTCAAAGAGGGTGCGGGCTGCTGCTGGTCGGTCTCCTGGGAAGCCTCCGCCGTCGGCGTCGCCTCCTCGTCAGGATTGTCGAGAATGTCCTGCAGCCGCTGAGCCACTTCGGCCGCCGAGGCGGGACGCTGCTGGCGGTCTTTGGCCAACAGCTGGGCGACCAGGGACACCAAAGCTGGCGGACAGCCGGGAGCGAAATCGCTCAGGCTGGGGGCCGGGACCTCGACGTGCTGCTTCATCAACTCCATGTAGTTGGAAGTCTGATACGTTTGCTCGCTGACGAATGGAGTTCGACCGGCGATCAATTCGAACAACAGGCAACCCAGGGCGTAGAGATCGGTGCGACCATCGATGCCCGACTCCGCCCTGGCTTGTTCGGGTGCGAGGTATTTTGCCGTCCCCACGGTTTGGCCTTCGAGTGTTAGTCGGTTCGATTCCAAATCGCGGGCCAGTCCGAAATCGCCCAGCTTGAGTTGGCCGTCATCGGAAACAAAGATGTTGGCCGGCTTGAGATCGCGATGAATGACGCCTTGATCGTGCAAGTGCTGCAAGCCGTTGCAGATATGGATGGCGCATTCGGCCGCTTCGCGCCAAGGGAGCGTATGCCGGCGAGTCAGGGTTTCGCCCAAGGATCCCCAAGCAACAAGATCCATCGTGTAGAACAAGATATCTTCATGAAGACCACATTCGTGGTAGGAGACGACGTTCTCGTGATCGAGCTTCTGGGCGACGGCGATCTCTCGCACGAAGCGCTTTTGAATCTCTTCATTGACAACGGTACCGGGCATGAGCGTCTTGAGCGCGACCTCGTTACCCTGCTCGGTATCCTTGGCCCGGAATACTTCTCCGGCGCCGCCGGCCCCCAGAACGTCTACGATTTCGTACTGCCCGAGACGGTCGCCAACCTGGACGAGATTTGCCACAGTGAAATCCTCGCATAATGCATGATTCCGCCTGGAAACCTCGAACCACTCACCAACGACTTGCCTGGATGGTCGCCAATCGCAATCGTAGATTGTATCGTGGAATCCTCCGAAGGGAAGAAAAAACCGGGAAGAACTGGGGGCAGAAAGTCGGCTTTCTCGCATTTGTGCGAGTCGGCATCAGCTTCCGCGATCTCCAGCTGTCCAATTCTCCGTCAGTGGATAAGAATCGATGACAACGAAATGTTCGGCGTTCCTGGCAACGAGTCTCGATGGGTATATTGCCCGAGAGGACGGTAGCATCGATTGGCTCGACGCGGCCCAGAGCGTGGTCCCGCCCGGCGAAGACTGTGGCTTCGCCCAGTTCATGTCGACGGTCGACGCGCTGGTCATGGGGCGTAACACGTTCGAGCAGGTGCTGACCTTTGGCCAATGGGCCTACGGCTCGACGCCGGTTGTCGTGATGAGCCGTCAGAGTGGCGAGTTGCCGGCCGAGGCGCCGGCTACGGTTTCGCTCTCTGCGGAGCCTCCGGCAGAACTCGCCGAACGACTGGCCGGGCAGGGGCAACAGCAGCTTTATGTCGACGGCGGGCTGACGGTGCAGAGTTTTCTGGCCGCGGGTCTGATCGATGAAATCACGATCACGATCATTCCCATCTTGCTCGGCAGCGGCAGGCGGTTGTTTGGTCCCTTGCCGGCCGACATCCACCTTGAGCAGATCGCGACCAAAGCGTACGACTTCGGCTTTGTGCAACTCAAGTATCAAGTGACAAGACCGAGTTGAGGGGCAGCCATGGTGAAAGAAGCACTGAGCGATATCGATTGGCTATCCCGGGACGGCAGCCTGTTGGTAACCGATGTCTTTACAGGCGAGGAGGTGACCGCGATCCGAGAAGAGATTACGGCTGCTCTGGAAGCGACGCCCGAGGGATCGCAAGCGATTCGCAGTCGCGCTGGTCGGATCTACGCCGCGCGGAACATGCTTTCGATCTTTCCAGCCGCCCTGACGCTCTGGCAACGCGAACCGCTATTGTCGCTGTTGCGGGAAACGCTTGGAGACGAGTTTGGCCTGGTCCGCGGGCTGTACTTTGACAAGCATCCGGAGAAGAGTTGGTCGTTGCCGTGGCACAAAGACCTGACAATCGCCGTGGAGCGGAACGATCTGCCGACGACGGAGTTCAAGAACCCGACCACCAAGGCGGGTGTGGCCCACGTCGAGGCCTCGACCGCGGTGCTGAACCAGATGCTCACGTTAAGGATCCATCTCGACCGTGTGACCGAGGCCAACGGGCCGCTGCTGGTGATTCCCGGCTCGCATCACGACGGCAAGACTCCCGCGGCCGGCAGCAGCGACTTTCGCGCGATTCTGTCCGCCGGCGGCGACGTGCTGGCGATGCGTCCGCTATTGAGCCACAGCAGTGGCGAGTCGCACGAGGGCACGACCTCGCATCGGCGCATCCTACACCTGGAGTTCGCCGGCCAGCGAGAGTTGCCCGACGGGTACAAGTGGCATACGTTTTTGCCGCCCGACTAAGACGAATAAGCAGGTGATGGAGCCCCGAACCGGTGAGCTACTGCTGCTCGCTACCGAACAAAGGAAGTAACAGCCCCGCTCGACGCCGCAGAACCATGCCGCCGAGTGCCAACAAACCACAGGCCGCGAGCCAGGAGGCTGTCGGTTCGGGGACCGCGGTCAGCACGACCAGATCGAACGGTACCAATGGAGCGCCGAGTGCGCGGCTCACCTCGTTCGTCGTGAACAAGGCGTGTAAGCCGGCCAAGTCGAGTCCGATCGGCAGTACGAAGCCGATACTCTGTGGGCTACCCAGCGAACTTAAGGCAGCTTCGGCCAGTTCCGAGGAAAGACTCGTCGAGACTCCGCCCAACACTGGGGTATGACTGGCGCCATGGAAGCTGTTCGTGCCATTCTTGAGTGAGTAGCCGATGATGCCTGCCCCGTCGGGATCGAGAATCACTTCTCCGGTGGTCGGATTGTAAATCAGATCGGGGACACTTGGGTCGCCCGTCGCGGCGGGCGCCATCAGCGAATCTCCAGCGGCCAGGCCAGTCTGATCCGACGGCGGTCCTGTGAAATTGGTAAACATCGCCAGGATATCGCTCACATCGACATCACCATCGTGCAGATCGAGCCCCGTCGTCGCGCCCACTATGTCACCATGCACGTCCCCCTCGGCGCGTGTCCGATCAAAAGAGCCGGGGCCGGAGAAGTTCGAGAACGCGGTCAGGATGTCGTTCGAGATGTCGACAAATCCGTCGCAGTTGGCATCGCCCATAGCACATAAGGTGTACCGCCAAACTTCCTTACCGACATCCTCGGCGACAAACAGATCGCGTCCTGCGAAGGCGATTCCTTCCTGGTCATTGCCCACCAGATCCCACTCCTGGAGAAAGGTGCCGTCAGACTCCATCGCCCGCAGTCGATTCGAGCTATCGAAGGCGGCGAACAGCACCTCTTCCTGCGGGTCATAATGCAGACCGGAAATGTCATCTCGCCCAGAGACCGGTACGATCGTCGAGACAGGCGTGACCGTGGTCGCCGTGGTGCTGGAGATGATAGGCAACTGAAACGTGTAAATTCGTCCGTCGTCCTGCAGACCGGCGTAGAACAAACCTCCCTCAGGATCGTCGGCGTCGGGAACAAAAGTGAGTGCTTCGAGGCCTCGGTTGGATGGCCCCGTCATCCAAGGTGTCAGGTCGAAAGTACGTGTAACCAGCCCCGTGGTGAGATCGAATTCGAGGATGCTGTCGGGCCCCTCAACACCGATGTAGACGAAGTCGCTGCTGGCATCGGCCACGGTGATGCCTTCCAAGTCACCCGGCACGGACCAGTTGAAGACGTCGGAACCATCTCGGTCCATTCGCGTCACCAGGCCGTTGTCGCTCACCGTAAACAGTCTGTCGAGACCGGAGTGCCAGACAGCGCCGCTCGGTTCATAACCCGAGGGCAGACCGCCGCCAATCTCGGTACCAGGAAGAGCCGCGGGCGGGAAAGGATCGGCAGCCACGCCGACGGCACAAGAGCAGAGGGTCGCCGTGGCGGCCAACAACAAGAGACGACTCTTCAGGACGGCTGAGAACATACGGTTTCCTGAGCGATGGGCAGCAAGAAACGGGACAAGCTGCGGTGTACGCTCCGAGCCTATCCGCGCCACCGAGATGAGTCAAGAAAATGACGGCTCGGAAGAGGTGGCACCGGAAAATCAGCCAGTTCCGCGCCGCTCCGGCCGACGTCGAAGGCCGCCTGACTGGACTATGCAGGAGCAAGATAACAGAGTGAGCCTGGACTCCTCACTGATCGCAACCGAGCGTCGCGCTTCGACGAGCCGCCTTACTCCAGTTCGTTAACGATCTCTCTCGAACCGTCCAAACCGGAAGTGATCACCTCACGACCCTTGGGCGTGACCATCGCCGCCAAGACCGCGGCATCGATGGTCGCTGCGATCATCTCCGTGTGGCCGTCGCAGAAGACGGCGGGAAACCCTGCGCTATCGATATCGCCCAAGGCCTCGCGCGGATTGTCATAATCGAAGGCTACGTCGGCCGGCTTCGTCCAGGGGACCGCTTTGTCGGGTCCTGTCTCCACAATCATGATCGTGTTGCTCATGCCGTCGAGAGTTGCGTAAGTGCTGTTGGTCTTCGTGCCACCGCGAAACATCGACCTGTGGCGGGCGTCCTGATCATCGCCACTGACAAAGACCTGATAGCGAGTCTTGCCAGCCGTGTCTTCGCCAAAAATCGCCGGCATCTTCTCAATCAATTCGCGATTGTGCTCACTATCCCACGGTTCATCAAGTTTGAATTGATTGTAGAGGGCCTCCTGTTCTAAATACGGCAAGATGTGAACTCGCCAACTCAAGAGCGGCTCTCCCTCCTTGTTGGTGCTATAAGCGGCCGGCATGTACGATTTGTCCGCTTCATGAGTCGACATGGCAATGACGAGCATTCTAATGTCGTTCATGCGATTGAACTGCTCAGCAGCGTCAGCGGACTTCTTAGCTGCTTGAGGAAGCACCTCTTCTACCTTCTCCGGCAACTCGTCCAGGCTGGCGGGACGAGCCAGGGTAATCGAAACGTTAGCCTGATCCCTTTTGACTTGAACGCCTGCCAGTCCCTCCTCTCCCAATTCGAACAACGGCGCGATCGCCTCGGCCGGGAGTTCATGACCGACCTCCTCGCGTAGAGGAGCCCGATCAAGCTCTTGCAAAACGCCCTGCCACTTGGTCAAGAAGCCTTCGACTTTCTCAGCCGCGCTGTCACTGGGGGAGGTGAATGTGATATGAACCGTCTTGTCGCCCGTCAGATCCCCATATCCGACGACAGTGTCAATCTCGTTGACCATCGAAAGCAACTCGATAACTTCCGGGGGAGCCCGCTTACCCCATTTTTCATTGTACGCGGCTACCATCGGGCGCAAGGGCTCCATCGCCCCGGCCAGAATCACATGCTTGTTGGTATCGACTTTGTTCAATACCTTGACCAACTGTGAGTCGACTTCCTCGGCATTCAACATGAGCTCGAATGATTCGTGCGGAGCGAAGACCATCGTCTGTGGGTCAGGAAAATAGACTCCGTCGCCTCTGGGGCGATTCTCGGTCGTGAAGTAGGACTTGCCTTCGAGTTCCTTCTCGATGGGCTTGCGAAGAAGTTCCTTCGTGACTTGTTCCTGATCGACCGGCTCGTCGAACCGGAGAATGATACCCACGTTCTCCCGATCACGTCCGTCCTTGTCTTTGATCATCGGACCAACCAGCAAGATGGCCTGCGTGAGATGGATCGGATCCCATCCGCCTTCTTTCTGAGCGAGTTCCAGCAGCTTGTCGCCAAAGTCCCCCATGGCCTTTCGAGTCTCGACAAATAGCTCCGATTTCCGAATCGCATCGGCCTGGAAGATGACCGCGGTGGAAAAATCGTCGTGAATGTAGTCCAGATTGAGAGGCGGGCCGGCGGTCGCAGGCTCCGTATCGCCATTGACGACTTGTTGGGTACTCCCGTTCTGTTGATCGCCAGATTCACCTTCTAGATTCTCCAAGGACTCTCCAGAACAGCCGCCCAGCATCAGCAGAAACATCACAGCGAATATGTGAAGATAGACTCGCATGAATCGACCTCGCGCAAGATTGGGATGGAAGACAACGGCGATAAAGCAGACGATCGGGAACTTACAGCCAAGAGAAGCTTGCCCCTTCGCACGTTTATGGCCGTCCGGCGGCGGTATGTCAACCGCGCGCTTTCAGAAAGAACCAACGCAAAAAACGGTCGAGATCGCCACCGAAGGTCGAGCGAGAATGATTAGAGAAGTTTCTGCACGCCACATTCACCAAGGCAATCATCTTGAGCAGTCGGTATTAGCGGACCGAGCCAAGCCAGATCGCGGACCACAAGGAAATATCCTGTGGCTCAAACTCAGAAGGGGCTCGTTGCGAGCGGGGGGCGACACAGTGCAGGCGACTAAGGTCAGTTGTGATCTTCGTAAACGCTGAAGGCAAGCAACTGCAACTGTTCGTCGGTCAGCACGTCAATCACGTCCCAACTCCAATCGAAACGGGCGCGGAGTCGTTCGACCAGGTCGGCCATCGGGAACGTCTCTTCAATTTCTTGACACGATTCACCGACAGCGGAAAAGACTTCGTCGATTGATTGAAGCGCCGGCGAGATGGGCGCCGGAGAAACACCTGTTTCCTGGTCGTAGAGCGCGTTGGCGGTGGCCGAATCGTTCATTTCCGTTCTCCGTCGAATACGATTGAGTCGATCTAGTCCGACGTACACAAGACAGCAATAAAAGGTGTGACCCGCCGATCCGGCTTGGGGCAGAGACATGCCTGACCTCCCGAAGGAAGACAGGAGGACCGACGGGTCACGTCGATTGCCGTTCACTTTGCTATTCGATGAATATCGAGCGTCCCAAGCCTTGTGGATGTCCGCGATGTTTTGTTTTTGGGGGGCGAAAACTTCTCTCGCGGAGCACCCTATTTCTATTCACCGCGAATTCCGTGTGGTATCCTGTATTCCGCCACAAGAACCGGTTTTTTTGCTCTGTTTTGTGGCGAGTTTGACTAGCCTCGGCAGGCCAACTTATGCGTCATGTCCATTTCGTCGCCGGACTCGATCAAAATGCGCGTTTTGTGCATTACTTTTTCTGCGACGCGATACTTCAAGATCGCGAACCCGTTGACTTGATAGGTCAACAGCTCGGGTCGAACACCCAACTACCGGAGGACGCGAAATTATTGCGGTCCTCTTTCTCGGAGTGCGTGCTCACGAGCGAGCCGCAGGAGTGCACCATTCGCGACCGGTCGAGCGGAATGATCCAGGTCCGTTTCGAGAAAGTGGCGAGAAACCCCGAACGTTCCTTTCGTTCCGACGACGAGGTGGTGGCCATTGCCGTAGCCTGTCAGATGCCGGGCGAAATGAATCTCAGCCGCCGCGAACAGCAAATCGTACGACTGATCTGCCACGACATGAGCAACGCGGAAATCGCCGCGGAGTTGAAACTGGCCGCCTCAACTATCGAGACCCATCGCCAGAATATTCGCAAGAAACTCGGCGTCCGCGGCACCTCTGGCATCGTCCTCTACGCCGTGCGACATGGGCTGGTCGACGATTAAAGCGGCGTATCGACCGATCGAAAGCCGCCTCTGAGCCTTGTTGAAACTCCGAGCAGGCACCAACGGCAACCGATCAGCGCGTGAGCCTTATGCGAATTTTTCGCACGACGATAACCGTCACAGGACAGCTAGGCGTGGCAGACTTCGTGTGGTCAGACACTTGATTGCTGGAGACCCCGCCATGCTCGACGAAGCGCACACATCAAGCCTCGAAACGATTGCTGTAGGCGAGCTCAAAACTCTCAGCGACCGCCTGGTTGGTGATTTCGCCGCCGTGGATATTGATCGCCCGCCCGATGGGCGGATACTGGCGGGCTGCCTCGTCGAGACCTTGATTCGCCAGAATCAAGGTCCAAGGCAGTGTCACATTGCAGAGGGCGAAGGTGCTCGTGCGTCCGACTGCTCCCGGCATATTCGTCACGCAGTAGTGAACCACATCTTCGACAATGTAGGTGGGATCGCTGTGGGTCGTGGGTCGACTTGTGCCGACACAACCTCCCTGATCGATGGCAACGTCGATGATGACGCTGCCCGGTTTCATCACTTTCAGATCGTCCTGATCGATGAGCCGCGGCGCTTTAGCGCCGGGAATTAACACCGCGCCAATTACCAGATCGGCCGTTTGCAATTGCTCGCGAATGGTATGGCGATCGCTAAACAGAACATCAACATTGGCCGGCATCACGTCGTCGAGATAACGAAGCCGTTCCATGTTGATGTCGAGCAAGCCGATGTTGGCACCGAAACCGGCGGCGACCTTGGCGGCATTGGCCCCCACAACCCCGCCACCCAGTACCGTGATGTTGGCCGGCGCGACGCCCGGCACGCCGCCCAATAGAATTCCCCGCCCCATCTGCGGACGTTCGAGATACTTGGCCCCCTCCTGAATACTCATCCGCCCGGCGACTTCGCTCATCGGCGTGAGCAGAGGCAGAGCGCCGTGGTCGAGTTCCAGGGTCTCGTAGGCGACGGCCGTTGCGCCGGAGGCGATCATGGCGTCGACCAGGGGGCGATCGGCGGCGAAATGGAAATAGGTAAACACGAGCTGGCCGGGTCGAATCAGCGGCCACTCTTCCGCTTGCGGTTCCTTCACCTTGACGATCATGTCCGATCGCTCAAAGATCTCGGCGGCGGTACCGACGAGCTGGGCGCCTTGCTGTAGATAATCGTGGTCCGGCAAGCCAGAACCCAAGCCGGCGCCCTGTTCGACCAGGACCTGATGTCCGGCGCGAACCAACTCTTCAACGCCGACAGGCAACATGGCGACGCGATACTCGTCGCGTTTGATTTCTCGGGGAACTCCGACGATCACGATGCTGCTTCCTTTCGCATGATCGGTAACGTGCTTGGTATTGCGCCCGCCCGGACAATAAGTTGACGGGAACAGGGCAGTTCACAAGTCTCTAGTTCGTGGCGGCGTCGCTTTCCGCCTCGGCGACGGGCGAATCGACCTCGTCTCGGCCATCGCCCACTTCGCGGCGACGCAGGTAGAGCTTAATCGGTACTTCATCGAACGGCAGATTATCACGAAACACCTTCAGCAAGTACCGCCGGTAGGGCTGCGAGAAGGCCGAGGGATTGTTACAGAACAACACGATGGTCGGCGGCTGCACGCCCACCTGGGTGGCGTAATAAATCTTGGGCGGTCGACCACGATGGACAGGCGGTGGATTGTTGGCCAAGGCCGCGGCGACCAGACGATTGAGCTTGCCGGTCGTTACCCGCTCGCGTGACTGCTTGAAGAGCGACTGCGAGTGATTCAAGAGCGCCTTGACGTTCTTGCCGGTCTGTCCTGTGATGAAGCCGATCGGTGCATAGGTCATCGTCCGGAACGTGTCCTGCAAGTAGATGACCCACTTCTCGGTCGGCATCGACTTGACCATCAAGTCCCACTTGTTAACTACGAAGAAACAGGGTTTGTATTGATCGGCGACATAATCGCACAGCTGTCGATCGACTTTGCTGATCCGTTGTGAGGGATCAAAAAAGATCAACACGACATCGGCGCGACGAATGCTCCGCTGGGCGCGATGGAAGCTGTAAAAATCGAGGTCGGTCTTGACCGCCTTGCCACGCTTGACCCCGGGTGTATCGATGGCGATGAAGGCCTTGCCATCCAACTCGAAACGAACATCAACACTATCGCGTGTTGTGCCGGCCACTTCCGAGACAATCATCCGCTCGGTCTGAACCAGGGAGTTGATGAAGGTGCTCTTGCCCGTGTTGCGTCGTCCGACCAGGGCCACCCGCATCTCCGGTTCTTCCGCCTCGGCCGGCTGTTCCTCGCCGATCACGTCTTCGGGGAGTCGCTCGACGATCATGTCGAGCAACTGCATCTGTCCGCGATTCTGCGTTGTGCTGGTGCAGACCAGCTTGCCGCGACCGAGTCGATAGAATTCGGCAGCATCGGCGTCCATCGACTGCACGTCGGCCTTGTTGGCCACGCAGACGATCGGCTGCTGGATGTAGCGCAGCCGCTGGGCCACCTCGGAATCGTGCGGGACCATACCGGCTTGCGCGTCGACAACAAACAACACCACGTCGGCCGAGTCGATGGCCAGCTGAATTTGTTCTTCGATTTCATCGCTGAGATTATCGACGTCGTTAGCGCCCATCCCGCCGGTATCGACCAATTCAAAGTACCGACCGTCATGGCACATCAAGTAAGACATGCGATCCCGCGTTACGCCCGCCGTCGGGTCGACGATAGCCAGCCGCTTGCCGACGAGCCAATTGAAGAGGCTCGACTTGCCCGTGTTCGGGCGGCCGACGATGACAACTTGGGGAAGACCCATGGGACACACTCGGGGCTAGTAAAAAAAACGCGGTGAGAAGGGAGACCGAAAAGCCGGCAAGCTGAAGGACATCGGTCCGGTGAGTCAGCAATGATGGAAGAGCTGCCTCCACAATTCGATGAACGGCTGGTACTCATGATAATCCGGCTAAGTGGGGAATCCTAGGGACTTGCTACCCCGTGGCCGCCCTACCTGGTGCCCACCCTGCACCTTGCCCGCCGTGCAATCTGTTATACCCCTCCCACGGCAGCTCCGTCACGGAGCAAATTTGCCCCATCACCGACGGCCTCAAAGAGATGGACGCCCTGCGAGTCAAACTGAATAGTGCAGTTGGCTCCCTCGCGGACGTCCATATTCGAGGCCACGATCGCGATCAGAGACCGTTCACCAGGCAGCGCCAGTTGAAGCTGCAGCACGTCCCCCAGCGGTCGCACTCGCTCAACCCGGGCCGAGCAGACCGACGCCCGGTCGGCCGCTTCGGTGGCCGAAGCGGAGATCATCGAGACCGCCTGAGGACGAACACCGAGCAGGACTTCCCGATTATCGGCTTCCGACAACCGACAATCCAACTCGCCTGTGTGAGTCGCGGAGAGCGGCATCTTCCACTGCCCGGCGTCAAAGTGGTATGCGTCGTTAGAACGATCGATCGTACCAGACAAGAAGTTCATCGTCGGTGTTCCAATTAGCGTGGCGACGCGTCGGTTGACCGGATGCCGGTAGACCTGCTCGGGCGTGCCGCACTGCTGCAAGCGTCCTTCGTCCAACACGGCGATCCGATCGCCGAGCATCATCGCCTCATGCTGATCGTGCGTGACAAAGATCATGGTCGTCGTCAACTCTCGGTGAAGGCGTCGAATTTCCTCTCGCAGCTGGCCGCGCAGCGTTTCATCGAGACTGCCCAACGGTTCGTCCAATAGAAAACAATCGGGCTGTCGAACCAAGGCTCGGCCCAAGGCGACACGCTGACGTTGTCCTTCCGAGAGTTCGTGGACCTGGCGGTGCAACAGGCAATCGATCTGGAGTCGCTCCGCCATCTGGCGAACGTCGGCGTCGAAGGCGGCCGCCTTAGCGCCGCGAAGCCGCAGCGCGAAAGCCAGGTTTTCGTAAACGTCCAGATGCGGATAGAGTGCGTGATCCTGAAAGGCCATCGCCACATTTCTGGCGGCGGGGGCCAAATCGGTCACGTCGCGATCTCCGATGCAAACCGTGCCGGCCGAGGGCGTCTCCAATCCGGCGATCAGGCGGAGCATGGTCGTCTTGCCACAGCCCGAGGGCCCGATCACCGCGAGCAGCTCACCACTGACAACTTCCAAAGATAAGTCGTCGACGGCGCGGATATCGCCGGGAAATACTTTTCGCAGGTGTTGGAGTTGGAGCGTGGCCACGGCAGTCGCTGCTTGGTTGTACGTTGTTGGAATCTCGTTGTCGCTTACCGCTTGAGCGACTGCCGACCGGGGCGCGGTCGTGCCGGGAGCAACACGACGACGCCGGGAAGGCGAAGCCGAAAACTCGCTCGGCCAGCCTCGTGCTCAGTCTATGCGACCTTTGGGGCCCTTGGCCAGTTGCAAGAGCCGCTTCAAGAGTGCGAGATAGCAGTGGCGGCTTCTGAACTTCTGGCCACGGCTGGTCAAGCTCCCCGGCAGAGATCATGTTGGAGTAGTGCGATCGAGTTGGCGGCCAGCGACCAAGAGAAGTCGATGGTAGGTGTTGCGGATGACGGCGATCACCGAGGGTCGAACGATCTCGAACCTGCGAGGCGTGTCGCCAAAGGTCAACCGGCGGGTTTCATCTGGTCACCATCGGCGTGTTGCGAAAAAGCAACCGCTCCAGGGTGGTCGTCGGAAACCGTTGTTATTTAGGGAATTAGGGTGCGAATGCCGGTGCCCGAGCCGACTGGCACTCGAATTGCGACTGGGGTTACTCCAACTGGCGACGGCTCTCGGAGCGAAGTCGCCGGCTATGCCAAATTGCAGATCCCACCTGCGACGAGAGGACCGCGTATGAGCCGCGTCGTCGAGATTAATGACCTGGAGTCGCTTCAGAATCACCGGTTGCTGTGGCAGTCGTTGCTGCCGAAGACACCCGGGGCTTCGTTCTTTCATTCGATCGACTGGTTTGAGCAATACTGGCGACACTTCGGCCCCCAGGGCACCGGAGTCTGCCAGACGATGCGAATCCTGATCGTCTACGCCGTCGACAAGCCGATCGGCATTCTGCCTTTGGTGGTACGCCACGAACAAAAGTTGTCGGGTCCGCGAAATTGGCGGATGGTGCGAACCTTGGCCTATCCGCTGCACGACTGGGGAACCTCATATGGCCCCATCGGCCCCAGCGCCACAGCGACATTGCTGGCCGGACTGCGACACGTGGAGTCGACTGAGCGAGACTGGGACGTGATTGAACTCGCCGCCATTGACCACGAATATACTGACAAAGGCCGGACCCCACGGGCGCTGGAGCAAGTCGGGCTGACCACATTCGCCGAAGACCATGGCCTGGCCGCGCAGATCGACTGCGGCGACGGTTGGGACACGTTCTGGGCATCGCGAACCAGTAAACACCGCAACAATGTTCGCCGCGTCGACAAGAAACTGGCCGAGGAGGGCGAGCTTCACTATGTCCGTTATCGACCGTTAGGATCGGCTCATGGCGATGACGATCCGCGCTGGGATCTGTACGACACTTGCATCGATCTTTCGCAGCGGAGTTGGCAGGGAGATTCGACCACCGGAACCACCCTCTCGCACGAGGCGATTCGCGCTTTTCTACGCGACTGTCATCAAACCGCGGTCGAGCAGGGGGCCGTCGACCTGAATCTGCTCTATCTGAATGAGCGGCCGATCGCCTTCGGCTACAACTACCACTTCGACGGCAGCGTATTCGGCCTCCGCATGGGATTCGACGCCGAGGCCACCCGACAGGGGGCCGGCACGGCGCTACTCCATCGGGCGATTCGCGACAGCTGCCAGCGGGGTGATCGACTCTACGATCTCGGCCCAGGCTATCTCAATGCCAAACGCAAGTGGTGGAATCGAATTGTCACGACCAAGCGATACACCCATTACCCACCGACCGTCTTGAAAGCCCAAACACTTCGCTGGGGTCGAAAGATACGTGCTTGGATCAAGCCCGCCGAAACGGCCACTGCCAAGACAAACAACAAGTGATCGGGCAGATCCCGAATCGCGCACCCCAAGACCTGAGGTGGAATGTGAGTAGAGAGTCCGTCAGTCCTCAAGACATCGCACCGACCAAGGTCGCCGGACGTCAAAGACCGTTAACGGAGGGCATCCAGTTCCTCAGCGGCTTGTTTGCCCGCTTGCATCGCCGCCGCTTCGTTCTCCAATTGGAACTCATTTCCCGGAGCGAAGTACTGAATGTCATCCCACAGATAATACGGACTGGGCAGCGTCTGGCCGCCCACGTTCACCTGACACCCGGTCAAGGCCATGGAGAGCATTGCTACGGCGATCAAGCCGCAGCAGCTAGGGGTTTTGCGTTTGCTTTTCTTCACGTTCATCTCGCATGTCTCCCCATCGCGCCCAGGGCGAAGTGTCTAGCAACTCATTAAAGACGAGCGCCGTAGAGTCCATTTGGATCCTACGATCGTTACCACCGTTATCGTCGACCAAGTCCCCCAAGATTCACTCGAATTGGAAGAAAATTGACAATGCTGTCCTTCCGCGGCGGCAGCATTACTAGCGTTTCTGGCCCCGATCGACCTCCGCCGGGTATGATGGAAGATATCGGCGAGAACGACGCGTAGGGAGCTGTCTGGCAGCTGCCTGGGGCCGTGGAGCTGCCACAGCCTATCCCCCCGGTGAGCTGAGGAAATTTCCTGCCAAAACCGTGTCTCTTGATTCTTGGAGCCCCTGGGCCCACCGGCGGCCATCGATGATAGCATGCACAGAGAGAATCCAGTGGCCATGAGCAGACGAATCGAGGGTTGCCGAGCGGCGACGGCGCGGAATTGCTGGCCAGCTTCCCGCGGCGCGAGACGGCTGGCAGTGGCATCGCTAGCCCTGCTACTGAGCGTCTGCCTGGTGACTCCCGCCGCGGCCCAACGTCAACGCTCGTCCAAAGTTCTCAAGCAGGAGTATTTCCTCTCCTTCTCTTCACTCTACGAGGGCGACTACCGCGCCGCTCGCAGTGGGTTCAAACAATCGCTCAGCCGGGCAACCAAAACCACCAACACCCGTTGGATCGATTCGATCTGTTATTACGCCATGGCGGGCGAAGTGGCCTATCAATTGGGAAACAACGCGCAGGCTCTCGAGTTCTTCAACGCCTCGCTGCGTCTGGCCATTCAATATCACGACTGGATGCTGTTCGTGAAGTTTGGCCCTCTGCAGCCGGACGCGAGTTCCCGGCAACCGCCACCCTGGGGCCGGAGTAGCCGTCCATTCCGTTTGGCTCGCTATCCCGAGACACTCAACATCGAACGATCTCGACTCGGTCAAACCGCCATCGATGGTCAAAAGGGGGTAACCAAACAATCGACTTATCTTCCGCTGCATGTTGACGAGCTGGTTCGCTGCACGGCGCTGTCGATTCGGCGGCGGACGGAATTGATGGGACCGGTCTGCTCCCGCGACAAATTGACCACGGCCGTGCTTTCAAGAACCTCGGCTCGCCCAGGTCCTCCGAACCATTGGAGCACCGCCTGGATCGATCTGCTGCATGGCGTTTCGTTGATTGCCACCGGCAAGATCAACGACGCGCGACCACTGCTGAAGCGATCGGTGGTCGCCGCGGGTGAATTCGATCACCCGCTGACCTGCGTGGCCTTCTTGGAACTGGGAAAACTGGCTTTCCACGAAGGGGACTACGAGGGCGCCGAACCGCTGTTGGCCGAGGCGAGTTACTCGGCCTACTACTTCGAGAACCCGTTGGTCATCGAAGAGGCCCTCCGTTACGGTTTTCTGATCCACTTGATGAAGAACAAGCGAGAACCTTTTCCACCGCTGGAAGCGGCCATCAAGTGGGCTCGTGCCAAGCGTCTTCACGTGTTGGAAGCGTCGCTGGCAATCATGGCCGCAGAACATGCCGCCACCACCGGCGATGCGCGGGCCGTCAAGAATCAAGTGTCGCGGGCGATCCGAGCGGTGGGGCGCGAGGACATCGCTGTCAGCCGACTCGGCGCCTGGTTCAAGTATGTCGAAGCCATCGTGGCCAGCCAGCAGGGAGACGAACGCAAGACGCAAGCATCCCTGCGGGAAGCGCTCGACTTCATGCGCAACGGCAGCGTGCGGCTCATGCAGATCGCTCTGGCGGACCATTCTTATACCCAACGGAAGATGTCCGCTCGCGATGCCTTGGAACTGTTCGGCGAGGTGATGCAGGATCCGCCGGCCGCCATGTGGCGACACGAACCGCTGGAGGCCCTGGCGCTACTGGAATACCGCAACTACGACGTGCTGGCCCATTGGTTTGATTTGGCGATCGAATCGGGGGAAAACCGCGACGACATGTCCGCGGCGATCGAAATCGCCGATCGCACACGACGCTGGCGATTCTACGAGACCTTGCCGAATTCCGGGCGCGCGCTGGGGCTTCGCTGGGTGCTCGGCGCTCCGGAGGATGCGCTCTCCGAAACGGCCCTGTTGCAGCGCAATGATCTCATCGAACGCTATCCCAAGTTTCGCGCGCTCCAGAAACAGTCGGGCGAGTTCCTGCTGGCGCTCAAGAAACTCCCGCTCATTCCCGAGGAGTCGGCGGAACTCAAACAGCAACAGGCGTTGCTCGACGGACTGACGCGCAACGGACAAACACAAGATATCGAGATGCGCAAAGTGAGCTTGCGACGCGAGCCTATCGAGATGGCCTTTCCTCGTCAGCTCGTGTTCAAGTCGATGCTTGAAAAGCTGGGACCCCGACAGGCCGTGTTGGCCTTCCACGCCAGCGGGCGAGACATGTACGCCTTTCTGATCATGGGAAAGCGACACGTCCATTGGAAGATCGCCTCGACACGCGATGTTCAGAAGCAGTTGGTCGCGCTCCATCGCAGCCTGGGAAACACAGGCCCCGCCGCGCAACTCGACCACGACGATATCAAGAACGAAAAGTGGCGCAAGACGGCCGTGCGACTCTCCAAGGCAATCATGAAGGATTCACGCGTCAGCCTCGATCAAGGGATCGATGAATTGATCGTCGTTCCTGACGGGCTATTGTGGTACATGCCCTTCGAGCTCTTGCAGTTCGGCCCCGACAAGAAATCAAAGTCGCTGATCTCCTTCGCCCAAGTCCGCTACGCCCCGACCGTCTCTCTGGCTGTGGCCGATGGTCGAGCACGTCGCCGCGGCGGGGCCACGGCCATTGTGCCGGGCAAGATCCTCACGCGCGACGACGAAGAGCTGACGGTCGAAGCGGCCGAGCGGCTATCGAAGATTTTGCCGCGGGCCGAGATTCTCTCCGATCGGCCGGCGGCTCCTTCCGGAATGCTGGCCAAGACGCTCGACGCCCTGGTCGTATTGGAGGCGGTCGAATCGTCCGAGGATCCTTACAACATTGCGCCTTGGCAGATTGACCGCGGTCGACCCGGCGCCGGACTCGACAGCTGGCTCAGCGCTCCGCTGGGTGCCCCCGAGTTGGTTGCCTGGCCTGGATTCCGCACACCGGCCGAGGCCGGGCTCAAGGGTATCGGTCGAGCCCGCCCAGGAGACGATCTCTTTCTGCCGATCTGCGGGATGATGTCGGCTGGCACGCGAAGTCTACTCATCAGTCGCTGGCGAGCGGGCGGGCGCACCGGGCAAGATATCCTCCGCGAATATCTCCAGGAACTTCCCCATACGAGTGCCGGTGATGCCTGGCAACGAAGCGTCGAAATCGCCATGCAGTCGCCCCTCAACGCGGCGCAGGAACCGCGGATGCGCGAGGACCGGGAAGACCGAGAAGTGACCGCCACGCATCCCTTCTTCTGGTCCGGCTACATGGTGATCGATACCACCGGACCGATTCAGGGAAGTGGTGCCGCGCAGGACGGCGACGAAGAAGGTGCCAACGAAGAGGACGCCGACGACAACGCGAAGGGAGATGGACGTCCCGACATCGAATTTCCCGGCGAAGGCAACGACGACGACAAGCGACAGTAAGTCGCCAACTCTGCTGGCAGTGCCCCGCGCGGCGATCTAATCGGACTGTCAATCGTCTCACTCAGCTGTCTGTTATGTTCGATAAGACAATTGCCGTGGTGCGTGGCGAATACGCTTGACTTCCGCTCTATGCACACTAGTTCTATGCACGCTAGTGTGCTGAATTGTCGCGCCCTGTTGCTCTGGGAGGCCTCTGTCGTTCCTCCTATAATGCCAGAAGAAACCGCGTCGTCTCGGACAGACGCGCGGACAGGCGAAGTTGGCAATCCCTCGGTCCCAGGCGGAATTGGTTAGGAAGATATGAGCAGTTCGGTGGACCTCTCGGGTCTCGGTATCACAGCCCCCAAAATTATTCGCAACGCCTCGGCGAAAGAACTCTACGATCTGGCCGTCACGACCGGCGACGGCGAAGTGCTGGCAAATGAAGCGCTGGCAGTCCGTTCCGGTCCAAAGACGGGCCGCAGCCCCAAAGACAAACGCGTCGTCGAGCAGACCGACAGTCGCGACGACATCTGGTGGGGCAACATCAACATCCCCTTCAGCGGAGAGTCGTTCGAGGCTGATCGGTCCCTGGCGATCCAATGGCTGAACGGCCGCGACACGGTCTATGTAATGGATGGGTATGCCGGTTGGGACCCCCGTTACCAAATCAAGGTCCGCGTCCTCTGCTGTCGGCCGTACCATGCGTTGTTCATGAACAACATGTTAATTCGTCCCACGGCAGAACAACTGGAGAGTTTTGGAGACCCCGATTATGTCGTGTTCAACGGCGGCCCGGCGGAGGCCGATCCCAGCGTGGCGGGCGTCGACACGACGACCAGCATCGCCCTGAATTTTGAAAAGCAAGAGTTCGTGATTCTCGGCACCGAATACGCCGGCGAGATGAAGAAAGGCGTCTTCACGATCATGAACTACTTGATGCCCAAGACCGGTGTGCTGTCGATGCACTGCTCGGCCAACGAGGGCAACGAAGGAGATGTCTCGATATTCTTTGGCCTCTCGGGCACCGGGAAGACAACGCTATCGGCCGACATCCACCGCAAGTTGATCGGCGACGACGAACACTGCTGGACCGACCACGGCGTCTTCAACATCGAAGGCGGCTGTTACGCCAAGTGCATCGATTTAAGCGAGGAAAAAGAACCGGAGATATTCGAGGCGATCAAGTTTGGATCACTGCTCGAGAACGTCGTCGTCAACGATGCCGGAGAGGTCGACTACGCCGACAGTTCGATCACACAAAACACCCGCGCCAGCTACCCCATCGAGTACATCCCGAACGCCAAGATTCCCTGTGTTGGCGGGCATCCCAAGAATATCATCCTGCTCACCTGCGACGCCTTTGGCGTCCTGCCACCCGTGAGTAAGTTGACGCCCGCGCAGGCCATGTACCATTTCATTAGTGGCTACACCGCCAAAGTGGCTGGCACGGAAATGGGCGTTACCGAGCCGCAAGCCACTTTCTCGGCATGCTTCGGGGCGGCGTTCCTGGTTTGGCATCCGACCAAGTACGCCGAGTTACTGGCCGAGAGGATAACGGCCCACGGCAGTCAGGCCTGGCTGGTCAACACTGGCTGGACCGGTGGCGGCTACGGCGTTGCTGAGCGGATGAGCCTGCCATACACGCGAGCCATCATCGACGCCATCCACTCCGGCGAGCTGCATGATGCGTCGACGGAGATTGACCCGTTCTTTGGTGTTGGAGTGCCAACTTCCTGCCCGAGTGTGCCCAGCGAGGTTCTCGTGCCCAAGCAAGCCTGGCAAGATGGTTCGGCCTATGAAGAAGCCGCCAAGAAGCTGGCTCGCCTGTTCAACGATAACTTCGAGAAGTACGCCGACCAGGCCAGCGACAAGATCAAGGCGGCGGCACCAAGCTGGGGCGTGGGAGCCGGTGCTTAGCTACCATGCGCGACTTGAGCGATCTCTTCGGCGAATTGGAAAAGTCGTCGTTTCGGAAGCGACAGAGACTCAACAAGAAGGACCGGGACTATCTGGTCGAAAAGACTTTGCCGGTCGTGGTCGGTCATGCCCGCCAATTCATCGTTGAGCGGCTTGCTCCCGCCCAGCCCTCTCGCGACGGCAAACAGACCCCCTGGCACGGGCATCCCGCCTTCGTCGCTCAGCATGCTACGGCAACCTGCTGCCGGGGGTGCCTCGTTCGTTGGCATCGCATTCCCCAGGGCAGGGCTCTAATAAGGGAAGAGATTGACTATGTGGTCGAGGTCATCGAGATCTGGCTGCAGCGGCAGGAGATCGCATCTGCGGGAGAGTCGAAATCGCGGCAGCGGTCAATGTTTGCAGATGACTAGCGTTTGCAGAAGATTGCGAGCATCGATTATCCGCCTGGGTCAGTTTCGAGTTGACCGCCTCCGCAGGGGCGGCCTATGATTGAGAAGGTAGGGAATACTCGAAGATGACTGAAAAGATCACCAGAACGATCCTCGCTTTGCTGCTCGTGGTCTGTCCGTACTTGTGCGGTCAAGGTTGCACGGCATGCGCCGTCGAAGCGAACGCTCTTGAGGTCAATACCGAGATCCCGCCCTGCTGCCAGGCGCCGTGCTGCCCCCGCGAAGGATCTTCCTCAGACCACGATCCCTCCGATTCATCGTGTCCCTGCGAAGCAGCCGGCAGTTGTTGCATTTGCTGTGGCGCAGTTCTGGAGGAGGACCCTGTCGACGAATATCGGCAGCCGGTGATTGCTCCGCTCCTGCAGACGATCACTACGCAGGCCGCTGAAGATGTGCCAACGGTCGCTCGGAATGCGACGTACGTCTCGGAATCTCCGCCCGGGCAGTGGGCTACGGGTCGCGATGTGCGCACGTGGTGCGCCTCTTTCTTGCTCTAGAGTACTTTCTCCACGCGCGGAGTCGCCCTCCGCTGGTGCGCTGCTGTCAACTTACGTTGAAGGCAGGGCCACGCTCGCTTATCTAACGCGCAGCTCAAGAAAGTACGATCTTGTTCACTTTTCGACCATTACCGTGGGAATATGCGATACGCAATCTGTTTCGTCGGCCTGCGCGCACCCTGCTAACGCTCGCCGGCCTGACGACTGTCATCGTGTTGGTGTTCGTGGTCGTGGGGTTCATTCGCGGATTGGAAAAGTCGCTCGCCACCAGCGGCGATCCGCACGTCGCTTTGGTCTTCTCCGAAGGCATGGGCGAAAATCTGGAATACTCGTCGATCGAAATGCGAACCGCCGATCTGGTTCCCGCCAGTGTGGAGGGAATTCGGCAGCGCTACGGCCGAAAGTACGTTTCGCCCGAATTGTATCTGGGCACGCAAATGTCTTCGGGTCTTGGCGAACAGCCTAGCTTCGGATTGGTACGAGGCGTCACGCCGGGTGTGCTGCTGGTCCGTAATCGCGTGGAAATCGAAAAGGGCCGCTGGCCCGAGATCGATGAGGTGATGATCGGTCGCCTGGCCGCCACGAAGCTGGGCCTCGACCAGGGCGATCTGGCGGTCGGCGATACGCTCACCTTCGAAGGCCGGATTTGGAAGATTAGCGGCATGTTTAGTGCCGCCGGTTCGGTATTCGAGTCGGAGGTTTGGTGTCGGCTCGATGACCTACAGCAGGCGATGAAGCGGCAAGATCTCAGTCTGGTGGCCCTCACACTTTCACCGCCGGTCGATTTTTCCGAGCTGAAGATATTCTGCAAGGATCGCTACGACTTGAATCTGATGGTGATGCCGGAGAACGAGTACTACGCCCAATTGCAGAGCGATTATCGTCCGATCCGTTGGTTGGCCTGGCTCGTGGTATTGCTGGTCTCGGGGGCGGGCGTGTTCGCCGGACTGAACACCATGTACGGGGCGGTCCTCGGAAGAATCCCCGAGATCGCGTCTCTGCAAACGATCGGCTTTGTGCGTCGAGCCGTGGTGGTCAGCCTCATTCAAGAAGGCGTTCTGCTCTCGGCGGCGGCCAGCCTGTTGGCGACGATTGCCGCGTTCGCTCTGGTCAACGGATCGGCCATTCGATTCACGATGGGAGCTTTCGAACTTCATATCGACAACATGGCAATTCTGATTGGCTGCGGAACAGGACTCCTACTCGGCTGCCTAGGCTCCATCCCTCCGGCCTGGCGCGCGGTGCGGATGCCGATCGTGGAAGGATTGAAGACGGTGTGATCGAAAGAAAAGAGAACTGAGTTTCCGAGTTTACAAAGAGAAGACAAAACAGAACGGCTGTTTGACAAACCACAAGTCCACTAGTCCCTTACCTGGAGAATCTGAAAATGAAATCGAAGACCGCATGGATCGCAATTCCTGGCACTCTAACCCTCGTTGTGGCCACCGTCGTCACCTTGAGCGGCTGCACTCAGCCAAGTTCCTCGGCCGAGTCGTCGCCAGCCGCGACGGGACTGCAGTACCTCCTGAGCAAAGCTCCCGAGCAGCCCATGCAGGTGGCCGCCGCGCGGGAGTCGGTCAAAGACAACGACAAGGTGGTTATCGTCGGTCGCATCGGATTCGGTGCCGAACCGTGGGTCGAGGACCAGGCGGTATTCGATCTGATGGACAGTTCGCTGAAGGCCTGTAGCGATATCGAGGGAGACGGATGCCCCATACCTTGGGATTACTGTTGCGAAGACGAGAAGAAGATCGCGAAGGGACGGGTGCTTGTCAAAGTAGTCGACCAGTCCGGCGCCGTTGTGAAGACCGAGGCCCCCAAGCTGCTAGGCGTCAAAGAACTGCAAACGGTGATCGTCGAAGGTACGGCCGAGCGTAACGACGCGGGAAATCTCGTCGTGATGGCGACAGGTATCTTCGTCAAGAAAAGTTAGTAACCCTTTCACTGGGAGATGGTAGCCATGAACGGTGACGTCGACCTTTCGCAATTGGCAATTGAACGCGAAGCCGAGCCGCCCCAGCTGGCCCGACGGCGACCGCATGTAATGACACGGTACGTTCTGCCTGCGACGCTCTTACTCGGGTTCATCTTTCTAATGACCTGGGCGGCGCGAGATTATCTGAGTCCTCCTGTCGATGTCCAGGTCGTACCTGTCATGTTGAGTCGGACGACGGTTCAACAGGAGGGAACCCCCCTGTTCAATGCCGCCGGGTGGGTGGAACCGCGTCCTACGGAGATCCGCGTTGCGGCGTTGGCCGGTGGCGTCGTGGAAGACCTATTGGTCGTGGAGGATCAAGCCGTACGTCTGGGAGAAAGGATCGCGGAACTCGTCAAGGACGACGCGCGCCTGGCGCTCGCTCGGGCTGAAGCGGAGTATCAGTTGAGCACGGCGCAGGTTGCCTTGGCCCAGGCTCGATTGGAGGCGGCCCATACCCGCTTTAACGATCCGTCTCATCTGGAAGCGCCCATTGCCGAAGCGGCCGCTGCACTGGCCAAAACTGAAACGGAGTTGGCCAATTTGCCGTTTCAGAAGAAACGGGCCGAGGCCAATCTGGTCTACAACCGCGTCAACTACGAGAGCAAGAAACAGGCCGAGAACGTCATCGCCGCCAGAGAAATTGATCAGGCCAAGAGCATGCTCGAATCGTCGGTAGCCTTGGTCGCGGAACTGCAGGGTCGCGAGACCACCCTCGTCAAGGAGAAGCTGGCTCTGGGAACTCGACTCGCCGCTCTCGAAGAATTACTGGAACTGAAACCGAACGAAAAACAGGCCGTCGACGAGGCCGACGCCCAACTGAGAGCGAGCCAAGCCCGCACCGAGCAAGCTCGCGTCGCCGTTGACGAAGCGAAACTGCGACTGAAGCGAATGACTATTTCGGCTCCTGTCGACGGCCGCGTACTGGCGTTGGTGGCCACTCCTGGCACGCGTGTGGCTTCGGGAGCGGCCCGGCGAAGCAACAACGACGACACCACGGTCGTCACCATGTATCGCCCTGAGAGCCTGCAGCTGCGGGTCGACGTGCGTTTTGAGGATCTGCCTCAGGTGCAGCAGGGCCAACCGGTCCAGATCAAGAGTCCTGCCGTGGCACGGCCGCTGACCGGTCACGTGCTGTTCATCAGTTCGAGGGCCGACATCCAGAAAAACACGCTGGAGGTGAAGGTCGGCATCGACAATCCGCCCGAGGTCTTTAAACCGGAGATGCTTGTCGATGTCACGTTTCTGGCACCCGCGGAAAAAGCGACCGGCGAAGTGGCCGCCAGCGAAGCAATGCGGATCTATATTCCCAAATGGCTGGTTCAAGATCGAAAAGGAAGTCGCGTCGTCTGGGTCGCGGATCAGTCACAGAGAATCGCCCGGTTAGCGACGGTGGTCACGGCCGCCGCGAACAGCGACATGATCGAGGTGACCTCCGGGTTGACCGTCGGAAGCCGCCTCATCGTCAGCGACGCCAGCGAGCTTCAGGAAGGGACTCGTATTCGCGTGACCGGAGAAGGACCGGTGACATCGTCAACAGAATCAGCTCCCCAGAGCGCCGGGCTGGCCGATCAACGAAGCGACCAGACCGCCGCCCATATTCCCCAGGAGTAACCGACTCGTGGCACTCGTCGAAATCAGAAAC